>Ga0268299_1001285_pt1 | contig 47824 bp, 42 predicted proteins | sample NOBtaG_FD_193484 | JGI IMG/M metagenome (GOLD analysis project Ga0268299, IMG submission 193484) | Activated sludge microbial communities from bioreactor in Nijmegen, Gelderland, Netherland - NOB reactor | ecosystem: Engineered > Bioreactor > Aerobic > Activated sludge | place: Netherlands... | reverse complement strand
ACCTCGCGCCGGTGCGCAATTCGCACGATGCTCACCAGCTTCACGGTTTCATCGATGAGGTACACCACACGCCAGTCCCCGATCCGAATCCGCCACATGTCCTTGTACCCCTTCAACTTTTTACACCCTGCGGGTCGTGGAACATCGGCTAAGGATTCAAGTTTACGAACCACCCGAGCGAGCACGAGATCCGGCAATACATCGAGCTCTTTTCGCGCAGAAAACTTGACCTCAACGGAGTACTTACCCACGCAAACGTCCCAGTTTGATCAGGTCAGCTTTGACCTTTTGAAGCGGAATGCCCTTTTCGTTGCGGCGAGATTCCCCGCTCAATCCATCCCAAAAGTCTTCTAAGATGGCTCCATACTTTTTGAGGTCGATTTGCACAGCAATTTTGTGCCCCTTCTCATCCGTGACGAACTGAATTCCAGTCATAGCATTCGCTCCTTTACTGAAGTTCCCGACGATATTCTATCCGTATTCACCACCCCCAGCAATCCTCTCGTGAGGGGCTGTAGCTAGCACATCATCTGTCCGCTTTTTGTAGCACGTGATCTGTCCGGTTTAGGGTGCGCCCTCAAGGAGGGCCACATGACACGGGCGACAGTCCTACAGGAGGTGAGACGGATGCGATTTGAAGAGCTGTACGAGCGGCGACAACGGCGGGAACTCACGATGGTGGAAGCCGCCGAGATCTTGGGGGTGACCGAGCGGACGTTTCGCCGCTGGAGTACCCGCTATGAAGCGAACGGCGTAGCGGGATTGGAAGATCAGCGGCTGGGCCGAGCTTCAGCCCGTGCGAGCCCGGTGGATGAAGCGCTGCAGATGGTGACGCTGTATGAGAGTCGGTATACCGGCTGGACGGTCAAACATTTCCACGAGCACTGGCAAGCAAACCATGGTGGGACCCGCTCCTACACCTGGACAAAGCAGCAGTTGCAGGCCAACGGTCACGTGGCCCATGCGCCCCGGCGTGGCGCGCATCGCAAGAAGCGGCCGCGCAAGCCCTTGCCGGGGATGATGCTCCAGCAAGATGGCTCGACCCATGAATGGGTGCCGGGCTGCCAGTGGGATCTGATCGTGACGTTGGATGATGCGACGAATGAGCTCTACTCGGCCTTCTTCGTCGAGGAAGAAGGGACGATGAGCAGCTTCCACGGTCTGCGGGAGGTCATTGAAGCGAAGGGACTGTTCAGTTCCCTGTATGTCGATTGCGGCTCGCACTATTGGTACACCGCGGAGGCGGGTGGCAAGGTGGACAAGACGCGGCTGACGCAGGTGCATCGGGCCTTGCGGCAATTGGGCATCACACTGATTGCCGCCTATTCGCCGGAAGCGCGGGGCCGGTCGGAGCGCGCCTTCTGCACGTTGCAAGATCGGCTGCCCAAAGAACTGGCGTTCGCCGGAATCACAGACAGGGCGGCAGCCAATGAGTGGCTCCGTACCCGATTCGTCCCGGCCTACAACCAGCGGTTTGCGGTTCCTGCCGCAGAACCCGGCACCGCGTTTGTGCCCTGGGTGGGAGTCAGTCTGGCCGATGTGCTGTGTGTGCAGGAGGACCGCGTCGTCGCCAACGACAATACCGTGCGGTATCAAGGCCGGAGTCTCCAAATTCCGCCCGACTCGCATCGCTTCCATTATGTGAAGGCCACGGTACGGGTCCACGAGTATCCGGATGGGACCGTAGCGGTGTTCCATGGTCCCCGGTGCTTGGTGCGCTATGACGCGGAGGGCCAGCTGATCAAATCCGAGGTTGCGTCTTGGCACCAGAAGGACCCGACCGTTCGGTCACGCGACCGCCCGATCATCAATCCTCGGGTAACTGTGCACGCAAGAATCTCGGCGCGCGGGTGAAAACCAGGGAGGGGAACATACCGGACAGATCCTGTACTACATAAACCGGACAACTTAACTTGCTATCTCCATCCTCTCGTAAGGGAGGGCCCGGTTCTATCTATGGCTGTGTTTTAGGAGTATCTCTTGGGGTCGGGTCTTGTATTAACACATGAACCGGGTTTCTCGGCGGGGGAGGACGATGGCATATCAAGATGGGGTCGGGCATGACGAGTGACCTTTTCGCAAACCAGGTCTTGCAACTGTCTCGTGATCCCACTCCATGTCGCGCACTCGGCACAAGCGGCAGACACTATGTTCTGACGCACTTCGACCGCCAGGTTTTGGCGAGGAAGCTGACCGATGCCATGCTGTAGGTCGCGAGCAACGGTTGCGCTGGTTTGAGGGTGGAGGCGGGAAGAGAGGCTGAGGTTAGAGGCGAGAAGGGGCAACCTGTCTGGGGTGATATTCTTGGCCCAGTCTCCTCTCCGGAGGAATGGGAAGCCTTTCGCCCGTGAAGCTTCTGCTCGATACCCGCATCCTTCTCTGGAGCGTGCTTGAGCCTGACAAGCTTTCGATGGAAGTGAAAGCCGAGCCGGAACACGCGCACATGCTCCAACAGTGGGATGAGTTTGAGCGGAGAAGGAAGAATGGGTCACTATCACAATGTGGAAAAGGTTGTGGTGGAGGAGGGGCGATTGCGTCTTGGCGTGGATGGGAGAACACTTTCCTTTCCACTCGCTGAATTGTCTGATCGGCTCGCGGCATCGACACCGGAACAGCAGCACGTATTTGAGGTGAGTCCATCGGGATACGGCATTCATTGGCCGCTCATCGACGAGGATCTCTCGATCGACGGATTGCTGGGTGCTCGGCACAAACCGAGCAAAAAAGCTTGCGCATAACACGGTGATCCACCCCACAGACAAGGTCACACTCTGCGAAGAAGACGGTACCAATGCTTGAGTTGGCTACGGTGAACGGAAACGGGCATCGTGCCCATGTGTGACTCAGGCGGTGAAGGGGGTGATGAGATCGCTACTGAGAGGGAGTTGTGATTCGGCTTCTTGACGAACCCCTCGTGAATAGTCGGGGCTCACAGGATGCGAATCAGGTCCGCCGGCGGCGTTCTCCACATCCGTGAAGCGTGAATCGTGAAACAGATCTCGTCAGGCCCCCCCGACAGAGCTATCGCGAGCGACGAACGATGGCATTCAAATTTCATCCGGCCCCAGCCGATGAATGGCTAGGGGAGTGCCGTCGTGAGCCTTGAAGTCATCGAAATCGTCGAGGACGACCAGAGTCAGGCGAGGCTGTTGGATCAGATACTCCGTCAGGCCTCGTTTCGCACGAACGTCGCCTTCGACGGTCCGTCCGGCATCCAGGATGTCTGGCGCATCAAACCGTCGTTGGTCATGGTCGATGACAATCTGCCGGGTCTGACGGGCCGTGAGATGTGCACGCGCTTGCGGCAGGATCCGTCCACCAGGAACATCCCCATCATCGTCTTGTCGGGATTTTCGTCGGAAGAACGCCGCGCCGAAGCCTTCGACTGCGGAGCCGACGACTACATCGCCAAGCCCTACACGGCTACTGAATTACTCGCCCGCGTGCGGGCCATTCTCCGTCGTGCCCGCCACACGCCGGCCCAGGAAGACGATCTTGCCGAGGATCTCGAACTGGTGGAGACCCTGTACGTCGCGGTCTATCGCGAGAAGAAGCTGACCCTATCGGCGCAGGAGTGGAAATCCTTACGCCGGCTGGCGAGCACACCGGGAATGGCGGTGCCACGCGAAGAACTGAACGCGCTGCTCTGGGGCGACGATCCTCTGCTGCACCACAGTGAGCTGGATCGGTGCATCGAACAACTCAACCACAAGCTGAGCGATGGCTCGACCGCGCCCGCCTGCATTAAGGTCGTGTCGGGAGGGTTCCGGTTGACCGCACCGGATTCGTAAGAGGCCTCCGGCCCGCCAGGCACTCGCCGCTACGATGGGCACCATAGTTTGTTGGTACTAAGCGCACGGCGTAACCACGAGAGATCGGCCGGTGCGGCCTTGGCCCGCTTTCGCGCTTTCTTCCAATCGTTCCTGATCCGACCCTGCACCATCGTACTCAACCGTTTCCCCCAGCGACGAAAATCGGCCAACTCTTCATAGGTGCCTAACAGCCCTTGCAGGCGGACGAGCTTTTTTTGCAATGCCCGATGTTCGTCGGTCGGCGGTTCGAACCATTCCCCCTGATACCGAACGGTCTTGAGCCTGAGTCGCAAGGCGTGGAGGCGCTTGCGTGTGGGTGAATCCCGCGCCGCCTCGACCAGCCGCCGCAACCGGCGTTGGTGGTCATGCCGTACCGCATCGAGCCGTTCGAGCAACCACGCGTCCGATTTTGTCGACGACGGGAACGGCAGTTCCCTCACGGCCTGCGCGATCGTCTCGTAGGCCCCGGCCTGCCGGAGTTTCCGCACCTGTTTGTGAATCCTGGCATCTACGAGGGCCAGGTCGGCCTGGGATGCGTCGATCGTGACCAGGTATTGCCCGAAAACGTGCAGCGCGCGCAGTTTGCTGAGACGCCCCACGCAATGCGCCATCAGACGGGCGTTGTCGGCATCGCCATAGAGCTCCAGCAATGCTTGAATTCTTCGCATGTGCGTGCGCAGGGCATGGACCACCTCAGGCGGCGCGTCCTCGTCGAGCAATCGGGCCATCAGCTGCAGCACGGTGGCCTGATAGGCGAGGGCTGTCTGATTCAGCTGTTGAGTACGGGATGTTCTTCCGGTATGAATGGGCGAATCAGGGCGCTTCATCTGCTGTCCTTCTGTCAGGATGCGGAATGCGTCCGTCGGCGGCGTGCTCGCTATCCGTGAGACGTAACATCTGAAGCGTGTCTCGTCAGGATCCTCAACCGGGTTCTCACGAGAGACGAACGACGGCTTATGAGGACAGCCTTTTTGCGCATCCTGTAGCACGTAACGACCGCGAGGGAGCACTTCCTATGGACTGCCTATTCTTCCGACATGGCATTGCCGTCGAACGCGAAGACTGGACAGGAGCGGAACGGCGCAGGCCTCTCACGGAGAAGGGGAGAGGCCGGACCAGACAGTCCGGGAAGGGGCTGCTGGCGATGCGACTCGTGCCGACACATATTCTTTCAAGTCCGCTGACGCGCGCCCGGCAAACGGCGACCATTCTTCAAGCATTGCTTGAGCAATCTATCCCGATTCGTATCACGGCGACACTGGAGCCCGAGGCCGACCCGCAGGCCCTCTGTTCCCTTCTCACGACGCTACCCTCCGATGCCGTGGTGTGGTGCATCGGCCACGAACCGCATCTCAGCGCGACGGCCGGCCTGCTGCTGACGGGCGCCTCCTGCCCTGGACTTTCGCTCAAGAAGGCCGGGGCCTGCCTCATCCATGTCGAGACACACGCGCGTCCGGGAACGGGACGACTCAGCTGGTGGCTCACCGCCTCACAGTTACGCGCTCTGGCATGATCCCGGCCTGCGGAAGCAAACCCTGCTTGTCCGATAACCTCGAACCCGGCAGGTGAACATGGCGGCAGCGGAAGAATCGGAACGGCGAAACGGCGAGGTGCGGGCAGGGGACCTGAATCCCGAATCAGGTGCCGTTGTCATCCTGATTCGCCGTCACAAACTCGACCGGCCGTTTGAATACCTTCTCAAAGAGATCGCTCCGCCCGCGTGCCGCCCACAGCTCCAGTTCGGCGTCTCCGGATGCCTGCACAGCGATCACCACGGGTTTCCCGAGCTTGACCTCCACCTGCTGCACGACGGAGAACTGGCTGCGATCCAACCCATCGGCAATCCGTAACAGGGCGGAGAGCACATTGATGACCTGCTGGCTACTGCCGGGGAGCGCGTCGAATTCGTCGTGTTTCCGGCTGGGAACCGACCGGCGATGGTAACGGGCGATGTTCGCCACCAACTCGATTTCCTCGGCGGTGAACCCGGAGAGATCGCTGTTCTTGATCAGATAGTAGGCATGTTTGTGATGTTGCCGCGAATTGATCAGATATCCGATGTCGTGCAGGATCGCCGAGAACTCCAGCCATTCCCGTTCGCGCGGCCCGAAGCCGTGCAGCGGCTTGGTCTGATCGAAGAGCTGTAGCGCCAATCCCGCCACATGCAGGGCATGGGTTTCGGAGACATGGCACCGATGCGCCAGCGCGAGGATGTTTCGTTTACGCACATCGGGAATGTCCCGCTCGGCCTTGATGCTTTCGTGATGCCGTTGGATGAAGTCGTAAATAATCCCTTCCCGGATCGCCTTGTCGCAAATCGTCAACTCCGACTTCTCGAGTAATTCGAGCAGAATCCGGAACACGATCGTCGCGGGCAGCAACGTATCCACACGTTTGGGATCCAAGCCGGGAATGGCCAGCCGGGTTTTCAGTGTGGCGCCGGCCAGGCGCTTTTCCATCGCCGCAATTTCTTTCTCGGTCACGTGGGCGAGATTGAGCTGGGGCAGCGGGCGTCCGGTGCGCTGCAGATGGATGACTTCGGCCAGATTGCCGGCCATGCCCGAGGTCGCGATGATCTGTTCGACGCGTTTGGTTTTGTACGGGCCCAATCCTGTCTTCAATTGAGCGGTGACGGCCTCCTCCAACTCCCGGAGCATGCCCTTCGAGGGAGGCGTCTTCGTCAAATAGAGGTCCTTCAGCCGGATCGCGCCCAGCTTGAGGCTCCTCGCCTGAAAGACCGTTTCCCGATCGCCGACGATGACTTCGACCGATCCGCCCCCGATATCGATGACCAACGTCGGCTTTTCGGGGAGGGCGACACTGTTCTGCACGCCGAGAAAAATCAGCCGGGCTTCTTCCGCGCCGGTAATGACGCGCACGACCAGGCCGGTTTGTTGCGCCACATGATCGAGGAACTCGCCGCCGTTGCGCGCCTCGCGCACCGCGCTGGTCGCCACCGCTTCGATCTGTTCGTACCCCTTGTTGCGAGCCAGGTTGACGAGCGTGCGGATCACCTCCAGGCCTCGCATCATGGCCTGATCGGACAAGCGCCGCGAGGTGAAGACGCCGTCGCCCAATCTCGTCATGTCTTTGAACCGATCGAGAATCTTATAGGAGTAGTCCGGCTGGACCTCCGCTAAAACCATATGGATGGAGTTGGTGCCGATATCGAGGACGGCCAGTTTGGGCATCTAGTAGCTCGCGGAAGGGGCCACGTGACGGATGTTTTTTCCCTCGACCATGTAGACCACCAGTTCAGCGATGTTGGTCGCGTGGTCGGCAATGCGTTCCAGCGACTTCGCGACGAAGGTGAGACGGATCGCGCGGGTGATGGTTCGAGTGTCTTCCAGCATAAAGGAGAGGAGTTCTCGAAACAACTGTTCGTTCACGTCATCGACGAAATCGTCGTCCGTGCAGACCTTTCTGGCCAGCACCGGATCGGAATTGACGAAGGCATCCAGACATTCCTTGACCATCCGCATCGTCCAGTTCGCCATGCGCGGGATATCGATGTAGGGCTTCAGTTGCGGCTCGACATTCAGCTCCAACGCCCGCTGGGCGATATTGTCGGCCAGGTCGCCCATGCGCTCCAGCTCGGAAGAAATCTTCATACCCGTGGTCACGAATCGAAGATCGCGCGCCGTGGGCTGCTGCAGCGCCAACAGTTGGATGCACAACTCGTCGATCTCGACATCCAACGCATTCACGTCGTGATCCTGCTTGATCACATCGACGGCCAGGTCGGAGTCCCGGTCCACCAGGGCCTGGAGCGCCTGTTGAATTTGCGATTCCACGAGGCCGCCCATGCGGAGCAGTTGCTGTTTCAGATGCGCGAGGTCTTGGTCGAAATGTCGTTGCATGGTCCGGTGGCCTCCACGATTTACCCGAATCGGCCGGTGATGTAATCTTCCGTGCGCTTATCCCGCGGCGTGGTGAAAATAGTTTTGGTATCGCCGAATTCGACCAGTTCGCCCATGAGGAAAAACCCGCACTGATCGGAGACCCGCGCCGCCTGTTGCATATTGTGCGTGACGATCGCGACCGTATACGTATTCTTCAAGGTATAGATCAACTCTTCGATTTTCCCGGTGGCGATGGGATCCAGCGCCGAACAGGGTTCGTCCATCAGGATGACTTCCGGCCGCACCGCCAGCGCGCGGGCGATACACAGCCGTTGCTGCTGCCCGCCCGAGAGGCCCAGCGCGCTCTGTTGCAGCCGATCCTTCACTTCATCCCACAACCCCGCGCCCTGCAAACTATGCTGCACCAGTTCATCCAGCGACCGTTTGTCTTTGGTGCCGTGCAACCGCGGGCCATAGGCGACATTGTCGTAGATGGATTTGGGGAACGGATTCGACTTTTGAAAGACCATCCCCACACGTTTCCGAAGATCGGTCACGTTGATCGACGGATCGTAGATATCGAGGCCGTCCAACTCGACCCGACCCGTGTGCCGCGCGCCCTCCACCAGATCGTTCATGCGATTCAAACAGCGCAGCAGAGTGGACTTCCCGCATCCCGAGGGACCGATGAACGCCGTCACGGAATGACTCCGGATGGTCAATCCCACGCGAAACAGCGACTGTCGATGTCCGTAATAGAAATCCAGTTCGCGGACCGAGATCTTGGCGCTCACGGAAGAGGCCAGTCCTGCCTGTGGCCGGGCCGGCCGCAATTGCCCCGTCGGCGGGCGGACCGTCACCATCGGCGCCGTCGCGACCATTTTGCCGGGTTGAACATCCATGAACACTCCTCTCTCCGATTACACTGCCGACGTCGCAAAGCGTCGCCGCAGGCGATTGCGCAACATCACCGCCGCCAGATTCAGCAACACCACGACGAGGATCAGGATCAACGTGGTCATATAGACCATGGGTTTGGCCGCCTCGACGTTAGGCGATTGAAAGCCGACGTCGTAAATATGAAATCCCAGATGCATGAACTTCCGATCGAGGTGCAGATAGGGGAAGTACTCGTCGAGGGGAAGCGCCGGGGCCAGCTTCACGACTCCCGTGAGCATCAACGGCGCCACTTCTCCGGCCGCCCGGGCCATCGCGAGGATCAGGCCCGTCAGAATGCCCGGCAGGGCGCAGGGGAGAATGACGTGCCGGATAGTCTCGAACTTTGTGGCACCGAGCCCCACCGACCCTTCGCGAAAATCTCGGGGGACGGCGGAGAGCCCTTCCTCCGTGGCGACGATCACGACCGGAACGGTCAGCAACGCCAGCGTCAGCGAGGCCCAGAGAATCCCCCCGGTGCCGAAGGTGGGGTTGGGCAGGGCCTCGGGGAACAGCCACTGATCGATCGTCCCTCCGAGCGCATAGACAAAAAATGCCAGACCGAACACCCCGAAGACGATGGACGGCACGCCGGCAAGGTTGTTCACCGCGATGCGGACCAGCCGCACGAGCGGGCCCTGCGTGGCATACTCGCGCAGATATACCGCCGCCATCACGCCGAACGGCATCACCGCGAGCGTCATGAGAAACACCATCAGGACGGTCCCGAAAATCGCCGGAAAGATCCCGCCTTCGGTATTGGCCTCACGCGGCTCCCCCGACACGAACTGCCAAAGGTTCTGCACATAGGCCCACGACTTCTCCAAGAGCGTCATCGCGTTCGGCCGGCTCACCGCCAACACTCGATCCAGCGACAACCGTACCGACGTGCTATTGGAGAGCGTCAAGACCAGCACTTCCTGCCCGGCTTCCGTGCGCAAGCGATCGAGAACTTCCGTTTTGGCGACATAGTCCCGTTCGAGTAGGGCGATCCGCTCGACCAGGCGCCCGTCTTCCTCGGCCTCATCCGGCCCTTGTTGTTTCTTCAAGGCCAGGGCCTGACGCGCCAGCCTGGCCTGTTCGATACGATGGTTGACGGTCCCGATCTCATCGCGCTCAAGATGCTCGATGCGTCGACGAAGCTGATTCGCCCGTTCCACCAACGTGACGACGGTCGACCAGGTGCTCTCCGAGCCGGTCTTTGCCGCACCATCCTGCGTGCCGACCGTGATGCGACCAAAGGCCGGACCCCACTCTCGGCGCTCCACAACGGCCAGATCGTCGGGGGTGGCGATCGATTGAATGTCGGCCTCGTTGATCCACCGGTACTCGGACCCGAACTGATCCCGGTTCCCGACTCGGTATCGAAAGCGCAGCGGGCTTGCTCCCGTCCCTGAAGCGCCGGATTCGGGAATGACCTCTTCACCTACCAGACGGCCGATGACCTGTTCCTGGCTCTTGAGCGTCAGCTGCTGCAGCGTGCCGGGCCAGAATTGGCCGAGCCCGTTGAGCATGATCAACACCATCATGCCGGCGACCATCAACAGACTCAGGGCCACGCCGGATGCCGTCAGCCAGACGAACAGCTCTCCACCGCGCCAAATATCCTTCATCAGTTTCGAGGGTTCAACCATGGGTGTATTTGTCCCGGAGGCGCTGGCGAACCAGTTCCGCGAGTGAATTCACGACAAAGGTAACGACGAACAGCAACAACGCCGCCAGGAAGAGCACGCGATAGAGACTGCCGCCATGCGGGGCTTCGGGGATTTCCACGGCAATATTCGCCGAGAGGGTCCGGAAGCCGTTGGCCCAACTCCAATCCAGGATCGGCGTATTCCCTGTCGCCATGAGCACGATCATCGTTTCTCCGATCGCGCGCCCGAACCCGATCATGACGGCGGAAAATATTCCCGGGCTGGCGGAGAGCAGCACCAGATGCAGAACGGTTTGCCAGCGCGTGGCTCCCAGGGCCAGCGAGCCGGCAATCTGACTTTTAGGCACATTGGAGAGCGCTTCCTCCGCAATGCTGTAAATCACCGGCACGATCGCAAACCCCATCACAATCCCGACCACGAGCGCATTGCGCTGGTCATACTGAATACCCATATGCGTCGAGAGCCAGACCTTGATGTTCCCCTCAAACCACCAGTCTTCGAAGAACGAGTTGGCCCAGAGACAGCCGCCGATCCCGAAGCCCAAGACGGGGATCAAGACCAAGGCTTCCTTGCCGTGCGGCAGGTAGCGTGTGACGGCCGGAGGGCAGAGGGACCACCCGAGCGAGGCCACCACCACCAACGTCGGCACCACCAGGACCATAGCGACGACCGACGGCAACATCCGTTCGAGGAGGGGAGCCAGCCACAACCCGGCCAGAAACCCGAGTACCACCGTCGGCAGGGCCGCCATCACTTCGATGGTCGGTTTCACGGATGCGCGGAGGTCCTGATGCATGAACTGCGAGGTGCACATCGCCGCCAGGATCGCAATCGGCACAGCGAGCAGGAGAGCATAGAGCGTTCCCTTCAACGTGCCGAAGGCGAGCGGGAGCAGTCCGAGTTTCGGCTCGACGTCGTCCGATCCAGAGGACGACTGCCAGACATGGGCGGGCTGATCGTACCCTTCATACCAGACCTTCCCGAAGAGGGTGCCCAGGGTGACTTCGGGATAGGGATTCTGCAATGCATACAACGACAGCTGCCCGGCGCCATCGAGCGCCATAAACCCGTCGCCTTTTGGCGCGAACGCCACGGCCCGAATCGGAAACTCGCCGGTGGACAGGCGGAGCAAGGTCTGAGAGGAGGTGGCATGGTGCAGGAACAGATTGCCCTGCAAATCGCCGGTCAGGAATCCTTTGATCCGTTGTGAGGGCGCGAAGGACGTGACCGGCCCCTTGTGAGTATGCAGCGCATGCATCCGGCTGAGCGTCCAACCGGCCGGCACATCGGCGCGCCTGACGAGGCCCCAGGTCGAGACCCCGCCGTCCGCGGTCATGATCACGAGACTGCGATCGCCGCTCAGCAACCCGAGTGACGTCACGGCGGTTGCAGGCGGAGCGACAGGATAGGAGGCCCGCAGCTCGGGCGCGGCCGTTTCTGAAAGCGCGAGGTGCGCGACCGCTCCGGTGGAGAGGCCCACGTAGAGATTTTCCAGAAGCGAATCCAAGGCCAGCGCCGTTACCGCACCGGCCGGCTGCGGCAGTTCCGTGATCAGGGGATGGTCGCCGGAAGGATCGTCCGCCGCGAGCCGCACGAGCAGCAACCGGCCGGCCTTGGAGGCCAGGGCAAAGACCGTCCCGTGGTCGGTCGTACGATAGGCCAGCCGGACAATGGGACTGGTCGTCACAGGAATGGGTACGCCGGCTCGAATGTACGGATGCTTCTGTCGCTCGCCGCGATCAGAGAACTGCGTCGTGATACCGATCTTCAGCAAGAGCATCGACCCGTCGGCCGTCCCCACCGCAACTCGTTGCCCCGTCCCGCCGCCCGAGGCCATCGCGGTGATCTGCTGCCCCGCCATTTGCGGCGGCATCTCCATCGGAATGGGCTGCCCGGATTTCAAATCGAAGAACTGAACGGCGCGCGAGGTGAACACTTGCGCAATTTCACGATGTTCATCCACGGCAATCTGCGCGGGTCCCTGTTCTTCGAGCAGGGCGGGCACACTGAGGCGTTGGCTGAGCTTGGCGCTCGGCGGTGAAAAGAGCGGCGTGACCTCACGGAACAAAAAGAAAAAGATGGCGAGAATGCTGACGATGGTCGCCAATCCACCGACCGTGATGATGTGACGAGCGGCTCGGTCGAGCGCTGCGCGGATATTGAACGGTGTGAGCATGGGGAGGATGCGGCTGCGCTCCATCAGCGGATCTTGGCGAGATGTTTTTCAGCCAGCGCCGCGTCGACCGGGAAATAGCCGTCCCTGAGTACGTCCGACTGTCCCTCTTTGCTGTAGACGTAGGTCAGAAACTCTTTGACGATGGGGGACAGCGGTTTGCCCGGAGCTTGATTCACATAGATATACAGGTAGCGCCACAGCGGATAGGTGCCGTTCTTGGTGTTGGCCTCCGTCGGTTCCACGAACGGTTGCCCGGACTTTTCCGCCAGCGGAACCATTCTGACCCCGGAGGTGGTGTACCCGATGCCGCTGTACCCGATGCCGTATCGATCTTCGCTGATGCCTTGCACCACGGAAGCCGACCCCGGCTGTTCCTTCACCTGATCCTTGAAGTCGCCGTTTTTCAATGCATGTTCTTTGAAGAACCCATAGGTCCCCGAGGCCGAGTTGCGACCGTAGAGACTGATCGGGGCGTTTGCCCAATCCCCGGTATGGCCGAGCTGCCCCCAACGGGTGACATCCGTGGCGTGCCCCTGGCGGCGCGATTTCGAAAACAGCGCATCCACTTGCGGAACGGTCAGTCCCGCGATCGGATTGTCCTTGTTCACGAAGAGCGCCAGGGCGTCGACGGCGACCGGGTAGGCGGTGGGGGGATAGCCGAACTTGGACTCAAACGCATCGATCTCACTCGACTTCATCGTTCGCGACATCGGACCCAATTGGGCCGTATTTTCGATCAACGCGGGCGGAGCCGTGCTCGACCCCTTCCCCTCGACTTGGATTTTGACGTTGGGATATTGCTTGCGGAATCCCTCGGCCCACAGGGTGATCAAATTGTTCAGGGTATCGGAACCGATGCTGTTGATGGTGCCGGATACGCCGCTGACCTTCTGGTAGGGGCGCAAGGTCGCCTCCTTCCCGTCGGACGGACCGGCGCAGGCAGGCGGCAGGATGATGACGGCATAGAGCATGGCAAACAACGCGACACACACCGCTCGCTGCATGTTCGTGGGTTCTTGGGACATCACGGGCATCCTTTCGTGTCACACAGTAAAGAGACGAGGTTTCATCACGATAGAAAAATTATTAAGAGCGGGTTAACTCTTGCCCTTCTCGCGGCCTCGATCGCCACCGTACAGGCCTGCGATGCCGGGCGATTCACCCTTGAGTTACTTGCGCGTTAATTCTGATCGATCCGGTTCAGGCCGTCGCAGCGGGCCGGTGGAATTTACGCCGTCGAAACAGGGTATTGAGCCGGTGAAAACACCTGGTACGTAGGCTGCCCTGTCATGAGTGCTCCGTTGATCCAGATCATCGAGGATGAACCGCTGCATGCGCAGTTGCTCGACCGTGCGCTCCGGCAAGCCTCGTTTACGACCGCGCTCGCCGTCGATGGTCATAGCGGATGGCATGAGACTCAACGGTTGCGTCCGTCGTTGATCCTGCTGGACCTCCTGTTGCCGGGTCTCAGCGGGCCTGAGATCTGCCGGCTGGTGCGCAGTACATCGGCCACCTGCCGCATTCCCATCATCATGGTGACGGCCCTCGGCACCGAGGAAGACCGGATCGCCGGACTCCAATCCGGCGCGGACGATTACGTGGTGAAGCCCTTCAGTCCGCGCGAGGTCGTCTCACGTGTGCAAGCGGTTCTGCGTCGAAGCGCGCATTCCGGTGCGCCGGTAGCGACGCTCTCCCATGATGGGTTGACGGTGCAGGAAGCCTGTTTCGTCGTGACCCTGCACGAGCGGCAGGTCACGGTGTCGGAGATGGAATTGTCACTCCTCCGGTTCATGCTGGAGCGGGAGGGTGAACTCGTATCGGCGATGGGTTTTCTCGCCGCAATCGGGAGCGAACGGCACGAGCTGTTCCCGGACGACGTGGCACGGCACGTTCGCACGCTTCACCGCAAGCTCGAGAACAGCCAGGCAGGCTCCATCGAATTCCTGCCGGGATTCCGCTATCGATTGCACGGGGCGCCTCGCCCGGTTTCACCGGCGGGAAAATTGTGATGGGTGAACCGACACCAAAGAAGAGTGCGCGCCTCGTTCGTCGCTCGTGACAGCTCTGTTGCGGATCCTCATGAGTTCCGTCTCATGATTCACGATTCACGGATGTGGAGAACGCCGCCGCAGACCTGTTCAGCATCCTGCTACAGCAATCCGGTGATAAGCCCCAGTCCGATCACCAACATCCCCGCCGCGACGACGATCCGCACGGCGACGAATGTGACCTTCTGCAACAACCGCATCCCCGCATAGGATCCCAGGCAGGCGCAGACCGTCCCCACGAGGACCGGCGCCGCCAGGTCGACGGATCGCGTGAACTGATCGGCCATGAACCCGATGCCATAGCCCAGGAGCCGTGACGCGTCCACGATCACTGCCGAAACAATGCCTGTCGCGATAAAAGCCTCTTTCGAGAGGCCGGCTTTCAGCAGAAATGCCGAACGGAGTGCGCCTTGGTTGCCGGAGAGGCCGCCGAAGAAGCCCGAAAGCGCTCCTCCCAGCGGGAGCCACCGCGGCGCGAAGGTCACGGATTGGAAACGCGGCCAAAATTCCAGCAAAGCAAACACCATGATCAGCACCCCGATCACAGCCTTGACGGGTGTGACGTGAAACGTGGCAGGGCCCAGACGATAACCGGCCAGGACCGGCAGGCGGTCGAACAACGTCAACAGCATCGCGCCACCCAATGCGGCAAAGGCGGCCGGAATGCCGAACCGAGCCACCACCCGCCAGTCGGCATCCTTGGCCATCAATCCGAATTTGAACAGGTTGTTGGCGACATGCACCACCGCGGTGGCGGCGATGGCCATGGGAACCGGAAAGAACAGCGCAAACACCGGCATCAGGATCGTCCCAATGCCGAACCCGGAAAAAAAGGTCAGACCGGCGGCCAGCAAGGCCACCGCTCCGATCAGCAGGATTTCCATCCACACATCCTCACACCTCTGTCCGGATCGGCCTTCTTAACAGGTTGCGGAAACACTCGATTCTTGCCTCATAGCGCGCGGTGAGCTCCACATGCCCTCCCGCGTCAGCAAGCACTGCAGGATGCGCAAAAAGGCCGTCCAGCAAGGCCGCAGTAAGCGAAGGGGCGAATCGTACTCTTGCGGTACGGTGAGCCGCTGAGGTTCACGCCGCGCGGAATAACGTGCGGCACGTTTGTGAACGCCGCCGAGTCGGTGAGGCGGCCGTGTCTTGCGAGAACGCCGCTGGCGGACTTTTTCCGCATCCTGCTAGGCAATAGGGCCTGGGCCGAGATCCGGCGACAAGGTATGGGCCAGTCGCAACTCGCGCAGCATGGCCCGTTTCTTGGTTTGATGCTCCTGCATCCGCCGGAGAATATCATCCAACAACCGCACGGCGCTGAGCATGTGGGGCCCCTTGTTGAGCATGACACATTCCGCGCGGTCGCCCATCGCCGCGTCCGTGATCTCGGCCCGCGACGGCATGCCGTCCTTCGCCAGCGATTCGAGGACTTGTGTGGCCCAAATCACGGGAACATGGGCTGCCTCACAGAGCCAGAGGATTTCCTCCTGCACCTCCGCCAACCGTTCGAAGCCGCATTCGACGGCCAGATCGCCGCGGGCGATCATCACTCCGCAACTGGGGGCTCGCATCGCAGTCAGCAACATATCCGGGAGATTTTCGAACCCGCGCCTGGTCTCGATCTTCAGCACGATGGCCGGCTGCCGGTCGCCCGCGCGCGCGAGATGATCCTGGAGCGATTCGACATCCTCGATCGTATTCGCGAACGATAACTCGACGACATCGGCGTGCTCCGCCACGAAGGCCAGGTCTTCGAGGTCTTTCGACGTCAACGCCGGAAGACGGAGGCGACTCTCGGGGAGGTTGATGCCCTTGTCGCCCCGCAATTTGTCACCCTGCTCCCGGGCATGGGTGATCCGGACGACCATCCGCTGCTGCTCCACGACCTCCACCACACCGCCGATCTTGCCGTCGTCGAACCAGATCGTTTCGCCAGGCCGCACATCGTCGCACACCTCAGGCAGGGTGCAGCCGATCGTCGCCGACGTGAGCACCGTTCCATCGGCATCGACCGCTGCGGGACGGCCAGGCCGCTGATCCCGCGTGACATGCAGGACGTCACCGCGACGCAGCACAATGGCGGGCTCTCCGGAGGGAATGGCACTCACCGCGGCCTCCCGATATTTTCGCTTGGTAGTGCGCTGCCCCGAGGTCAGGACCGTACCCGGTACCACATAGATCGTCTTACACGCCTCCGCCCAACAACCGCCCTGTATCACCTCAACTACCTCCAGGCTCCGCGTTGCGCCGCGCGCGTCGCACAAGCGGATATCGGTGCCGCGTTTCAGACGGGCCAGCCACTCGCGAGGAACACTTAGACAGGCGTCCGCCGGAACCGGCGGCTGCGCATCCGCCGTCAGCCATACTCGCGCAGGGCTCGTCACCCGTCCATAGGCATCCCGCTGCGGTCGTATCCGCGCAACCGCCAGTTGTGAATCGAGCGGTCCCGTTCGGAGCTTCGGACCGGCCAAGTCCATCACGAGGCGACAGGATCGGTTGAGGGCGCGTTCGGCCCGACGCAAATGCTCGATCATCCGCGACCAGGCGGCAGGATCGTCATGGGCGCAGTTGATTCGCATGCAGTTCATGCCTTGCTGCAGCAGCTTATGGATGAGGAGGGGATCGTCCGCCGCTTCACTCGGCATGGTGACCATGATGCGGACCCCGCGCCCCGAGGTCGCGGGACCCAAGAGGGCATCGGTATGGTCCGCGAGCAATCGCCTGCCGGAGGCAAAATCGAGGCTGCTCTCCTGCGGGTCCGCGGGCGTGGTCCGGCCCGCCAGGCGATGCACCACGTGGAGAACGGTCTCGACCGTTGCCAGCACGTGCGACTCGCACCGGCCGAGCGAAGAGAGTCCGAGGCAGGCTAACCGATGCTGTAACGGACGCAGGTCGCGGCGCCGAAGGGCCAGGTACTGCAGAAGATTTCTGGCGCTCCACCGATAGTTCGCGTGAAGCTTCGCCAACCGTCCCTGTGAATGGGCGGGCGCGGCGAGTACGTCCTCCTGAAGGTCGAGGAGATCCCGGAGCACCGCATCGAGGTCTTGTTCCGTGTGGGAAACCTTCTGCTCCATGCGGTCAGGATATCACGCCGATGAGAGGGCTGTGAGACGTGCTTACCCGACGCATGAGAGCGCCTTGGGTCTCACGGCCGACCATTCGACTTCATAGGTGAAGCCCCGGCGGAAGAGGATGATCTCGCCGCGACGGCTGAGGTCATCGACGGTGGTGAAGACCTGATTCCAGGTCAGCTCAGGCAACAGGGCCACGAGCTGTTCCAAGGTCAACGACCGGCGAACGCTCAAGAGATCACAGATCAAGGCGGCACTCTCGAAAGACAGGGGTGAAGGCGCCATGGCGGTCCTCCTGGTTTGTGGTTGGCGGGTACAGGATCGAGCGGCCCTGACGGAAGCCACTCAGCGTATAGGATATAGAGTAGGGCGATCGAATCACCGGCGAATCATGGGGACGTTAATGTCGGGTAAATTTTCCCGCAGCGGCTGTCGTGGCATTTACGACACCCAACTCGAAGATCACTTGCCGGCGCTCTCTCCATGGGCAGGGGAACAACGGACCGCCACCACTCGAATCGCGCCGAGCGCCAGGAGAATCGCGCCGAGCGAGACCAGTTTGGCTTGGTCGGCATCTTTGAACCAGAGCGAAATGATCTCCGTCAGCATCACCACCAGGATGGTATCGACGATGAAGGTGACCTTCACGCGGCCTTCTGAAAAGTAGGTCACGGTGGTTTTGAACACTTCCACCACTGCGAGCAGAATCAGCGTATCGACGATGATCTGTCTGAGCCCGATCTCCACCGGAGCGTGCAGCAACATGCCGATATCCAGAAACGTCTTGATCACCCCGCCGGTCAGGGCGGTCAGGATCGTCAGGATCAGCAGACTGAGGACGGCCTTGATCCCTTTCATCCAGACGTCGGTCAGATCGGTATCCAAGACGCGATCGATGAACCCGTTGATCCGATTGATGCGTGGTTGCAGTTCTGAAAACGTCATCCGTTCATAATCCTTTCGTGTGTATCGACATAGGCTTCCCGTTGGACTTCACCACCCGTTCCTGATCATCGCGGACCACACCGCGGCGATCAGCGCGACCAGCAGAAGCATCGAGAGAAAAAATGAGCCGTTGGTGGACACCGGCGTCATCAACCACTCTGACAGCATGGAACACCTCCTTGATGGATTCTCGTTGAATTCTCGCGCCGACCTTCGCTTCAGAGTCTAGAAAACCACTGTTCCAGCCGGCTTATGAGCCGGTTACGGCACCGTTACTTCTCTGGGAAGGACCGGAACGGCAAGAGTTAACACGGAGTTAACGAACAGCTAATAACACAGCAATTGCGTTATTTTATCTTCCGCGCATGGTACGACCGACGAACTTTGTGCACCACGACTCGCGCCGACATTGAGGGAATCAGATTTATTCACACGGAGGAACGACATGAGTGACGTGACAACAGGTCTGGGGATCAGGGGGAAGCGCCTTTCGAGGCTGGCGGCAGTGACCATCGGCACGTTAGTGGCTTTTTCGGCTGGCCATGCTGCAGCCGAACACGCGGGACTGAGCGGCGGCGGCCCCAACGTCGACCCCGCAATCGAGCCCTATGTGAACCACAACGGTCTCCAGGGGAAACTGAGCATCGCCGGCTCGGATACGATGCGGCCGCTGATTGCAAAGCTCGCCGCGCAGTTCTCCAGCCTTCATCCAGCCGCACAGATTGCGGTCGAAGGAACCGGGTCGAGCGCCGCCATCCGCGAGTTCCTGCTGGGTCTCTCCTATCAACGACGTGGGGACAAGGTACAGGGCCGGGGAACGGGTGGATCGAGCACGGTCGAATTGCTCGCCTCTTCCCGGCAGTTGACGGAAGAGGAATCCAAGGGCTTTGAATCCAATTATGGCTATCGCCCCTTGGAAGTGCCTATCGCCATGGATGCAGTCGCCATCTATGTGAACAAGGACAACCCTCTTCAGCGCCTGACCTTGGCGGAAGTGGATGCTATTTTCGGAAAAGATCATAAACGCGGCCTTGGCCCCATCACCAATTGGAGTCAAATCGGAATGGGCAACTCCGCGCTGGCCAAGCAGCCTGTTCACCTGTACGGGAGAGACAAGCGCTCCGGCACCAGGGAGTTTTTCAAACATGTCGCCCTGAAGGACGGGGAGCTCGTGGACGACGTGGTCGAGCAACCGGGCTCGGCCTCGGAGATCATTGCGATCGCCCAAGACCCGCTTGGTCTGGGTTATGCCGGCGCCGGTTTCGACATTTCAGCCGTACGCCAGGTGCCCATTGCCGCCCAGCCCGAAGGACCGGCCCTGTTGCCGTCGATCGAGACCGTCACCTCAGGGGCCTATCCGTTGGGCCGTTCGTTGTACCTGTACGTGAAGAAGGGCCCGAAGGACAAACTGGATCCGGTCGTGGAAGAGTTTCTGGCCTTTGTGAACAGCCGCCAGGGACAGGAAACCGTGGCGCGGGCGAACTTCTATCCGCTGACCTCAACGCAGGTGGCGAAGAATCGCCAGGAGCTGGGGCTGGACAAAGGGGCGATGGTCACCCTCCCGCCTCAGGACCTGCGGATCGCCGAACAACGAACACGGTAACCTCCTTTTCCATCGCATCTGCGACGAGGGAACGGACAGGGAGCGCCTGGTGCAAAAGGCGCTCCCTTTTCTGTTTTTTTTGGTATGATGCGCGCGATTCGGCCCCCGATGTTCATGACCACCGATCATGCGTTCCCACGAACCAGAGACTGGAGAACAGGAATGGATCCCATGTTGCGTCGAACAGTCATCCTCCCCTTGCTCCTTGCCGCCGCGGCGCACTTCGGCTGCAGCACCCCGCCGCCGCCACGCACCTCGTACCAAGATCCCATCACCGCGATCCGGCTGTACGTGGATGACCATGCGCAATCCAGCCATCAGCACCCCGCCGACATCTCCCCGGAACAGATGGCGAAGGTGCTGGGCGGCCTGCGTGTCTTTCCGCGATCCGGCTTCATCGGGTCCTTGATCTCGGGACAGGCTAGCCCCAAGCCCGCCTTTGCATCCACTGAAATCCAGGCCTTGGCTCCGAGACTCAGCCGGGCGCTGACTGAAGCCAAACCCGACGAACTGGTGACGTTTTACCGTCGTTTCTCCGACAACAACACCGGACTGGCCGTCACGTCCGGCGGGATGTTCGTCCAGGACGGGTATCTGACGGTGATCCTCGCCAACGATCGGACGCTCCCGACCGATGGCATGAACCAAAACATGGTAACGGATTTTGATCCGATCGACAGTCCGCTCGTTCCGATTGCGCGCACGAGTTTTCGACTTGAATTCGCGCAGCCTTCGGCGCTGGCCGCACCCGACAAACGACCCGCTTGGCCCTATATCGACGAAGGCCGCATTCTCGCCATCGACCTTCGGCGGCTGTCCGCCGAGCCTAGATCCTCGGCCGTCCATCCGGCGCCGTAATTCCTTTCCTATCTTAGGATCGTGCCGCCAGCCGACAAGACGTACTGTCTTCTCGGTCGGCGGCCCACATCCTGTGACGAATGGCATCGCCTCTCGTCACGGGCCGGCGGTCCTCCGAGAGGCCGAGGCCTGCACCAGGCGGCTGGTGAGACCACGCGAGCCGAGCTCGTCAGCCGGCCTGCCGGTGTCTGTAGGGGATATGTTCGTGAAGAACGGGGACGAACTTGATGTGAAGACAACGGTCGCAGGCTAGTCGGCTCCCCTCATCACCCGTCGTCCGTGAAACGTCGTTCATCTCGCGTGACAGCACGGGTGAGGATCCTCACGAGATACGCTTCACGATTCACGGATGTCGAGAACGCCGCCGGCGGGCTTTTTCCGTATCCTGCTGGCGGGCCGGGCGAGCAGGAAGGCGGGCGTCCTGGAGATTCATTCCGGACGCCCGCCACAGACTAGACTGTCGTCAGTTCCAGAACCATTGCGTCATGAATCGCATCTGCGAGGCATCGAAGTCGTTTTGGGCACGGTTCGCAACCAGCGTGCTGTTCAAACCGTCCTTGGACATCCACTCCGCCACCACTCTGAAATGCGTATCCGGCTCCCACACCAGACCGATATTCCAGGTGCGGGATTGGCCGTCCGGCGCCCCGTTGATCGATTTGAAGCCGCCATAGTATTCGCCGTAACGCACATACGGCGTCAACATGCCGACATCCGAGTAACGCCAAGTATAGTACCCTTGCACATATCCGCCGACGACGTTGCTCTCTTCGATGAAGTTGGTCTGCGCATTCCGTTTCGGTCCACGCCCCACGGTGAACTCGGCCAAGATACCCCAAGGTTGCGGAGGGGTCCAGACATAGGCCGTGATTCGCTGATCCTTGATATCGCAGCCACTCTCCGAGGTTAATGGGCTGATACACTTCGCAGCCCCGGTACCCGTCGGCGCGCTGGCTCCCTGCACGGAAAACACGCCATGGTAGCCGAGCACACCGGCTTCGAGCAGTCGACCGTTTCGGAATTGGAAGGGATAGGAGAGTTTGGCGCCGATATGTTTATCCTTGTTCAACTCCAACCGGCTCCTGCCTTGTCCGTTGTAGACCATGACTCCGAAGACCCCGTAGTCGCCGGGCCCGTTGTGATACGCGGCCAGTTGAGTGAACCGCTCCTGTGCGACCTTCGGACTCCAGTAGTAGGCTACGCCCAGATCGCGTTCACCCGGCGCGCCGCTCTGGATGGATTCGTGCCGGTCCATTTCCTGCCGGTTTGTGCTCGACCGATACGTATCGAACGCGTTGGGAACGCGTTGTAGACCGAAACGGAAGCGGTGCACCTTGTCCTTGGTGAGGTAGTAATCCACCATGGCATCGATCATTTCATTGTTTGCCGGCGTCTGTTGCCCACCTTCGAGCGCGAATTGCATGAAGAAGGCCACCCGTTCCGACACTTGCCCCTGGAACACCAACCGCATCCGGCGGATGTAAAATTCATTGCCCTGCTGGTCGCCGAAGCTGTCGCCCAAAGGATTGTCGAACAGGCGATTCGTGGCCGCCATGTTGTACTTATATTGGATGTACCCGGTCATGCGGATCCGTTCATACCAGCGTGGATTGCCGGACATCTGTAATTCCGATGACTGTTCGAACACGCGGCGTTCTTCCTCGGCCTTGAGACGGATCCAGTCTTCCTGCGTGATCACGCCTTTCTCGAGCAACAGACTTTCGAGCGAGGTGCTCTCGATCGACAGGCGCTGACCCGATGTTTCTCGGTCGGTACTGTTCGCAGTGGGTATCGCCTGTGGGACCGTCTCCATGGCGGAGAGGCCCTGGCTGGATTGAACAGGCCCCTGCGCGACTACCACCGGCGTGGTATCGTTTGCGCCTGCCGATGCCTGCAGCGGCAAGAACAGGAGCGCACCGGCAATACCGAGCGTCGCCGCAGCCCGTTGTAATACACACATCCCCCCGTACTTCATTCAAGCCTCCTCATAGTGTGATGCTTGTACCGATCGGCCCATGATCGCGGCCCACAGTACAGATGATAAAACCGGATGATTTCACGGGCGCACTATCGGTGCGCTTCGTGACGGCACCGTCACCGCCTGGTTAAGACTGTGTAAACAGCCGCCGGAGAGAGTAAGACCGTCTGAGAATTTACCCTCACGTAACATGTCGATTACCGTCGAACAATCTTTTGCCGCCATAGTCCGATCCGGACACAGGAGGATTCAGACGCATGAGCGACATGGAGAAAATGTTGCTGTTGGTGAGCGCCGACCACACGGCGACCGGTTTACTGGGGAAATTGCTCGAGATGAACGGCTATCGTACCTGCGTGGTGACGACCGTCGCCTCCGCGCTCAGCGAGATTCGGGCGAGACCTCCGGTGCTGATTCTCCTGGATCGACAGCTGCTCGTGAAGGAGGGCGGCCGTCGAGATCAATTTCCCGCTGCGATTCCCATTATCGTACTCCAACCGTTCGACAAGTCCTGCGGCCAAGATGAATGCCTTACCGAGTTGGAGGCCGGATTCGACCTCGTGTTCTGTTCTCCACACTCCCGCGAACTACTGGCCCATATCCGGGCGATTCTGCGTCGACAGCAGATGCCGGCGGCCGCTCCGTCTGTGCTTCGCGCCCAAGGCCTCGCGATGGATACCGCGCGCCATGAGGTAACGGTCGGAGGAACACTTGTCGAGCTCACGCCGAAAGAGTTTCGCATCCTCCATCAGTTTCTGCTCTCGCCTGGCGTTGTGCTGTCCCGGCAGGAATTGTTGAATCGCGTCTGGGGAGAAGATTACGCGCTCGAAGAACATGCGCTGGATGTCCACATTCACTCGCTGCGTCAGAAAATCGAGGCGGATCCTTCCAAGCCAAGATTCGTCGTCACGATCCGCGGCATCGGATACAAACTGCAAGCTTCCTAACTTTCGCCGTTCCACCGCCATGTCGCCATACCGCCGAGCCTGCGGGTCGCCGTCGATTCACCACGCGGGGAGCGTACAAGGCGCCCGTAGGCTGTACCCGAACGGAAAGAACGGCGGGGAGTATGCCGCCAAGGCAGGGGAGAACCCGGGGGAGGGGATTGTACAGGGAAGAATCTATCCGGCTGGGACTCGGCCAGACGCCGATGACGAGGCCCCGATGGGGTGGCGAGTTAGAACTCGTCCACCGACACCGGCTGGAGCAGATCGCGCACCGAGAGCACGCCGACGATCGCGCCGCTCTTCAACACACCCAGATGACGGGTATGGTGATGTTGCATGAGGTCGGCCGCTTCCGTGATCGACCGGCGCTCGTCCAGGCTGATGACAGGGGTGCTCATGATCGATTCCACCGGCACGTAATGCACCGGCTTGTTCTCTCCGACGACTTTCCGGACGATGTCGGACTCCGTCACAATGCCGACCACGCGGTCGTCCTGCTCGATAAACACGCTGCCGACATGGCGCTCGTTCATAACTCGGGCGGCGTCCGCCGCTGACGTTCCGACCGGGACCGTCACCAGCTGTTTCGTCATCAATTGACTGACTGTGACCATATGCATAACCTCCGTGATGTGTTTCCCACCCGGTCTGATGCCTCCGCATCCAGAACCGATGGTTGACGCAGTACGATACGCGCGCCGTGTTCCCGGACGATTAGACGATGGTAAATTGTGTGTTACGTAGGCAAAGGGAGGAGCAGCGAACCGGCGGCATGACCGGATCGGCGCATGCCGCCATGGACGAACGACGTCCGGACGAGGGGCTACTCTTTCACGACGAAGTGGACGCTGCGATTTTTCTGCCAGCACACCGGGTTGTGCTGCAAACACAAAGGACGATCCTTGCCGTAGCTCGTGACATCGACTTGGAGTTGGCTCATGCCCAACGATTCGAGGTACCGCTTGACCGAGAGGGCGCGCCGTTCACCCAACACCAAATTGTATTCCGAGGTGCCGATTTCATCGCACCGGCCTTCCAGGAGCACCGTGGTGACATGATTGTCTCTCAACCGTTTGGCATTGTCCTCCACCGCAGTGAGGGCATCGTCGCGTAAGACGTATTGATCGAAATCGAACAGCACATCCGGAAAGGGAATATTCTGCTCCCCGGTCGCGTTGCGTGCGGCCATCTCCACCGATCGCAAGGGAACGGGCGTCGGCTCCGGTGGGGGCGGAATTTCTTGGACCGGTGCGGCGGCCACCTGTTCCTCGACACGCGGTTTGGACGGCGTCACCGTCTTTCCTCCGCTGGTTCCCGCTTTGCTCGCGCAGCCGTCAAGGAAGAGGAGGGAGGCGACGGCACAGAGTCCGAGCAGGGCAAACGGGCGCAAACATTTCATGGAAACCTCCGGCGCAGAAGTGAGTTCGTGGATTGAATGAGGCACAGAATAATCAAATCGCGCAAACGAGGCAAGTTACTTCTTTCCGGCGCAGGTCTCATACACAGGCTGCGGATGCGACAAGGCGTCCCATCGCAGCATCTGGAGGGCATCGTCTACGTAGGCCGGTGAACGCATGCCGACAAGCACCGAGGTCACACCGGCAGTACTGCGTAGCACCCACAAGCATTTTTGCGACAAGGTCGCCGCGCGCCGCGCCTCCGGAAGCAGGGGATTGAGGGTGCGATGCAAGTCCTCGGTACGCAGACGGCTGCGCTCCGCCGCTTCCCGTTGCAGACTTCTCAAGAGCGCGAGCAGTTCGGGCACATAGCGATCCCGCCAGGATTCCCATTGCTCCGCCACGGTGCCGGTGAACGCCTCCGCCAGCGCCCGCAGCACTTGGTTCACGTGCGGCGCGATCATGTGCTGTTCGATCTGTTCCCAATGCTCCAGTCCCTGGATCTGCGTCCGGATCCGGTTCAGTTCATCGGCCCATCGAAAGAAGTCACTCGGTACCATGCCCTGTCCACTGTGCGCCACCGCCGGCGCGAGACGCGTACGATACTCCTCTTCAAGCGTCGCAACTTTCTGGCGCTGTTCGTCGAAGGTTGCTTCTACTGCCGGCACCGACACATCGGCCAACCGGACGACTCCGCCGCGCTGAGCCGGCATCGCGTTCAAGGGGCGATTCACCAAGACGGCAATGCCTGCCCGCATCGCTTCCTCCAGCAATGTTCTGCCGTTGCCGGGGCCGGTGTTGGCGACCAGCGCCGCGCCGGATTCGTAGAGATTCATCGGACACTGCAGGACGGTGAAATGATGCGACGAGATGCCGGCCTTGTGTGCAGCCAGGGTCGCCGCATCGATCATGCGGGACAGCGATGTCGCGCCTGGCTCGTCCGCTCCCGCGGTGGAGGTATTCGAGGAGACGCCGTAGCCACGCAGGCGACCGGCTTGGACTTGCCCTTCGAGATACTCGAACGCCCGCTGCAACCGCCGATAGAATTCGACACGGAGTTCAGGCAGCGGACGCGATTCATTCCCGCCGAGCTTTGCGGCATGGGAGAGAAAGTATTCCGGATTGTGCAGCAGGCAGACATCCAGCGTGGCCAGCCCCAACCGATCCAGCGACAATGTCAGTTGATCGGCAAGAAAGTCCGGATGGATGCAATGCCAGATGTCGTCGCCGTATTTCACCATCTCGGGATAGGGCTTTCCGGATTTCTCCCGCGCCTGCGCCTGCGTCAGATTCTGCCCCTGGACGTAGCCGATCTTCGACACCACAACCACTGCTTCCCGGGCGAGGTCTCCGGCGCGGATCAACCCCTGCAAGACCGATCCGACCAGTTGCTCACTCTCTCCATCCATGTAGTTCGTGGACGTGTCGATCAGATTGCAGCCAGAACGAATCGCCTTGATCAGCGCTTCACGCTGTTCCGCTTCGCGCAGGCCCACACGATAGGTGCCGAACCCCAGCCGGCTGACCGTCAGGCCCGTCGCACCGAACGGGCCGAATCCATGGGCCAAGGAGCCGGGGCCGGATGCCGCATGGATGTGTCGCGCGGCATAGGTTGCGGTGCCCTGGGCCGTGGCATGTCCTGGTTGCAACGAACCACTCAAGACCTTCTGGGCTGAGGTCGCCGCAGCGACTTGTTGCTGAGGATCGAGCAACGCAGGAAGTTCCGCCGGATCGGTGATCGGCCGACGGCAGGAGAAGTTCCGGCAGACATACAATGCCGGCTGACCGTCGACCAGGGTTTTGCCCTGCAGCAAGGGATGCGCGGCCGGAGCATCCGGGATGACCTGATGGGCCAGCACACGATTGGGGACGTAGATCCGATTCACGGCGGCGCGCAAGACCTGGGTGCCCGCCGCATCGGCCGCCCCCACGACGGCGATCTCCGCGGGGCCGTTGGTGAGTAAATCCACGACGATCAGGCTTTTGGCGAACGCTCGGGGATACCGCGCGATCTGTCGGCCGTAGGCCCGAACGGCGGCTGCGGCAGCTTGACGAAAGTCCTCCCGCGCGAAATGAAAGGACAGGCGCGCCAGCACGGAGGCGGCGACGGCATTCCCGCTCGGGGTGGCGCCATCCGGTCCTTCACGGCTGCGCAGAATCAACGCTTCATGCCCGATTGCCGTGGTGAAGAAACCTCCCTGTTGCTCGTCGGCGAAGTCGGCGAGGATGTACTCGGCCAGGCGGACCGCCGCAAGCAGGTACCGCTCCTGGCCGCCTGCTTCGTAGGTCTCGATCAGGCCTTCGGCAAAATAGGCGTAGTCTTCGAGGTAGGCGTCCAGGTGGGCGGTGCCCGCGCGGTAGGTCCGCAGGAGTCGGCCGTCCGGCTTGGAGAGCCTGGTCAACAAGAAATCGCAGGCCCGTTGCGCCGCCTCGCGATATCGTGCCACGTCGAATACTCGGCCTGCTTCCGCCATGGCCCTGATCATCATGCCGTTCCAGGCCGTGATGACCTTGTCATCGAGCCCGGGAGGGGTGCGGCGCCCGCGCGCGGCATAGAGTTTCGGTTTGGCCTGCTCGATCGTCTGCCGCAGTTCATCAGCGGACAATCCCAGGTCCTTCGCGACCGTCTCCAGGCTGTGTGCGGTATGGAGCACATTCGTGTGTTCCCAATTGCCGGCAGCGGAGACGTCATAGTAAGCGCAGACCCGGCGCGCCGCCTCGTCGTCCTGGAGGACGGCTCGCACGTCGTCCGGCGTCCACACGAAAAACTTTCCTTCGACCCCTTCGGAATCGGCGTCGGTGGCGGAATAGAAGCCCCCTTCGGACGAGGTCATTTCCTTGAGAATGTAGTCGAGCGTCTCGCAGGCCACCCGGCGATAGTGCTCGTGTCCCGTGACCTGGTAGGCCTCGACATAGACATGCGCCAGCAGCGCGTTGTCGTAGAGCATCTTTTCGAAATGCGGCACCAGCCAACGGTCATCGGTGGAATACCGGGCAAAGCCGCCGCCGATGTGATCGTAAATCCCGCCGGCCGCCATCGCGTCGAGCGTGGTCCGCACCATGGTGAGCGTATGAGGATCTTTCGTGCGGTGATAACAACGGAGCAGCAGCGAGAGGCCCGTCGCCGGCGGAAATTTCGGTGCGCCGCCGAAGCCGCCGAGTGTGGCATCAAAATCTTCGGCAAACTGAGTCACGGCAAGATCGAGCTCGGCTTCGCCGACCGTCGTCGGGGAGGGCGCCGTGATGCCGTCCCGCAACCGCGCGGTCAGATTCGCGGCCTGTGCCACCACACCGTCGCGATCCTTCTCCCAGTATTCGGCGAGTTTCTTCAGGAGGGTCGGGAACCCCGGTCGGCCATACCGGTCCGACGGAGGAAAGTAGGTGCCTGCGAAAAAGGGGGTTTGATCGGGCGTCAGGAACACGGTCATGGGCCATCCGCCCTGATTCCGGTTCAACGCCAGCGTCGCCTGCATGTAGATTTCGTCCAGGTCCGGCCGTTCCTCACGGTCGACCTTGATGCAGACGAAATGACGGTTCATGAGCGCCGCCGTCGCCTCGTTCTCAAACGATTCCCGCTCCATGACATGGCACCAGTGGCAGGAGGAGTAGCCGATGGAGAGGAGGATGGGCCGGTTGAGTGTCGCCGCCTGCGCCAGGGCCTCCGGTCCCCAGGGATACCACTCCACCGGGTTGTACGCATGCTGGAGGAGATAGGGACTGGTTTCGTGAATGAGACGATTGGGGGCGCGAGACGTCGTGTGATCGGTCATGCGCGAACCGTATCACGCACCGACGGAATGGGTCAATGAAGCGGAGCAGAGGATTGGCGCGGGGAGCTGCGGGCAAAAAAAATTGGCCCGCGCCGGCATCCGGAGTCGCGGGCCAATTGTAGAATGCGAAAGAATCAGAAAGCGGGGCTCAGTGGCCGCCCTTCTTCTCGTCTTTCTTCTTGTCGTCGCCGAACACGGTCTGGGAGAGGTGACCACCCTTCTTTTCGTCCTTCTTCTTGTCGTCACCGAAGACCGTCTGGGAGAAGTGGCCGCCCTTCTTCTCGTCCTTCTTCTTATCATCGCCCGCGAATGACGGAGCGGTGAACGCAACGAGAATGGCCGCCGCTACGAATGCAAACAGTGCACGCTTCATGGGAACCCCCTCCTTGAAAGTTGAGAATTAAGTGCCCACCACAAGGGCGGGGCGAGGGTAGCCAACCTGTCGGAAAAAGTCAATGCACGTCTTTGGGCCTGTCCAGCCACTGTAGAAATGTCCGGTTCATGGCTTGGCCTCGCGGGGCCGGGCAGGGAGAAGCGCTCGCAACGCCGATCTATCCCCGGTCCTGTTCCTCGGCCCGGCTGTGGTACACTCTTCACAAGCGCCGCACCTCATCGGGTCAACGAGCATGACCACGGACGACATCGGTCCCTACTCGAATTATCGTCTCACCGTCCGCCTCGCCCTCCTCAACAAACCGGGAATCTTCGCCAAAGTGGCTGCCCTGCTCGCCGAGGAGGGGGCCAATCTCGGCGCGGTGGACATCGTCTCGGCCAACGCCGAACGCATGATCAGAGACATCACCTTCGACGTGCAGAATGAAGCGCACGGGGAGCGGGTCCTCGAACGGCTGGAAGCGTTGCCGGAGGTGAACGTGCTCTCCGCCTCCGATCGGATTTTTCTCCTGCACCTGGGGGGCAAAATCAAAGTGCAGAGCAAGGTCCCGGTCACGACGCGGAATGTGCTGTCGATGATTTACACCCCCGGTGTCGGGCGCGTCTGCAAGGCGATCGCGAAAGACCCCTCGAAGGCCTACGCGTTTACCAGCAAGAGCAACAGTGTGGCCGTCGTCACGGACGGCTCCGCCGTCTTGGGACTGGGCAACCTCGGCCCTGCGGCTGCGTTGCCGGTGATGGAAGGCAAGGTCATGCTCTTCAAAGAATTGGCCGGGATCGATGCCTGGCCGATCTGTCTCGGTACTCAGGACCCGGAAGAAATCGTCCGGGTCGTCCGCGGCATCGCGCCGGGCTTCGGCGGCATCAATCTCGAAGACATCAGTGCCCCGCGCTGTTTTGAGATCGAACGCGCCTTGAAACAATCACTCGATATTCCCGTGATGCACGACGACCAGCACGGCACTGCCGTGGTCCTGCTCGCGGCGCTGACCAACGCGCTCACCGTCGTCGGCAAACGGATGGAGGAGGTCCGCATCGTCGTCAACGGCCTGGGCGCGGCAGGCACCGCGTGCTGTCGCATTCTCCTCGCTGCCGGGGCCTGCCACCTGGTCGGCTGCGACAAAGAAGGCATTGTCTTGATGGGGGAGGCGGAGGAGCTTCGGGCCTGCCGTACCGATCTACAAGCCTGTATTCGCCGCGATCGGCCCCGCGGCGCGGTCCACGACGCATTGAAGGGCGCCGACGTGTTCATCGGCCTCTCGGTGGGGAACGTCCTGACGAGAGACGATGTGGAGCGCATGAACCAGGATCGCATCGTCTTTGCCATGGCCAATCCCGATCCGGAGATCGATCCGAAAGTCGGGGACGAGGCCTCGCGCATTTTCGCCACCGGCCGCTCGGACTTCCCGAATCAAATCAACAACGCCCTGTCGTTTCCGGGCATCTTCCGTGGCGCACTGGATGTCCAGGCCGACGAGATCAACGAACCGATGAAACTCGCGGCCGCTCAGGCCATCGCCGACTGTGTGCCGGCGGATGCCCTCTCTGAGGACTACATTATCCCGAGCGTCTTCGACCGCGAGGTGGTGCCGCGCGTGGCCAAAGCCGTGGCTGCCGCCGCCCGTGCCTCCGGGGTCGCCCGGCGCCGCATCAAAATCGACGACGACGCGCGCTGACCTGCCGTTTACACATTCGCCGTATTTGTTCTTCCTCATTGGCGTCAGCCGAGTAATCCAGGTAGAGTACGAGCAGCAGTCATTGCCCCAAGCCGGTGCGTCCGTTCCACGACAGCCCCCCGGTGCGGTGATCTCAATCAGGAACGCGACGTGACGCCGACGACCATCCAAGTGATCGGAACCATCCTATTCGCCACGGCGATCACGCATACCTTTGCCACCTCCTTCTTCCAACACCTGGCCCATCGGCGTCCGGCCCATGCAGGGTTGTGGCATCTCCTGGGTGAGGTCGAAGTCGTCTTTGGTTTTTGGGCGGCGGTCCTCATGGCGGCGATGTTCATCACCGATGGCGCGACCGCTGCGTTGCGGTATATCGACGCCTATCCGTTTATCGAGCCGATGTTCGTGTTTGCCATCATGGTCATCGCGGGATCCCGTCCGATCCTGCAAACGGCGCGGCGATCGACGCAGGTGCTCAGCCGCTTGTTGCCCCTTCCGTCGAACGTGGCGTTCTATGTCACGGTGATGGCGGTCGTTCCGCTGATGGGGTCGCTGCTGACCGAGGCCGCGGCCATGACCCTGGCTGCGCTGATCCTCCGCGATCGGTTTTTTCGCCATGGCCTTTCGTCGAATTTGCAATACGCCACGTTGGGCGTCTTGTTCGTCAACGTGTCGATCGGCGGTACCCTGACCCCGTTTGCCGCGCCCCCCATCCTCATGGTCGCGGCGACCTGGCAGTGGGATATGACCTTCATGGCCTCCACCTTCGGATGGAAGGCGGCGATTGCCGTCTTCGTGAACGCCGTCGTGTTGACGGTGTTGTTTCGACGAGAGTTGGCCGCGCTCCCGAGCGAAGAGCGCCAGAGCGACGGGGCCCCCACACCCTTCCCCTTGGTGGCGATTCATCTGTTCATGCTGGCCGGGGTCGTCGTGTTCGCTCACCATCCGGCCATCTTCATGGGCCTCTTCCTCTTTTTCCTCGGCTTCGCCCATGCCTATGAGCGGTATCAAAACCGGCTGCTCCTCCGCGAGGGGCTGCTCGTCGCGTTTTTTCTGGCCGGGCTGGAAGTGCTGGGCGGACAACAACAATGGTGGCTACAACCGATCCTCTCGCAATTAAGCGAGCACGCCGTGTTCTTCGGCACGACGTTCTTGACCGCCTTTACCGACAACGCCGCGTTGACCTATCTGGGCTCCTTGGTCGATGGCCTCTCCGATGCCTTTAAGTATGCGCTGGTCGCAGGCGCAGTCACCGGTGGAGGCTTGACGGTCATTGCCAACGCGCCGAACCCGGCCGGTCTGGCGCTGCTCCGGAACCATTTTGAAGAAGAAAGCGTGAGTCCTGCCAAACTGGCCCTGGCAGCTCTGCCGCCGACCATCGTCGCGGCCGCCGCCTTTTTACTCCTGTGAGATTCTCCCGCCCTCGCCCCTTAACCATCCGGAAATCGTTGTGCTAAGATGCGGACGACCTTGCCCCACGCCCGCGAGGTCTCGCCGGACGAGGACCTGTGGCCTTCTCAACCAATCGCCTGTTTAAATATCAACGAGGCATGCGACGACGGATCGGCATGCTGCGCGCCAAGAATGTGGACAGCATGGAATTTGCGGTCGATTTCATGATGCAGGAGCGGGTGGACAGCTACTTTCGCATCGAACCGGCGCTTGAAGAAGTGGAACGGTCCTTGGGGCAAATCGAAGACGAATTGGACCGGGTGAGGGATGTCTCCGGCGCCTCGCGCTTGGAGTCGCGTTTGGAATTCGTCGAAGACCGCTGGGATGAACTGGACAGCGAGATACGGGAACGCCCCCGTCGCCGTCGTCGCAAGATCAACCTGGCCGACTTTTTGAAGACCGCCGGAGGAGACGGCAGTCCCGCCGGTACGAGCGGCGAGGTCAACAACGCCTACGACGCCTACCAGCTGCTGGGGCTGGAGTTCGGCACCCCGCTGACCGACGTCACCACCGCGTTCCGGCAACGCGCCAAGGAACTCCACCCCGATGCCCGCAACGGCGACCGGAGCTCCGAACCCGAACTCCGACGCATTCTCGAAGCCTATCAATTTCTCAAAGAGTACCTCAGCCTGAGCAACACCGAACCGCCCATTTCCCGCGGCGACTATCGTCCCACCGAGTAACCCATGGCCACATTACAACCGGACCAATCCTTCATCACCTCCGACGACATGCTCGACGCCCTCTGCGACCGCCTGGCGGAAAGCCGCGTGATCGCGATCGACACCGAATTCATGGGAGAGGACCATTTCATTCCGCGACTGGAACTGATTCAAGTCGCAGCAGAGGGCGTCGCGGCGGTCATCGATTTTCCCGCCGTTCAGGCCGGGGCGCCGATGGCTCGGTTCTGGGAACTCGTCTGCGAAGCCCGGATCGAAAAAGTCCTGCATGCCGGGCGGCAGGACCTTGAGCTGTTCGCGCACCATGCGGGCCGACTCCCGAAACCGTTCTTCGACACCCAGATCGCCGCCGCCATGGTCGGCTATGGGGCGCAGACCGCCTATGCCAACTTGGTGCAGCGGGTGCAGGGCGTCAAGCTCGACAAGGCGCATACGTTTACGAACTGGAGTCAGCGCCCGCTGAGTCAGGAGCAGTTGGTCTACGCGCTGGACGACGTGACGTTTCTGCTGCCCATTCACCGGCACCTGCGCCAGAAATTGTCCGTCATGGGTCGGCTCGAGTGGGTGGACGAAGAATTTTCCCGTTTGGAGGTCTCGCTGGGCGCACAGGCGCGCGACCCGCAAGAGCGGTATCAACGGATTCGGGGATGGGATAGTCTCAAACCGCGCGCCGCCGGAGTCCTCCGCGACCTCGCCGCCTGGCGTGAAGGCGAGGCGCGACGCCGCAACGTGCCCCGGGGACGCGTGATGCGCGATGAGGTGCTGGTTCAATTGGCGCGTCAAACCCCACGGACGCTGGAGCAACTCCGCAGCATGCGAGGCATGTATTCTTCGGAGGTCGAACGCAACGGGCAAGCGTTGCTGGCTACCATGCAGCAGGCGCTGGCGCGCCCCGAGTCCGAATGGCCGGACGTACCGCGTGATCGCAAGCCGGACCCGGAATCCACGGGCATACTGGAACTGCTGCAGGCCGTGCTCAAATCGCGTGCGGCGGTGGAAAACATCGCGCCGACCATGATCGCCACCTCCGGCGATCTCCAGGCTCTCGTCGAACGCGCGTCGCCGGTGGAAGAGTTGGATATTCCCGTGTTGCGCGGATGGCGACGTCAGTTGGTAGGGGAAACGCTCCTGAATGTCCTGTCCGGAGATCTCAAGGTGTGGATCGACCCGGCCGTCGGCAAACTGCGTTTCGGGCACCTCGACCGATCATAATCGCCCGGATTGGAACATCACGCCTCCAGCCCCCGTCGTCGCACCGGCTCCCGCCAGCGGTCACCCGACTCCCACGTCCCCATCAACGGCCCGCACCCCCGGAGGCAGGGGAGCGCAGGACGCGGCGTTCCTTCCACATGCCGAACAGCAACGTGAGCAGCGCAAGCCCGATTTCATCGGCCAAGGGAATGACGTCGGGCACGATGAAATCGGCCACCGTCAGGAGCGCGAACAACAGAAAGAGCGACGGAAACCGGAGATTGAGACGTTGAACCAGTCGCCCCAGTAACGACACACGATCCGCCGAGCCATACACAAACATCTGTGCCCTCCTCTCCGACGCGAATTCCGTCACGGGCTGTCGCAATGCCTGACGGCGCTCTTCCTTACAACAGCTTGCTGATCGTGTCGGCCGGGCGCGCCAACAGGACCTTGTCCCCCTTTTCCACGATCGGCCGCTGGATCAGATCAGGATGAGCGATCATGTGATCCAACAGCTGGTCCTCGCTTAAGGAGGGATCGGAGAGCTTCATCGACTTGTAGAGATCTTCCTTCGTCCGCAGGACGTCCCGAGCCGAAAGACCGGCCTTCTTCAACAGTGCCTTGAGCTGACTCTTGGTAAACGGTTGCTCGTAATAGTTGATCGCGGTAAACGGCTGCCCGCTCTCGCGCGCTATTCGCACCGCCTCGCGGCACGTCGAACAGGTGGGTTTCTGATAAATCGTGATCTCCGCCATACGCTTCTTTTTACTCCTTCCCTCAGGGTTCCCTTGACGCAAATTTTTCACCTGTGTTACATGGACGCAGGCCATTAACCTCGGAGCACTCCGCATCACCCATGCCAATCTTCGGAACAGACGCGAGCGACCAAACCGGCAAGTTCTCTTGTGCCACCGCCACGCAACGCACCTTGAAAGATCTGCGAACCAAACGCAAAGGCCAGCCGGTCTTTGTGGTCGGACACCGGCTGGAACGGAAAGGCTCCGAAGCCGCCTTCGAAGTCTTCAACGACCGGTTGGCGGTGATTCGCTTCGAGGATGATGCCCGCCTGGGATACGACCCGCTGGAGTTGCTCCTACCCACCGAAATCGACGAGCAGGGCGTGGCCTATTTTGAAATCCGCCCATGCCGGGTCTGTGAGCAGTTATTCCCGCTCACCGCCGAGGAATGCGATGCGGAGGAAGAGCCGACGACCTGCCCGGACTGCCGCTAATATTCAATCCGCCATCGGGGCGATCTCAAGCGCCTTCTTGATCAGGCAATCTCCCGCGTAGCCCTGCAGCGCCATCGGCAACATACTGGCATCGAGAACACGAGCCGAGAGCACCTTCACCCCGTCTGCGATTTTGACCCCCTCGATCTTCAACGCGTGACAGACCTCCAGCGTCCGCCAGACCGGATTCCCGGCGACCGCATCCCCGGGAATGAGCTTCAGATCGGAGACCGTTCCGTCCGCCAGCACCTTCGCGGAAATCGACATCTTGTCTTTCGGCACTGCACTGACGACGGCAAAAAATACCGGTTCGTCATCGCCCCACACGGGGGCGACCGAACTACTCAGCAGAACCAACAGCACCAACGGCAGCCAGGACGACCGGCTCATGCCTCACCTCGTTGTGGCCTCGGAGTGGGAATCGGACCGAACATCACGCCCAGTTTGCGGGGAACGCCCGGATTGCGTGGACGAGGGATCGGCTGCTGGGCCTCCGTGACTCAGCGCGCTGCGGCCGACCCGCTGCGAACCCGGCGAAAACGTCGAGCCTCTTTGCTCGGTGGGCCGTTCGCCGCTGCCCACCCACAGGGCTGCCGCACCGGCGCCCAACAGCCCGAGTCCCACCAAGTTGCGCGCCAACCTCGTCACGTCTCACCTCTGATTCGAACGTCACGACCGTTTCGCGGTAGTATGCCAAGCGAGTCCCATCAATTCAAGGTGACCGCTGGGTCGATCGACTCGATCATGGTAAGCTGATGTTGGTCGACTCACATGTTCGAGCCGGGACGGATGCGGACTCCCCGGAACCGTCTATCGCACCGCTCAGACCGCGCCACCTGTTCTCTTGAGAGAGGAGAGAGAGTTTATGCCGCACGATTTCATGCCGGGCCTTGCCGGCGTTCCCGCTGCCAAATCCGCCATCAGCGATGTGGACGGGACGCGAGGCATCCTTGAATACCGTGGCATCCGCGTCGAGGAACTCTGCCAGCACTCGTCATTTCTCGAAACCAGCTACCTCTTGTTGTTCGGCCGCCTGCCGAACGCCACGGAGCTGACACAGTGGGTGAACGACGTCACCCACCATCGCCGGATCAAGTTTCGCATTGTGGATCTATTGAAGGTGATGCCTGAACACGGCCATCCCATGGATGCCTTGCAGGCGGCCGTCGCGGCACTCGGCATGTTTTACCCCGGCCGCAACGTGAAAGATGTCGAGAATAACTATTGGTCGGCCGTGCGCCTGATCGCCAAACTGCCCACCATCGTGGCCGCATGGGCCAGACTGCGACGCGGGGACGAATACATTCCGCCGCGGGACGACCTGCCGTTTGCCGACAACTTTCTCTACATGCTGACGGAGAATACGCCCCATCCGCTCTGGAGTGAAGTCTTCGACGACTGTTTGATTCTCCATGCGGAACATACGATGAACGCCTCGACCTTTGCCGGCATGGTCACCGCCTCGACCCTGGCTGACCCATACACCATGGTGGCCTCGTCGATCGGCGCCTTGAAAGGCCCGCTCCATGGCGGCGCCAACGAAGAAGTGGTCATGATGTTGCGGGAGATCGGCACCCCGGCCCAAGCCAAGCCGGCGGTCGAGGCGCGGCTCCAAGGCAAGAACAAACTCATGGGGTTCGGGCATCGGGTCTACAAGGTGAAAGATCCGCGCGCGACGGTGCTGCAGGAACTCTGCATGCGGCTGTTCAATGTCTGCGGCACCTCTCCGCTCTATGAGGTGGCGGTGGCGGTGGAGCAGTTGGCCGGGGAACGCCTGAAGGACAAAGGCATCTACCCCAACGTCGACTTCTACTCAGGCATTATCTACGACAAGATGGGCATTGAGGTGGATCTCTTCACGCCCTTGTTCGCCATGGCGCGGGTCAGCGGGTGGCTGGCGCATTGGTTGGAGCAGTTGCGGGAGAACAAGCTGTATCGGCCTGACCAGATCTACTCCGGCGAACACAACCGGCAGTATGTGCCGATCGACCGCCGGTAGGCCGACGGGGGCCTACTCGGTGCGCCCGATGAACCACCAGAGTACGACCGAGGTCACGAACATGATGCCGCCCAGCAACGCGTAGGATATGAATTCCAGCATGGCGATCGCCTCCCTGTATGAAGGGGGCTACTAAATAATGACGGGCCCCCTAATGTCAAGGCCCGGCGGTGAACATTCTCCTGGCCTCGACGCTCTTGACTTCAGCAGACAGGAGATTACCTCCAGACTAGTAAGTAGGATGTCGCAGGGACAAACGACAGTCTACACACACAAGGAGGTTTCAGCATGGCGATCGTACGATGGGATCCATTTCGGGAATTGCAGGACATGTCCGACCGTTTGAATCGCATGATTGCAAACCCCGCGTCCGGCGGAAGCGTCGGGCAGGGAAAAGAAGTCATGACGGTGGCCGATTGGACGCCAACCGTGGATATCAGTGAGACCGAGGCCGAATATGCCATCAAGGCAGAGCTTCCCGAGGTCAAGCGGGAAGACGTTAAGGTGACGGTCGAGGACGGCGTGCTGACCATCCAGGGCGAGCGCAAGCAGGAGAAGGAAGAGAAGGGCAAGAAATATCATCGGGTCGAGCGGTCCTATGGCCGGTTCGTCCGAACCTTCACACTGCCGGATACGGTTGATGAGGGTAAGGTCAGGGCGGAATACGCCGACGGCGTGTTGCACCTGCATCTGCCGAAATCGGAAAAAGCCAAGCCCAAGCAGATCGAGGTGAAAGTCGCCTGATCCGGCGACGCTGGTTATCGAACCAAGGCCCGCGCATGCGCGGGCCTTTTCTTGTTGACCTACCGCTTCCCCATCCTCAACAGATCACCGCACCGACTCAGCCCCTTGGCACACCGACGACAGCCGATGCTTGTGCTTCCCGAGGGGGAGCGTTTAATATGCGCCGTTCCAGCACGTTAACCGCCAGCCATTCGAGGAGAGCCGACGATGAAGAACGCTTCACGCCCGTCCGACCGCACCACATCCCTGACGACCGCCACGCGCATGGAGCGCGACACGATGGGGGAGCTGCCGGTTCCATCCAATGCCTATTACGGCGTGCAGACGGCCCGCGCGATTGAAAATTTCCCAATCAGCTCCCTGCGCATTCCGCGCTCCATGATTCGAGCCATGGGCCTGATCAAACGCGCCGCTGCGTCAGTGAACCACTCGCTCAAACTGCTCGACAACAAACCGGCCGACGCCATCGTGCGTGCCGCGACCGAGGTCATCGACGGCAGGCTCGATGGAGAATTCCCGGTCGACATCTTCCAGACCGGTTCCGGCACATCCACGAACATGAATACAAACGAAGTCATCTCCAATCGGGCCACGGAATTGCTCGGCGGGGCCCGAGGGAGCAAGCTCGTCCACCCGAACGACCACGTCAACCTGGGGCAATCGAGCAACGACGTGATTCCCACGGCCATCCACATTGCCGCTTCTGAAACCATCCAGCAACAACTGATCCCGGCCTTGACCGAACTCCATAAGACGCTGAAGGGGAAGGCGCGCGAGTTCGACAAGATCGTGAAGATCGGACGAACCCATTTGCAGGATGCCACGCCGGTTCGACTGGGCCAGGAATTCGGAGGGTATGCCAGACAGATTGAACTGGGGATCGCGCGGATGAAACGGGCGCAGGCCGCCCTCAGCGAAGTCGCGCTCGGGGGGACTGCAGTCGGTACCGGTCTGAACTGTCATCCGAAATTCGCCGCAAAAGTCATGGCCATCATTTCCAAGGAAACCGGTTGCAGCTTCAAAGAGGCGGTCAACCATTTCGAGGGGCAGTCGGCGCAGGACTCCTTAGTGGAAGCGAGCGGGGAGTTGCGCACCCTGGCCGTCAGCCTCATGAAGATCGCCAACGACATTCGCTGGCTGGGCTCAGGCCCCCGCTGCGGACTCGGCGAAATCAACCTGCCTGAGACTCAACCCGGCTCGTCCATCATGCCGGGCAAGGTGAATCCGGTCATCGCGGAATCCGTCACCATGGTCTGTGCGCAGGTGATCGGCAACGACGTCACGATCACGGTCGGCGGCCAAGCCGCCAACTTCGAATTGATCGTCATGTTGCCGGTGATGGCTTACAACCTGCTGCAGTCCATCGAACTGCTCGCGACGGCCTCGACGAACTTCGCGGTGAAATGCATCGCGGGCATCAAGGCAAACGAAGCACGCTGTAAGAGCCTGATCGAGGAAAGCCTGGCGATGTGCACGGCCCTCGCCCCGGTCATCGGGTACGAGGCAGCCGCAAAGTTGGCCAAGGATGCGTACAAGTCCGGGAAAACCGTGCGCGAGGTGGCACGCGAGCAGAACGTGTTGCCGGAGAAGCGACTCTCCCAACTGCTCGACCCGTGGCGGATGACTCAGGCCGGTGGGCCGGTCGGCAGCGCCGGCGGGTAGAGGCCCTGACACCCCGGCACAGCGGCAGCCACGCGAATCGGTGCCGGGCGTTCGGAAGCCCTCGCTGCTTTTGACAGCCCGTCAACCCCTATGCTAACGTGCCCAAAACTTTGGGTTGTTTGGCCATCGATGGTCGAAGATCACCCCGATTCACTTTAGATATACATTGAAGGGTAGATAATGAGCGTAACCGGTGCCGAGACAAACGGACATGTGGTAATCGTCGTGGGCGCAGGCCCTGCCGGAATGGCCCTGGCCAAGAATATGGCGGATGCGGGTCATGAGGTCATCATCCTCAATCGCGACATCAAGTTCGGCGGGTTGGCCGAATATGGGATCTTCCCCAGCAAACTTAAACTTCGTGGCGGATTGAAGAAGCAATATTGGGACATGCTCGAACAACCCAACGTGCACTACTTCGGCAACGTCTCCGTCGGACAGGGGAAAGACCTTTCGGTGGAGGACTTGCAGGCATTGGGCGCCAGCGCCATCGCCTTTTCGATCGGAGCGCAGGGCACGAAAGCCATCGGTGTCGAGGGCGATTCCGCCAGCGGAGTCTTCCACGCGAAAGACGTCGTCTACCACTTTAATCGCCTACCCGGTTTCGGCGACCGTCCGTTCGACATGGGCAAACATGTCGCGATCATCGGCGTCGGCGACGTGATGGTCGATATCGCCCACTGGTTGATTCGTTATAAGAAAGTCGAACGCGTGACGGCAATCGCTCGCCGGGGCCCCGTCGAACGCAAATACAATCCAAAAGAAATTCGGGCCGTCTGCTCGAACATGGATCAGGAAGGCATCGCCAAGGAATTCGCCCGCATCAAGGATCGCCTTGCCGCCGTCGGTCAAAACGCCGACGAGGTGCTCACGAACCTGACCGCGGAATTCACCAAATGCGAACAAACCGACAGCCCTTCGAAAATGGGCTTCCGTTTTCTCGCTTCACCCAAGCGAGTGCTGGTCGACAGCAACAACCGCGTGCGGGCGTTGGAGATGGAAGAAAACAAGCTGGAGCCAAAGGGCGATGATACGGCGGCCGTCGGCCTCAAGCAGTACTACGAATTCCCCGTCGATAGCGTGGTCTTCGCGGTCGGTGACCGGGTCGATGACACCGTAGGACTGCCGTACAAGAACGGCGTCTATGTCACGAATCCGAACAAGACCGGCAATGATCCGGACGATGCTCTGTTCCAAGCGTATGACGAGAAGTCCGGTCAGGTGGTCGATGGCGTGTTTCTGGCCGGATGGGCCCGAAAGGCGAGCGAAGGACTTGTCGGAATCGCCAAGCGTGATGGAGACTGGTGTGCGGAGGTGATCGCGCGGTATCTGGGTACCAAGGGCGGGCAGCCACGAACCGGAGCAGGGGACGTGCTGGCGAAGTTGCAGGCATTGCTGAAGGAACGGAAGAGCAAGCCCGTTGACCTCGAGGGACTGAAAATCCTGGATGCCGTGGAGAAGGCGCATGCCGGTGCACCGGATGCCATCGGAGAATTCAAGTTCGCCTCGAACGCGGACATGTTGGCCCACATCGAACGCGGGCGCGCCTAGCGCGCCCGCCGTTTCTTCACCCATCTCCCCACTTCAGTTTTTCCCGCAACACTTCGTAGTAGCTGCTCTCCGGAAACCGAATCAGTCTCGTCAGGTGTTCGGACGCGTGAATCTCGACGGTATCCCCCTGTGACAGTGCCACGCCGACCTGGCCGTCGAGGGTGGCCATCGCTCCGTCGTCCTTGCTGGTCAACATCACTTCAATCTGGGCGCTGGCCGGCACGATCAGGGGGCGATGCGTCAAGGTGTGGGGGCACACCGGCGTGAGAATCAAGGACGGGACTGCCGGATTGATAATGGGTCCACCGGCGGAAAGCGAATAGGCGGTAGACCCTGTCGGCGTACTCACGATCAACCCGTCACCGCGTAGATTTGTCACGAACTGCCCTTGGATGGCAATTTTCAGTTCGATCATTCGGGCAAGGGTGCCCTTGCTGACGACCACATCGTTCAGCATGACCCCGCGCGCCACCGTTTCTCCATGTCGATGGACATGCGTTTTCAGCATCAACCGCTCATCGAGCACAAAATCATTCGCGAAGACCCGCTCAAGGGACGGATACAAATTCTCCAGGCGCACCTCGGTCAGGAAGCCGAGTCCGCCCATATTCACCCCGAGAATCGGAATTCCACGCTCGCCGGCCAGCCGCGCCGCATTTAACATGGTGCCGTCGCCGCCCAACACCAGCAGCACATCGGCTTTGCTTGCCAATTGGGTTTTTTGAAAGCCCCCCGGTTCACCGAGCAGGGTGGTCGCGGTCGTGTCCAACAGCACATCGATGTTCCGGGAACGCAGCCAGCTGACCACAGCCTGGACGGTCGCCTTCACTTCCGGAAATTTTGGTTTTGTCAGGATGCCGATGCTTTTACTTTTCATGCGTGAGACCAGGAGACACCGAGGTGAGGAGCCGGTTGAAAGGTGCGGGATTGTATCGAGATGATTCTTTGACTGTCAAACACGGACGCGGTGATGACGCCTTTTTCACAATCACCTGCGCGTGCGATTCGACAGTCGTAGTGCGCCTTTCGCGATTCGCTCAATACCTTGACACCCCATATTGCGGTAGTTAGAATCACAACATTACGAGTATGTGAGTGTTGAATCTGCATCACATCACTCAGCTAAGGCTTCTCATACAGACCCCATCACCATAAGGAGGCGGGATGTTCGAACGGTTCACGGACAAGGGTCGCAAGATCATCATCCTGGCACGTGAAGAAGCCGAGCGCCATCAGAACGATTACCTGGGCACTGAGCACCTGGTGTTGGCCATCCTTCGCGAGACGGATGGGATTGCGCTGATGATTCTCAAGAAAATGGGGCTCTCCACCGAACAGATCCGGCTCGAGATCGAGCGGAACCTGCCCGGCGGGGGAACCACCATGACCTTCGGCGAAATTCCCTTCAGCCCGAGGGTCAAGAAAGTCATCGAGTACGGCGTGGAAGAAGCCCGGTTGCTTGGGCACAATCATATCGGTAGTGAACATCTCCTGCTGGGCCTCCTGCGCGAAGAGGAAGGCATCGGCGGAAAAATCCTCAGAAGTCTGGGCGCCAACCTGCTGACCGCCCGGCAGTTGACGGTCACCTTCCTCCGAAAGTCGGCCCCTCGTGAACGGGACCGCAAGAGCAACACCCCGGCGCTCGACGAATTCGGGCGTGACCTGACCCAACTTGCCCAGGAGGGGCAGTTGGATCCCGTCATCGGGCGTGCGGATGAAATCGAGCGTGTGCTGCAGATCCTGAGCCGCCGATCGAAGAACAACCCCGTGCTCATCGGGGAGTCCGGCGTCGGCAAAACCGCCATCGTCGAAGGCTTGGCGCAACGGATCATCGCATCTGAAGTACCGGACAACCTGTTGTCACGCCGCGTCATCGCGCTCGACCTTGGCTCGCTCGTGGCCGGCACGAAGTACCGCGGCCAGTTTGAAGAACGTCTCAAGGTGGTGATGAAGGAGATCGTGCAGGCGGGCAATATCATTATTTTCATCGACGAATTGCACACGCTGGTCGGTGCAGGTGCCGCTGAAGGCTCAATCGATGCCTCCAACATGCTCAAGCCGGCGCTCTCGCGCGGGGAAATCCAGTGCATCGGGGCGACGACGCTCGACGAATACCGCAAACACATTGAGAAGGACGGCGCGCTCAAACGGCGTTTTCAGCCGATTCATGTCCAACCGCCGAGCACCGATGAGACCGTCCGAATCATCCAGGGCCTGCGCGATCGGTATGAAGAACACCATGGCGTGGAAATTACGGAAGATGCCATCGTGGAAGCGGTCAAATTGGCGGATCGATACATCACCGACCGGTTCCTGCCGGATAAGGCCATCGATTTGATCGATGAAACCGGTTCGCGCGCCAAGCTGCAGACCTATGCGCTACCGTCGGAACTCAAGGCGCTGGAGCAGGAACTGAAGAAAATCTCCCGAGAAAAGGAGTTGGCCATCTCGATGCAAAACTTCGAGGAAGCCGTCCGGCACCGGGAAGAAGAAGAGCGCTTGAGAAAATTGCTCGATGAGTCCAAGCGGGAATGGAAAAAGAACCAGGAAAAACACAAGCCGACCATCGGCAAGGAAGAAGTCGCGTATGTCGTGTCCAAAATGACCGGCATTCCGCTCTTCAAATTGGAAGAGGAAGAGTCCAACAAATTGCTTCGCATGGAGGAATTCCTCCACAAGCGGGTCATTGGGCAAAATGAAGCCATTTCGGCGGTGGCCCGCGCGATCCGTCGGTCACGGGCCGGCCTCAAGGAAGCGAAGAAACCCATCGGGTCGTTCATTTTCCTCGGCCCGACCGGTGTCGGCAAAACGGAGTTGGCCCGCACCCTGGCTGAATTCCTCTTTAACAGTGAAGATGCACTGATTCGCATCGACATGTCGGAATACCAGGAGAAGTTCACCAGCTCACGGCTCTTTGGAGCACCTCCGGGATACGTGGGTTACGAGGAAGGCGGGCAGCTGACCGAAAAGGTTCGCCGCCGCCCATACTCCGTGGTGCTGTTCGACGAAATCGAAAAAGCCCATCCGGATGTGTTCAACGTGCTCCTCCAAGTCCTGGACGATGGTGTGCTCACGGACAGCCTGGGGAGGAAGGTCGATTTCAAGAACACGGTCGTCATCATGACGTCTAACATCGGAACCAAACTGATCCAGAAGGGTGTCTCGCTCGGATTCCAGAATGATGAAAAGAGCGGGCAGGAAGGACGCAGGAAGGATGAAGTGATGGGCGAGCTGCGCCGATCCTTCAGCCCGGAATTCCTGAACCGGATCGACGAAATCGTCGTGTTCCACCCGTTGGAAAAGGATCACTTGATCCACATCCTGGATATTCTGCTGCGGGAGTTGAATCTCCGCCTCATCGACAAAAGTGTCAGCATCGAGGTGGACGACGAGGTCAAGCAGTGGCTCATCAAGGAAGGGTACGAGCCGCTGTATGGTGCGCGGCCGATGCGTCGCATCATCCAGCGAGCCATCGGCGACCCATTGTCCGAAGAACTCATCAAGGGTCGTTTCAAGGACAACCGGAAGATTAAGGTCGTCTTGCGAGACGGCGCACCGGCGTTTATCGAACAGGAGGCCATGGCGGGCGTCTAGCTCCACGGCCATCCATCAGGGTAGGATCAACGCGTACTTGAGATCCTGTAGTACTACCGGCAACCCCCGCGGTCCTCAATCGGATCCGGGGGTTGTCGTTTTTTCGACGCGCAGTCCGTTGGTGGTAGGATGTCGGCTCATCCTGTCTCAACTCCCACCCAGGGCTCGTGTGACTCGAACGCTCTTGTTCATCCCGCATAGGGACGTGCCGCCGACCGCACGAACGGTCTGGCACCTGTCTCCAGTATGACCACCCCCCGCGCAACCACCGTCCTCGGTCCCATCCTGGGCATTGAGACCTCCTGCGATGAAACGGCTGCAGCCGTGCTCGATGGTACCGGGCGTGTCTTGGCCAATGTCATTTCCTCACAACAGGCGGTGCATGAACGATTCGGCGGGGTCGTGCCGGAGCTGGCGTCGCGCGCGCATATTCAAAATGTGGATCCTGTCGTTCGCCTCGCCCTGGAGGACGCAGGACTCGGATGGCAGGACCTCAAGACCATCGCTGTGACCCAAGGGCCAGGTCTAGCCGGTGCCCTTTTGGTCGGACTGAGTTACGCGAAGTCCCTCGCCTATGCGCTGGGAATTCCGTTGGTCGGCGTCAGTCACCTGGAAGGCCATATCGCTTCAGCCTGGATCGATCGCCCGACGTTTCCTCGAACCTGCGTGGTGTTGATCGCCTCAGGCGGCCATACCCATCTGTTTCATGCGGACGATGCCGGAGGTTTCCGGCTCATGGGACGTACGATCGACGACGCCGCCGGAGAAGCGTTCGACAAAGGCGCGCAGATGCTGGGCCTGGGCTATCCCGGCGGGCCTCTGATCGACGCCGCCGCTCGCAAGGGCCGCTCGACGGCAGTACGATTCCCTCGCTCTCGTGTGAGGACCGGAGAGTTGGATTTCAGCTTCAGCGGTCTGAAAACCGCGTTGCTCTATCACATCCAAAATATGACCCCAACGGCAATCACCGAACAACAGGCTGACCTGGCAGCTGCGTATCAGGAGGCCATTGTAGACGTCTTGGTGAGGCAGTCGTTTGCTGCGGTCGAGCGGGCAGGAGTGTCCGCTCTCGCGGTCGTCGGAGGGGTGTCCGCAAATTCCCGACTGCGAACTAAATTGACGGAGCGGGCCGCCAAAGAGGGGATAGAGTTGGGGCTCCCGGCCCTCTCCTATTGCACCGACAATGCGGCGATGATCGCCGCCGCAGGACAACGGGCACTGCTCCTCGGCCAGGTGACGGCTCTGGACTGCGAAGCCCTGCCGGATTGCGCGTTGCCGTCCGCCGCACGTAGCGGAACCAACAATCGAAGGCGACACGCCCCACGCACCTAGGAGTCGTACCATCGCGACCATTCACGGACAAATCAGCGGCCTGAAAGCCAGTCACCTTGCGGCCTTGGAGCGGTTGTACCGTCGACGCATTCCGGCCTCCGTCGTGATCACGCCGGAACTGGCGCGCACCGCGAGCCAGCTCTCGCGCGAGATGCGCCGTCCGATCGGACTGCTCATCACGCGCCGCGGAATCGTCGAACAGGTATTGGTCGGCCAGGGGTGCGCCCCCACCTTCGAGTCGTTAGCAAAATTCAGGGTCGGCGCACATTCCCTGCGAGGACTCCGGCTGATCCGCACCCATCTGCACGACGAGCCGCTCAGCCAGGAAGACGTCACCCACCTCGCGATGCTGCGCCTGGATTTGATCGGCGTGCTCGGCGTCACCCAGACAGGAGAACCCAGCCTGCTGCATTTGGCCCATCTGCTGCCGCCTAACCCGGAAAGCGAGGTCTGCCGTCTGCTCAAACCGGTCCCATTCCACGAACTCGACCTCCAGTTGGATACGTTTCTGCATGCACTCGAAAGCGACCTCCAGCGTTCAGCGACTCACCATACGGTTTCCGCCGGCACGGAATCCGCGATTCTGGTGAGCGCGTCACCCCGCAGTCGCGCCGAGCAGGAGGAGCACCTGGAAGAACTCAGGGAGTTGGCCGAGTCGGCCGGCGTTCGCATCCTCGACCGTGTCGTCCAGCGCACCCAGGAGGGCTACGAACGGTACGTGCTCGGTAAAGGGAAGTTGAAAGAGCTGGTGATGCGCGCGCTCCAAAAGGGCGCCGACCTGATCATTTTCGATCAGGATCTTGCCCCCGCACAGGCTCGCGCGATCTCCGAGGTGACGGATATCAAAGTCATCGATCGGACCCAGCTCATTCTGGATATTTTTGCCCGCCGCGCTCACACGCGGGAGGGAAAGGTACAGGTCGAGTTGGCCCAGCTTCGTTACCTGCTCCCGCGGCTCCTGGGGCACGGCACCTCGCTGTCACGTCTGGGAGGGGGCATCGGCTCCCGAGGACCGGGGGAAACAAAACTGGAAACCGATCGCCGCCGCATCCGCGATCGCATTGCGCACCTGGAGCGGGACATTGCGAATGTCGCCCGCCATCAGGATCAGCGTCGAGCGAGGCGTATCCGGCAGGGGCTGCCTATTCTCTCCATCGTCGGCTATACGAACGCCGGAAAATCCACGCTGCTCAATACCCTGACCCTCAGCGAAATCCCCGCGCAGGACCGGCTGTTTGAAACACTCGACACCACCAGCCGCCGCCTGCGTTTTCC
>Ga0268299_1001284_pt1 | contig 47829 bp, 50 predicted proteins | sample NOBtaG_FD_193484 | JGI IMG/M metagenome (GOLD analysis project Ga0268299, IMG submission 193484) | Activated sludge microbial communities from bioreactor in Nijmegen, Gelderland, Netherland - NOB reactor | ecosystem: Engineered > Bioreactor > Aerobic > Activated sludge | place: Netherlands... | reverse complement strand
CCATACTGACCGAGGTAACCCTTTCTGAAGTCAGTGCCACGAACGCCAAAGACCCTGCTCTCTTGATGCTGAAGCTCACGCCGCAATCGACACGCCTGACAGGCGGGAAGGGTAAAGTCGCCGGAGCGCTCAGCGGTAAGCAGAAGCAGGTTCTCTCTTCGAATTTTCGCTTCAACGTACAAGGCTTGGAACCATCCTGTGCACGAATTGCGAGTGTTGAAGGTGTCGGAGCCAGGCGCACTGCCGCCGGACCGCAACCTGGCCAGGAAAAGTTTAGGCAGCCCTCCATGCAAAGTACGCTGAACTGTTCGACGGTTCGGATTCTGGTACCGGAAATGGATGCAGGCCCCTTTTATGTCTGGTTCGACGAGATGGTCATCAAGAGGACCCCCCTCGCTGAACGGGGCGGCCTCTTCGAATTGCTCGATCCTACGATGAAGAATGTCGTCGCATCGGTCCAGTTGGGTGGATTGGGAATCGTGCGCTATGAACCGGACCCTGTCGCGAGCGGGGGAGAGCGAAGAGTGGGACAGGTGCAAGTCGACATGTATTGCGAGTCAATGAACATGACCCTATGACGACTGTACCGTTTGATTCCCGGTGCAATCCCTTGGAAGGGAGGATACAACGTAAACACCGCAATGCTAATCATTCACAAGATTGGAGAATGACATGTCCCCTTTGGACAGCGGAACCATTTTGTCGATAACTATCCTGTTGCCGTGCCTATGGGCCGGTCCCATAGCCGCCGCCGATGACGAAGTGGTGGAGCGGGCGGTGCCGTTGCGGGCCCCTGTCCCTTCGATCTCCCTGCGTCCGCTTCCCAAGCTGATGCCGACTCCCGGACTCACCCCGCAATCACTCCATCAACAGACCATTCCGTCTCCCGGACAAAGACCCTTGCCTACGCCCAGGTTCAACTTGCAAGATTCGATGAAGCTCATCGACACACTCCCTGGTGGTAAGCAGGTACTTCAGGATGCGGCCAGGCGAGGGGCGCGCATCACATCGACGACGCAGTCCTCCTCGCAATCGTCAACGACACCGCCACCACCCACACAGTCTCCGATCACATTGGTGCCGGGTCAGGGCATCGTGCTCGCGGGAGCACAGGTTTCAGGGTTTGACGCAATACAGGGAGGCTTTGTCCTGAGCAACTACCAAAACGCCCCTAATGGAGGGTCGTTCACAAAGCCATATGCACAATTTGGCATTTGTCTTCACACCGACGGGTGGTACTTGATCGAAGTAATTGCAGAAAGTTTCGGAATGAATCCGACTCAGGTCAGAGCGAACCTGTACCAAGACCGAGATAATATCGACAATAATGCCCTCGGAACGGACGCCCTCGTATTCAGCTGGGATTATTCCGGCCGGCCGCTTGAGTCCGCGCCGAGCTTGTTCCCCGCCCTTCTCGAACTGAGCGCGGGATGCCACCGATTCTTCTGGTCCTTAGAAAACCATTTCGTGCGGTTTCAGCAGGTCCGTATCAGCCCGCTCTAGACTAACATGATTCCAAAACCGGAAGAAATCACGATGCAGACGCGAGCCGCTCTTTACCTCATTCTCCATGATGGGCGTGGCTCTCATCATCCCAACCGTCGCCCTGGCGGACGGCTCAACCGGCTGCTCCGTTCGAAGCCACCCCGGATCTTCCGGGCAAGCAAAGTGTTGCTTGCTGGGCATCCCTAACGCACAACGGTTCCATGAACCGTTTTCATCCTCACGCGACGAGCGGAGGCAGTCTCTCCCTATAGCAGCTCAATGATCACGTGACGGCCTTGGGATGGGGCCAATTTCCGGTCAGGCGTCACGACTGAGATTCTGCAATGAGGGGCGGGTGGGATAGCGGTGTCATGAAGATCCGATGGGACCATGCATCCTTGTGGGAGGACCATGCCTGAACGGGCTACCAGGAGCAGCATCGAACAGAATTCTTCGCCGGCTCATGGTCCAGGATAGGACATATCAGGACTAAATCGGCCCTACTTATAGCGACTTCGGGGTTGACCCTGATATTGTCGGTCGCATATCCTACTCTCCCCTTACTCTGAAATACATCGGTGTGCGGTCAGGTTACGGATCTGAACGGCTCGGAGGCTGAGCATGAGAGTCAGACCGGCGAGCGATCTGCCATCCTTTCTTTTGAATCCACGTCTACTTCTATTGAACCTTTTTCCGGGTGCCCACGATTTACATACCATCGAAGTGACTGTGCGCCTGAGAGGTTTGGGAATGTCGGTCAGCACCGAGGGCCTATAAGATTCAGGCAGGTATCGAAGAGCTGCTGTTGCACGCAGGGACTACAGTGCATCAACGGTCGCTTCAAGGAGATACGAGGTAGCTCGGAGCAAAAATTGGCTGAGCCATTGAATGATATTGCCGCTTTTTTCATCAAGGAGGCAGACCATGCGTATGAGATTGACTGTAATGGCCGCACTTTTGTTTGCGGTCGGGAGCCTCTGGAGCTCTGTCGGGTTGGCAGGGATCACTCCGAGCCTCGGTAACACCACGACCGCACCGCAGCTCACACAATCTTTTGACCTCACTTGCCCTCAAGGAAGAGTGGCGACCGGCATTGAGGTGTCGTCCACGACCACTGTACGCGGAATACGAGTCCGATGTACGCCGAGAGCCGCTGATGGTAGGAGTTGGGCGGATCCACCCAACCACACATTCACAGCCTGGAGTCCCATGACGAATCTTCAGCTTCCACCGTTGCGGTCTCAACCAAACCAGCCACCAACTCCTCAACCGGTGACGTCCGGCGATAACTGCCCCGCGAATTTTTATATCGTAAGCTTTAACGTCTATCTCACCACTCCCCCCTCAAATACACCGTTAAGCCCCATGGTCGCACTCAATAGGTCTATGAAACGGATCAGGATTATTTGCCGTGTTATTAATGAGTTCGGAATGGTCACCGGGGCTGCTTCTAATCTTACATGGGAGGAGGCTGGGGCCGACGCCACGGGAGGAGCCTGGGCAGCGCCAAACAACCAAGAACCGACCTGCCCCGTGAAAGGCATTGCGAATGGCGCAAGAGGACGGTCCGTCATCGGATCACTCAAGATCCTCGCATTCACATGCGTCGAACCCTCACAGCTACCGTTCACCGCATTGGAGCCAACGTTCCTCCATCCCCGATGCGTCAACTGTCATGCGGTGGTAGCTGAAAATTTCCAAATTGATGGGGCGCCTCCGCTATCTGATGCCCCACCCAATCCAGCCGGAGGCTTGCCAAGCGGCCACCCAGTGACCAACGCTACTACGAACAACAATTCCACGCAGAACGGGCAAGGCTGCCGGGTGTGTCACAGAGATGAACTCTTGCCTGCTCAGGGAACCATCAATCCAGGATGGCATGCCCCAACCGGGGGGAATGCAAGTTTTCGCGATGACAACGCCGGTTCCCTGGGACGGTGCTTGTCCGGCCAGGGCGGGAGCCCCACCGCCCTAGCGCACTTAACCCAAGATAAGTTGGTACTCTGGGCTATCGCAGACGGGCGGATCCCTGACGCGATAAACCAGCCACCTAACCGGCGGAGGCCCACTGCGCCTCCGCACGACCTTCAGACGTGGTTGAACGCCGTCAATGCCTGGGCAGCCACTGGTTTTGCTTGTCAATGACCGAGTCGTTTTAGGAAATGCCTAGCGATAACTTCAGCCCTAGGCCTGGGTGAATGCCGGCATGCCGTGCAACTGAGCAATGGTTGGTTGTTGAGCATGATGACGAGGGAACCTCCATACCGAACGCAGAGTGCGTCACCCTGTTGATCGATCGGAGTTTTCGAACAACGCCGGGGGTCTTTGAGGTCACGCTCCTGAAGGGACAGGACCGAATCAACCGACTATTCCTATCGTCCCAGTCGGAGATAACGGTCGCTTCAGGGCTGGTGGGCAGTAGCCGGGGAGATTCCAAAGATAGGGATGTCTGCATTGAGACGAAGGGATTTGTAGAGGCACTTTACTGAGAGCGATGGGAGGTCGGCACATGAACGTACATGCAGTTCGCCTCGGCAAGTTTGGTTTTTCAGCCTGTATCCTGTCCTACAGCCTCCTGCTGCTGCTCATGCCGATGAAGGCTGCGGGCCAAACCGGATTCGGCACGGTGAAGATCGTCGTGACCGGTCCAGGCGGCACACCTATCTCAAACGCGGATTTGTGCCTGGCCATGCCAGGGCAAAGCGCACGAAAAATGACCGACTCGTCCGGCGTCTACACGACAACTCTGCCGGTCGGGACAACAACGATCCGTGTGTTTAAGAGCGGCTACGCCAACGCCCAAATCACGGTGACGATGACGAACGGCGCCAACCTGGGAGATCAAACTATTCCGCTGCAACCAGGTCAAGGGACACCGGTACCCGCTGATTGCGGAAGTATTGTCGGAACGACAACGCCTGGAAACTCATGCAATGTGATTAATAATCTTGCAATGGCCGACACGACGACGACCAATCGAGCATTGAGCATTGTCGTCGGATTCGATGTCAGGCCGGCCTACTATCGCGTGACGGAGTTTTCTGCCGCGGAACGTTACCCCGAATCCCAATTCGATCCTGACCAGGCGTTCAAGAAAAAGAACGTGCCGTGGCAGCCGGTGACGAGTCCCATCTTATATGTGGATTTCACTCTCACCGAGCCCGGGTATGGAACGCACCACGTCTATATCCAAACGCAACGGTACCAATCCGGCTGTATTTCTTCGTCTCGCGTGGTGAGTGTCATCTTGGCTCCGGCTGACGTTCAAACCTATACCCTCATCGGCGCAGACCTGAGTAGATTCGTGGCCGAGTCGAAGCTGAGGGGGTATCAATTCACCCATCAGTTCAGATTTAGCAAGAAAGAGGATTTCTGGAAGATGTGCGGCCCGAATGAAATGCATGAGCCATTAGATCCGATTCGGGCTCAACGGCCGGCATCCGTAAAAAAGGTAGCCGAAAGCATTGAGGCGGACTTCGAAATGTTTTCCGGTCCCGATCTCAATCCGTTTTGGGAGTTCGTAGGCGCGCGCGCATTTCATCCTGACCTGCCGCCGGTTCAAGACGGTGAATTCCTAGCGGGCGATGGAAACGTTTCGGGGACACCGGTGTTAGAGTTCAAGAAATATTCCGACATCACATGTCCCTACTGCACGGCTCAGGACATGAAGAATCTTCATCGCCACATCGGATGGACACGGTGGGTGTGGGATATGGGAGTTCCAGGCCCACTTGATCAGCTCGTTGATCAGTATGATGCCCGTTCCATCTGCAAGCCTCGGAGTGGAAAAGACCCTTACCTGATTCGACTCACCATTCGAGGTCCCGCCGGAGAAGACCCCATCAATGCCCTGGGTGATTTGAGGGTAACCAAGCCCCCGCAGTTTCGTTTAATCCCTCCGCCCAATAAAATTCTGCCGCGTGGGATAGATGAATCGGGAGGAAGGGAAGGAACGGAAGAGAATGAAACGGTCGATAAGGCGACGGAATCGGATGTGACCCCATGAAGATGCGTTGCAACGTTTCAAGTGTTCGGCCACAACCAATGGCCTTTCGATCAGACCATCGGAGTAATTGGGAGGATTTCTCCATGCGCATATGGTTATCAGGTTTCTTCCTGATGGGCGTCGCTCTCACCATCACATCCGTCGCCATGGCGGTCGACCCCAATTCCGAGAGCACGGCTGAAGAGGCCGCTCCAAAGGAGGCCATCCCAGCCGTTCCTGACAATCAAGATGTTGAACCGCGGGGAGTCCCGAAAATGCGCACGCTCCTGCCGGATGAGATCGCGCTCGCGAAGAGCGTATTCCAAAACACTCTCAACTACAGTATGGTCCGGGTCACCAATACACTCGGCCTCGGCGAACGGCCTTGGACCACCAACAGCCCGCCGCTCTACCTGCTGAACGTCGGACCGGACTATCCGAACATGACCGCAAACGACGACCGAAAGCGCCTGCTGATCCACGAACTGACCCATGTCTGGCAGGCCCAACATCTCGTGCCCATCACGATGAACTCCGTAGTGCACCAGACCCTGAGTGCCATCAAGAACGGCGGCGATGTCTCAGCGGCCTACTCGTACACCGTTGGCAAGTCCTGGGGCCAGTACAACATCGAACAGCAGGCCAGCATCGTGGCCCACTGGTTCACACCGACGAATGTCTGTTTTGAAAGCGGCCCCTGCGGCGGCGGAATGAAAACCACCGATTCGCGCTACCGCTATATCCGGGACAACATCAGACAAAATAAGGCTTTCTAAAAGTCCATTCCAGCAGGCACAGGACGTTCATAGATAAAGGGAGACACGATATGCACAGCACACTGATATGCCTTGCACTGATGTTCTCATTCGCCGTTTCTCCCGCTTTGGGTGCGGATGAAGTCATGGAACGAGCGGTGCAAAGCCAGCCGGGAGTCATGCAGCAGGTACCCCGAACCAGCACTCCTATCCAATCAGCGACAGTCGAACAACAACTGGCCGCGCTCCAACAGCAGGTGCAGGCGCTGCAAGCCCAGATGGCCGTCCTGCAGTCCGTCTTGAAGATCGCCTCCGATGGGGAGGTGACCATCTTGAGCCCGACGTCAATCTCGATTCAGGCTGGAAAGGACATTTCAATCGGAGCCGGAAAGAATGTGTCAATCGGGTCCGGTCAGAATGTCTCCATTCAAGGCACCGGCACCGCACTTGTCGAGGGCAAGGGCAGTCTGGATCTGAAAGGCACCCTCATTAAGCTGAACGGAGGGTCCAAACCGATTGCCACCGTCGGCAGCCAGGTACAGGTGCCCGGCGAACCGATCGGCCATGTCACGACCGGCAGTGGAACAATCTTGGGCAACTGATGCAATATGCACAGAGGCACTACCCACTTGAAAGGAGTATGCCAATGACCGCTCGATTGCCCACACAAACGATGCCTCTCCGACCCATCCTCTCGACAACGAGCGCTCCCATTTTCGTCCTTTGCATGTTGGCCTTGGTCATCATGGGCATGCCGGATTACCTTCTTGCCCAAACTACGACGACCATCAAATCGGTCCCAACTTTATTTGCCATTCAGCTCGGAATCACACCGCCGGTGCAAATTCAGCGATACGAAGGGGGCGAGCCGGTGTCGACCGCTGTGGTCGCCGTCGAATCCCTTTCGGGACTTCCCAATAAGCACCCGCGCCCGGTCCTGTTTCGAGACATCGTGTTCGATTATCTTCCAATTCCGGGGGCCGGTCTGAATACGGTGCTGACAGATGCCCTCGGCGGAAACAGCCAACCGCTCTTCGGCGCGATCGTGAGCATGGATTCGATGAAAAAGGAGCTGTCTCGACTCACCTTCCAGGATGCGTTCGTATGGAGCATCGAATTCTCCGACATGGATGTGACGCTCACCGGTCAGATACCCGTTATCCGCATTTCATCGGCTATCCCGCACACGGCTACACTTTCCGGTTCCAACCAGATCATGACCTACAGCGCCGCAGTCAAGGGGCCGGTCAAGTCCAGTTTTCAGCTGTCGATCCACACGTTGGAGACGAGTTCGCACAAGTCTGCGCGGGTCGAGCCATTGCGGTTTACCGTCCCGATCACCCCTCAGATCGTGCAGGAAGCGCAGTACTTCGGAGTGCCGGGACATCCGGACTATGCGAACCTCCTTGCGGTTCTTCCGGAGTCGGAGACGGCCCCCTTTATCGTGTGGCAGCAGCAGCTTCGCCGCACCAGAATCGAACATCAATCAGCTTGAAAAGACCGGCACACTACAATGGTTCTCCTCCGACAGAACCAAATCGTTTCTCTCGTTGCAGCTGCAGAACTTGGGCATCTTCAGTGTAATTAGAATTCCGAGCAAGCCTGGATTCGTGGCAGCGGAAATGTATTGTGAGAAAGTCGTGCCGCAGGTGCTTTAAGGATCTACAGACAATTGCCTGGCTCTAACAAGGAGCAACGATGGACCGTCCGGAAACTATCAGGATAGAAAGGCCAACCACCCCATCCCGACGTTCTTTCTTGAAGCGCGCCCGATCGTTGGGAATCGTCGCCGCGGCCTTTCCCTGGCTCATACACCGGTGGACTGCATCGGCTCTCGCAGCAATCAACATTCAAGACCTGTCCCAGGAAACCGCCTCGCCTGCTCCGATGACCGCTCCCCTTCCGGCGTCCGACTCCGGCGCCTCGCTGGACGCTCACCTGTTTCAATCACCGCAACAGTATGCGCTCGGTCTCGGGACGGGTCCCCCCGTAGAAGTCTTCGGATTCTACGGAGGCGAACCGGTCGCACAGTTTGTAACCGAACCCGCCACCACGGACGGTGCCTTCCCTAAGAAACTTTCCCGCACGCTGTATCGGGACATCGTGTTCTATTACCTGCCTGTGCAAGGGGCGGCTCTCAACACCTGGCTACTCGACAGTCTGACGGGAAAAGTTCCGCCTGTCGGCGGAGGTATCCACATCCGGGGCGGCCCATCAGACATGTCAGGAAATGTGCTCCCCAATTCTTATAGCGGTCATGTGTCGTTCACCGGAGCGTTCGTCAAACAGATCGTATTTTCTGAGGCGGACCGGTCGTCCCAAATGCCGGCCACCCTACGCATCACATTGGCCATTCAGCAGGCGGAATGGCATCCCGGATCAAGTTGGAACATCACCCCCTGCAGGCAGATCTGTCAAAGGGGCCGTTGAAACATCTGTTCACGCTTGACATTCAGAATCTCTCGCTGAACGGCGTGACACGCATCGACCCGATGGTCCTCTCCGTGACCCTCATCCCGGCATCCCAGGGCAGCGGCTATCAGGGCGCGGCCCCTCGGGAATTATCCACCCTCCGCCTCCAACTTCCTGAATCCAAGGCCTATGATCTTTACACCTGGCACAACAATGTTGTCGTCAAAAGGATTCCCGGCGTGGAACAAGAACGGATGGGGCTCATTCAGTGGATGGCTCCGCAGAACCCGTCAAAAGCCGTCCTGAAACTGAAACTGTTCGGCCTGGGTATTTTGAGCGTCGTACGGCTGCCGTCAAAACCCGGCTATGTCCAGGCAGAAATGTATTGCCAGAAACTCGTGTCGGAGTTTTTCTAAGGTGCCGACTTGAAGGCAGGGGGCGTCCTACTCAACCCTTCAACAGGAGAATCTCATGAAAAGAAACATACGGCCTGCCCGGTGTTTCGGTGTCATCGTATTGTCCGTCGCCGGTTTTGTATGCGTCCCCTTCACAAGCTGGGCGGCAAATGAGTGCGGCATCGAATACAAAGCCGCCGGTCAGACCAAAACGAAGAGTCTCAATGCTGGCACGACGTTCACCTTCTCACCGACAGTCTCCAGTCTCTCATGGGTCCGGAGTACCAAGACCCGGCCCGTCGATGTCCAAGTGACGAATTTGACGCCGAACGGTCCACACCCCAAATGGATGACGCTCTCACCGGCATACCTGCGTGATCCGCTGTCCGGCAACTACTCCGGCAACGTACAGTTATACAAAGTCCGCTGTCTTTCGTTGACGTTTCCCGACACGAACAACACTCCGACACCGGGAGGATCGGTGCCGATTCCCTATCCGAACATCGGACAGTAGCCGAACCGGTTCTCCACTGTCCCCTGTTCCACTATCCGAAGGAGAGTATGATGCGCGTCTTGTTATCACTTGGACTCTTTCTCGCAATCTACCTGCCGGCGGCTTCCGCGTTTGCTCAGTCAGCGGATTCTGATTCGACCGACCAGATCGAGAGCCGCGCGATCAAAGTGTTCGGCTGCGAGGTGACTCCCAACGTCAATGCCCTCAAGAACTGCCTCGATGACAAGCTCGACGACATGGTGAAAGACGCCACGCGTCCACTCAAGGGACAGATCGACGAATTGCGCGGAGCGATCGACGACATCGGGCGCACCCCGATTATGGGTTGCCGCGTCACGCCGGATATCCGGCAGGCCGCCGATTGTGTGAGAGACAGAGCCGAGCGACAGGCAAGAATTGAGGTAGCGAAAGCCGAAGCGACTTTGAACCTTCAGTTAAGAAATGTAGAACGCCAAAAGGATCTGCTCGAACAACAACTGGCCGACCTGCAAATAAATAATCCGCTCGGCCCGCTTGCCGGAAAGTTCCAAAAAGATCTTCAGGCATTGACCATCATCGGCCAGATGAACCTGGAGTCAATCAACGCCTGCCTCACCGCAGCCTCCTCGGCGCAACGCGACATGGTGCAATTGACGCAACGCTTTGTGTCCAATCCACCGGCCTTCCCGCCCTACCTCATCATGGAGGTCTGGCAACAGATGGAGGGCAACTTCGACCTCCTGATGCAGGAGGAACTGGCCGGATTGCGGGAGTCCGCCGCGAACGGCAAACTCCCGCAAGTCGACCTCGTCCTCGACCGGTCGGTCCGTGCGATGAAGAAGCTGGCGGAACGCGATCCGTCCGCACGGTGCGTGTATGCCGCCATGGAACCCCATATCCCCGCCATGAAACAAGCCGCCCGCACGGTACAGCAGCAGATCGCCGACAAGGCCATGCGTCTGCTGCAGACCAAAGTATTGCCTGCCATTCTCGATCCTGTGGGACAACAGATGGGTCAAGTCTTTGGCCAGATCATGCAATCAGACGTGACCGGAGGCGCCCTCGGCTCGCTGCTGCCGAATCAAAAGGAACTGGATCGCATCATCCGGGGAGTAGCGGCCGAGCAGTTGATCCGACCGAGCCATGTACGCAAAGTCGCCCAGAAGGTGAAAGCGATGTCGGCCTCGCTGGGCAATCCGCAGCAGGCCCAGGCCTCACTCCAAGACTTGCAGCGCGTACTGGATAAACAGGAAATCTGGCCTGAGGAAGTGGCCATTCAAGTGGCCATGGAACTTCTTCGCTTCTCCGGTCACAAATGGATCGACAGCGACATGCCGGGCGCCGGCGCTTTTGTCGCCAATCTGGCAGTCTCGACTATTGGAACGTCCAAAGACACCGTCGGAAACGTCGTGGAATCGGCCTGTGGCTTGATTCCCGAAGCCGGCGCCGCCGTTTGTTCCATCTTTAAGGAGTTGATCGAGGTGGCCTACAACTATGTCACGCCCGAAGCGATGAAGATCGTGATCTCGAACACCATGCACGGAGGCCTGGACCAGGCGATCAACGAAGTCGCCAAGGCCTATATCCAGAAATACGATCCGCAGCAGGCCCGCCAGAACATGGGGCCCTTTGCTTCGATCATCAATGCCTTCCCAACGAGGGAAGTCGTGATCGCCTTCGCGACTCGTGATCGTTCGATCAAAGAGATGCAACTGGCGCTGTTTGACTACAACGACAGTGTCAGGCAATTTGCGGAGACGGCCGTGCGCCGGTAATTACAAACGAAGGAGGACCATCATGACCAAATGTTTTCGTTTCCTGCTCACAGCCGGGCTGTTGCTGCTCGGTGAAGCTTCTCTAAGCCACGCGGAAATCTTCATGAGGATCGATGGCGTGCAAGGCGAATCCAAGGACCCGGCCCATCCAGACTGGAATGACATCCAGAGCGCGAATTGGGAGTATGGGGAACCACCACCCGGCTCCGCCACCAAGCTGCAGTTTCAACGGCTCTCCGTCGCCAAGAAACACGATGCTGTTTCCGCCCTCCTTGTACAAGCCGCCGCCACGGGAACTCCGTTTCGAGAGAAAAGGCTGGAAATGACGGCTCCCCTCGGTGCTACGCAAGCCGCCTACAGTCGCGTGAAACTTACGGGAGCCCGTATCATAAACTAGCAGACTGCGACAAGCCTCCCATCGAGCACTCCCCACATGGACAGCATCGCCTTCGGTTTCGACATGATTTTCAAACTGGACACTGCGACCGGCAAACAGTCTCCCGGCAGTTCCGGTTGCTTCGACCTCCTGGCGGGTAAGGCTTGCACCCCGTCATTTTGACGCACTGAACAGGATGGGAAGGCTTCCCCCCTGTTTCGATCGGGATTCAGGGAAACGTCAGCCCTGGGGGCCCTATCAAGACCAGCTCGCGCAGGACCAGCTTGACGCCGTGATCGTTCACCAGAGTATGGAGCTTACCCCACAGCGGTTTTACGACGGTCACGACGCGAGGCGACGAATTATCGAAAATGATCACCCCATCCTCCAGAATCTGCCGATCCGTGGAGGTCACGGAGTAATAGGGCGGGGCTTCCGAGACCTCTCCCGTCACAACAGGCACTGTCCCCCGCGTGAAGTGAAAACCGGAATGCAGGGGCATCGTGATGCAATCATTCCCGAAGGCGCTCACGACGCAACATTTCCCCTGCTCTTGCCCTGGCGGAATTTCACGAACACTTTCCCATCTGATGGAGCCGAGACGCACGCCGTCCGGGAGAGACCACGCTTTGGAGATATATTGGCACTCGGTCCCGATCGGACCGCTCCGGATGCGAAAAGCCAGATCCGCTCCGTTCTCGACGACGCCTACCGAATAATTTGCGGGCCCGATGGACGTACCTTCACAGATCCCGAGAGATGAACTGACCCGAACACCCAGCGTCGCTTTTAATCTCGCAGTCTCACTGAGCACATAACGCTGAGGGGGCTGCACTTGGAAGGGGCCTGCCACTAAACGCGCCGGATCGGGCTTGCCGTCCGACATCAGCTCGATGCCGACCGCACAACTCCCGGCACTCGCAAACCAACCCGAAAGACTGATGCGCCCCTCGCCATTCTGGTCGAGTTGGAACGAATCGGAGGCAGCAACGCGAGGATTCCGTGTCAACGTACAGGCCGGCTGGCCCGTGATGCTTCCCGGCGGCACGATTCGATATTGAATCCTGGTGCCGGGCGAGCCGAGAACATTATGCAGCGCGATTGTGAGGTTGACGTTGGCGAACGGCACTAGGGCTCCGTGGTGCGCGAATGAAAAATAGGACGCCGATCTGATGCGCGGGAGACCGGGAAGGATATTGCCTCCGGGAAGCTGCATCGGTCCGGAGACGGTCTGCGACTTGATCACTTGGGACAATGGCACGATTTCGCGGGTACGGATGCCGCTGTAGCTGCCGCGAATTCCCACGACATCTCCCTGTGGATCTGCATAGATCAAGAGATGGTCGTCGGTACTCCGCGCGAATAACGCCGCCATCGGCTCTTCTACTGGCACCTCCAGCGGCAGACGTTCCGCCAAGAGCACCACGGGCGTTCCACCTCCTTCTGGAACGAGACGAAGCGCCTCGCCATTTCGTTCCACCCGATACGCCGTCGCCTCTACGTCCACGGCTTGTCCGTCGGGCTGCTCAAAATGTACGGTTCGATCAAGCGTGACTGCAACATCCGCCGGCGATTGAGCCACGGCCGGGGCGACAACGGCAAGAATCCAACTAAATAGCGCTGAACACAAAATTGCGATCGAGATCTTCATCATCATGACAAGCTCCTTTGAGTAAAAATATCCGCCTAGGAGCCTGTCCGACATTGATTTTTCTACTGCGACGAACGATCTGCGACCATCTGCGTCGTTCTCGGCCCGAAACAATCCTCAACGTATTCCAGCGAATACGCCTCCGGTTTTTCCTGGCCTTGTGCCGCTCATTCGGCCGCACCTCCTTCGCCTCGTCACGAATAGCAATGTCGGACAGGCTCCTAGTTCTGCGTGATCTTCGATCCCTTCAACGTCAAGTTTCCGCTGGATTTCACGTCAACATCTTTACCGAGGATATCGATGCTGCCGTCGCGTTTCATCCCGATGAAACTGTCTCCCACTTGCAACGTGCCGGTTTGCGCCGCCACGAACTGAACCATCGCGCCGGCGTTCACGACCAGGGATTTCCCGGCTTGCAGCACCACATCATCACCGGCCGTCAGACGAGCCAGGCGCTGTATCTGCAATACATAATTTTGCCCGGCACGGATCGACAGGTCTTTGCCGATCTCCATCACATGGTTGACACCGACCGTCTGCTGGAGACTCTTCCCCACCGTCCATTGTGCGTCCCCGCCGATTGCCCACTGAGAGTTGCCCGCGCTCGTCACCGTGGCATCCTTTTTGGTCAGCACAGACAGATTCTGGCCTGTTTTGATGGACAGATCCGACGCCGACTCGACCACCATATTCCGGCCGGCACGCTCCAATAAATCCCCTCCCGACGTGACCGACACCAGCTGACCTTGGAGGAAGAGCCGTTCGGCACCCGGCGCACCATCGAGCACGACCTCGGTCAGCACTCCGTTAGCCCCTCGTTGACGAAACAGCGAGACATGCTTATTGGCCGGTAACGAGACAGGCGGCATATCCTTTGCGTTGTACACACTCCCGACAATCACAGGATGCCTGAGATCCCCGTGTTCGAAGGCGACAAGTACTTCATCGCCCACTTCAGGCAGCCAGAGCACTGCACTCCCCGAGCCGGCTGCGATCTGCGCCACGCGAATAAATCCGGTATCACTCGGCGCCGGTTGCGAGGGCAGCCAGGGGAAGCGTACTTTCACGCGGGCATATTGGTCGACATGCTTCGACTCTCCTTGCGGACCGACAACGATCCCGGAGACCACGCCGGCCACCGTCGGAATCGGTGTGCGCGGCAGCGGACGATAGGTCACCTGGGCAGGCAGACAGCGAAACTCGTTGCGGTAGACCTTTCCGTTGTACTGATGCGTCAGGCTCGTGATGAGATAGTCCCCGCTGAAGCGCGACTCCGCCAGATTCACCCGCGTGCCGGCTTGCAGCTGCGGATAGGTCGACTCTCCACGGCATACCTGCGACTCTGCCATCCGCACTGCGAGCCGGAGGTTGGCATTCGCCTGAGCCTCTGCTTGGTTCTCGACTCCGGCCGGGTACACTCGTTCAGCCAAATCCGCATACTGTCCGGCTTGAGACACCGCCGATACGGTGGCGGTTGGGGTTCTCCAATTGTAGTCGCCGGAATGGATTTGTCCTGAATGGAGGGCTTGACCACGACTGAAGGTGACGACTGCGGGATTGGCGGATTGCGAAAAGACCAGCTTGCCGAAAGCGGCAAGGGGAAAGGCGCCGTTATTGTCGCTCAACACGATTTTATCGCCGGCTGGAGCAGACTCGACATGGTAATGAATCCCGGCCGCTTCTAGGATCCGCGCTACGAAGGACAAATCGGTTTCCTGGTACTGTATGGTCAGTTCATCCTGAGGCAAGCCGGCGGCAAGACGCACTTCGAAGGTGATCCCGGCTTCTTTGAGCAACTGCGCCACGATATCGGTAGCGTTCATCTGTGAAAACATGCGGCTGCCGCTTCGGTACGCAAGGCGAGACACGCTGGGAACGATGTGGAGCCGATAGAGGTTTTGTCCTCCGGGGGCCTCGACGTACTCGGCCTGCTCGATCATCCCGCTGATGATCCGGCCGGGCGGAACCGTCAGCGCAATGGGTTGACCGACTGCTTGGGTGAGGTTGAGCGCTTCTTTCGTCGAAATACCCACGTCGAAAGCGAACGGCTGCGAGATGGCCTCGGTTCCCGACCATTGCATGACCGCTCCCTGCGCCAAGGCATCGACCACCGGATTGCCCGCCTCCGAGGCGCCATGGGGCATCCACAGAGCCAACATCATTCCCAACACACTCCACGACTTTACTGGGCGCATGAATGCCTCCCTGTCAATCAAGGTTGTGACGGAACCACAAGCTGCAGACCTTGCATCTACGGCATAACGCGCTCAACCGGATTGCCGGAAGTCGAATCGATCCGATCAGACGGCTGTGAACGCGCCGTCACCCAACCGTCGGTTTTCTTTTTCTTGGAAAATAACCCGCGCGATTGGGCGTTCCTGTTCCGTCGGCTGTTTGCCTTGCTGCTGGATGTGATTTCTACTGTTCGCTGTATCAGCCGCAGGAGAGATCTCGCCCGCACACAAGGCGACCGGAGCAATCCCGATCGTCAAGATACCTACGGCCATCATGATCCACCCTCGGCATCTTATGGCACATCCTTTCGCTGTTCGCAGCCCAACCATTTCGATTACAATAGCGATTTCTCCTTAACAGCGGCTGCAGGCATGGCAGGTGTAGGGAAACGTGTCGCCGCGACTATATCTGACATCTAGCCCACAGCCTCGGCCCGTCTCCTTATGATTCGCCCTTGGATTATGAGTAGCTACGGTGTTACGCCATCTCTCACCACGGCACCGCCCTTGAGGTCGACCATCTCGATCTTTTGGGAGACCAACTCAATCGTATCGGTGACAGGGAGTTGACCCAGCTCAGAGTATGAGGCAAACGACGTCGACCCCGCACCGGTGAGCTTCACCGTATGATCCAGCACCATCTGACCAGGGTTTTGCGTGACAAACTCCATCGTGACCGTAAACGTCTTATTCCTCGCCAGTGCAGAATAGAATTGCAGCGAGGCGAGACTCCAGTGTTTCTGAATTCGTACCGGGCCATGTTGCCGCATTTTTTCAGCCAGTCCTGGCGCTGAATCGCGTGGACTCGTGATCTCGTAGTCAAATGTGGTGCCGGCTATATTCTGCGCACTGTGACACTTGCCGAATTAATCCGACGACTCCTCATTGTCAGGGAATTCCATTCCCTGCCCCTCCCGGATGAGAGACATGACATATTTACGAATCACACACTCGATCAAGCGCGTCGAGAGCGCTCCATAATAGGTCTCGGACACCCCCATCCTCCATTGGTCGAATGAGACGAGAACCTCTGTAGCTTCATTCAGTTTAAGGGTGGTCGCCATGAGCTATCCAGCTTGGGATGAAGATGCCGAGCTTGCGCTGAAGCGCATAACCGCATCGGGCACGGAATAGCGCGAAATCCGCACGCAGGGGAGCAGCAGGAACCAGGTCGAGGGCGGGACCTGGCCAGCTCGTCTTCCCGACGGACCCCGAGGCAGGACTTCAGGGTCAGATAGTTCGGCCCATCGCGGCCAGCTCCACGAATCTTATAGATCGACCCGCAGCCCGAACGTTCCGGCGTAGTTGTCGTATTGGGAGTGACCGAGCATGGCGCGGAAGTTCATAAATGCCTGCCAGCCGTTCGGCAACACCGCAACCAAACCGGTACCGACGTTGAAATAATTTCGATCAGGGCCATCGTTCTGGAATACGAATCTGGTCGGTGCGGCCCGTAGGTCCTCCACGAAACTGACACCGATGAGCCGCTGCGCATTCGCGAATTCATGAATGTAGTTCGCGTTGGCTTGGGGGACCAATACGCCGAAACGGGTGCTGAAGGCCATCTGCGCCTGCATGCCGACGGAGCTCTGGATGGAGTTGATCCATTGGTCCTCGTACTTCAACCCGAGGCCGCCGCCGCTCGTCTCCGCGTAATCATGGATATGGGTGTTGGAATAGTTGAACCCGATGCGAGGACCGATCGTCAGTCCACCGATGGGATGATCGTACCCAGTGAGTATGTTGGCGCTGAACACGTCGCCGTTGGTGGAACTCCCAGCAAGCCCGCCGAGCAGGCGATCCGGACCGCCGAACAAGCCTGGAACAAACCCCCTGGTGATGCGCCCGACCAGGTGATTGTTGTTGGTGTATCCGCCGGTCACTTGGACGAAGGTACGATCGGTCGGCAAATAGGAGCCGAACAACATTCCACCGATACTATTGGAATTGAAATCGCCCCCATTTCTGAAGTCTCCATGTGTGTTCGCATAATTTGCAGCCAGACCGACGACGGTGCGACGGTTGATCCGATAGTCGACTCCGCCCGTCACTCCGAGAATCGTAGACTTGTAGCCATCTTGAAATGTCGTCACCTCACGATTCAGCGCCTCGACTAGCCCTGACGCGAAGAAGCCTAGGCCTTTCCACCGGCCTTGATTGCCGATATTGAACCCGGCACTGGAGGAGCCACCGACCGAGTTGATGGAAGAATCCATCCCAATCCCTCCCCCAAAACTCGTCAGACTTGGGAGCAGGAGCCCGAAAGGATTCATCGCAAACGTGCCGGTTCTCGCCGTATCCTGGCCCGCCTCGCCTCGGGCTTCTTCCATCCGCAACAAGATCGTGCGGTTCATGATTGACGCGGCCGCAGCCTGCACCGAGGCGGCCCCTCCGCCTGCAGAGTTTCCGGACCCCGTGACACCGGGCCCGCCGCTACAGGCCGCCCCAAGCGTAGGGGCCAGTACCGAGGACGGGTCCCCCTGCAACAGATTCTGACAATTATTGGCCAACAAGCTGTTGACAGCTTGGTCCAATACCTGCGCCTGCGAATTAATTACGGAACTCCCCTGAATAGTGGCGACGATCGCCCCGACGATGGCAAGCCGACCAAGTACGCGCCGTAAAGCTCCGAACATGACTCCCGTCGTTTTCATATGAACCTCTCTTGGCTAGTTGGTCGACACACGTTCGTAAACGGTTCAAATAGACATAGCGCACTGTTGCAATCCCTCTCAGAACGGCGAGTCATTATAGGTAGACCGGCAATGGTCTGCAATGAGAAGATCGCTCCACAGACCCAGCAGCCCGTCACCGTTCGGTCTCTTCACAAGGATAAGCCCCTCACTCAGTCATCCGGCAATACTGCGTCCTGAGGTGCCCACGGGTCAGCTGGATCCAACGATCAGGCAACCTCACCTCCGGCATGGGGCGCTCGCCTGTCAGCCCCGACATGAAAGGGTGGAGCCCCTGCCTGATTCGCCCGTGGTCCCATTCCATGGAGATTCGGCGAGTGGCGTACAAGATAAAGATCCGGACCATCATCCAACAGCCGGCCAGTACGGTCATCGGCAAAACTGAATTCCAGGCCTGCACCTTCTATACCCATGCTCATACTACAAGAAAGATCAATTTCGCTATTGCCCTGATCAGCTTCGTCGTGAAAACGTAATGGGCGGCAGAGTGCCTGGCATCAAGACGTTAAGTCAAGATACAATTTTCTTTTTATTTTATCATTCATTCATGTGATGCAGGTGGCGCGTGTGATCTCGACACTGATGCAGGCTAGACCAATGAGGCGGGCAGGGCTGTTGGGAAAGTGAACCCCCAACAGCCAGTTTGAATGCTGTCGGAGCAGGTCTGTTCGGTACGCTATTGAACCTCGAACGAAATCTCCCGCGTCGAGGTCTTGCCCTGGCCATCCGCCAAAGTGATACGGACTCGATACGTTCCCGTCGGGACTTTGGCATCCTTGACCGCGATACCGTCTGGATTGACGTAGGGCTTGAGGCGATCGGTAAGGTCTATTGGGATAAACTTCAGCAAGGTCACTTTCAAACTGGACAGATCGATGGTGGCCGTTTTGGGTAGGAATCGGATCAGGATCTCAGCCGGGGTCGGAACGATCTCTCCTTCCTGAGGCCTGACGATCTCGATGCCCGGGCCGGCATCGTTCAATCCTCGCGGACGAATACCGTCATCAACGGCTGGCGCCAGGGCCGCCTCGTCCGGGGTAATCAGCCAGTTGTCCGATGAGGCCCCAAACGACTGCGAGAGTCCACCCAGAGCAAGTTGCAGCAGGACGATCAACAGTACTTTCATAGAGAGAACCACCGATTCGTTCCACGAATGCTAGAAGCACGGAGCTCACGCTGGGCGTAGGGCACCAAGCTACTGTAGTGTGTATCCAATGCGAATCGGGCTGATCTTGTGGCCGGGGGTAGGTTTGGCGGTCATGAAGACATACACCAGATAGCCCCGATCACGATTGACGACGGGAATGGCCAAATTATTGGCAGTCAAAAGCCTATTGCTTAACCAGGATGCACACTCACTCTTCAAATAGACGTTGATAAGTGAATCCGGCGCGGGAGGGGAACCCATGGTGGATGCACCGAGGCTGAGTCGATGTCCCAACAACCCGACTTCGATATCCTCATCGAGCACGTCGTGCACGAGCACCGCTATCTCGCGGATGATTGCGCCATCCGGCAGATGGACCGGGGCGGTCAATCGTGTGACGTAGGTACCGGATGGAGCCGTGATGGTGAGCATGGTACCCAGAATATTGCTCTGTTCGTCGACGGCAGACAACGTAATGGGTGCGCCGGTATTGGTTTTCATGTTGTTGAACAACAGGCTGCTCGCCAATGTCAGAGGGGAAACCGTGACATAGTGGGTAGGGGGAACGGGTTGCGGGATCACAATACTGGTCGGTCTTGTTGAGACACTGCAGGGCTTAGTCGATGTGCCTGACAGGATTACCGCGTCGCTGTACTTCTTCAACCTGGTAGCGGTGATCAACTCCGGCCCCCGGCTATGAACGCCGCTCGGCGATCCCTTTGCATCCAGCGTCGTGCCCCCTGGTCGGAGATACACCAGATGATGCTCGTCGGGACCCACAGGTATCGATAAGGCCAACGGAGCTGCAATCGATTCCTCGTGGGCGCCGATTGCGGCGGCGATAAGAAGCGCCGGTCGACCATCTTCCGGCGTCAAGGCCAGCGATGCATCACGTGGCTCAACTCGGTAGACTCCCGGAGGTACGATAAGGGTACTCCCGGTTGCATCAAGAAAATGGACGGCTTCCGAGAGCTCTACACGAAGAGGGTCGTCCTCCGCCAACGCAGGTGCCTGTAGCACGAGAAGTGCCGCCCATATACCAACCCCGAGCATCATGACTTGCGCCTTCATTATTGCCTCCGCAGTGGCTGCCGTTTATCGCGGCATGTAGGTCACGACGTAGTCGGAGCCGCGGAACTCAGCTTGAAGGATTTCCACTTGGGCGGGACTCATGGGATTGATACCGGCCTTTGCGAGAAGCTCACCCCGGACCACGTGAAACACTTGCTGCTCGAACTGTGCGCGTGTTTGCGGCTGCAACAGGATTTCGCGGATGCCGTTCTCCAGTGCCGGCTGCAGTTGGCGGAAGTACTCGGCCGTGATCTTACAGATGTTGACCGGAAAGATGAGGTCGAAAAAACGGGAGCATTTCTCGGCCTCCTTCACATTGCCCGTGATGGCAATGCGTATGGAGTGGTAGGTCGGCAGCCGTCGTTGATCAATGGTGGGAGAAATGAACACATCGACCAACAGTTTTTCTGCCACAAGGTCGGGTAATGCCGAATCCCCTTCCCCGGAATAGTCTCGGTAGTACGTCTTGAACTGAATGATCGGCACCAAGAACTGGTATCGGATCTCCGCGCCTTCGACGGAGAGGATCGGGGGATTCGACACGCCGCTGATGTGCACAAAGACCCGTTGCCCATTGCCGACTTCAGACGTGTATTTTTCCAAGGCCAGACGACCAGCCAGCGCTCTGCCCAACGAAAAATTTGAATCGAACGGGCTCCGCATATTGCCCAGTTGAATGAACGACTTGGTCGGATCTCCAAGGATGTGCACCAACGGAATGCTGTGCGTCAGTGTGCCGGGGGCTGACTGGGCCTGAGGCGGCATGGCCGACTGGCTTGAGACTGTGCCGGGCTGAGACGGCATGGGCGCCGGCGTCGGTGTCGGAGCCGGTTGAGATTGGCGGGGAGGAAACACCTGGCCCCCTGCACTGCCGGCTGTCAGCCAGAGGCTCAGGCTCACTCCGAGCGTTACGAGAGTCACCCGCCTATTCATCGTCCCCTCCCTTCACTTTGACTACTCATGCTTGAACCAACGTGTCACCGTCACATCCTGGTTCGGCGGAGTGGCCGTATAGGAGAGTGGTGTCACCTGAATGGCGGTTCCCGTCTCGTCTTGAACCTTGAGAATCCCTCGGGTCTTGACTGAACCAACGCCCCGCGGAATCACCGGTGGTTCCTCAACCTTCGCGACGATTTTCACATTTGGCCGCTTCTCCCCTGCCCACCTCGCCAAACTCTCTTCCAGGTCTAGCCGCCGATTGACTGATGCCACCACGAAAAATGACTCGATCCCCTTGATCTCGTCAAGGGTATACCAGTGGCCGGTTTCTGGAAATGCGTACTCCTCATCTTTCTTTACCGGATTCGCGACCCTGCTCTCTTTCGCCGGAAATACCGGTTCAACCCATCCCGAACCATCAATCGACGTAATGTAGATGTAACAGTCGCAGTTAGTCCGCACGACAATCTTGAAGCGATCACCGGCTTCTTTGTTGGCACCGCCGTCTTTCAGCACTTCACCATCATTCATGAGGACGACTTCCTTACCCTTGTCCGTCTGCTTCTGGCGGATCATCGCGACATCGACGGCCACCGGTTCACTCAACCCACGACCGTAGATTGCGCCTGACCCGTACCCCTGGCCCCCATAGGGGCTCCCACTAGATGGTTGCGTCCCGTATGGCTGTCCCGTAGCAGCAGTGCTCCCACCATAGGGCTGCTGTGTCCCATAGGCTTGTGATGTTCCATAGCCAGATTGACCGTACGTTTGCCCAGCCGTCGATTGGCCGTACGGGTTGTTCGGATCGTAAGGCTGCTGAGAACCAGCTGTGCCGCCGTAGGGATTTTGCTGGCCGTATTGTCCGGTCCCGTAGGGATTCTGTTGTCCGTACTGAGTCGTGCCGGAGGGATTCTGTTGCCCATATTGGTTGGGATCATAGGGATTCTGCTGGCCAGATTGCCCGGTCCCGTACGGATTCTGCTGCCCATATTGAGTTGTGCCGTAGGGATTTTGCTGGCCGTATTGTCCGGTCCCGTAGGGATTCTGTTGTCCGTACTGAGTCGTGCCGGAGGGATTCTGTTGCCCATATTGGTTGGGATCATAGGGATTCTGCTGGCCAGATTGTCCTGTCCCGTACGGATTCTGCTGCCCATAGGGATTTTGCGTTCCATAAGGGTTCTGCGCGCCGTACTGATAGCCTCCTGCCGTCCCATAGGGATTGTTGGGATCAGGAATTCCCGTCGGTCCTGCGATGACCTGTTGCCCAGGATATTGGTGTTGAAGCATATTGGGCTGGTTGGGGAACCCTGGTTGAACGCCCATTCCAGGCTGTCCGGTAAACGCCACTTGACCCGGAAGGGCGGACTGACCAGGCGCGCCTGGACTCATCACAGACATCGGAGGGAGTCCTTGCATATAGGGGCTGGCCAGCCGATCGACGAGGTTACTGAGGTTGTCTCGATGCTTTGACCCATAATTTGACAGGCCGGTTTGAATCAAATTCCTGGCAAATTCAAACGCAATCGGCAGGAGGAAAGGGGCGGCCATACAAGAGCTAAGCAGGATGATACCTAGCGACGCAGCAACCACCGGATGAGGAATCATGTTCACTCTCTGTTCGCCCATGCTGATCCTCCATAGACTGAAGACCGACTTCCACTTGCCTGTCAGGTGGGTCGCGGGATCCCGGCAAAAGGTTCAGGGCATTGTAGTCCGCCCTTGATAAACTGGTCAATCAACGGGTTTCTTATTGAGAGCCTTTGGAAAATATGCTAGAGCAGGGGCGCATCGGCCCCCTCCGCTCGATCGGTGAACTTGGGTGTGCATGCACACGACTCACGGTCATGATGACTCGGACACGGTGCTCATGGAAGCGGTCGTCAAGGGAGACCGCTCGGCGTTCGAGCGCCTGTATGAAGCCTATGCCACACGCGTATTCCAGTACGTCCGCACGCTGGTCGGCGATCCGGACCTGGCCGAAGAAGTCGTGACGGATACGATGCTTGCCGTATGGCGAGGCGCCAGTACCTTTGCCTATACGTCGCGTTTATCGACATGGATGTTCGGCATTGCGCGTCATAAGGCGTTGGATGCGATGAGACGCAGGGGCAAGCGACAGCGAGAAACGCCTCTGGACGACGTCGCCATGGAACTTCCACATCCAGGGGAACCACCCATCGAAGGAATCCATCGCCGGCAAGTCGCCGATCGCACTCGCCGAGCCCTTGCTGTGCTGTCGCCGGAGCATCAAGAAATCCTGCGACTGGTATTTTATGAAGACCTGCCCTACGATGAAATTGCGATGCTGCTCGGCATTCCAACGAATACCGTGAAGACTCGTGTCTACTACGCGAAGCAGCGACTGAGAGAATATCTGGAACGGAGCGGTCAAAAGGGTTCGACCTCATGAGTGATCCGGACACGATTCCCTTTGGGATCCATCAGGAAATCGAATTGCTTCCCTGGTATCTCACCGGCACCCTGCCGGAACCTGAACGCCGACAGGTGGCTCAGCATCTGGAGTCCTGCACAACTTGCCGCTCGGAATTGGACGAACTCACGCAGATCCAACGGGATCTGGCAACCATCTATGCCTCTCAGTCGGTCCCATCCTCTCAGTTGGCCCGCTCAGTGATGGCCAAAGTCGATGAACAGGCTCGCCCTCCGACGGATCAGCAGTGGACACCAGAATCAGGGGTCGACAGACTAGACCAGTGGCTCCGTTCCCTATTCCTTCCTCAATGGGCACCCACGTTCGTCGTCCTGCTGCTGGTCGCGCAAACCACGTTGCTGGTCTGGATAGGAATCCCGTCAACCGGCCCTGATCAGGTCTCGCCCCGATCGGTCGGCGCACAGACTGCGAGAATCGTCGTAACATTCCACACCACGGCCACGATGGGACAGATCCAGTCGCTACTTCAGGATCTACACGGACGAATCATCTCTGGTCCAACTGACGATGGCCGCTATACCATCGAGGTATTGGCCACGGATCCATCCGCTACGCAACGGAAGATCGACGCCTTGAAGGCGCAGGGAGATGTGGTCCGCTCGGCCGAGGCGCCGACACCATGAACCCACTGAAGGCAATCGACGACACACGCGCAGTCGACAACACGATAGGGTCCCATGTTCGCAATCATACCTGTCTACGGAGTGTCTCTGATGATTCGTTCTAGAATGTTCTCCGCTGGCCTCCTCCCAATACTCCTTCTCTGGTTCGTCTGGAGCATGGGCCTCGCCGGTGCGACTGCGCCTACTGACTCCCAGGGGACCAAGCGCGCGCTGCTAATCGGGATCAACAAATACAAAGCGGTCCCCAAACTGCAGGGGTCGCTGAATGACATTGAAACCATGCGCCACGTCCTGGTGACTCGGTGGGGTTTTCCTGAGGGAAACATTGCTATTTTGACTGATGAACAGGCTACACGCGCCAACATGCTGGCGGCATTGGAACAATTGGCCCAGCGCGCCGGTCCCCAGGATACGGTCTATATTCACTACTCCGGTCATGGGTCGCAGGTCGAGGACTTGAGCGGTGACGAGCCCGACGATCATCTCGATGAGACCCTCATCTCCCAAGACGGACGTTCCGGGGATGTGCGTGACATCACCGATGATGAGCTTGATGCCATCTTTTCAACAATGCGTGCGAAGTCCGCCTTTATTGTATTGGACTCGTGCCATTCCGGTACTGCCACGCGGTCTCTCGACATCCGCACACGATCGATTCCGCCTGATACCAGACTGGAGCTCTATAAGGCCACCGAAGCGGCGAAGCCTCGCACTCGAGCCATTGTCCCCGTGGTGGCGTCCCGCTATGTACTCATGACCGGCGCGGCGTCGCATCAAGAAGCACTCGATGGACCGGTCGAGGGACGATATCATGGGTTCTTTACCTATTCGCTGTCGAAAAGTCTGAGCCAGGCTGGACCGGGAGCCTCCCCGCGCGAGATTCTTATAGGCGTCGAACGCGAGTTGAAACGCATTCAAACCCATTTCGGACGCGCGTCCATGCCGGAACCACAACTCGAGGCGCCGCCGGACTTACTGGAGAAATCCCTGTTCAGTCCATCGGCCACCATACCCCAGGGAGGTAGCACAGCTCACCCTGCCCGTCTTCCCTGGTTGGAGGTTCGGCCGACGGACGGTGGTCTCGTCACGTTGATTCATGGACAACTGCTGGGTGCCGGACCAGGGTCAACCTGGGCTGTTTATCCTCCGGGAGAAATGAATTTTTCACCGGGGCGGGCTGTAGCTATCGTGACGGTGAGTCAGATTATGGGCAAAGACTCGGTGGCAAAACCCCATCAAACGCACATCCCCATTCAGTCAGGATCTCGGGCCGTGGCCTTACTCCCTTCGCCTCCAGGAGTAAAAGTCCCGCTGCGTATCCTCGACATGCCTACGGAGCAACGCAAGCAGATCGAGGAAGTGCTCAATCGCAACTTGCATAATATCGAACTTGTCGGTGCAGATAAACCAGCTCGCTTTCTCGTCGACACACAGGCCAAGAACCTCCGCCTTCTCGCGGCAGACGGCCTGCACATCCTCGCCACTTTCCCGTTGGACAACGACCGGTGGGGAGCCGGCCTCGCCGCCACGGTGTCCCGTTCTGCCAACGCATCGGAATTGCTGACATTGGATAATCCCTCCTCGCAGATCAAGATTCACGCACGAGTTCTCAACGCCACCTCGCGGCGACCGACAGTGGCCAACCGCGGAATCGCAGTGGTCGCCGCCGATACTCAGCCCGCCCAATACCGCATTCGCCGCTCCGGGGATCCGCGTACGCAACGGAACAGTCTCCAATTGGAAATCCGTGCAACGGCAGATTCCTATCTCACGATCGTCGATGTGGATTCGGAAGGTGGGATGAACCTGCTCTTCCCGAATCAGTACCAGCAGGGCAACTTCTATCCCGACGGACGTATTCTTGCGAACAAAACCGTCAAGATTCCTGATTCGTTACAAGCCGGCAATAAGGCGGGATTCTATTGGGACTACAGTCCACCCAAGGGCACCGATACAATTCGCGTCTTCAGCAGCACAGACCTGCACACCGCACAATTGTTCCGACAACACATCCAGAGTTTCCAGGGAACCACTCGTCCACAGGGAAATCAGACCGCCACGCGCAGCGTCTCTGCTGTACTGAAGACACTGCGTGAGGAGTTGACCACCCGAGGTATCATCACCGTCGCCGACACGACCTCCCATGTGCCGGACCAAGCCGCTGCGGACCTGCCTTCTCCGAACACAGAGGTTCCATTCGCAGCACCTCCCGCGACAGAGAGCGCACTCATCCAGAACACATCAGGAGGAGACGTGGTTCCAATCTCATCGGCAAACGCGCCTGATTGGACCGCCACAACGGTCACAGTGAGTATCTCGGAGTAGACATGGCTAATGGGTTTGAAGCGGAACGATCGATGTTCAGCAACGTGCCGTTGCCTTATGGCTCGCGATACTCAACGATCGCAAATTTTCGGCGGCCGACTTTCAGTCGATATTGCCGACCGGGTATCACCATCAGAACACTGTTGGCGTCACTCTGTTTCTGTCCGTCAAGTTCGACTCCACCTTGAATGACCAACCGGCGTGCTTCGCTTTTGCTGGGAACCAGCCCTGTTTTGGCGACAAGATCCACCAGCCCAATAGCCTTTCCATCTCGTAGATCATTGGTCGTCAATTGCACGCGCACATCCGGCGCATCGGGGAATTCTTGTTTCTGGAACTTCTGCGCAAACTCCGCTCTGGCCTGCTTCCCTGCCTCGGCCCCGTGATATTGGGCAACAATCAGTTCCGCAAGCGTCTGCTTGGCTTCCATCGGATGCAGTGACCTGGCCTGACCGAGATCTTCCGTCGTGAGCAATTCATAGTAGCGATACATCAGGGTATCGCTGATCGACATAACCTTGCCGAACATCTCACCTGGCTTGTCTTCTAGGGCGATGTAGTTGCCGACACTCTTGCTCATTTTCTTCACACCGTCGGTACCTTCGAGCAACGGCATCGTGATGACGACCTGCGATTCCTGTCCATAGTCCCGCTGCAACTCACGCCCGACCAGGAGGTTGAACTTTTGATCCGTCCCTCCCAACTCCACATCCGCCTTCAGGGCGACGGAGTCATATCCCTGAACGAGCGGATAGAGAAATTCGTGGACACTGATGGGTTTCTGCTCATGGTACCGCTTGTGAAAATCATCGCGCTCCATCATTCTGGCGACTCGGTAATGCGCGGCCAGTTGGATTAAGCCATCAGCCGTCATCGGTCCCATCCAGCGACTATTGAAGTCGATGGTGGTTTTCTCCGGATCAAGAATCTTGAAGATCTGACGTTGATAGGTCTTGGCGTTCTCTTGGACTTGTTCCTTGGTCAGTGCCCGACGCGTCTCGGACACGCCGGTTGGATCGCCGATCATCCCTGTGAAATCCCCGATCAGGAAGATCACGTTGTGCCCAAGATCTTGAAAGTGTTTCAGCTTATGGATCAGGACCGTGTGCCCAAGATGAAGATCCGGCGCCGTCGGATCGAATCCCGCCTTAATACGTAAGGGCCGCTTCTCCGAGAGGGATCGCTTCAGCTTGGCTTCAAGCTCGGTCTGCTGAATGACTTCGACCGCACCACGGAGAATGAGGTCGAGTTGTTGGGCTACATCCTTCATGACGCACGTCGCTCCGTCCCTCGTTGTGTCTCGCTGGTGGAGACTGTGATCAATGACTTGAGGCGATCAAATTTCTTGGCGCCGATCCCCTTGACGCCACGCAGATCCTCAACCGTCCGAAACCGTCCTGCCGACTCTCGAAACGCAACCACCCGTTGCGCCAGGACCGCACCAATACCCGGCAAAGCTTCCAGTTCATCGGCAGTGGCTCGATTCAAATCCAGCAAGGTTGCATCGTGCAGCCTGCCTACCTTGGCCGATACCGCACGATTCTGATCAAACGCATGTTGACCGGAACCGTTCACACCCCTCGCAGTCTGCTCCTGCGTGGAAGCACCGGGTGATTCGACAGCCACATGACGCATCCATCCCATCCACAATACAATTCCAACCGTGACGGCCAACATTGCCAGTTTGAGAAGGAGAGACTTGATCATCCCTTCCCCGTCGCCTTTCTCAGCTGGTGAATGGCCGCTCCATCAAGATCTTCCATCGCTTCCATCACGCCTTCGGCGAGCGTTGGATGGGCATGGATGAGTCGAGCGACGTGGCTGGCCGTCGCCCCAACTTGCATTGCCAACGCCGGTTCATGAATGAGATCCGCCGCATGAGCCCCGAGGATGTGCATGCCCAGGATCCGATCGGTCTCTGCATCAGCAATGACTTTGTAGCACCCGGTCGTGTCTCCCGTCGCCTGAGCCTTCCCCAATGCGCCATAGCGAAATCGTCCGACCTTCACTGCCTGGTTCGGATCCTTTCCGTTCTGCTCCGCGCACGCCCTAGCTTGTTGTTCGGTCAATCCGACACGCCCGATCTCCGGCAGAGTGAAGATGCCGGCCGGGATCACGGCATAATCGATTGTCCGTTGATGTCCTAAAATATTCTCAACCGCTACCTGCCCCTGCGTCGATGCGACATGGGCCAACATCGCCTTGCCTGTCACATCACCGATCGCATAGATGCCGGGAACGTTTGTACGCAGCTGTTCATCAACCAGCACGTCGCCACGACGCCCAAGCGCAACACCGACCTGTTCCAATCCGATCCCTCGTGAATTGAATCCGCGCCCCACCGAGACCAAGAGTTTCTCTGTCGCGATCGTGCTCCCGTCTTTCAATGACAGGACCAACGACTCAGGTGACCGCTCGCATTTCTCCACCGTGGTACCGGTTATCACGGTCACGCCCCGCTTTTTCAATTCACGCTCCATCGTGGAGGAAATCTCGTCATCCTCCAATGGAAGGAGCCGCGGCATGAGTTCAAGGATGGTGACCTGGGACCCAAGACCGCTGTACAACGCAGCAAACTCGCACCCCTCTACTCCACCACCCAAGATGGCAAGGCTGGCCGGAATCTGTGTCAGATCGAGCATCTGCTGACTGGTCACGATCTGCTGGCCATCGATGGGAAATTGGGGAAGGTTCGGCCAAGACGATCCGGTAGCGATCACCAGCGCATCCGCGTGAATTTCACGCTGCGCTCCATCAGGCAGTGTCACAGCTAGGGTACCTACATCCTTGATAACCCCCTGCCCGACGACCTGTTCAATCCCCCAGCCTTTGAACAGCGTCGCAATCCCTTTCACAAGCGTAGCAACCACCTTCTGTTTACGAGCCACCATGCGAGCAAGATCGTACGTCGCCGGTGCCTGAAGTATCAGCCCCAGATCCTCTGCTTTCTTGAGCTTGTCGCCGAGCTCCACGACGGAGAGGAGCGCCTTGCTGGGAATACAGCCCCAGTTGAGGCAGACCCCGCCGAGCTTCTCTCGCTCAATGACCGTAACGCGTGCACCGAGCTGAGCTGCACGAATGGCTGCGACATAGCCGCCCGGGCCGGCTCCAAGAATCGCGATGTGGGGATGTGCAGACATGTTCGAGGCTAAGGTTCAGGTCCAGGGTTACGCTAAGACACAACTGCACAAGCGTTGAGACTCAACCTCAACCTACGCCTCAACCTTTTTTCTGACTGGCGAGAAAGGCGTCGTACTGCGCGGCCGTCATCAGTTGATCGACGTCTCCGGGACTGCTCAGTTCGATGACAGCCATCCATCCCTTCCCATAGGGATCTGAATTCACCACCTCAGGATGATCTTTCAGGTCCTGGTTGATCTTGGTGACTGTTCCGCTCACGGGGGTGTAGATCGTTGAGGTCGTTTTGGTTGACTCCACTTCCCCAATCTGCTGCCCAACCTTCACGATCGCCCCGACCTTCGGAAGGTCCAGAAAGACGATGTCGCCCAAGGCATCCTGCGCAAAGTGGCTGATTCCCACTGTCGCCTGTTTGCCCTCGACTCGAACCCACTCATGCTCTTGGTGATACCGCAAATCGGATGGAATCATGTCGGCTCCGTTCTTGAGATTCACTATGCGAGGCTAAGGTTCGGGGAAGGACAGGCAACCGACTGCTCAGCCTCAACCTTGACCTAGTCACTTGTTCAGGATCGTAGTGGGAGCGGTTGGCATTGTCAAGAAACGGGCCGGCCTCCATTGTATTGTCGGCCGGCCCGATCGTGATCTCTACTATCCGAAAATCTCCATGCCGGTGAAGAAATACCCGACCTCAAACTGAGCGGTTTCCGGTGAGTCGGAACCATGGACGGCGTTGAACTCGATATTCGCTCCATGCGCTTTACGAATGGTCCCTGCATCGGCCTTCGCCGGATCCGTCGCGCCCATTAACTCTCGATTCTTCTTGATCGCATTCTCACCTTGCAGCACGATCACCACAGCCGGACCAGAGGACATAAAGGCACAGAGGCTACCAAAAAACGGCCGTGCCTTGTGCACCGCGTAAAACCCTTCCGCCACGGACTGAGACATGTGAATCATCTTGATAGCAATCGGCTTCAGCCCTGCCTGTTCGTATCGGTGAATGATATCTCCGACGGCATTCTTCTTGACGGCATCCGGCTTGATAATGGCCAACGTTCGTTCGTTCATGATCGCTCCGATTCCTCCCAATTGTTAACAGATTCACTGAAATAGCGGGCACATTATAGGTGGGGGCTCTTCCGGCTTGCAAGCATGTTGCCTCGATTCTCGACGCGGAATCTTCGAAGTTCTTTCGATAGGATCGTGCTGAGCCTCTCGGCGAGCTCAGCACGAGCAGAGATGGTTCTCATACGGCCTTGAGACGAAAGAATCCGTAGACCGCCATCTTGAGCAACAACCTTCCCTGTGCAAGCCGTCGGATCGTTGCACTGCCGAACGTCCTCGCTTCATACCGAACGGGAATCTCCACCATTTGCAGATTCAGTTTCGACGCACCGAACAACAAATCAAAATCTCCGAGGGGGTCTAACTCGCCAAAGTACGACCGATTAGCCGCTACGCGTTCATAGTCTCGGCGGAATAAGACCTTTGTGCCACACAGTGTGTCCTTGATCCGCTGGTTGAGCAACCAAGAGAACGCCATCCCAAACACCTTGTTTCCAAACAGCGTCAGCAGGCGCATCGCCCGCCCCTCCTGGGGATAGATCAGTCGACAACCGATGATCAACTCGCCTTTTCCACTTGCAATGGCTTCATAGAATTTCGGGAGGGCTTCCGGCGGCATGGTCGCGTCTGCGTCTAGGATCATCAGGATATCGCCCATCGCATGGGCAAACCCCTTGCGGACCGCATCACTTTTCCCTTGCCCGTCCTGTGTCAGAAGTTTGATATTCCTCCCAGGGTAAAATGCCATGACACGTTTGATCTCATCTGCCGTCCCGTCTGTCGATTGCCCATCCACAAAGAGGATCTCTTGACGGCCTCCAAACTGCGGAATCCGCCGGAGTGTCGCATCGATATTGCCTTGTTCGTTTCGGCAGGGAATGACGATCGTCGTTGAATAGGGCCGCTCCGGCCTCCGGAGCCTCGCGCGAGCGATCACATAGTGAGAGAGACAGAGCCCACGAAACCCCGGAAGATAGGCCAGCAATCTGTTGCACAAGGGAGCAAGGAGTGGAATACGCAGCGGCAGCAACAATCGTCGTTCGACCTTCACCACATCAAAGTCGGCGAGGTACAACAGATTCGTGAGATCCGCCGGCGAGAGCCAGCTGTGCTCACGCTGCGGCATCTTTAGCCCCACCTTTTCACACAGCCGGAGGATCGGTTCCCACACATGGTTGTGGGAGGACACCACCACCCTTGTTTGGGGAGTACAGAGACGACGCAACCGCTTGAACGCCGTCTGGACGTCGAGGAGATGGCCGACCACGTCGGCAAGAATGACAACGTCGAAACATTCGTTGAGCTGCAGCGTTTCAACGTCTCCGACTCGAAACTCCAAGGTCGGATGCCGGCGAGTCGCCTCGTTCACCATGGCAGGACTCACGTCGATGCCAAGCCCCCGCGATGGCTTCAACGAGGCAAGAAGATTCCCGATCCCCGATCCAATTTCCAAGACTCGTAATCCCTCAGGCACAAGAAACCTGAGATATCGAGTCTGATCCTCATAATAGGCTCTGGCTTTCTGCTCCCACGACAACCGCTGCGGGGCGCAGGCATCAAAATGATCACGGATGGCTTTTTTCTTGGCGGCAGTCTGAAATCGCCCCTCCGGGTGAAAGGGATCCGTCGACGTGTCGAGCTCCGTCTCGTCCCAATCCGGAGAGGGAAAAAGTTGGTAGAGTCTCGCTGGCCCCATGGAAATCCATGCACGGATAGCAGTGGGACCACAGTAGCACCAGCAGGACGTTTTGGCACGAGTTCCGGAAGAATCAGCAGGACGAAATCCTGACCAACATAATTCCAGATGTTTCGAGTACAACCACCGACAGGCCGCTGCGACCATATCCGCCGCTCGTCGTTCGTGAAGCGTGCAGTGCCTTACATCCGAAGCGAGATACGCTTCACGTGTGACGTTTCACGAGATGCGCGATCTCGGTGATTTCGTCACCAACCGTCATGACTACGGTAGGCGAATCACAACAAGCCTGCTGCCACAGGATTCCGGATAGTGAAGACTATCGGTCACACTCCAGGCCATATTGCTTCTGAATCTTTTGGGCAACTTCGGGTGCTTCTTTGGTCAAGAGCGCACAGGTCGTGAAGTTTCCGATGACTTTTTTCCTACCTTTATCGACATACGTCCAGTCGACGATCTCCGTCTTCGCAAACGAATAGGCCTGGCCCTTCTTCAGCGATCGAACCACCGGCACATTTTCGATCCGCCCCGACCACAGATCGCCTTGGCCTTTCAGATCGGAAATCCAGAGGTACTCGAGACTCTCGCCTTCGCTGACCCGCACCTTCACGGAGTATTGGCTGGTATCGGACGGAGGTGATCCTGCCTTTTTCAGAAAGCCCTCCAGTCCGGCACGTGCCCGCGCCATGGCTTTCTGCATGGCCGGGTCTTCATCGCTGACCTCAACCGTACCGTCGTTTTTTGCCTTGTCCGTAAATGATTCGGAAAATGCCGGTGGCGAGATCGTCGCCACGATGAGACCAACAGCGAGCGCAACCAGTCGTTGCATAGATTCCCCTCCAACAATCTTGCCGCACACCCCTCAACTTGGGCGGCCATCTTGAGCCTTCTCCCAACCGTAATGCAAGGTTGTTGATTGGCTCCATCCCTCCCGCCATTGCCTCAAGAAATCCCACGGATTCCCCCCGTTGACAGAACCAGTTCATCTGGTCATTGTTACCCCGACACCATGTCGCGTCGTCACGGTGCCCCTCATATCCCATCCCGCTATCAGCGTTCGACCCATCCCCTGATGCGCGTCGCTCGTGGAAGCTGGTCTGTACTGACCGTATGTCTGCGTGCCATCCGAAAGGCTCCACCGACCATACAGGTATGGAGCACGGTGGCCATTCTGATCACGGCGGCCCTCACCATCAACTGGATCTATCACGCCTACTACAAACCGACGGAACTGTTCTTTCCAGTCGAACCGGCCTTTCACAAGAGCCCCCGTGAAACCTGGGCGGAGTACGGGGCGCTGTTCAAGGTCCATTCAACAACCATCATCACAGCCGAGCTACTGGCAGCCCTCGCGCAAGCTGAAGGCTCCGGCAATCCCGTCGCCCGAACCTATTGGAAATGGCGCCTTACCGCGCAGAATCCTTTGGATTGGTATCGACCGGCCTCATCGGCCGTCGGGATGTTTCAGATCACCGACGGCACGTTTCAAGAAGCGAAACGGTATTGTATCCATAACCACGTCGTCGTCGAAGATGGGCCCTGGAACAATTTCAATTCCTGTTGGTTCAACAGTCTGTATAGCCGAGTCATTCCTGGGCATGCCATGGAGATGACCTCCGCGTTGCTCGACCGATACGTCACTCGGTTAGTCGGTGATCGAGGAGCCACGTTCGAACAGAAACAGGAGCTGGCCGCCGTCATTCATCTCTGCGGCGCAGGAACCGGCCGCAATTACGTCATACATAACTATCGCCTGACGCCGCACCAGCACTGTGGCGCCCACGACCTTCGAAGCTATCTGGTAAAGATTGCCACTTTGAAACAACAATTTGCGTTGCTCAAGGAACAGTGAGGACGAGTGCTGAGGCCTGAGTTCTCAGTGCTGAGTGTTGAATGCTGAGTCCGAACGAGCGATGTACAAGCCCACAGAAGAATCAGCAGGGGTTGACGGAAGCCAGCGCGATCAATGAGGACTCCATGTCCGTCAGAATCTGGGTCCGACTCGGCTCAGCCGTCAAGTACCCGATGAAACTATGCCCACCGGAATAGGCGGGAGACACAAGGAGCGGACTGATCCCCCAACTCGTGTTGGCCGGTAACGTGCCGGACAGGACAAGGCGAATTCCGCTGATTAAGATATCAGTGCTCGAGGTGCGATAGAGTCCGCTGCCTTGCACCGCATCAGCGGGTGTCGCAACCCCCACAATCTTCAGAGCACCCATCGGTGGCTTCTGCACCTGACCATACACCTCGTCGTATGCCGCATTGCTGTAGAGATTCCCTTGAGAGTGTGGAACGATGAGCACGCGACGGCAGGATGGGGAACCAATCTGCTCCCGATAGGCACTTGCATGGCGCTGAATGGTTTCCTGATCAATTTGATCCGCGTTGTTGACCGAACGTTGCAGCACCTGAGCAATCACACCCGATGTCGCAAGACCCACACCTTCCAACCCCTGCCAAAAGGTCGTCGACGTCAGCCCGAGCCGTTGTTGGCCTGCTTCGAGAAAATCTTTGACGGCCCCTGACGTCGGATTGATGTTCAGAAAAAACAGATGACACATCGCTTGGACGGCCGGCGCCATTGTCGGAAGCTTACTCAGAAACCCCAGCTCCAGTTTCCCGCCGTTCAACCTCGCTTCATCGCGCGTCGTCGTGACTCCATTGACAAAGTAGATCGCCGTACGAGGGGCTGCCGCATTTTGGCAAGCCGATTGAGCTGGCACCTGTGCGCCCGCCTCAGGAAGCCAAGCTACTCCAAGGAGAACGCTGAGCGAAAGCACAAGATACATATTGGTACTCATGACTGACATGCCGTCACCCATTGGTCTGCCGGCAGCAAAAGGATATTCGCGGTCTTCACCTGATCATCGGATTTCAGATAGGCCTCCGAACGGCTCGGCGTATTTAACAGTTGCGCGCGAATGCCGACAAAAATCGTATGGAACTCATCAGGTCGCCTCGCCATCAAACATTCCAGTGCGCGGAATCGTTCCGTCGCATGAGTCAGAGACATTGTATGACTGTCCGCATCGACCAGTGATAATTGCACGGCCTTCGCGTACTGCCGTACCGCCTTGTTGAGATCCGCATTAACCTGACCGGCATAGGTCGTACGATATACCGATCGACATCATCACGCACACCATTCGCATCGCCATCGATCCCAGCGATACTCTCCGTCTGGTTCGGAGATGTGGATGTCGAGTTCTCTCCGCTGCAGGACAGCAACAGGCCACTCAACACACCCGTTATCATCAAGAGACCGACGGTGTCGATGCACCATCGGCGCAGTGAGTTTGCAGCGTGAGCACGGCCTGTCATACGATGACTCTATCGAGCGTTTGATGCAAAAGGCAACTCTCGCACGGGACGCATGGGTTCATGGTATGGTGGGCCTTCGACCGTACCGTGATGAATGAGCGCACCTCTATAGAACCAGACCGGCCTCGTGCACTTCGCAGAACAGTCTTTGCCGGTGCCATCGGTAACGTGCTTGAATGGTATGACTTCGCGCTCTTTGGATACTTCGCGCCCGTCTTGTCCGTCCTGTTTTTCCCGGCGTCAGATCCGTCCTTGTCGTTGATCGCCACATTCAGTGTATTTGCCGTCGGCTTTCTGGCAAGGCCGTTGGGTGCACTCTGCTTCGGCTACTGGGGAGATACACGAGGACGCCGGTCGGCGCTCTCCTGGTCCGTCATCCTCATGGCAATTCCCACCTGCCTCCTCGGCCTACTGCCGACCTATGCGCAGATCGGGCTCGCCGCACCGATTGCGCTCACTCTCTTGCGGTTTATCCAAGGCTTCTCCGTCGGCGGAGAATTTACCGGATCGGTCACATTTCTGATCGAACATGCCGCGCCGAACCAACGAGGCTATATCGGCAGTTGGGCCGGCTTCAGCGCCCAAATCGGCGCCCTGTCTGGGTCCGGCATCGGTGCCGTGGCCAGCGCAAGTTTCTCGCAGGAGACTCTGCATGATTGGGGCTGGCGCATACCGTTCTTGGCAGGGAGCGTCATCGCATTGGTCGGCTGGTATCTCCGCCGACATCTTTCTGAATCGCCTGCCTTTGAACAACTCCAACAGAGCGGCGTCGTCTCATCGACGCCGATTCATGACCTCGCACGTCAGAACCGGACACCGCTGCTCCAAGTGATCGGGCTGGTGTTGCTGCATGGCGTGGGGTTCTACATCTTTTTTGTCTATCTCCCCACCTACGTGACGAAGGTGAGCGATCTCCCGATGAAAACGGCCTTAACCATCAACACAGTCTGCATGGCCGTCATGGCGATGCTGATTCCGATCATGGGCAAGTTGGCCGATCGAGTCGGGCCACGACGAGTGCTCGCTGCCGGTGCGATGGGTCTCGCGCTCGGCACAGTCCCGTTCTTCTCCTGGTTCAGCAGTGGAGACGTGGTGTCGGTGGCCCTGGCGCAATTGGCCGTGACCGTCTTCGTCGCCGCCTACATGGGCCCCTTCTTTGCCATTGTCGCGCTACTCTTTCCGGTTGCTCACCGATATACGGGGCTTTCCATTTCGTACAATATGGCTTCGGCACTGTTTGGTGGAACAGCCCCATTGGTCGCTACCATGGTTTTTGAACGGAGCGGAAGCCCCCTTGCGCCAGGATGGTATGTCAGTGCATGCGCGGTCATCTCGTTGCTGGTCCTCATAACGATTCGTGACGAAGGGCAAGAGCCAGCTGCGCTTCACGCCAGCCCCCGTTGACAGTCGTTCTCCTCCATGCTGTAGTCCCACTGAGTACGAACCATCACCCATGACCGACCAACACACACCGACATCGCACCTTCCCGGACCACGGGTCTCTCGCTGGTGGGGCTGCTTCGCTGAGCTTCAACGGGATACCCTCGGATTCCTATTGCAATGCCAAGTCTATGGCGACGTCGTCAAGCTCCCCATGGGACTGGTCGTCGAACTGCTCCTGCGGCAGCCCGATGCCGCCATGTATCTATTGAATCATCCGGCCGATGTGAAACATGTCTTGGTGACGAATCAAGACAATTATCGGAAGGGCCCGGTTCCTCCAGTCGAATCGCGGATCTTCGGGCAAGGTGTCCTGCACACGGAAGGCGACACCCATCACGCTCAACGGCGGCTGTTTTTGCCGTTTTTTCACGGAAACCACGTAACGGCCTACAGCAGACTCATCACAGATACAGCACGAGCCCGAGTGGCCCAGTGGCCCGATGGCATGACGATCGACATTGGACAGGACATGGCCTATCTCACCCTCTCGGTCATCTGGCGTCTCCTCTTTGGACAAGATGTGCCGTCGGATACCGGCCTGATTCGTGACTCCATTTCAGCAGGCCAGCGACTCATCAAGCTTCAGTATGATTCGCTCTTGGCGAGCCTGATCCCGCTCTGGGTTCCCATTCCCCGGCATCGCCGGTTCACCCGTGGCTTCAACGTAATTGAGAACACCCTTATTCAATTGATTCGTGATCGGCGACGCAGTGCTGAGCACCGAGATGATGTGCTCTCGCTCTTACTGGCCGCGAAGGATGACCGTGGTCACCCACTGAGCGAGAGAGAGATTCGTGATGAGCTCATGACATTCTTGCTCGCCGGTCATGAAACCACCGCCAACGCGCTCTCATGGACGTGGCTTCTTCTGTCCCAGAATCAATCAGTTTGGGAACGATTGGTCGGCGAGTTGAAGAACGTGCTCGGCGACCGCCCTGCCGACGCTGGCGACCTGCCTCACCTTCCCTACTTGAAGATGATCTGGGACGAGTCGCTTCGCCTCTATCCTCCCGCATGGAGCTTGCACACTCGTCTGGCAGAGAGGGAAGATCGACTTCCATCCGGAGCGATCCTGACGCCCGGTTCGTGGGCCTTCATCAGTCCCTGGAGTCTTCACCGTGATCCACGCTGGTTTCCTGATCCCGCCCGATTTGATCCGGAGCGGTTTTCTGACGAAGCGACCAGAGCCCGTCCGGCCTATGCCTACATTCCCTTCGGCGCTGGTGGACGCCGCTGCTTAGGCGAATCGTTCGCGGAACTCGAAGGCCTCTTGATCCTGGCAACCATCACGTCGACTGTTCGGCTGGGCCTCGTCGACAAACAGGCGATTCACCCAGAGCCTGGAATGACCCTCCACCCCAGAACTCCGATAGAGATGACTGTCCAGCGAGTTGATCTCCGGAAGTCGCATCCCGTTATCGCATAACTCAACGTCCTTCAGCTGCTACCCTTCCGCCCATTGATATGGTACAACTCGCGTCCAATCATAGGTACTCTCACATAGCCGGTCTTTGACGATGGACAACCGAATCTCTGTTGTACCTGGCATCCTTCTGACGCTCTTCGGTCTTCTTCTCTCGGGATGCCTCTCTCCTATTACCCTGACTCGAGCCGTCATCGCCTACGACGACGCCATCACCGAATCGCAGTCCAAGCAGCTGCTCGTCAATATTGCCAGAGCACAGCACCATCAGCCGATTCACTTCACCGGAGTCTCCAATGTCGCGGCGACATTTGATTTTCGGTTTACCGCCGGTGCCACACCGGCTTTGACCGGTGATGCAAGCCGAACGATCTTGCCCGTCATCGGCGGGAGCGTGGCTGAGAACCCAACCATCAGTATCGCCCCAATTGAGGGCGAAGAATTTACCCAGCGCCTGCTTACGCCATTCCAGGAAGCCAAACTGACCTTACTTCTTCGGCAAGGGATCGATATCGACCTCCTCCTTCGGTTAATGGCCAAGGAAGTCCGAATGAGCCATGGCGACGGAGCAGTCGCATATCGGAACAACCCATCGGATAAGGCCGGCTATGAGACGTTCAGGCGGGTGGTTCTCCATCTCTCAGCGATTCAAGACCACAATAGCCTCTATGCCGAGCCCATCAACGTCGAACGAAGTTGGACGATTCCCGCGGAATCGGTCACCGCGGAAGGCTTCAAAGCGCTCGAACAGGAATACCAAGTGTCTTATCACGCCAAGGACAAAACGTTCACATTGCGCAAACAAGTTGAAGGCGGGACGCTCATTACGAATTACGACCCGAATCTCCTCTCTCGAGACGAGCGGGCCCGTTTGCACCATGAGAATGAGCAAGGGCTCCCACACGATGTGACGTTTGATATTCGTCCTGGGCATTACGGCGGCGACTGGCCCCTGAAAGGAGACTTTCGGTTGCGTAGTTTCAACGCGATACTGAATTTTCTCGGGCTTTCCATCGCGGAAGAGCCGGAATACCATGTCGAGAAGGACAATCGCACGCCAGAGGTCGCTGAAAATCCCGTGAACACGATGGACCTTATTGTGTCGTCGTCAGCTCCGTCCGAACTCGACCTCGTGATGAAATCGCATGGAAGCTACTATGGGGTGAATACAATCGGCCCACAGGCTCGCTGGAACCGCGAAGCGTTCAAGCTCTTGTCACAGCTCTTTCAGATGACCGTTACAGAGGTCCCGCGGGCCGGCGTGCCGAGCATTACCATCGCGAAGTAATGCAGAGTTTCCTGTCGGCTATATCGGCTACAAAGGAAGGTTGAACTCGGTTATACGTCGACACGATCGATTCGGCGTGTTGGAGGCCGCCGACCCACAAGATAGATGATGCCAGGAAAGAGCATGGTCGTGCCCGGGAAAATAATCCGATTTCCCCACCAAGGTAGTTCCCACCCTGGAAACTTCATCCTCAGAAGTCCCAACGCATAAGTGAGCGCTACCGACGCCAGGACTCCATAGACATAAGCAGGTACCAGCGTGGTGGACTGATCATCGCTTCGCTGTCGTAACGCGGCAGTAACGCCCTTGAAGAGAAGATACATGGAAAGGATGAGACAGGCAGTCCCGTAATACGCGGCATATTCTTGCATAACCCCGTTCCTGGTTGATTCCCGCACGAAGCTGTTGAACAGGTCTTTATAGCGTATCGCCTCTGCTCTTGTCGAGCCAACCCACCAGCCTGAAGGCCCGCCAGGCTCGCCATTGTGTTGCGAGAATCCCCCCTTGAGCTTGTACTTGTAATTGTTCTTGGCGCTATTGATAATAAACCGAGAGTCGGCACAGACCAGAACAAAGGAGCGGCGCGCATGGAAATGTTGGTCATCGTGTTTCGTGAATCGCTCGTTGAACAGGTACATGCCATCTTGAAGGAATATGAGGTCACTTCATACAGCGAGTTGCACAACGTCACAGGAAAAGGAGAGACCGGACTGACCAGCCAGTTCTTTCTCGCTCCCTCAACGAACCGGATGATCCTTGTCGCGGTTCCCGAACAATCGGCCCACCGTCTCATCGACGGGTTCAAGCGGTTCCGCCTCGGACAAGAAGCGTCCACAGGTGACCTCATGTTCCCACTCCACGTCTTTGTCTTACCCTGCGAACAAGTGGTGTAACGCGTCCTGATGCCGTCCAACGTCATCGCAATAAAACAATTTCGGGATCCTCGGCCGCAAGAAACACAGGGCCTCCAGAACCTGTACTCCTGGAGGCCCTGTGAGAGACTCTGTTGCAACAGAATTGCGTTAAACCTGTTCGTCTAGTACGCGCTTGGCTCCAATGATTCGACGGCTTCCTCTGCCTGCTTCTTGGCCTTGGATCTCTTCGCCTTCGCCGTCTTCTTCATCTCCTTTCTTTCGGCCTTCAACGCGTCTCGTTTCCCCTTCATCTCTGATCTCATCTGTTCCCGTTTGGCCTTTATGTCGCCCCTCATCTGCTCTTTTTTCGACTTAAGGCTCTCCTTTATCTGATCCTGCTCGCCTTTCATCTCACCTTTGGCTTCGCTGGCCATGGAGCCCATTTCACCCTTCAATTCAGAGCCGAGATTTGTCAGCTCATCTGCCATGGCCACAGAACCAGACCCAGCGATCACTGCGGACAGGACCACAGAAATCATGATGATGCGCATGAATAGCCTCCTCTATATCGATCGGTTATTCCAACAGGACCGGAACCAGAAGCCGGCACCCAGTCTACGGCTACCGTGAGACGAGATTTCTCGCAACTGATTTTGTAGTTTCTGACTCGCTCGTGCACAGGGAAGACAGCAGAACCAGATTATGAAGAAACCATAATGACCAGGGCCTCCGGCAGGTTATCCCCTGGAGGCCGTGCAAGAGCATGCCTTCACTCAAGCGCGCTCGCTGCTGTCACATGGAACGGCGCGCTACGGCCTGATCTGCCACAGCAAATACACCAACCCGACCACCAATGCCGACACCACGACGAGATGCATGAACGGCCTCCCTTTTACTGAACTATTGTGATACGTGTGACGCTGGGAACCAGCGCTTGGTCTACGGGTATCGTGAGATTGGTTTTCAGGCAATGTATTTCAAGATTTTGGACATGGGCTACTCCGAACTGTGGCCTGCGGAGGTCTTCTAGGCCGTGCAGTCATGGGTGCCCGCACACAGAAGGAGATGCGTCAGGGAGTCGCCACTACCAGCTCTGAGCCCAAATCGGCGCAGGTGTAGGATTCGGTTCAAGATTTGAGAAGTCCGCTTCAAAGAGAGTCTCGGCGCTATCGTGTGTAAACGTTCGTATCTGTAGCCGTCCCGATCGCGTCCCAACGAGTAAGTGCCCTTCTTGGCTCCAATCGGCCCATTGAACATCTTCCAAGAGTTCAAGATCTCCGTTGAGCTCCAGAGAGTAGCGAACATTCAGGCCATCGACAGCCTGGTCGACAACAAACTCCCCTCCAGCCCATCCCACGCTTTCCACGCAGAGTACTCGCGTGCCACAGGGCTGTGGCTTTCGCATAGGAGCGTTACGATGTTGATCCCAAGCATCCCCGGGATCACGAGCCGGTGAATCCTCCGCCTCGACCCACCCTCGTCGTCGTTCGTTGGCGAATTGAATCTCAGGTATGGAACGTAATGTGTAACGGATCGGGAGCGCCTCCACAGGCACATTGTCAGACCTGTCTTCCTCGGTGAAATAGTGGCCGCGCGTCCATGTCCCACAGGTTCCAAACGCATGCAGCGCGGTCAGCCACGGCAATTTCGAAATGGCGACGTACGCCTCACCATGCTCCCACGTCGCGATCGGTTCATGCGCAAAGCAGCAAAGGTACTGCCCATCCGGAGACAGATCGGATCGTCGGGGGAAGATACGTCCTCCAAGCCAGGCACCGGGTTCGTAGCGTCTTGTTCCAATGTCCCACCGTCCGATATGCGACCAGTTACTCGGCCCTCGATGAAACACGGCCACCACCGGCGCCTGAGTCGCGGGAATACAACAGATGCGAGGAACGACCTACTGCATGATGATTGACCAATCTCCCTACAGTAACTCAGCCAGTAATAGTGGCGTCAGCAGCGGACTCCCTCCATAGGTGCAGTCGCCCATCGTCGACGACGTAAACCACGCCCGCACGTGATACATCTCTCCCTCGACGTAGATCGTACAATTCGTCGACTGCTGACCGGCTCGAATCTCTAGTGAATCATCACCGCACTTGGGTAAGAACCGAAAACGCGAGGCGCCTGGTGCCAAAGGTCCCAGGCTCACCGGCTGCTCACAGACGAAGAGGATAGCTTCCTCGATCGACTGCGAACCACGATTTTCAATGCGCACGGTCGACCAATTCAGCCAGAGTAAATTCGGCCTCAGAAGAAGCCCACAGAATCCGAAGACGACTGCAAGCTTCATATCTCATTCCTTGTTCCACGAGGCCTAGACGTGAGAACAATTCTCATGCCCTCGGAAATTCAGCTGGGCACCACGAGCCACCATAACAACTGGTGAACTGAATCGACAAAGTGTGACCCGTCAACACCGCATCGGCAAGTAAGTTGCCAAAATGTGCACGGGCAGATGAATGGAACAGCGCAGGCTTAGAAACAATCGACTGCAGCAGGCACCAGTGAAAGCTTCGCGTGAGAGTCACGAAACATTCCCAGCAAGGCCGGTTCAGTCAAGAGAGATAGTCGTGCAGGTTCAAGGGGCATTGATCCATCGCGGATCAGTTGTATAATGTCCGCATGAATCGAATCGCTCTCCATCTCATGATCCTACTCGTCACCGGCTGCGCAAGCCTGTCGCTCGCAATTGGACAGGAATTATCCACACAGCCCAGCGCGAAGGAACGGTTACAACAAGTACTGGACGCAGAAGGTGGCACAACCGTCCACATGGATGCCGCCGGCAATGTACACACGTCGACCAATCTCCCGAACGGCGAGCACATCATACGGGTACAACCACCGCAAAGTCCCGGGCTTAACCTTGGCCCTCCTCTTCAACTGAACAATCGGCCCCTGCAACTTCCACCTCCGCCACCTATGCCCGCCCAACCGCCTCCACCAGAGTACCCACAGAGAGCTCGGTAGGATTCACCTTGACGATCCATTCGTGTGCGCGGCATACTCAGAAACTCATGCGTCCCACTGCCCTCATCATCCTTCTGACGACTCTTGTTCTGCTCGGTGGACCGAGTCTGGCCTTCCCTCCGGCCGGCACGAAAGACTTATCTACACTCCAGACCCAGGCCAATCAGGGAAATGCTGAGGCGCAGAACGGCCTCGGGGAGCTGTATGCCAAGGGAAAAGGCATGCCACAGGACTACACTCAAGCACGAACGTGGTATGAGAAGGCTGCAGCACAGGGTCATCCGCATGCGCAGAACAACCTCGCAGAACTCTATTTCGCAGGACTTGGGGGTCCTCAAGATTATGTGCGGGCCTACATGTGGGTAGATCTTGCGGCCGGACATATGAAGGGTGAGGACCACAAACAAGCGGTGGAGAATCGAGATGATGTTGCCCAGCGCATGACGCCTGCTCAAATCGCAGAAGCCAAACGCCTCTCGGAACAATGTCGATCAAATAAGTTCAAGGGCTGCTGAGATTCGCTCTTCTGCCTCTGCGCTCACCGTATAACTATCCCACCGACTCTCGTACTCACCGACAGAGTCAAATCTCTGCCCGACGTTGAGAAGGCCGCTGGCGGATATTGCCAACAGCCGGGTAATCGGTACAGACGGCAGCTGAGCAAGTTACGAGACGCGGGTGTTCCCATGCATCCGACTGAAGACATCCCAGTCGAACTGCTTCGGCATGACTGCGTGGAGTGGAATCGGGCTGATTGATCCCCGTTCACGGTAGGCCAAGAGACACCCGACAATGTCCTCAGGCGAGTCGAGCAGCCGGTGCACCACTTCATGGGCAAGATGCTGGGCAATCGCCTTGTCTTCCGGTATTGGCCGGGCACCCCGGAGCGTGTGGCCAAGAATGGTGGCTTTGGTGGCCGGCGTGAGCGGATAGTGATCAGGCCGAGGCTGTCGTTCCGGCCATCGCGCAATCACACCGGCCACATAGTCCACCAGCCCATGGACGCCACCCTCCTTATGATGACGGTGCGGTGTACGTTCAGCGACGACAAAGAGGTGGCTCTTGTTCGGCACTCCCAATGTCCGCTTAAGCGTCCCGAGGATCACCTCATCGATATAGGTGTTTGGGTCGGGATGCTCATTGACCAACAACCCTTCAGCTCTCGCCTGATAGGCACAGGCCAACGCAAGATGACCTGACCCAGCGCCCATAATCTCCACGAAAAACACACTGCCCATCGCCGCGCTGGTGGCTTTGAGAGACTCGATGGACTGATCCGCCAACGTCACGGCGGACTGAAACCCGAGAGAGATGGTTCCTTCGAGATTATTGTCAATGCTGCCCGGCAGGCCAACCACCTGCACGCCGAATTCTTCGTAAATAGCCCGAGCGCCTCGCATGCTGCCGTCCCCTCCCAGCACAATCAGTGCACCATCGCGCGCGTAGGGTTCCAGGTGGCGCATGGCTACCTGCTGCACCGTCTCCTGTTTGAACTCCTCGAAGCGGCTGCTGCCGATGGGACTGCTGGGATGGCTGCCCATGCCTCGAGTATGTTCATCGGTGACACGTTCGATCCAATTGTTGGCCAGACCCAGATAGCCATGCCGAACAAAATAGACCTCCAACCCCATGCGTTGGCCGGTCACATGCAATTCTTTTAGAGCGGCGCCGGCGCCGGCAAAATCACCTCCGGAGACAAGCGCCACGATCCGCCTGAGGGATCGAGGCTTGAGTGTCACGCGATCTTTTCTCGTTGCCTCCACTGTCACCCAGGTATTACGGGCGACCCGCTCCCGCTCGGACAGCCCAACCGCTGTTGAGTAGCCGGACATCCGTCCCTGTTCGACCGTGAGCAGCACCACATTGTCTTGGCTTTCCTTGTAGTCGCTGAACTCACTGAACGCTTCATGGAACGGACGTGGGTCCAAATAGATCATTAAGGCCCGCAGGGTGGAACTGTGAGTATAGAGACAGGCGACTCTCCCTTTCTGCGCAGAGCCCAACCGGTGAAGCCCATCGATGACCTTGACATAGAGGTCGAAGAAAGAATTGCCATCGGGATAACAATAGAGCGGATCTTTCATCAGCCGCTTGGCCGTCGAGGTTTCCACACCGAACGCCTGCGCGGCTTCTTCGACTTCCATCGACTTCTCTATTCCCGTCATCCAACCGAAATCCGACGATTCGAGCGCCGGCTCGAAGACGGGTTGGGATGCCGAAATCCCTTGCAGCAACGTGGCAGACACTCGTTCGTAAAGTTGCCTGGTATTCGGACTGTGACTGATGCAATGGAGGAAGGTGCGGGGATCGAGGTAATTCGCAAGATGCAGAAAATCCAACTGCTGCCCCACCACGCCAATCATGCGGGCCAGCGCCGCCCCTACCGCATCGGCCTTGGCGACGCCTCGTTCGCGGTCCAATTGATTCGGTAAGCGGCATCCGACGCGATGGGTCTTGCTGTCGATCTGCGATACGCCGTGGCGCATCGTGAAGAACAGCGTCCGGTCGGCAAGCTCCCGCGGCAACAACCAAAACCGGTCGTCGCCCAGTTCCAGAACAATGCGGCCTTCCGCCAGCGTGGAGGTCAGCTGTGCGCGAGGCACGATGGCCACTGGACGTCGATAGGTCGGTTTGGCTACAGCCCCAATCGTGGCCCGGAGCAACGGCTGCAGCGAACCTTCGGCAAGGAGCATGTTCCAGGCGACAAAGAACACCAGCTGATCATCGATGAAACCTTCCCGAGCCGCCTGATACTCCTCAGCGGTTGCAAACCCAGACTTAGAGCGTTCGATGAACGCGCGGAGTTGTTCCATCTTTGCGTGGACAAGATCAGCGTCATCGCGGGACGCTTCCCTTGGCGAGGCTTGGACGAGTCCTCGCTCCGACGCTCGTCGAGCGAGGGCGCGACCATAGGCAAGGAGTCCTTCAACGGTGACAAAATCTAGCGGGTGACTCATAGCAGGTCATTATTCCAATAAACGGTCAACACACACAGCCCATCTTCATGGCTGCCTTGATGGTAGACCAATGCATGCAGCTCGGCAAGAGACGAAATGTGAGCTGTCCGTAAAATTCTCGCGCATAGCCATATTCGCTCATTCGATCAGGTCCCAACCCACCAGTATCAGAGATATACGCTGGATGCATTGCTCTGTCGCTGGAGCAATGTCAAGCACGGCGCCACCTGAGGCGCAAGCGAGACATGTGCGAGACGATGAGCTTTGAAAGTCCCGTCGGGCTCACGATGCCGACACAGATCATCCTGAACCACCCGGCAGCATCCCACATGGAGTGGAGGTTTGAAACCAACCGTTACGGCACGCGAGCCTGCCCTCGTTATAAACCCAGACGTCCATATCGCGTTCCTAAACGAAGGGCCGGCATGGCCTGTATCGATGATGACTTGGAGCGAGCAGTCCGAGGCGATTGAGAGAGGCTCTCAAATGTGTAATTACAAGACACGACCCCATGGCTTGAATTAAGCACGCGCGTGATACGAGAAAGCTGCCGCACACATGCAGGGTGCGGTAAAGAAGTAAGCCGAAGAAAATCGAGAAGATGTCGCCCAACACATGACGTCCGCGCAAATTACAGAAGCCAAGCGGTACTCGGAACAGTGTCGATCAAAGAAGTTCACGGACTCCTTTCCCTCGCCAATACAGCTTTGTTCAGCCACGTGCACGAGGTACCATCTTTAGGTGTGGAAATAGGATAAAGGCGCGTACCCTTTCGGTTGAACACTCAACCACCGCCTCGGTTGCCGCCGAGGGGAAAGGATACGCCACCATGCGAGAGAAGAACAGCACCG
>Ga0268299_1001283_pt1 | contig 47838 bp, 45 predicted proteins | sample NOBtaG_FD_193484 | JGI IMG/M metagenome (GOLD analysis project Ga0268299, IMG submission 193484) | Activated sludge microbial communities from bioreactor in Nijmegen, Gelderland, Netherland - NOB reactor | ecosystem: Engineered > Bioreactor > Aerobic > Activated sludge | place: Netherlands... | reverse complement strand
CGACCTCGGTCTGCTGGACCGCCACGCGGTCGGCGGCCTCGACGAGGTGATGGCGAGCGCCGCCTACCGGCGCTTCTTCATGCACGGCACCGGCCACTGGCTGGGCCTGGACGTGCACGACGCCGGCGACTACCTCGCGCAGGACGAGGCCCCCTGCGAGCAGCCCGACGGCCTGGGCGGCACCACGCTCAAGCGACCGTCGCGGCGCCTGCAGCCCGGCATGGTGGTCACGATCGAACCGGGCCTGTACGTACGGCCGGCGCCCGACGTGCCGGAGCGCTACTGGAACCTCGGCATCCGCATCGAGGACGACGCGCTGGTCACGCCGTCCGGCTGCGAACTGCTCAGCCGCGACGTGCCGGTGAAGCCCGACGAGATCGAGGCGCTGATGCGGGGTTGAGCGCCACGGGCGGCGCCTCCCGGTCGGCCGCCAGCAGCGCCTCGAGCCGCCCGCACACGTCGAGCATGGTCGACTCGATGCGCTGCAGCTCGGCCTGCGCGTAACCCGAGGTCATCGCCTCCACCACCGCCTGCTGGACGGCCTGGGTCCGCGCCGCCAGCGCCCGGCCCGCCGCCGTGAGCGACAGGCGCTTCACGCGCGCGTCGGCAGGGTCGGCGTCGCGCTGCACGAGGCCGTCGTCCTCCATCTGCCCGAGCAGGCCGCTCAGGTGGCTCTTGGCGAAGAACACGCGCTCCGCCAGCGTCTGCTGCGTCAGCCCCGGGTGGCGCCCCAGGTGGGCCAGCACCTCGTGCTCGACCACCTTGACGCCCTGGGCGGCGAGCCGCGAGCTCATCACCGCGTCGCACAGGTTGTAGGCCCGCACGACGGCGAGCCAGGTCGCGGTGGGCTGCCGATCGGGGGCCCGGGTGGGCAGGGGTGCGCTCGCCATATCGTTCACTGCAGAACTATAATGTTCGCTATCGAACTGATTCTAGGCGATGCGATGAACCTCTACCTGCGACTGCTGTGGTCCCTGCTGCGCGCCTGGCGCCTCGGCCCGCTGCAGGCGGGCGCGACCCTGGAGCGCCAGCTGCGCGTGCTGCCGAACGACCTCGACATCAACGGCCACATGAACAACGGCCGCTACCTGACGGTGGTCGACCTGATGCTGGTCGAGTACTTCGCGCGCACCGGCTTCGGCCGCGTGCTGGTGCAGCAGGGCTGGCGCCCGATGGCCGGCGGCTCCTTCATCAGCTACCGCCGCGGCCTGCAGCCGTTGCAGGCGTACACCCTGCGCTTCCGGCTCGACGCGGCCGACGAGCGCTGGAACTACATGCGCTTCGAGTTCGTATCGGGCGCCGGCGAGGTCTGCGCCGCCGGTTACATGAAGGGCGCCGCGGTGGGCCGCGACGGCCTCGTGCCCAACGAGCGCTCGTACGCGCTGATGGGCGAGCACGGCTTCGACCTGGCCACGCCGTTGCCGGCGCCGGTGCGCGACTGGCTGTCCGCCGAACGCGGCGTGATCAGCGCGGCGTGGTGAGCGCCCGCTACTGAACGCGCTCTGGCGCGCGGTGCCACAGCCGCGCCGCCGCTTCGGCCGCCTCGGAGACCGAAGCCTCGGCAAGCTGGGCCGGCACCGCGAGCCGGTCCCAGTGCGTGCGCAGGCGCGCGGCGGTCATCCGGAAGCCCTCGCTGATCTGCGGATGGCTGCTGAGGAAGAACAGGTTCGAACGCACCTTCGAGGCCATCATCAGGCTCTGGGCATGCGCTGCGAGCGGCTGCGACAGAGCCGCGCGCTCGATCACCCCCGTCATCAGCGCCAGTGTCCCGGCCAGCAGGGCCTCGGCACTGGGCAGCGACTCGTCGGCCTCGCGATCGACCTCGGTGGGGCTTGCGCAGCCTGCGCAGGCGATCTTGGGATTGCAGCTCATCGCGGCAGCCTCCGCCGCGACCGGCGCGGCTCGTGAACGATCGTCGGGATGGCTCGGGACGATCGCCCCTGGCTGCGGACGGCACCGGTCCAGCCGGCGCACGCAAGCATCTTAATGCGAATTGTTCTCATCTTGCAAGTTGCCAGCCGGTCGCTGGCAGGGGTTCAGAGCGCCGCGGCGACGGCCTGCCCCACGTCCGGCGTGCGCGCCTGGCCTCCCAGGTCCGGCGTGCGCGGACCGTCCACCAGCACCCGCTCGATCGCCGCGACGATCGCGTCGTGCGCGTCGCGGTGGCCCAGGAAGTCCAGCATCAGCGCGCCCGACCAGATCATCGCGATCGGGTTGGCGATGTTCTGGCCATGGATGTCCGGCGCCGAGCCGTGTACCGGCTCGAACAGCGACGGAAAGCGGCGCTCCGGGTTCAGGTTGGCCGACGGCGCCAGGCCGATGGTGCCGGTGCAGGCCGGCCCCAGGTCCGACAGGATGTCGCCGAACAGGTTGCTCGCCACCACCACGTCGAAGCGCTGCGGCTGCAGCACGAAGCGCGCGGACAGGATGTCGATGTGCTGCTTGTCGACCGTGACCTGCGGGTAGCCCTGGGCGACCACGTCGGCGCGGCTGTCCCACCACGGCATGCTGATCGCCACGCCGTTGCTCTTGGTCGCGACGGTCAGGTGCTTGCGCGCGCGCTGCGCGGCCAGCTCGAAGGCGAACTTCAGCACCCGGTCGGTACCGTGGCGGCTGAACACCGACTCCTGGATCACGATCTCGCGATCGGTGCCGGCATACATCACGCCGCCGAGATTGGTGTACTCGCCCTCGGTGTTCTCGCGCACGATCAGGAAGTCGATGTCGCCGGGCTTCCTGCCCGCCAGCGGCGACGGCACGCCCGGCAGCAGTCGCACCGGCCGCAGGTTGACGTACTGGTCGAAGTCGCGCCGGAACTTCAGCAACGAGCCCCACAACGACACATGGTCCGGCACCACCGCCGGCCAGCCGACCGCGCCGAAGTAGATCGCGTCGAAGCGCGACAGCGTCGCGTGCCAATCCGGCGGCAGCATCTCGCCGGTCTTCTGCCAGTAGGCCGCGCTGGCCCAGTCGAAGTGCGCGAACTCGAGCGCGAGGCCGAAGCGCCGCGCCGCCGCCTCGAGCACGCGCAGGCCTTCGGGCATGACTTCCATGCCGATGCCGTCCCCCGGGATGACGGCGATGCGATGCGGGCGTGCGGCGGTGCTCATGCCGCCGATGGTAGCGAGCGCTGCGCGCTCAGGCCGGGGCGGCCGGCACGCGGATCAGGTGGTCGAAGGCCGACAGCGCCGCCTTCGAGCCCTCGCCCGCGGCCACGACGATCTGCTTGTAGGGCACGGTCGTCACGTCACCGGCCGCGAACACGCCGGGCAGGCTGGTCGCGCACTTCGCGTCGACGACGATCTCGCCGTACTTGCTGAGCTCGATCGTGCCGCGCAGCCACTCGGTGTTGGGCACGAGGCCGATCTGCACGAACACGCCCGCCAGGTCGACCCGGCGCTCCTCGCCGCTCGCGCGGTCCGTGTAGGCCAGGCCGGTCACGCGGCTGCCGTCGCCCAGGATTTCGGTGGTCTGCGCGTTCACGTGCACCGCCACGTTGGGCAGGCTGCGCAGCTTCTTCACCAGCACGGCGTCGGCCTTCAGCTGGTCGGCAAACTCGAACAGCGTCACGTGCTCGACGATCCCGGCGAGGTCGATCGCGGCCTCGACACCGGAGTTGCCACCGCCGATCACCGCCACCCTGCGGCCCTTGAACAGCGGCCCGTCGCAGTGCGGGCAATAGGCCACGCCCTTGTTCGCGTACTCGGCCTCGCCGGGCACGCCGACCTTGCGCCAGCGTGCGCCGGTCGCCAGCACGATGCTGCGGCCCTTCAACTCCGCGCCGTTGGCGAGCTTGACGGTCGCGTAGCCGCCGGGCTGCGGTGCCGGCTCCAGCGCCTCGACGCGCTGGCCGTTCAGCAGCTCGACCTCGTTGGCGCGCACATGCGCCTCCAGGTCGGCGGCGAAGCGCGGGCCCTGGGTCTCCTGGACGGAGATGTAGTTCTCGATGCCCAGCGTGTCGAGCGTCTGGCCGCCGAAGCGCTCGGCGACGACGCCGGTGCGGATGCCCTTGCGCGCGGCGTACACCGCCGCCGCCGCACCGGCCGGGCCGCCGCCGACGATCAGCACCTCGTAGGGCGCCTTGTCCGCCAGGCGCGCGGCGTCGCGCGCGGCCGCGCCGGTGTCGACCTTGGCGAGGATCTCGCTCAGCTCCATGCGACCCGAGCCGAAGGGCTGGCCGTTGAGCCAGATGCTGGGCACGGCCATGATCTCGCGCGCCTCGACCTCGGCCTGGAACAGCCCGCCGTCGATCGCCGTGTGACGGACCCGCGGGTTCAGCACCGCCATCAGGTTGAGCGCCTGCACGACGTCCGGGCAGTTGTGGCAGGTCAACGACATGTAGGTCTCGAAGACGAGATCGGCATCGAGCGCCTTCACCTGGTCGATCACGTCGGCCTCGACCTTGGGCGGATGGCCGCCGGCCTGCAGAAGCGCCAGCACCAGCGAGGTGAACTCGTGGCCCATCGGGATCGCGGCGAAGCGCAGGCCCAGGTCGGCGCCGGCGCGGGTGACCTGGAAGGACGGGCGGCGCGCATCCTGGCCGTCGAAGCGGGCCGTGACCCGCGGGCTGAGCTCGGCGATCTCGGCCAGCAGTTCACGCATCTCCTGCGAGGCCGGGCGGTCGTCGAGCGAAGCGATCAGCTCCACCGGCTGCGTGATGCGCTCCAGGTAGGCGGCGAGCTGGGTCTTGAGGCTGTCGTCCAACATGGTCGTGCTCCGTGTCAGGCATGTGCATGCCGCGGCTTGCCAAGCGGCCGCCGCGGACCGGCTCGGCCGGTCCGCCAGCGGCGCCCCCTTGGAGGGGGAGCGGCGCAGCCGCAACGGGGGTGGTCGTCGTCAGATCTTCCCGACGAGGTCGAGCGACGGGGTCAGCGTCTTGGCGCCTTCCTGCCACTTGGCCGGGCAGACCTGACCGGGGTTCTTGGCGACGTACTGCGCGGCCTGCAGCTTGCGCAGCGTCTCCTTGACGTCGCGGGCGATCGCGTTGTCATGGACCTCGGCGGTCTTGATCACACCCTCGGGGTTGATCACGAAGGTACCGCGCAGGGCCAGACCTTCGGCATCGATGTGCACGCCGAACGCACGCGTCAGCTGGTGGGTCGGGTCGCCGATCAGCGGGAACTTGGCCTTGCCGACGGCGGGGCTGGTCTCGTGCCACACCTTGTGCGCGAAGTGCGTGTCGGTGGTGACGATGTAGACCTCGGCGCCCAGCGACTTGAAGGTGTCGTAGTGCTCGGCTGCGTCCTCGACCTCGGTCGGGCAGTTGAAGGTGAAGGCGGCCGGCATGAACACGAGCACCGACCACTTGCCCTTCAGGCTCTGCTCGGTGACCTCGATGAACTTGCCGTTGTGAAAGGCCTGGGCCTTGAACGGTTGGACCTGGGTGTTGATCAGCGACATGGCGTCCTCGTCGGGTTGGTTGGAAAAACAGGCGGGTAAACCCGCATGCCCAGATTATTTGTGCGCCGCGTCATTCCGCGCATTGATAGAAGGTATGCGGGTGATCGGCAAACTCAATGACCGCACCGCGGTGCGGACCGCGCCCGGCTCAGAGCGCGGCCGCCGCCGCGGAGCCCGCCAGCGTCCCGCGGGTGTAGGCCTCCTCGAACACCGAGTGGGCCGACAGGTCGGCATGGGCGAAGTGCACGCGCCCCTGGGGGCGGGCCAGCGCCGCCAGCGCCGGATCGCCGCGCAAGCCGGATGTCGGCACCAGCATCGCGTGGCCGTAGCGCATGCTGTCGATGCGCTCGACCTTGCCCGGCAGGTCCGGATGAGCCTGCTGCAGGTCGGCCAGGACCGCGTCGCGCCAGCCTTCCCACGGCCCTTCGAGCAACTTCGCCCGCTGCGCCCGCAGCTCGGCCGTCGACTGCCCGCCCAGCGCCCAGTAATGCGTCAGCACGGTCGGCCCCGGGACCGGGCGCAGGCTCTGGTGCATGGCGTCGACATAGCCCAGCGCGGCGCTGCCGGCGATGACGTTGTCCCAGGCCGGGGCCGGGCCGGGGCGGTCCTGCAGCGGCTCGCGCAGCTGAAGGTTGCTGACCAGCCAGGGCGCGTAGGCCAGGCGCGGCGCGAGCTCGGCCAGGGCCGGCGGCGGCGCATCGATCAAGCGTCGGGAGACGAAGAGCGGCGCGCAGACGATCAGCTGGCGCGCGGTCCAGCGTTCGGCGCGCGCCGAGCGCGCGTCCCAGATCTCCAGCGCGACCTCGTGCCGGCCGGTCTCGATGCGCGTCGCGACGACACCGCTGCGCAAGCGCTCGCCCAGCCCCTGGGCCAGCCGCTCCGTCAGGTGGGCATTGCCTTCGGGCCAGGTCAGCACGCCGTCGGAGGCGTCGGCGTCGCTCTCGTCGCCCGGCGCGCCGAAGCCGTGGCGGCTGGCGAAGTAGTGGACGCCGGCCCAGGCCGACACCAGGCCGAGCCCGGCGCCGTAGTCGTCGCGGCAGCAGTAGTCGAGGTAGGCGCGCAGCCGCGGGTCGTCGTGGCCGCGCGCGGCCAGCCAGGCCGCGAAGCTCTGTGCGTCGAGCGCCGCGAGGCCGGCGCTCCAGCGGCTGCGCAGGGTCGGCACGGCAAAGCTCAGCGTGCGCTGCAGCTCGCGCAGGTCGGCGGAGAAGCGGCGCAGCGGCGCCAGGACCGTCGGCGACGCGCCGTCCAGCGGCAGCAGGCCCTCGTGCCAGCGGCCGGCGCCGCGCGCGCCGGGCTGCGGAGCGGGCACGAAGATGCGCTCCTGCGGCGCGTGGCAGAGCTGGCGCTCGTCGTAGACGGTGCGACCGAGCTCCTGGCGCGCGATGCCCAGGTCGTGCAGCAGCTCGGCGACCTCGTGCGCCTCGGGCCCCGGCAGCGGCAGGTAGTGCGCGCCCAGCGGACAGCGCATGCCGCCCATCGCATGCGCGCGGGCATTGCCGCCGGCGCCGTCCTCGAGCTCGAAGAGGCGGAAGTCGTCGACGCCCGCCCGGGCCAGCGCGCGCGCCGCGGCCAGTCCTGACACGCCCGCACCGACGATCGCGACGGCGCAGCGCTTCGCCTCGCCCGCAGGCGCGCGAGGCAGGCCGCCATCGCGCAGCGCGTGCCCGCGCCTGGCATCGGCGCCGACCCAGCCGCCGGGGATGTCGGCGATGCGGCGCTCGCAGCCGGCCAGCCAGGGCAGCGCCGCGCCGCCCAGCAGCAGCCGGCGGCGCCGACCGCTCACTCGTGCAGGCGTCCCCATTCCTCCTCGAAGGTGTGGACCAGGCCCTGGGTGCTCAGGCGGTTCGGCTCGGCCGGCACGCGCGCCATGTCGGGCGGAAAGTCGAACAGCGCCGGCAATCCCGACGCGCTCAGGAAGCGCAGCCCCTCGGGCAGCCGCGCGGTCAGGGCCTCCATGGCCAGCGGCCGCCGGCTCGCGACGATGAAGCCCCACTCACCGAAGCTCGGCACGTGCGCGTGATAGGGCGTGGCGGTGAGGTCGACCGCCTCGACCGTGCTGACCACCGTCCAGTAGCTCTTGCGCGCGATCAGCGGCGAGGTGCTCTGGATCACCGCGTAACCGGAAGCCGCGAGACGGCGCGCCAGCAGCGCGTAGAAGCTCGTCGAGTAGAGCTTGCCGATCGCATGGTTGCTGGGATCGGGAAAGTCGACGATGACGATGTCGAAGAACCCGTCGTTGCGGTCCAGCCAGCCGAAGGCGTCGTCGTTGACGATGCGCAGCTTCGGCGACTTCAGCGACTCGCCGTTCAGCGCCGCCAGCAGCGGCTCGGCCGAGAACAGCCGCGTCATGGCCGGGTCCAGCTCGACCAGCGTGACCTGCTCGACCGACGGGTGCTTCAGCACCTCGCGCACCGCCATGCCGTCGCCGCCGCCCAGCACCAGCACGCGCCTGGGCGCGCCGTGCGCCGCCATCACCGGGTGCACCAGGGCCTCGTGGTAGCGGTACTCGTCGCGCGAGTGGAACTGCAGGTTGCCGTTGAGGTAGAGCCGCACGCCGCCCGATCCGGCGGTCACGACCACGCGCTGGTAGGCCGAGGTCTGGCTGAAGACGATGCGATCGCCGTAGAAGCGGTCCTCGGCCCAGGTCGTCAGGCGGTCGGCGCCGGCAAAGGCGGCGATCAAGGCGGCGATGACCCCCGCGCAGGCGAGCGCGTGCGCCCGCAGGGCCCGCAGCTCGCCGCGGAACAGCCACAGCGCCCACACCGCAACCGCCGCATTGAGCAGGCCGAAGGCCACGCCGGTGCGCACCAGGCCGAGCTGCGGCACCAGCAGCAGCGGGAAGGCCACCGACACCGCCAGCGCACCGAGGTAGTCGAAGGTCAGCACCTGCGACACCAGGTCCTTCAGCGCGTAGCGCTCGCTGAAGTGGCGCTTGAGGATGCGCATCACCAGCGGGATCTCCAGCCCGACCAGGATGCCGACCACCAGCACCAGCGCGTACAGCAGCGTGCGGAACGGCGCCGTCGCCGAGGCCGGCAGCAGGCTGTGCACGATGAAGAGCCCGGCCGGCATCAGCCCGCCGATCAGCCCGACCAGCAACTCGATGCGCAGGAAGTTGGCGACCAGCTGGCGCTCGACGTAGCGCGACAGGAAGGAGCCGATGCCCATCGCGAACAGGTAGGCGCCGATCACGGTGCTGAACTGCAGCACCGAGTCGCCGAGCAGGTAGCTGGCCAGCGCGCCGGCCGCCAGCTCGTAGACCAGCCCGCAGGCCGCGACGACGAAGACCGAGACCAGCAGCGCCAGCTCGGCCGGGCGCACGCCGGGCGCGTCGCTGCGGGAGGACACGATCATCGGCTGCGGTCAGGCGGCGTGTAGACCTCCACCGCCGCGCCGTCGATGCGGTAGCCGCTGGCGCCCATGGCGGACTCCGAGCGCGCGACGCGCAGATTGCCGCGCACCGTGACGACCTCCATCGCGCGCAGGCCCTTGGCGGGCCGGGCCGGCAGCACGTGCACGATCTGGTTGGCCGGCGGCGGCGGGGTGTGGATGCAGGCGCCGAAGTAGGGCACCAGCAGGAACTCCCTGACCTCGCCTCGCGCCTGCTCGAGCGGCACGAGGTAGCCGCTGATCTGCACGGGCTTGCCGTCGAGCTCGGGCCGCGTCGGCGCGTTGTCCCAGGACTCGCGCAGCTCGCGCATCAACTCCTGCATGCGCGGGCCGGCGTCGCTCATCAGGCCCATGTTGGGCGGCCGCTTGAAGCCGGCCATCGGGTCCCAGCCCTTGGGGACCAGATCGTCCCAGGGCAGGTCACGGGCCTCGGTCGCCGCGAGAGGCGGAACCAGCAGCGCCGCGCTGCCCAGTACCAGCAGCACACGGCGGTGGATCGTCGAAGGGGGGAAAGGCATGGCGTCGTCCTCGGGCGCAGGGCCGCATGATGAGGCATCAGACCGGCGGCGCCAGGCCGTCGGCGAGCGACAGCCGGTAGGCGCGCCAGGCCGGTACCCCGCTGGCCAGCAGGCCGGCGGCCAGCACCGCGCCGAGCAGGGCCAGCTCGCCCGCCCCGGCCGCGGTCAGGCCGAGCGTGATGCCGAACTGCGCCTGCAGCCAGGGTGCCAGCAGCGCGCCGCCCAGCGCGTGCGCGGCAACGCCGGCCACCCCACCGCCGAGCGTGAGCAGCAGCCCCTCGATCAGCAGCAGGCCCAGCAACTGGCGTGGACTGGCGCCGACCGCGCGCAGGATCGCCAGCTCGCGCCGGCGCTCGTTGAGGCCGGCCGCCATCACCGCCACCAGGCCGGCGAGGCTGACCACGGCCACCAGTGCCGACGCGACCTGCAAGGCCCGTTCGGCCACGCCGATCAGCGCCCACAGCTCGTCGAGCGCCACGCCGGGCAGCACGGCGACCAGCGGCTCCTCGCGGTAGTCGTTGACGAAGCGCTGCAGCGAGAACACCGCGCTGCGCTGCTTCAGCCCGACCAGCGCCGCCGTCACCTGGCGCGGCTGCAGCGCCTGCAGCGCGCCCGCGTAGCCGCCGGCATGCAGGGCGTCCATCGCCTCGAGGCGGATGTGCACCGATCGATCCACCGGCGTGCCGGTGCGGGCCAGCACGCCCACGACGGTGAAGGGCTGGTCGGCATGGTCGTTGGCGGCCAGCGCACCGTCGCCATGGCTCAGCACGATGCGGTCGCCGCCGCGGTAACGCAGGCGCTCGGCCACCTCGGCGCCGACCACGGCCTCGTGCAGGCCGGCCGGCAGCGCGCCGAAGACGCGACCCGAGGCGAGCGCCAGCGCCTGCCGGTCGCCGTAGCGGAAGTGCTCGAAGTAGCCGTCGCTGGTGCCGACGACCGGGAAGCCGCGGTGCGAGTCGCCGAGCGAGATCGGCACGACCCAGGCCACCGCGGGATGGCGCTCGATCGCCTGCACGCTGTCCACGCGCACGTTGGCGGTGGCGCTGCCGAGCCGGAACACCGCGTACAGCATGAGCTGCACGCCGCCGGTGCGCGCGCCGACGACCAGGTCGGTGCCGGAGACAGAGGCCGCGAAGCTCTCGCGCACGTCGGCGCGCAAGCGCTCGAGGCCCAGCAGCAGGAAGATCGACAGCGCGATCGACGCGACCGTCAGCGACAGCACGAAGCGCCGGCTCCAGGCACTGCGCGCGGCCAGGCCCAGCAGCGGCGTCATGACAACACGCCGTCCACCGCAAGGTTCAGGACGCTCAGATCGACACACCGGTCGAAGCCGGCGGCCAGCCGCGGGTCGTGGCTCACGAACACGAGCGCGCTGCCGGCCGCGCGGCAGGCCTCGATCAGCAGCTGCATGAAGTCGTCGCGCCGCGGTTCGTCGAGCGCCGAGGTCGGCTCGTCGGCCAGCACCAGCTCGGGCGTGCCGATCAAGGCGCGCGCCGCCGCCACGCGCTGCTGCTGCCCGACCGACAGCGCGGCCGCCGGCCGGGTCCACAGCGCCGGCGCGAGGCCGGTCCGCGCGAGCAGGCGCTCGGCGGCAGCGCGCGCGCTGCCGCCGCTGCCCGCGGCCCGCGCGGCGCGGCGCGGCGAGAAGCGGCAGGGCAGCAGCACGTTGTCGATGACCGGCAAGTAGCCCAGCAGGTTGAACTGCTGGAAGATCAGGCCGGCGTGGTCGACGCGGCGGCGGTCGCGCCGCGCGGCGGGCAGTGCCGCCCAGTCCTGCCCCAGCAACCGCACGCTGCCGGCCTGCGGCAGCAGCACGCCAGCCAGCAGCGCGAGCAGCGTGCTCTTGCCGCTGCCGCTGGCGCCTTGCAGGAACACGGTCTCGCCGGCGGCGACCCGCCACTCGGCGATCGACAAGGTCGGCCGCGCGGCGCCCGGCCAGGCGTAGCGCAGGCCGCGCAACTCGATCGCCGCGTCGCTCATCGCGGCCAGGTCAGCCGCTGCGCCGGGCGTCGCAGCACCTGCCGGGCCTGGCCCTTGGCACCGACCAGTTGCGCCTCGATCCGGGCGATGCGGGCGAACGCGGCGACCAGCCCGAGATCGATGTGCGCCAGCCGTGCCGGCGCCTGGCAGCGGAAGCGATAGCTCGCGTCGATGTCGGCGTGCTCACCGGTGGCTTCTCCACCGCCCAGTCCCAGCGCGGCCGAGGCCAGCGTGACCTCCTCGCGCGTGCAGCCGGCCGCCGGGTCGGGTTGCACCAGGGTGGCGTCGGTGCGCAGGCGTTCGACGAGCCGCTGTGCCGCCTGCTTCTCGGCCGCGCTGCGCGGCGCACGCTCGAAGCCGAGCGCGCTGTCCAGCGGCAGGCTGAACGACACCGTCAGCACCGGCCCGTCGAGCACCGCGTCGAGCGGCAGCACGCCGTGCTGGTGGCCCGGCGCGGCCTGCAGCGCGAGCGGCAGCGCCGTAACGATCGTGGTCATCGCGGCACGGAACGTGATCCTCATGATGGACAGTCTCCAGGGAACCCGGCAGGCAGACCCGGCCGCCCCGCGCCGAGTTCCGGCGCCCGGCGGACAGGCGGCTGACGCAGCCTCAGCCGCCATGGATCGCCGCGGCGACGATGATGCCGATCGCCAGGCACATCGCCGCCACCACCAAGGCGAGCGCGGTGTTGCGCTTCTCGACGATCTCGGCCCACAGGTCGTAGGGCGTCAGCTTGTCGATGATGACGAAGCTGATCCAGAACACCAGGACGCCGACCACCGCGAACAGGATCGACCCGAGGAAGACCGCCGGCTTGAACCACTCGATGCCCATCATGATGTGATGCTCCTTCGCTACTGTGTCACTGTCGTGGACCCGGCGCGGGGCTACTTGTGCCCGCCGCCGGTGCTGAAGCCGCCGAACGAGCCGCCGCCGGTGCGGACGCCACCCCCGCCGCTGCGCTTGCACTGCTGGTACTCGTTGCTGGCCTCGCCGTAGGTGCGGCGCAGCGAGTCGCAGTCGTCGCGGCTGCAGCGCACCATCGAGAAGATCACCACGACGACGAGGAGGAAGACGAACAGGCCGGCCAGCGATCCGCTCTTGACCGAGATCGGCGCCGCGTCGCGCTTCATCGAAGCCTGCGGCGTGTCGGCCAGCCGGAAGGCCTTGATCAGCACGTCGGCGTCGAGCGCCGAGCCGGCCGACCAGGTGACCTCGCTGTCCGGGTCGCCCTGGCCGCCGTCGCCGGTCTGCTCGCGGTTGAGCTGCTTGCCGCCCGGGCCGCGGTAGTCGGTGTTGACGGTGACCTGGCCGCGCTCGAGCTTCCAGTAGAACTCGCCCAGCACGTAGGTGATGCGGCCGCGGTAGCGGTAGAGCTCCTGGTAGTGCTCGCCCTGCCAGCGCGCGCTGCTGCCGCTGACGGTCGGCGCACCGGTCAGCGGACGCACCCAGCTCCAGCCGTCCTCGGCGTCGACCAGGAAGGCGAAGCCTGCCGTGCGGTTGTAGAGCAGGTACTCGCGCCAGAAGCTCTGCTCGTCCTCGTCGCCCGGCTCGGGCAGGGTGCAGCGCTCGACATAGCCGACCACCTGCCAGGGCAGCGGGCCGCCGGCGCCGAGCGCGAGCGTGCCGCTGCGGCCGAGCGGGATCAGGGGCTCGCCGCCTCCTCGTCCGTCCTCGCCCGGCGTCTCCTGCGCGTAGTGCTGCAGGTCGGCGCCGACGCGCTGCGACACATCGACCACCGCGTGGCACTGGTGGCAGGCGATGCTCTGCGTGGTGGTCAGCTTGACCTCCAGCGAAGCGCCGCAGCTCGGGCACTCGACGCTGCGGCCGGCGAGCTGCTTGCTGCCGTCTTTGCGCAGCCCCGTCAGCGCCAGCGAGGCCAGCTGCAGCCCGCGCCCGACGTACCAGCGCGGCGGCTTGCCTTCGGCGACCGGGCCGTAGTCGATGCTGGCGACCTCGTCCTGCGCATTGCGCAGCTCGGCGACGACGTAGGCGCGCTGCAGGTTCGGCACGAAGGGCAGCTCGCCTTCGGCGGCGCCGAGCTTCGCGGTCGTGACGCTGGCCACCGACCAGGCGTCGCGGCCGAGAACCTGCTGCGTGCCGACCTTCAAGGCCTCGGGCGGCGGCAGCGGCCCCGGCGGCTCGGCCTCGAAGCCGAAGACGTAGGCGCCGTTGTCCTCGCTCAGCCAGCCGGACTTGCCCGGCCCTTCGGCATCGCCGTCGAACAGCGCATGCCACTCGTTCCACGAGCCGCCGGCGTAGCGCACCTGCAGCCGGCCGACCAGCGTGAAGGCCGCGCCCTGCCAGCGACCCGCCGCGCCGAGTTGCAGCGGACTGTGATCGTCGAAGAGCTCGGCGCTGACCCCGATGCGCCGCAGCGCCTCGCCGTCGCGCACCAGCGTGCTGCGGCAGAAGCTGCAGACCGCGAGCGCCGACGCGGCCGAGCGGAACTCGACCGGCGCGCCGCAACTGGGGCAGGCGGCGCGGTAGGCGCGCTGGCTGCCCTCGGAAGGGGTCGGCTCGTTGGCCACGCTAGGGCGTGGGCGTGACCGCGCTTACACGAGCTTCTTCAGCAACTCGGCCTTCTTGGCCGCGAACTCCTCGTCGGTGAGGATGCCCTTGGCCTTGAGCTCGGCGAGCTTCTCGATGGTCGCCATCACCTGGTCGGGCGCGATCGCGGCCGGAGCGGCCGGCGCCGCAGCGGCGGCGCCGCCCTGCAGGCCCTGCTGCAGGTTCTGCGCGAGCACCTGGCCCAGGGCCACGCCGGCCCCGAGACCCATCGCATCGCCCGCGATGCCGCCGCCACCGCCGCCCTGCCCCTCGGCGAACTTGGGGATCGCCTGCGCGGTCTGGTACTGCATGAACTTGCCCATGTCGCCGCCGACCATGCCCATGCCGATCTTCTGGTCGAGGATCTTCTGCAGCTCCTCGGGCAGCGAGACGTTCTGCACCGTCACGCCCTCGAGCTTGAGGCCGATCTTCTCGAAGGCCGGTGCGGTGACGGTGGCGAGCTGCTGCGCGAACTCGACCTGGTTGGCCGCCAGATCGAGGAAGGGCACGCCGCTGGACGCGACCGCGTCGGAGATGTGCTGCAGCATCAGCGCGCGCAGCTGGCCGTCGAGGTCGGCGACGGTGTAGCGCTCGCGCGTGCCGGAGATCTCGGTGTGGAAGAGCTTCGGATCGGCGACGCGGTAGGCGTAGTTGCCGAAGGCGCGCAGCCGCACCGCGCCGAAGTCCTTGTCGCGGATCGTCACCGGCTGGGTCGTGCCCCAGCGCTGGTCGATCTGCTGGCGCGTGCTGAAGAAATAGACGTCGCTCTTGAAGGGCGACTGGAACAGCTTGTCCCAGTTCTTCAGGTAGGTCAGGACCGGCAGCGTCTGCGTCGTCAGCTTGTACATGCCGGGGCCGAAGACGTCGGCCACCTTGCCCTCGTTGACGAACACCGCCATCTGCGACTCGCGCACCGTGAGGGAGCCGCCGTACTGGATCTCGTTGCCCGCCATCGGGTAGCGCCAGGCCAGCGTGCCCTCGTCGGACTCGGTCCATTCGAGGATGTCGATGAACTGCTTCTTGATGAAATCCATCAGCGCCATGGGAAACCTCCGGGTGGGAAGCGTGAGCACGGGTAGGGACACAATCGCGGCGGGATCATAGTCCGCGGTCCGCGCGCCCCATGCACCCTGAGGGGTGAGTGTCGCGAGGCCGCACAGGCACAGCTGACGGATCGCAACGATGGCAAGGACTCTCTCGCTCGCGGTGGTGGGCGCCGGCCCGGTGGGCCTGGCGCTGGCGCTGCAGGCCGCGCGCGCGCTGCCCGACGCGGCCATCAGCGTCTTCGACATGCGCCCGGCCGACCAGGACGTGGCCGGCGACCCGCGCACCCTGGCGCTGTCGCTCGGCAGCGTGCAGGAGCTCGAGCGCCTGGGCGTGTGGCCGGCGATCGCGCCGCGCGCCGAAGCGATCCGCGCCGTGCACGTGTCCCAGCAGCAGCCGGCGCTGGCCTTCTCGCTGCTGGGGCAGGCCGAGCCGGAGCTGCTGCTGACGGCTGCCGAGTGCGGCGTCGGACAGTTGGGGGCAGTCGCCAGCTACGGTGCCATCGTCGCGCCGCTGCAGGCGGCGTGGCTGGCGGCGGTCGAGCGCGAGCCGCAACGGCTGGCCGCGCGCTTCGGCAGCACGGTGGCCGCGTGCAAGGCGCTGGACGATGGCGTCGAGCTCGATGCGGGCATCGCCGAGCGCTTCGACCTCGCGGTCGTCGCCGAGGGCGGCGTCTTCTCGGGCCAGGCCCGCAAGGCGCTGGCCCACGACTATGCGCAGACGGCCTGGGTCGGCCAGGTGACGCTGGAGCGCGCCGCGGACGCGCCCGGCACGGCCTACGAACGCTTCACCGCCCAGGGCCCGGCAGCCTTGCTGCCCTTGCCTGCGTCGGCCGACGCTGCCGCGCGCGCGGCGCTGGTGTGGTGCGTCGACGCGAGCGACGACCCGGTGCGCGATCTCGACGATGCGCAACGCCTGGCGGTGTTGAACCACGCCTTCCATCCGCGCGTGGGCCGGCTCACGGCACTGTCGACGCTGAAGTCCTTTGCGCTCGGCCTGAACGCCGAACGCACCCTGGTCGACGGACGGACGGTGAGGATCGGCAACGCCGCCCAGACACTGCACCCGGTGGCCGGCCAGGGCCTGAACCTCGGGCTGCGCGACGCGCACGCGCTGGTCGACGGCCTGCGGCGCCACGCCGACGTGGGCCGTGCGCTGGCCCGCGTCGAGTGGCAGCGCGCGCCCGACCGCTGGGCGCTGATCGCCGCGACCGACTTCCTGGCGCGCAGCTTCACCTGGCCGCTGCCGGGCCTGGCCAGCGCACGCGGCCTCGGCCTCGCCGCGCTGCAGGCCCTGGCGCCGGCCAGGCGCGCGCTGGCGCGGCAGATGATGTTCGGCTGGCGCTGACGCCGGCTCAGGAGGCGGCTTCGACGATCCGCAGGTCGCGCACCGCCCCGTCGCCCAGCGCCGCGAGCGCGGCCTGGTAGTCGGCACTGTCGTGCACGGCCGCGGCCTGCTCGACGCTGTCGAACTCGATCAGCACGGTGCGATCGAGGCGGCCGTCCTCGTAGGCGCGCGCGGCCGTGCCGCGCGCCAGGAAGCGCCCGCCGCCGGCGGCGATGCAGGGGCCGGCGAGCTTGGCGTAGGCGGCCAGCGCGTCGGGATCGGAGATGGAGCGGTAGCAGGCGATCCAGTAGGCTTTCGGCATGGTGATCTCGTCGAGGGAGAGGAAGGGACGGCGCGCGACTTTCACACGGCGCAATAGCGCTCCTGGATGCCGCGGTCGGCCAGCAACGCGGCGGCCTCGCCATGATGGACCACCCGGCCCTGGTCGATGATGTAGGCGCGGTCGGACACCTTGAGCGCGCGCTCCACGTTCTGCTCGACGAGCAGCAGCGTCGTGCCCTGGCGCTTCATGCGCGCGAACAGCTCGAACATCTCGTCGACGAGGATGGGCATGATGCCCTCGCTCGGCTCGTCGAGCAGGATCATCCGCGGCCGGGCCATCATCGCGCGCGCGATCGCCAGCATCTGCTGCTCGCCGCCGGACATCGAGCTGCCCTCCTGGTCCAGCCGCTCCTTCAGTCGCGGGAAGGTCTCGGCGATCTCGTCGACGCCGCGTTGCAGGGCCAGCTTGCCGGCCCCGGATCTGGCGGCGATCAGGCCGAGCTGCAGGTTCTCGCGCACCGTCAGTCCCGGCACGATGCGGCGCTCCTCGGGCACGTAGGCCAGGCCGAAATGAAAGCGCGTGTGCGCCGGCTCGGCCAGGAAGTCGCGGCCGTCGAAGCGCGCGCGGCCGCCGCGCTTGCCGACCAGGCCCATCAAGGTGCGCAGCGTCGTCGTCTTGCCGGCGCCGTTGCGGCCCATCAGGGTCACGATCTCGCCGGCGTCGACGTGGAAGGACAGGTCCTGCACGACGTGGCTGCGGTCGTACCAGGCATCGAGGCCTTCGACTTCGAGCAGGGGTGTCGCGCTCATCATGTCTCCTGACCCAGGTAGACGCGCTTCACTTCGTCGTTGGCGCGGATCTCGGCCGGCGTGCCCTGGGCCAGCAGTTCGCCGTGGTGCAGCACCACGAGCCGCTGGCACAGGCCCATCACCAGCTTCATCTTGTGCTCGACCAGCACCACGGTCCGCTCCTCGGCCAGCCGCGCGATCAGGGTCATCATCACCGTGGTCTCCTCCGGCGACATGCCCGCGGTCGGCTCGTCCATCAGCAGCAGGCGCGGCTTGCTGGCCAGCGCCATCGCGATCTCGAGCGCGCGCTGCTGGCCATGCGCCAGATCGGCGGCGCGCTTGCCGCGCACGTCGGCGAGGCCCACGCGCTCCAGCAGTGCGTCGGCAAAGTCGGACACCTCGCGCAAGGCGCTGCGCGGCCGCAGCAGCGCGAAGCGCGACACCGGCATCTGCGCGGCCACGCGCACGTTCTCGTGGGCGCTGAGCTGACGGAACACGTTGGTGATCTGGAAGCTCTTGGCGATGCCGCTGCGCGCGTACTCGTGCGGCGGCAAGCGGGTGATGTCGCGGCCCTCGAACAGCACGCGGCCGCTGCTGGCCGGGAAGGCGCCGCTGATGACGTTGAAGAAGGTGCTCTTGCCGGCCCCGTTGGGGCCGATGATCGCGGTCAGCCGGCCGGCCGGGAAGGCCACGGTCACGTCGTTCAGCGCGGTGAAGGCGCCGAAGCGCTTGCCGACGCCTTCGACGGCGAGGATCGGAACGCCGCTCATCGACGCTCTCCGCGGGCCGCCGCACGCTCCAGCCAGTCCAGCGTCGAGCCCCAGATGCCGCGCGGGAAGAACAGCACGAAGACCATGAAGACGATGCCGACCACCGCCATCCAGTACGGGGTCATGTGGGTGACGACGTCCTCGAGGTACAGGAACACCGCCGCGCCGACGAAGGGGCCGAAGAAGGTGCCCATGCCGCCCAGCAGGCACATCATCACGGCCTGGCCCGACTGCAGGTAGTGCAGCGAATCGATCGGCACGATCGACAGGTGCAGCGCGCGCAGCGTGCCCGCCAGCCCGCACACCGCCGCCGACAGCACGAAGGCCAGCAGCTTGGTGCGCGCGACGTCGTAGCCGCAGGCGGCGGCGCGCTTCTCGTTCTCGCGCACGGTCTCGATCACGGCACCGAAGGGCGAGGCCAGCACGCGCGAGACGAACCACAGCGCCAGGGCGACGAAGACCAGCATGAAGTAGTACTTGGCGACCGGATTCAGCAGGTCGACCTTGAAGGCGCCGAAGTCGATCGCCTCGACGCTGACGCCGCGCAGGCCGTTCTCGCCGCCGGTCCAGCGCTCGGCCTTGTAGAAGGCGTAGTAGACGATCTGGCCCAGCGCCAGCGTCACCATCGAGAAGTAGATGCCGCGGGTGCGGATCGCCAGCAGGCCCAGCCCCAGGCCGGCGAGCGCCGACGCCGCGACGCCGATCGCGATGGCGGCCCACCACGACAGCCCCGCATGCACGATCGCGATGCCCGCCAGGTAGCTGCCGATGCCGAGGAAGGCCGCATGCCCGAAGGACAAGAGGCCGGTGTAGCCGAACAGCAGGTTGAAGCCCACCGCATACAGGCCGAAGATCAGGATGTTGACCGCCAGCGCGTGATACGGCATCACCAGCGGAAAGACCAGCAGGAAGGCCAGCACCGCGACCACGCGGTGGCGGGCCACGAGGTCGAGGAAGGCGCGCAGCGTCGTCGTGCCCATGCCTCAGCCCATCAAGCCGGCCTTGCCGAAGAAGCCCTGCGGCCGCAGCAGCAGCACCACGGCCATCAGCACGAAGATCGACAGCTCCGCCAGGTCGGGCGCGAACAGCGAGGTCATGCTGAACACGATGCCGACCAGCAGCCCCGCGACCACCGCGCCCGGCAGCGATCCCATGCCGCCGACCACGGTGACGACGAAGGACTCGGCGAGGATGGGGATGCCCATTTCGGGGTTCACCGCGCGCGTCGGCGCCGCCAGCGCGCCCGACAGGCCGGCGATCGCGGTGCCGATGCCGAACACCAGCAGCCAGACCTTCGCCACGTCGATGCCGAGCACGCGCACGATCTCGGGGTCGCGCGCGCCGGCGCGGATGATCAGGCCGTAGCGCGTCTTCTCGATGAAGAGCCAGAGCGCGCCGATGACGAGTGCGGTCGCGAAGATCAGGAACAGCCGGTAGGTCGGGAAGTAGCCGATGCCCAGGTTGGTCGCGCCGCGCAGCTCGGCCGGCGTGGAGGACGGCATGCCCTCGATGCCGAACAGGAAGCGCATCGCGTCGACCAGCACGTAGCCGAAGCCGAAGGTCAGCAGCAGCGGGTAGTCGATGCCGCGGCCGTACAGCGGGCGCACCAGGAAGCGCTCCAGCACGAGGCCGATGCCGCCCACCACCAGCGGCGTCAGCAGCAGGCTGAACCAGAAGCTGCCCGTCAGCCCGAGGAAGTAGACCCCGAGGAAGGCGCCGACCATGAAGAAGGCGCCGTGCGCGAAGTTGACGACGGTCAGCATGCCGAAGATCAGCGACAGGCCGATCGCCAGCAGCGCGTAGACCGAGCCGAGCGCGATGCCGGTCACCAGTTGCAGCGCGAGCAGGTTCGGGGTGATCTCACCCATGCGGGCTCCGGAGGAATGGTGGACAGATCGCCGTTCGCCCTGAGCCCGCCCTTCGACAGGCTCAGGGCGATCGGTCGCTTGGTTGGTCGTTCGGCCTGGGCTCAGGTCGTGACCTTGTGGCCCATCTCGTCGCAGCTGCGCAGGTTCTTCTCGTCGGCCGGCTCGATGGCCAGCACGTTGAAGACGTCGTTCTTGTCCTTCATGCCCTTGGACTTGCTCTCGACGATGACCACCGACTGGATCGACTGGTGGTCGCACTTGCGGTACTGCTGCGGGCCCTTGTACCAGTCGTACTTCAACTGCCGCAGCGCGATCGACACCGGCACCGAATCGCTGGACTTCGCGTTCAGCACCGCCTGCAGCACGCTGCGGATGCCGGCGTAGCCGAGGGCGCCGTAGTCGCTGGGCACCGCGCCGCCGTAGGCCTTGCGGAACTTGTCGTTGAAGGCCTTGGCGGACGGGATCTTGTCCTCCATGCCCCAGTAGTAGGAGGTGCCGCCGCCGATGCCCTCGAAGGCCTCGGCGCCGCCGGCCAGCCGCGAGGTGAACAGCAGCACCGGCGTGATGATCTTGGTGCCCGACTTGATGCCGAAGTCGGTCGCCTGCTTGGCCGAGTTGACGAGGTCGCGGCCGAAGTTGCACAGCACCAGCACGTCGGGCTTGAGGGCCTGGATGCGCGGCAGGAAGGCCGAGTAGTCGGCCGTGCCCAGCGGGTGCCGGATGTCGGCCAGCGTCTTCATGCCCAGCGCGTTGCCGGCGCGCTGGAAGCCGCGCACCATCTCGTGGCCGTAGGCGTAGTCGGCGGTGAGGTAGACCACGCCCTTGCCGGTCTTGGGGAAGTAGTAGCGCGCCACGGCGCCGGCCGTGAGGTGCGGGTTGAGCGCCTCGTGGAAGGTGTAGAGGCTCCAGTCCTTGGCCTCGTTGATCGCGTCGGACTGGCTGATCGAGTTGAAGATGATCTTGCGGTCGCGGCACACCGCGTTGATCGACAGCTGGGTCGCGGCCGACAGCGAGCCGACGACGAAGTTCACCTTGTCCTTCTCGATCAGCTCGAGCGTGCGGGTCGCGGCCTCGCCGGGGTTGAGCTTGTCGTCGCGCACCAGCAGCTCGCACTTGCGGCCGTTGAAGCCGCCGGCCTCGTTCCACTCCTTGACCGCCAGCTCGGCGGCCCGCACCTGGTCCTGGGCCTCGGCCGAGAAGGCGCCGGTCAACGGCACCGGGAAGCCGATCTTGATCGGGTCGCCGGCCTGCGCGCGCGCGATGCCGAACAGCATCGGGCTGGCCGCCGCGGCGGCGCCGGTGGCGATCAGCTGGCGCCGGCGGCGGTTCGGGGAAGTCGTGCTCATCGCTTGTCTCCTGGTTGCGGGGCGGACGGATTCGTCTCTGGGGGTGAAGGGTTCAGGCCGCGCAGGCGGGCGTGGGCTCGGCCCGCAGCACGGCGAGGTCGATCGCGGTCTCGCGCAGCACGACGGTCGCGTCGCGGGCCGATTCGGCGGCACTGCGCTCAGCCTCGCCGCGGCCCTGGGCCTGCATGTAGGCGCCGAGCCGGCGGCCGCGCTCGACGACGGCGCGGCCGGCCGGCAGCCGCGCGGCCTCGTAGCGCTGCAGCGCGGCGGGCGTCGCGCCGAGCGTGTCGATGGCGTCACGCAGCACGAGCGCATCGTCGCCGGCCTTGGTCACGCCCATGCCGACGTGCGGTCGCGCGACGAAGCCCGCGTCGCCCATCAGCGCCACGCGGCCGAAGGCCAGGCGCTCGGACATCAGGTCGTGGATGGGTTGCAGGAAGGGCTGCGCGGTCTTCTCCAGCACCTCGGCCCACTGCGGCGCCAGCAGCTCGCGCGCGGCCGCACGGATGCGCGCGATCTCGCGCCAGCTGACCTTGTGCGGCGGGATGCCGGCGGCGTGGTGCACGCCGTCGTCGTCGGTCATCAGGCGCTTCAACTCGACCGCCTCGTCGGCCGGGCGGTACCAGACGAAGTTGTAGCGGCGCTGTCCGCGCCCGGTCGCGTTGCCGGGGCCGGCGACCGGGTAGCCGATCATCTGCTCGCCGCGCGGCAGGCCGAAGCCGAAGTGGTCGAACAGCGTGTCCAGCGTCAAGCGCGACAGCAGGCCTTCGTCGCAGACGCCGCGCCAGGCGACGTAGCCCGCGTACCCGGCCCGCGCCGCGGGCGCCAGTTGCGCGCGCACCGCGGAGCGGATGCCGTCGGAGGCGACGAGAAGATCCGCCTCGAAGCACTCGCCGCCGCTGCAATGCACGCGCACGCCGCCGGCGTCCTGGTCGACGCGCTCGACCGCGCGGCCGCGCAGGTAGCGCTCGGCCGGCAGCGCGGCCAGCAGCAGCGCGTAGAGCCGGCTCCACGAGGTGAGCACCTGCGCGTAGTCGCCGCGCGCGACCGCCTCGCCCTGCGCGTCCAGCACCACGCGCGAGGCGACGGGCACGCCGAGGCTGTCGTCCACCGTCACGCCGGCCGCGCGCAGGGCCGTGACCAGGCCGCTGTGCGTGACGATGCCGGCACCGCGGCCGTCGAGCGAGGCGCCGGCTTTCTCGAGCACCGTCACGTCGTGACCCGCGCGCAGCAGCACGTTGGCGACCATCAGGCCGCCCAACGAACCGCCGGCGACGAGGATGCGCGCCATCTCAGGCCGGCACCGCGGCCTGCTCGGCCGCCGGGTAGTTGAGCTCGATGACGACACCGTTGGGGTCGTCGATGAAGACCTGGTGCAGTCCCAGGGTCGGCACGGTGCGCTCGCGGCGCATCACGCCCAGGCGCTCGAGCCGGGCGCGCATCTCGGCCAGGCCGGTCGCGAAGAAGGCGATGTGGTCGATCGCGCCGCTGCCATGCAGGCTGGCCACGTCGCGGTCGCCGAGGTAGGCCTTCAGGCCTTCGGGGTCGTCGCGATCGATGCCGATGATGTGGACCACCGAGTTGGACCAGGTCGCGGTGTCGCCCTCGTAGAGCCACAGGCCCGGGAAGGGGAAGGCCGGCCGCGGGCCCACCTGCAAGCCCAGCACGTCCTCGTAGAAGCGGCGGCACGCGTCGAGGTCGGTCGAGCGGATCGAGTAGTGGTTCAGGCTCAGGGCCATCGTCGCTCCTTCGTCAGGCCACGCGCGCGAGCCGCGGCTTGTCGCCGCCCTGCTCGGCCAGCAGCACGCCGACCTGGGCCAGGTAGCCCTGCACGCGATCGCGGATGTAGGTCTCGACCAGCGGCGCGTCGCCCTCGCCGCGGTAGTGCTGCGCGTAGCACAGCGGCAGGATGCCGAGCTGGTAGATCAGGCCGCCGTGCAGGCCCATCAGCAGCGCCTCCTCGCGCGCCGAGGGCTTGCCGCGGCCGCTCAGGCCGTGGGCGCGCCGCGCCTCGCGCAGCACGCGCGGGAAGAGCCGCTCGCGCAGCAGGTCGAAGTAGCGCTGCGGGATCAGGCCGTCGCTCATGCCCGAGTACATGAAGATGCGCAGCCACTCGGGCGTCAGGATGGCGCGCAGGTATTCGCCGTAGAAGGCGCAGAGCTTGTCCTCGACCGCGCCGGGGCCGTCGAGCAGGCCTTCCCAGCGCGGGTCCCAGCGGTTGGCGATGACGGTCTCGTAGACGCGCTCGATCAGCGCCTGCTTGGTCGGGAAGTAGTGGTACAGCAGTGCGTGGGTGACGCCGATCTCGGCGGCGAGTTCGCGGGTCTGCGCCTCCAGGCCGTGACGCGCGAAGAAGTCGACGGCGCCGCGCAGGATCTGCTGCTCGCGGTCGGCCGCGCTCAGGCGCTGACGGACCGGCGCGCCGGCAGCGGCCGGGCGGGGGGGGCGGGTTTTTGCTGTATTTACCATTTGCTCAACACTGCGAACATTGTTGAGCGCTTGCTCAATAGCGAGCATCCCGACAAACCCGCAGCGCCCCGACGCCGCCCTTCCGGAGTCCGCGATGAAGGCCCCCTCTTTCGACGTCGTGCGCGCCACGTCGCTGCCGCAGGTGTTCGACCTGCTGCGCCGGCACGGCGACGACGCGCGCGTGCTGGCCGGCGGGCAGACGCTGATGGCCACGCTGAACATGCGCCTGTCGGAGCCGGCCCTGCTGATCGACATCAACGCGCTGGCCGAGCTGCGCGGCATCACGGTCGCGGGCGGCGCGCTGCGCATCGGCGCGCTGACCACGCACACCGAGATCGAGTCCGCGGCGCTCGTCGCCAAGCATGCCCCGCTGCTGGCGCAGGCGGCGCCGCACATCGCGCACCGCGCGATCCGCAACCTCGGCACCCTCGGCGGTTCGCTGGCCTATGCCGACCCGGCGGCCGAGTGGCCGGCCTGCGTGCTGGCGCTCGACGCCACGCTGGTGCTGACGAGTGCCGGCGGCGAGCGCCGGGTCGCCGCACGCGACTTCTTCCAGGGCCTGTACACCACGGCGCTGCGGCCCGAGGAGCTGCTGGCAGCCTGCGAAGTGCCGCTGCTCGCACCGGACGAGCGCCAGGTCTTCGACGAGCTGGCGCGCCGCCACGGCGACTACGCGATCGCCGGGCTGGCGGCGCGGGCGCTGCTGCGTGGCGGCAAGCTCTCGGACGTGAAGCTCGCCTTCCTCGGCCTCGAGGACCGTCCGGTGCGCGTGCCCAAGACCGAGGCCCTGCTGCACGGCAAGGCTCCCGACGACGCGCTGCTGGCCGACGCCGAGCGCGCGCTGCGCGCCGAGCTGCAGCCGATGGGCGACCTGAGCAACGGCCCCGACACCAAGCGCCAGCTCGCCGCGGTGCTGATGAAGCGCGCCATCCGCCGCCTGGCCGGCTGAGCACCTGAACGAGAGACGACGATGGCCCACGACATCCCCCCGCGACGCATCTGCGTCGAGATCAACGGCAGCACGCTGACCCGCGAGGTCGAGCCGCGCCGCCACCTGGTCGACTTCCTGCGCGAAAGCTGCGGCCTGACCGGCTCGCACCTCGGCTGCGAGCACGGCGTCTGCGGCGCCTGCACGGTGCGGCTGGACGGCCGGATCGTGCGCGGCTGCCTGGTGCTGGCCGTGCAGGCCGACGGTCGCCAGGTCGAGACGGTGGAGACGCCGAACCCGTCGCCGCGACTGCGTGCGCTGCAGGACGCCTTCATCGCGCGCAACGCGCTGCAGTGCGGCTACTGCACCTCGGGCATGCTGATGGCGGCGCTCGATCTCGTCGAACAGCGCCCCGACGCCGCCCGCGAGGAGGTGCGCGAGTGGATGAGCGGCAACTACTGCCGCTGCACCGGCTACCACGCGATCGTCGATGCGGTCTGCGACGTGCTGGCCTTGCAGAAGGCGGGCCGCCTGCCGCGAGAGGTGGCGGCGTGAGCCCCGCGGAGAGGGGCCCCGCTTCGGCGGGGATCGGAGCCGAGGCGAGTGCCGCCGGCGGCCGACAGCACAGAACGTCGACTCGCGCCATTCCTTCGGAGGCCGCCGCATGAACAGCCCCCGCGAAGCGCCCTTCGTCCGCGAGCTCGACGACATCACCGAGGACCAGCGCCACATCGGCGAGTCGGTGCCGCGCGACAGCGTGCGCCGTCTGGTGCAGGGCCGCGGCCAGTACATCGACGACGTCGAGCTGCCGCGCATGGTGCACGTCGTCTACTGGCGCTCGCCGGTGGCGCACATGCGCATCACCGGCATCGACGCGGCGGTCACGCGCAAGATGCCCGGCGTCGTCGGCGTCTTCACCGGCCCCGACCTGGCGCGCATCTGCAAGCCCTGGGTCGCGACGCTGGCCCACCTGGCCGGCATCAAGAGCGCGCCCGAGTACCCGCTGGCGATCGACCGCGCGGTCTGGCAGGGCGAGCCGGTGGTCGCGATCGCGGCCGAGACGCGCGTGCAGGCCGAGGACGCCTTGCAGCATCTGTCGGTCGAGTGGGAGGAACTGCCCGCCGTGACCGACACCGAGACCGCGCTCGATCCGGCGACGCCGGTCATCCATCCCGAGCTGGGCGACAACCTGTGCTTCGAGCGCAAGCTCAACGTCGGCGATGTCGATGCCGCGTTCGCCCGAGCCGATGCCGTGTTCGAGGAGACCTACGTCTTCGGTCGGCACACCGGCGTGACGCTGGAGCCGCGCTGCCAGATCGCCGACTGGAACCCCGGCGACCGCAAGCTCACCGTGTGGCACAGCTTCCAGGCGCCGCACATGATGCAGGACCTGTACTGCCGCCAGTTCGACCTGAAGGAAGAACAGGTCCGCGTGCTGTGCAAGGACGTCGGCGGCAGCTTCGGCATCAAGGTGCATGCCTACCCGGACGACTTCGCGACGGTCGCGATCAGCCTGCTGCTCGGGCGACCGGTCAAGTTCGTCGCCGACCGCCTGGAGAGCTTCGTCTCCGACATCCACGCGCGCGAGCACCGCATCAAGGCGCGCATCGCCGCGACGAAGGACGGCGAGATTCTGGCCTTCGAGATCGACGACCTGACCGGCATCGGCCCCTTCAGCATGTTCCCGCGCACCAGCGGCATCGAGGGCAACCAGGTCGTCAACCTGACCGGCGGCCCGTACAGGCACCAGGACTACCGCGCGCAGCTCAAGGTCGTGTTCCAGAACAAGACCCCGACCTGCCAGTACCGCGGCGTCGGCCACCCGATCGCCTGCGCGGTGACCGAGGCGCTGGTCGACGGCGTGTCCGCCAAGATCGGCATGGACCCGCTGGCGATCCGCCTGAAGAACGTGATCCCCGACGACGCCTACCCGGCCACCGGCGCCTCGGGCATCAAGCTCGAGGTGTTGTCGCACGAGGCCTGCCTGGCCAAGGCGCGCGAGCTGTGCGGCTACGAGGCGCTGCGCGCCGAGCAGGCGACGCTGCGTGCCAAGGGCGTCTACCGCGGCATCGGCCTCGCGACCGTGATCGAGCTCACCAACCCGAGCGCAGCCTTCTACGGCGTCGGCGGCGCGCGCATCGCCAGCCAGGACGGAGCGACGATCCGGCTCGAGCCCAGCGGCGCCGTCACCGTGCTGGCCAGCGTCGGCGAGCAGGGCCAGGGCACCGAAGCGATCTACCTGCAGATCGCGGCGGACGCGGTGGGCGTCGACATCGCCCGCGTGCGCGTCGTCACCAGCGACACCGACGTCACGCCCTACGGCGGTGGCACCTGGGCCAGCCGCGGCGCGGGGGTCGGCGGCGAGGCGGTGCTGCAGGCCGGGCTGGCGCTGCGCGCGAACATCCTGAAGACCGCCGCGGTGATCTTGAAGAAGGACGACGCTTCCGGGCTGGTGCTGCGTCGTGGAGCCGTGCTCGACGCCAGCACCGGCGAGGAACTGCTGCCGCTCGCCGAGCTGGGCCGCGTCGCCTACTTCCGCAGCGACACGCTGCCCAAGGACTTCACGCCCGAGCTGATGGTGACGCGCCACTACGCGCAGCGCGACTACCCCTTCATCTTCACCAACGGCGTGCAGGTCAGCTACGTCGAGGTCGACGCCGACACCGGCTTCGTCAAGTTGCTGGGGCACTGGTGCGTGGAGGACTGCGGTCGCGTCATCAACCCGATGCTGGTCGACGAGCAGATGCGCGGCGCGATCGTGCAGGGCATCGGCGGCGTGCTGTTCGAGGAGTGCCTGTACGACGAGCACGGAACGATGAAGAACGGCAGCATGGCCGACTACCTGGTGCCGATGGCCGCCGAGATGCCCGACATCGTCGTCGCGCACGTGCAGACGCCGACCCGGAGCTCGCTGCTCGGTGCCAAAGGCGCCGGCGAGGCCGGCACCGCCGGCGCGCCGGCCGCGGTGATGAATGCGATCAACGACGCGCTGGCGCCGCTGAACGCGCGCGTCGCCTCGCAGCCGATCACGCCCGAAAAGATCCTGCGAGCGCTGGGCAAGGTCGCCTGAGGTTCACAGCACCCGGTGCGCCAGCGCCGGCAGCTGAGCCCGGACCTGCGCGATCCTTTCGGCGTCCAGCGTCGCGAGCACCACGCCCTCGCCGTCGTCCTGGCGCACCGCCAGCAGCTCGCCCCAGGGGCCGACGGCGAGGCTGTGACCCCAGGTGCGGCGGCCGTTCTCGTGGCGGCCGCCCTGGGCCGGCGCGAGCACGACGCACTGGTTCTCGACCGCGCGGGCGCGCAGCAGCAGCTCCCAGTGCGCCTGCCCGGTCGGGTGGGTGAAGGCGGCCGGCACCAGCAGCAGGTCGCAGGGCCCCGCGTCGGTTCGCATCAGCGCGCGGTAGAGCTCCGGGAAGCGCAGGTCGTAGCAGATGCTCAGCCCCACGCGCCAGCTGCGCCCGCTGCGGTCGGTGAGCGCGAAGGCGACCGGCTCGGTGCCCGCCTGCAGCGTGGCGGCCTCGTCGTAGCGCCGCTCGCCGTCGTCGAAGCGGAACAGGTGGACCTTATCGTAGCGCGCGACGCGGCCGCCGTGCGGGCCGAACACCAGCGTCGTGTTCAGCACGCGATCGCTGCGTCCGGCGATGCGCAGCGGCAGCGTGCCGCCGGCCAGCCAGACGCGGTGCTCGCGCGCCATCGCGGCCAGCGCCTGCTGGATCGGGCCTTCGCCCTCGGCTTCGGCATGGGCCAGCTTGTCGGTGTCGTGCAGGCCCATCAGGCAGAAGTATTCGGGCAGCGCGACCAGCTCCGCGCCCGCCGCGGCAGCCTCGCCGACCAGCGCGCGGGCGCGCTCCAGGTTCTGCCCCACGTCGGGCGTGGACACCATCTGCACGGCGGCGATCTTCATCGGTTCTCCTTCGCGGGAGCGGCCGGCGCGGCGCTGGCCGCGTCCGCGTTCGGCATCGCGTCGCCGAGTCTGCGCTCGACCCTGTCGACCTTGGGCTGGGCCCAGGGGCCGGTGACGCGGAACTCGCGCGTCCCGGCCTCGATCAGCGGCCGGCGCAGGAACAGCTGCGCCAGGAAGGACCCGATGCCGACCGCCGGGTTGATCGCGGCCACGGCCAGCGAGGCGGTGCCGGCATTGATCTCCGGCACGACCCAGACGCGCAGGTCCTGGGTCTCGCGCGCGATGTCGGCACTGCCCTGCATCAGCACCACCGCCTGGACGCCGCGCATGCTCAGCAGCCGGGTCGTGGCCACGCCGTCGGCGATGGCGACGTCACCCGCGAGGCCGTCGAACACGAAGCCCTGCTCGAACACGTCCCGGAAGTCCAGCAGCAGCCGGCGCGGCAGCGCCTGCAGACTCAGCACGCCCAGCAGCTTGGCGATGCCCGGCTCGGCCTGCAGGAACTGCCCGCCCTCGAGCGCCACGTTGACCTGGCCGCCCAGGCTGGGCAGGTCGATCGACAGCGGCGAGCCCAGCCAGCCGATCTGCCCGGACAGCCGCCCCTTGCCGCCGCGCACCACGCCGGCGTAGCCCAGCCGCGTCAGCAGCGCGCCGCTGTCGGCGATGTCGAGGCCGAAGTCCATCACCGCGCGGCGGCGCGCGCCGCCGCCGGCAGTCGCCGGCGCCCATTGGCCGGTGGCATTGAACTGGGCCTCGGGCGTGACGAGCCGGAACTTGCCGAGCCGCCATTCGCGCGCCGACTCGGCGCCCGGATCGGCGGCACGGTTCTGCGCCTCGATCTCGACACGGCCCAGGCGCTTGCCGTTCAGGTCGAGGTCCTCGACGACGATGTCGAGCGCCGGGACGCTGGCCGGCGAGGCCTGCTCGAGCAGGTTGCTGACCGCATCGGCCTCGCTCTTGGGCAGCGACAGCCGCGCCAGCCGCGCATAGAGGCGTCCGGCCGCCTCGCCGCTGCGCGTGCCGGGCGGGCGGTACTCGGCGTAGCCGTTCAGCTCGGCGGCGTCGAGGTTGGCGCGCCACAGGCCCTCGTCGCCGGCGCCGCCGCGCGACAGGCCGACCACGACGCGGTTCAGGCGGCGCCCGCCGCCGATGAGCTCCTGCACGCGCAGCGCCAGCGTGCCCGGTGCGTAGCCGCTGTCGCCGCCGGCCCCGCCCCAGCCCTCGGCGATGCGCTGCCAGGCATCGACGTCGAGCCGGGCGAGATTGACGTTGGCCGCCACGCCCTCCGCCGGCTGCGGCATGCTGTCCTGCACGCCGATGCCGCCGCGCAGCACGCGCGCGCCGTCGGCCGCCAGTTCGCGGGTCCACGCGGCCTGCAGCAGCCGGGCGCCGTCGGCGCCGAGCTCGACGCGCAGCTGGTCGCGCGCCGGGCCGGCGGTCCGGCCCGCCCCGTCGACCCCGTCGGCCAGCAGGCTGGCCTGCACACGCAGCGGCAGCGGCTGCTCGGCGGCCTTGCGCAGCGGCGCCGGCAGGTCGAGCCCCAGGCCGACCAGGTTGCTGCTGAGCTGCCACTCGGCCTGGCCGCGCACGACGCCGAGCGCGAGCCGGTAGGCAGTCTGCCCGCTGAACTGCGCGGCCGCCCGCGACAGCGCACCCAGCTCGCCGGCACGACGCAGCCCCTCGGCGCTGGCCGTGCCCTGCACGTTGAAGCGCAGGCTGCCGTCGGCCTGGCTGCCGCCGTCGAAGGCGGCCTCGCCGCCGAGCGCCCGGGCGCTGCCCGCGGCCAGCGTGAAGTTGCGCTCGGTGAAGGCGATGCGCGCCTTCGCGCCCGCGAGCATCGGCGCCTCGGGCCGCAGCCTCAGGTCGTTGCCGGGCAGCACCAGGCTGCCGCGCAGCGTGGTGTCGCGGCTGTGGTTCAGCGGGATGGTCAAGGCCAGTTGCAGGTCGATCGGCGCCTGGTTCGGGCCGGTGCTCGCCTGCGCGAGCCCGCCGCCGATCCAGCCGCCGATCGGCGTGGCCTCGACGAAGCGCAGCGCGTCGGCCAGCGGTCCGCGGCCCGCGCCCTCGATCGTCAGCGCAGCGTCGTGCCCCAGGTCGCGGATCCCGCCCTGCACGCGCGTGAGCTCGAAGCTGCCGCTGCCGACGCTGCCGAGCCGGCCCTGCATCTTGTTCAGCGCCATCGAGTGCCGATCGAACACCAGCTCGCCCTTGACGTCGGTGAAGGCCGGCCAGGGCCGGCCGCGCGCATCGGGCTCGCCGTTCCAGTCGGCGTCGCCCGGCGCGAAGGCGAAGCGCACGCCTTCCAGCTGCGCGGCCACACGGAACTCGCCCGCGGGCGGCGCCTGGATGCCCGGCTTGCCGCTCGCCTTGCCGCCTGCCTTGCCGCCGAACGGGAAGTCGCGCAGGTCGCCCTTCAGCTTGAAGCTGACCGCGCTCGCGTGGCCGGCCTGCACCGCGCGCTCGACGTAGTGGCGCGCATCGGCCGACACGCCCAGCGGCAGGTAGCGCGCGACGCGGCTCGCCTCGGCGCGGTCGAGCCGGCCGTTCAGGTCCAGCGTGCCCGGCAGGCGGCCGCTGCCGTCGGCGCGCGGTGCGGCGGTCGACCAGGTGGCGTCGAACTGGCCGGCGGTGTCGGCGTTGGCGAAGCGCAGGTCCCGGGCACGCAGTTCGACGCGCGGCGGCGCGCCATCGCCGCCGGCGTCGATGCGCCAGGCCAGGTTGCCGCTCAGGCTGTCGAGCGCGATGCGCGGCAGCTCGAAGACGCCGGGGAAATCGAGCGCGCCGTCCTTGATCGCGACGCGCGCCTCGCCGCCGGCCTCGGTCGCGTTGAAGTCGATATCGACGCCCTGCACGCCCGGGCGACCGACCGGCGGCGCCGAGGCCGCGGCCTCGGGGGCGCTCGCCGCCGCGGACTGCGGCGCGAGGCTGAGGCTGCGCAGGCTCGCCTGCACGCGATAGCGCCGCGGCTGCGCGGGCGGGCCGTCCCAGCGCGCCTCGACCTGGCTGGCGATGCCCCCCGGGGCCAGGTCCGCGACGCGCGTGCGGAACGGGGCGCCGATCCACGCGGCCGGCAGCCTCTCGGTCACCTGGGCCAGCAGCGCGAGGTCGAGCCGCTCGGCCTTGAACTCGCCGCCCGCCGCGGCGCCGTCGGCGCCGATGCGCCAGCGCAGGTCGGCGTCGCCGGCCGGCCAGCTCAGGCCGTCGGCCGTGGCGAAGCTGAGGCCGCGCGCCTGCAGCTCGCCGCCATCGCGGGCGTCGAAGCGGCCGCCGAGCCGGCCTTCGATGTGCGAGAAGGCCAGCGGCTCGGTGTCCGCCGCCAGCTTGAGGACGACGTCGCGCAGGGCCAGGTCCGCCGTCGCGGCGACCGGTTCGGCGTCGCGGACCTCGACCCAGGCGCGCAGCGCGCCGGCGCCGCGGCTCAGGTCGTAGGGCAGGTCGATCGCCTGGCGCAGGGGCTCGATGTCGATGTCCGGCAGCTCGGCGTAGAGGGTGCCGCGCCAGCGCCGCCACTCGCCCGGCCGGGCGAGCAGGCCGCTGGCGCGCTCGCCGGGCGCGCCCAGCAGCGGCTGCACGAAGCGCCCGCGCAGCGAGATGCGCTCGCCCCAGGCCGCCGGCGGCGTCGCGTCGAGCCGCAACTCGTGCCGGCGCACGCCGTTGCGCACGACCAGGTCGACGGCGCTCAGGGCCAACGGCGGCGCCCCGCGCAGTTCGTCGGTCCACACCAGCGTGCCGTTGCGGATCGCGAACTCGTGCTGGCTGAAGAACCAGTCGGCGGCACTGCCGTCGCCCGGCCCGGCCGAGGTCTCCAGGCCCGCGACCCAGATGCGGCCGGCCGCGTCGCGACGCAGCTCGAGCCGCGCACCGTCGATCAGCAGCTGCTCGAAGCGCAGCCGCCAGCGGCCATCCCAGCCCGGCAGCAGCGACGCCGGCGACAGCGCCACCTGCACGGTGGGCAGCCGCAGCGCTTCGCGCGCTGTCGCGCCGGCGGGCTCGCCGGGCCGCGGCGACTCGAGCAGCACCACATCGTGCAGGGTCAGCCCGCGCGCCCAGTGCCAGGCGGCGGCGCCGTTCGTGACTTCGATCGCACCAATGCGGACCGGCACCCCCAATGCCTGAGTGGCCCGCTTCTCCAGGGCAGGGCGCCAGTGCTCGATCCGCGGCAGAATCGCGGCCACGAGAAGGAGCCAGGCCGCGACCACGATGCTCGCGACGAGCAGCAGACCCGCCAAGGACCACCGCCATGCCCTGCCCCAGCCGTTGCGTCGGCGCGGCGTGCCGGCGGCGAGGCCGGCGGGGGCCACGGTGACTGGAGGTGGGATGGACGGCATCGGTCGGTGGGATATCGGTAACGCAGCGCAACCGCAGGCGCCGGGAGCGCGCTGGCCCGGGCCGCAGGGTCGAGCGCCGGGCGACGCCGCGCGGCGTCGGCGCGCGGCACCCTAGCACAGACTGGAACGGCGGCGATGCGTTCCCCCGTTGACATGGCCTGCACGGATGGCGCGCTCCATTCGCGCTTCGTGCAGCGCATCCGCCGACGTCACGCCGACGCGCTGGCCCTGCTGGCGCCCGGTGTGCCGGCCCGCGACGCGATCGGCGCATTGATCGACGAGCTGGTGGCCCGCGGCCGCCCGCTGCCGGCCGCGCTGCGCGTCGCGCGCCACGTGGTGATCGAGCGCCTGGCGGTGCTGGACGTGGAGCAGCAGGCCCCGCTCGAGGCCGTGACGCGCACGATGAGCGAGCTGGCCGAAGTGACGCTCGACCGCGCCCTGGCCGTCGCCTTCGCCGAACAGGACGCGAAGCACGGCGCGCCGCTGAAGCCGGACGGCAGGCGCTCGGCCTTCTGGGTCGTCGGCATGGGCAAGCTCGGCGCGCGCGAGCTCAACGTGTCGTCCGACATCGACCTGATCTACGTCTACGAGGACGACGTGCCGACCGCCGGCCGCGCCGACGGGCAGGGCGTGATCAGCGCGCACGAGTACTTCAGCCAGGTCGCGCGCTCGCTCTACGCGCTGATCGGCGACGTCACCGACGACGGCCAGGTGTTCCGCGTCGACCTGGCGCTGCGGCCCAACGGCAACTCCGGCCCGGCCGTCGTGAGCCTGGCCATGCTCGAGGAGTACTTCCTCGTGCAGGGCCGCGAGTGGGAACGCTTCGCGTGGCTCAAGAGCCGCGTCGTCGCGCCCGCCGCGGCGATGACCAACGGCGAGGCGCTGCCGCTGCGCGATCTGGTCGTTGCCTTCGTTTACCGCCGTTACCTCGACTACGGGGTGTTCGAGGGCCTGCGACAGCTGCACCGCAAGATCCGCGAAGAGGCCGCCCGGCGCGCCGCGGGCCGGCCCGAGCGCGCCAACGACGTGAAGCTCTCGCGCGGCGGCATCCGCGAGATCGAGTTCATCGTGCAGCTGCTGCAGGTCGTGCGCGGCGGCCAGTTCCCCGAGCTGCGCACGCGCTCGACGCTGAAGGCGCTGGACCGGCTCGTCGCCGTCGGCGTGATGAAGCCCGAGACCGCGGGCCGGCTGGCCGAGGCCTACGGCTTCCTGCGGCGCGTCGAGCACCGCATCCAGTACCTCGACGACCGCCAGACCCACCTGCTGCCGACCGAGGATGCCGACCTGGCGTGGATCGGCCGCTCGATGCACCTGGCGTGCAACGCCGATGCCTGCGAGCTGCTGGACCGCTTGTGCGCGCATCGCGAGTTCGTCGCCACCGAGTTCGACGCGCTGCTGCACGACGGCCGCGGTGCCGGCGCGGCGCCCGGCGGCTGCAAGGGCTGCGGCGGGCCGCCGCCGGCACTGGACAGCGAGGCCTTCCTCGACCGGCTGGCGCCCGAGGTCGCCGAGCGCGTGCGCCACTTCGCGGCCGGCCCCAAGGTGGCGATGCTGCGCGACGAGACGCGCACGCGGCTGGCCAAGCTGATCGGCCGGGCGGCGATGCTGTCCGACGAGCTGCCGGCCGGCTCGGGCGAGCCGTCGCAGGCCGTGCTGCGCTTCATCGACTGGATCGAACCCCTGCTGCGGCGCGAGAGCTATCTCGCGCTGCTGGCCGAGCGGCCCGAGGTGCTGGGGCGCCTGCTGCGCCTGCTGGGCCTGGCGAAGTGGCCGATGCGCTACCTGATGCGCCACCCGGGCGTCATCGACGAGCTGGCCGATGCGCGCGCGTTGCAGGGCCGCTTCGACCGCGCCGCCTTCCTGCGCGACCTGACCGAGCGTCACAGCGCCTGGACGCGCGGCGGCCAGGCCGACGAGGAGGCGCTGCTCGACACGTTGCGCCGCGCCCACCATGCCGAGGTCTTCCGCACGCTGGTGCGCGACGTCGAGGGCCAGCTCACCGTCGAGCAGGTGGCCGACGACCTCTCGGCGCTGGCCGATGCGACGCTGGACTGCACGATCCGCTGGGCCTGGCAGCACCTGAAGCAGCGCCACCGCGATTCACCCCGTCTGGCGGTCGTCGCCTACGGCAAGCTCGGCGGCAAGGAACTGGGCTACGGCTCGGACCTGGACGTCGTCTTCCTCTACGACGACGCCGACGAGGCCGACCCCGACAAGGCCGCCGAGACCTACGCCGCCTTCGTGCGCAAGCTGATCACCTGGCTGACCCTGCGCACCGCCGCCGGCGACCTGTTCGACATCGACACGGCGCTGCGGCCCAACGGCAACTCGGGCCTGCTGGTGACCTCGATCGAGGCCTTCGAGCGCTACCAGGCCGGCCGCGGCAGCAACACCGCCTGGACCTGGGAGCACCAGGCCATCACGCGGGCGCGCTGGTGCGCGGGCGACGCCACGCTGGCACCGCGCGTCGAGGCGGCGCGCCGCGGCGTGCTGGCGGCCGTGCGCGACCCGGACGCGCTGCGCCAGGAGGTGGGCGCGATGCGCGAACGCGTCCGCGCGGCGCATCCGGCACCGCGCCGCGACGGCCAGCTGCTGTTCGACGTGAAGCACGGCGAGGGCGGCATGATGGATGTCGAGTTCGCGGTGCAGTTCCTGGTGCTGGCGCACAGCGCGCGGCACGCCGGGCTGCGCGACGATGTCGGCAACATCGCGCTGTTGCGCCTGGCCGAGCAGCTGTCGCTGCTGCCGGCGGGCGTCGGCCATGCCGCTGCCGACGCCTACCGCGAGCTGCGCCGTGCCCAGCACCGCGCCCGGCTCGACGAGGCGCCGACACAGTTCGACGCGCAGGCCTTCGCTGCCGAGCGCGCGGCGGTGCGGGCGCTGAGCCGTGCCGTCTTCGGCTGAGCCGCAGCGGCTCGGCAGCCTGGCCTGGTGCGTGGTCGGTGCGCTGCTGGCGCTGCCGAGCGTGCTGGTGTTCGACCAGCCCACCGCGTCCCGCGTGCTGGCCTGGGAGCCGGCGCCGTGGGTCGCCGAACCCTGGCGCTGGTGGAGCGCGGCCTGGGTCCATCTGAGCCGACTGCACCTGCTGGCCAACCTGGCCGGAGCCGCGCTGGTCGTCGCCCTCGGTGTCGCGGCACGCCTGCCCCCGAGAGCATCCGTCGCCTGGGCCCTGGCCTGGCCGCTGACCCACCTCGGGCTGCTGGCGATGCCCGAGCTGACGCGCTACGGCGGCCTGTCGGGCGTGCTGCACGCCGGCGTCGCGGTGGCGGCCACGACGATGCTGCGGCGGTCCGCGCGCGGCGAGCGGCTGCTCGGTGGGGCGATCGCCGTCGTGCTGGTCGTCAAGCTGCTGACCGAAGCCGCGTGGCGCGGCCCCTTGCAGCAGCCCGAAGGCTGGGACATTGCGGTCGCGCCGCTGGCGCATGCGACCGGTGCCCTGGCCGGGGCCGCGCTGGCGCTGGTCTGCCTGCTGCCGGGCCGGCGCCGCCGCTAGCGATCTAGCGGCGTATGCGCCGCACCAGCGCGGTGGTCGAGTAGCCGTCGACGAAGGGCAGCGCCAGCGAGCGGCCGCCCCAGCCGCGCACCAGCGCGGTCTCGGCCAGCGTCTCCATGTCGTAGTCGCCGCCCTTCACGTAGACGTCGGGGCGCACGAGGCGCAGCAGCTCGATCGGCGTCGCCTCGTCGAAGAGGGTGACCAGGCTGACGCTCTCGAGCGCCGCCAGCACGACGGCGCGGTCGGTCTCGGCATTGAGCGGCCGGTCCGGGCCCTTGCCGAGGCCGCGCGCCGAGGCGTCGCTGTTCAGGCCGATCACCAGGCTCGCCCCGAGGGCGCGCGCCTGCGCGAGGTAGCTGACGTGACCGCGATGCAGCAGGTCGAACACCCCGTTGGTGAAGACCAGCGGCCGCGGCAGCGCCGCCAGCCGCGCCGCCAGCGCCTCGCGCGGGCAGAGCTTGTCGTAGAAGGCCGGCCACTCCATGTCACGCATTGTCGCGTCTGCGGCAGCCAGCGGGCGCCGCGGCCTCCTAGACTCCGGCACTCGACGAAGGAGCGCTCTCGATGATCACGCTGTGCGGCTTTGCGCTGTCCAACTACTACAACAAGGTCAAGCTGGTCCTGCTGGAGAAGGGCATTCCCTTCGAGGAGAAGCTCGTGAAGACCGGCGGCGGGGCCGACGTGCTGGCCTGCTCTCCGCTCGGCAAGATCCCCTACCTGGAGACGCCCGACGGGCCCCTCGCCGAGAGCGCGGTCATCATCGACTGGCTCGAGCTCACGCACCCGACGCCGCCGCTGCTGCCGGCCGATCCGTGGCAGGCGGCGAAGGTGCGCGAACTCAACACCTTCCTGGAACTGCATCTGGAGCTGTCGGTGCGTCAGCTCTACCCGCAGGCCTTCTTCAACTCGCCGCTGCCGGAGAAGTACCTGGAGCGCGTGCGGCCGCAGATCGAGAAGGCGATCGCCGCCACGAAGCAGCTGGCGCGCTTCTCGCCCTACGTGGCCGGCGGGCAGTTCACGCTGGCCGACTGCGCGGCCTATGTGCACCTGCCGCTGGCCGCGCTGGCCACGCGCGCGATCTACGGCAAGGACCTCGTCGCAGAAGCCGGCATCGACTGGAAGGCCTACGTGCGCCTGATCGAGCAGCGCCCGAGCGCCCAGCGCGTCGCGGCCGACCGCAAGGCCAACCAGGTGCCGCTGAAGTCGGTCTGATCGGCGGGCTCAGGCCGGCTGGGTGCCGGGCTGCTGTCCGCCCTGAGCGGTCGCGGCGAGCTGCTGCGCCAGTTCCTTGCGGTAGCGGTTGAGCTCCTGCACGCTGGCGAAGCTGCGCTCCATCAGCAGGCTGAGGTTGTGCAGGATGCGCTCGACGACCTTGTTCTCCCAGACGGCGTCGAACTGGATCTGCTTGTCCAGCCAGGCCTCCAGCCATTCGGGGTTGGGCAGGCGCGACTGGATGGTGTCGCGCGGGAAGAGCTTGGTGTTGACGTGCAGGTTGGTCGGGTGCAGCGCCTGGGCGGTGCGCCGCGCGCTGGCCATCAGCACGCCGACCTTGGTGAAGGCGGCCTTGGCCTCGTCGCCGAACTTCTGCATCGCGCGCTTCATGTAGCGCAGGTAGGCGCCGCCGTGGCGCGCCTCGTCGCGGGCCAGCGTCTCGTAGATCGCCTTGATGACCGGCTCGGTGTGCCATTCGGCGGCGCGCCGGTACCAGTGGTTGAGGCGGATCTCGCCGCAGAAGTGCAGCATCAGGGTCTCGAGCGCCGGGGCCGGGTCGAACTCGAAGCGCACTTCGTGCAGCTCGGCTTCGGTCGGCACGAACTCGGGCCGGAAGCGGCGCAGGTACTCCATCAGCACGAGCGAGTGCTTCTGCTCCTCGAAGAACCAGACGCTCATGAAGGCCGAGAAGTCGCTGTCGTCCTTGTTGTCGCGCAGGAACATCTCGGTGGCCGGCAGCGCCGCCCACTCGGTGATGGCGTTCATCTTGATCGTCGTCGCCTGTTCGTCGGACAGGCGGGCGCCGTCGAACGTGGCCCAAGGAATGTCCTTGTCCATGTTCCATCGCACGGATTCGAGTTGCTTGAATAGTTCGGGGTAAAGCATGACGGCCCCTCGTTGAGCTGAAACGATTGTAGGTGGCGGTCGTGACAGCACTGTCACGAATTCGCCGGCCGGTGTGGCCAATGCGCGTTGCCGCGCCTCAGCTGCGCTCGGCCCGCCAGCGCTGCACCTCGTCGCCGATCTGCTCCAGCGACGCCAGGGCGGTCACCCCGGGCACCGGCCGGCGGTGCAGCACCGGCGCGCTGCCGCCGGCCCAGATCTCCACCGACCGCGGCAGCTTCTCGCGCAGTTCCATCAGGCCCTCGGTCACGGCGCCCGGCGACAGCACCGAGGTGAAGCTCAGCGCCACGATGTCGGCGCGCTGGGCCGTGGCGGCGAGCACGATGTCCCAGGCCGGCGTCTGCACGCCGAGGCTGATGCTGCGGCAGCCCTCGAGCAGCAGCAGCGACTCGGCCATCAGCAGGCCGATGCCGTGCGGCTCGCTCGGGAAGGTGGTCAGCAGCACGCGCGGGCGATTCGCCGCGGCCGGCAAGGGGATGCTGGCGATGGCGTTGCGCAGCAATGCCTGGATCGATTCGGTGTACAGGTGCTCCTCGAAGATCTCGAGATGGCCGCGCATCCACGTGTCGCCGACCAGCGTATTCAATGGTGAGACGAGATCGATGACGAACCGCGCGAGGCCCAGCTGCAACTGGGCCTGCTGCAGCTGGCGACGCAGGGCCTCCACATCATGAGCACGGATCAGATCGATGTAGGGACGCAGGTCGGGCATGGCCCGGTGGCTGCCGACGGCGGCTTCGACCCCGCCGAGGCTGCTGTCGCGCAGGCGTTCCAGCTCGGCGATCGACTGCGAGACGATGCGGCCGGGCCGGTGGCCGGCGTCCATCAGGCGCTTGATGATGCGCAGCTTCTCGACCTGCTCCAGCGGGTAGGCGCGCTCGGCCAGGCCGTCGCGCTGCGGCACCGGGAAGCCGTAGCGGCGCTCCCAGACCCGCAGCGTGTCCTTGGTGAGGCCGGTGTCGCGTTCGACCGCGGCGATCGACAAGGTGATCGGCCGCATCTGGCTCGATTCGCTCACGACGGACCCCGCTCGAAACGATACGAACAAAGCATCGGCGCCTAACCTCGATCAGTAGACAAACAGTTGAACACCAACCATTTGGAGACTAGCATCGATGTTATTCCATCTTTTGACCAAGACAACTATATGGAGTCCGCCGTCATGAATTCGAACCCTCTGCCTGCCCCTGGATGGCTGCGGCTGCTGTGCGTGGCGGCTTTTGCGCTGGCCGCGCCGGCCGCGCAGGCGGCAAGTTGTCCAGCCTTGCTCGACCGCACCGTGCCGCGCCTGCAGGACGAGAAGCCCCAGAACCTGTGCCAGTACGCCGGCAAGGTCGTCGTGATCGTCAACACCGCCAGCTACTGCGGCTTCACGTCCCAGTACAAGGGCCTGGAAGCGCTGCACGCGCGCTACCAGCCGCGCGGCCTGGTCGTGCTGGGCTTCCCGTCGAACGACTTCGGCTCGCAGGAGCCCGGGAGCAACCAGGACATCGCGGCGTTCTGCGAGAACACCTTCGGGGTCAAGTTCCCGATGTTCGCCAAGAGCACGGTCAAGGGCAGCGCGAGCAGCCCGCTGTACGCCGAACTGGCCAAGCGCACCGGCAAGACGCCCGGCTGGAACTTCCACAAGTACATCGTGAGCCGCGACGGGCAGACCGTGCTCAGCTTCCCCAGCAACGTCGACCCGCAGGATCCGCGTCTCGTCGGCGAGCTGGAAAAACTGCTTGATTCAAAATAGAACTTGTTGGTATATTTGAGACTGATCAGTTCAACTCGAATCATGCAACACGCTCCTCGCGCATCGGAAAACCCGCACGCCCCCGCGCCGGATTGCAAGCCGTTGCATTCGGGCAGGGAACAAGTGCTGCATCGTCCGGTCAGAGCTGATGTCGGCGTCAAGGAACTCCGTGCGGGCCCCGCCCGGCACCACCTCCGCGACGACCGGAGACAGTTTCTGCAGCGAAGCCTTCCCGTTCTGCGGGCTGCAATCCCGGAGCGGTTTTCCTCCTCCTCCCTCCATCCCTCCTTCGTTCCGGGGCGCTTCGCTGCACTTCCTTTCGCGCCGCTCGGCGCGGTCGCCTCGCGTCGTGAGCCGACGCGTTCGGCCGGCTGATGGCGATGCGGCGCGTCGCAGTCATCGGGTCGGGCATTTCGGGGCTGGCCGCGGCCTACGCGCTCGGCGCGCCGGGTGATCGCGACACCTTCGAGGTCACGCTGTTCGAGGCGGCCGACTACTTTGGCGGCCACACCCACACCGTCGACGTCACGCTGCCCGGGCCTCACGGGCCGGTGACTCACGGCGTCGACACCGGCTTCCTGGTCTTCAACCACCGTACCTACCCGCAGCTGCTGCGGCTGTTCGGCGAGCTGGCGGTCGACACCGCGCCGTCGGACATGTCGTTCTCGGTCAAGCTGCCGGACCAGGACCTCGAGTGGAGCGGCAGCGACCTCAACACCGTGTTCGCCCAGCGCGGCAACGCGCTGCGGCCGCGCTTCTGGCGCATGCTGCGGGACATCCTGCGCTTCAACCGCGTCACCTCGGCGATCGCCGCGCGCGGCGAGGAGACGCAGCTGGCGCAGCCGATCGCCGACTTCCTCGCCGAGCGAGGCTTCAGCGACGAGTTCCGCGACTGGTACTTCCTGCCGATGATCGGTTGCATCTGGTCCTGCCCGACCGACCAGATGCTGCGCTTCCCGGTCGCGACGATGATCCGCTTCTGTCACAACCACGGGCTGATCCAGATCACGAACCGGCCGCAGTGGCACACGGTGCGCGGCGGCGCGCGCCACTACGTCGACAAGATGCTGGCGCGCCTGCCCGGCGCGCACCTGTCGACCCCGGTGCGCCGTGTCAGCCGCGGCCCGGGCGGTGCCCTGGTCACCACCGATCACGGCAGCCGGCACTTCGACGAGGTGGTTTTCGCCTGCCACAGCGACCAGGCGCTGGCGCTGCTGGCCGATCCCTCGCCGCGCGAGGCCGAGTTGCTGGGCGCGATCCGCTACCACGCGAACCGCGCCGTGCTGCACACCGACGCGTCCGTCCTGCCGAGGCGCAAGCTGGCCTGGGCCGCGTGGAACTACGAGCGCGCGGCCAGCGACTCGCGCGAGCAGGCCGCGGTCTGCCTCCACTACCTGATGAACCGGCTGCAGCCGCTGCCGTTCGAGCAGCCGGTGGTTGTCTCGCTGAACCCGACGCGCGAGCCGGCCGCCGGCTCGGTGCTCGGTGACTACGACTACGCCCACCCGGTGTTCGATCTCGCGGCCACGCGCGCGCAGCAGCAGCTGCCGCAGATCCAGGGGCAGCGACACAGCTGGTTCTGCGGCGCGTGGACCGGCTACGGCTTCCACGAGGACGGCCTGAAGTCCGGCCTCGCGGTCGCGCAGGCCCTGCGCGCTACGGCCTCGGCCGAGCGCCGCGCCGCATGAACGTCGAAGCGGCAGCACGGCCGCTGATCGGCTTCGGCACGGTGCGCCACACGCGGCTGCGGCCCGCACGCCACGCCTTCGCCTACCCCACCTACTTCCTGATGCTGCCGCTGCGCAGCCTGCGGCGGCAGTCGTCGTCGTCGCTGGCGCGCAACCGCTTCGGACTGATCGCCTTCCACGATGCCGACCACGGCGACGGCCGCGCCGATGCCCTGGCCTGGCTCGACGAGCTGCTGGCTGGCGAAGGCATCGCCGACGCGTGCGGCGAGGTCTGGCTGCAGACCTACCCGCGCGTGCTGGGCTACGTCTTCAAGCCGGTGAGCTTCTGGTACGCGCACCGCGATGACGGCTCGCTCGCCGCCATCGTCGCCGAGGTCAACAACACCTTCGGGGAGCGCCACTGCTACCTGCTGCACGGAGAGGGGCTCGCCTGGGGCCGCGAGCTGCTAGCCGCCAAGGTCTTCCACGTCTCGCCGTTCTGCGCGATCGAGGGTCGCTACCGCTTCCGTTTCCTGCGCACCGCGCATCCGTCGGCCGCCGCGGTGCGTAGCCATCCCGAGGCGATCGGGCAGGTGATCGCCCGCGTCGATCACGACGACCGGCTCGGTCCGCTGCTGCAGACCAGCGTCAGCGGCGCGCTGCAGCCGCTGACCGCGGCCAGCGTGCGACGTGCCTTCTGGGGCATGCCGCTGATGAGCTTCGGCGTGGTCGCGCGCATCCACTGGCAGGCGCTGCGGCTGTGGCTCAAGCGCGTGCCGTTCTTCAACAAGCCGCTCGCACCGCACACCTTCGTCAGCCGCTGAACCCTCGACGACCGACCGATGAACACCAGCCCCCCCTCCGCCCTCGCCCGTGGTTTCGAGCGCGCGACGCTGCCGCCTTCCGCCCCGCCGGCCGCCCGCGCGGTGTTCGGGCTGCTGGGCCGCCTGCGTCATGGCCAGCTCGACGTGCAGCTGCCCGACGGCAGCAGCGCCCGCTTCGGTCAGCTCCAGGAGGGCAGCGACGTGCGCGCGGCCATCCGCCTGCGCAACTGGAAGGTCTGCGGCGCCGCCCTGCGCAGCGGCGACATCGGCTTCGCCGAGACCTACCTCGACGGCGACTGGAGCACGCCGGACCTGTCGGCGCTGATCAAGCTCTTCGTCGCCAACCGCGACGAGATCGAGTCGGTCGTCTACGGCAGCTGGTGGGGTGCGCTGCTGTACCGCATCCGCCACCTGCTGAACCGCAACTCGCGCGCCGGGAGCCGCAAGAACATCCACGCCCACTACGACCTCGGCAACGCGTTCTACCGCCTGTGGCTGGACGAGACGATGAGCTACTCCAGCGCCTGGTTCGACGGCGACCGCGCGCGCGACACCGCCGCCGGCCAGCACGCCAAGATCCGCCGCGCCCTGGACGAGGCCGGCGTCGAGCCAGGCAGCCGCGTGCTCGAGATCGGCTGCGGCTGGGGCGGCGTGGCCGAGCTGGCGGCCCGCGAGCGGGGCGCCCGCGTCACCGGCGTCACGCTCTCGGCCGAGCAGCTCGAGTACGCCCGGCGGCGGCTGCACGACGCCGGCCTCGCCGACCTGGCCGACCTGCGCTTCCAGGACTACCGCGACATCGCCGACGGGCCCTACGACGCGATCGTCTCGATCGAGATGTTCGAGGCCGTGGGACGCGAGTACTGGGGCGGCTTCTTCGACACGCTGCGGACCCGGCTCAAGCCGGGCGGCCGCGCCTGTGTCCAGAGCATCACGATCCGCGACGACCTGTTCGAGCGCTACGTCCGCAGCACCGACTTCATCCAGCAGTACATCTTCCCGGGCGGCCTGCTGCCCAGCATCGGCGAGTTCGAGGCCGCCGCGCGCAAGGCCGGGCTCGAGGTCGAACGGCGCCTGTGCTTCGGCCCCGACTATGCCGAGACCCTGCGGCGCTGGCGTGATCGCTTCATGAACGAGGAGGCGCAGGTGCGCAAGCTCGGCTTCGACACCCGCTTCATCCGCATCTGGGAGTTCTACCTCGCCTACTGCGAGGCCGCTTTCGCGGCCGGCAACACCGACGTCGTGCAGTTCACGCTGCGTCGGCCCTGAGGTCCACCATGCGCCGCCGCGACGGGCTCGGCCTGCTGGCAGCAACGGCACTGGCCATGGCCGTGCCCGTGGCCCGCGCGCAGTCGGCGAGCCGGCCGCCCGCCGAGGTGCTGGCCGAGCTGCCCGAGGCCCGGCTGCAGGGCAGTGGCCGTCTGCGCTACTTCGGGCTGCACATCTACGACGCCCGGCTCTGGGTCGGACCGGGCTACCCGCGCGAGGCGCCGGCCCGCGAGGACTACGCGGCGCATCCGCTGGCGCTGGAGCTCGAGTACGCGCGATCGCTGGACGGCGCCAAGATCGCCGAGCGCTCGATCGAGGAGATGGACCGCGCCGGCAAGCTGGCCGCCGCCCAGGCCCAGGCCTGGCTGGACTTCATGAAGGCTGCCTTTCCGGACGTGCGCGCCGGCAGCCGCCTGACCGGCGTGCAGCGCCCCGGCGAATCGGCGCGCTTCTATGTCGACGGCAAGCCGGGCCGCGAACTGCGCGATGCGGAGTTCGCGCGGCGCTTCTTCGGCATCTGGCTCGGGCCGCAGACCTCGCAGCCGGCGCTGCGGCTGTCCTTGCTCGGGGGCGGCGCTTGAAGACCGCGACCACGGGCGGCCTGGCGTCGGCTTCGGCGGGCTTGCGCTATGGCGCGCTCGGGCTGCCGCTGGCCTTCGTCGCGCTGCCGCTGTACGTCGTGCTGCCCAACCACTATGCGGCGCAGTTCGGCGTGCCGCTGGCGGCGCTCGGCGCGGTGCTGCTGGGCGCGCGGCTGCTCGACGCCTTCGCCGATCCGCTGATCGGCCGCTGGGTCGACCGGCTGTTCGCGCGCGGCGCGCTGGGCGCGTGGTGGGCGGCAGCCATCGCCGCGCTGGCACTGGCGCTGGGCTTTCGCGCCTTGTTCTTCCCGTCCGTCAGCGGCAGCGCGGCGCTGCTGTGGTGGTGCGCCATCGGCCTGGCCTTCACCTACCTCGCCTACAGCGTGATGTCGGTCGTGCACCAGGCCTGGGGCGCGCGCCTGGGCGGCGACGAAGGCGGCCGCGCGCGCGTGGTCGCGTGGCGCGAGGGCGCCGCGCTGGTCGGCGTGCTGGTCGCGAGCGTGCTGCCTTCGCTCGCCGGCCTGCAGGTGGCCACGCTGGTCTTCGCGGGGCTGCTGGCGCTGGGCTTGTGGCTGCTGCGCGGCGCGCCGCGGCCGGCCATCGAGCCCGGCCCGGACGGGGACGCGGCGCTGTGGCTGCCCTTCGAGGTCAGCGCATTCCGACGCCTGCTGGCGATCTTCGTCGTCAACGGCATCGCGAGCGCCGTGCCGGCCACGCTGGTGCTCTTCTTCATCCGCGACCGCCTGCAGGCGCCGACCTGGGAGCCGGCCTTCCTGGCGGCCTACTTCGCCGCCGGCGCGGCATCGATCCCGCTGTGGGTGCGAGCGGTGTCGCGCTTCGGCCTCGCCGCCAGCTGGCTGGGCGGCATGGCGCTGGCGGTCGTCACCTTCGGCTGGGCCGCGACGCTCGGGGCCGGCGACACGCTGGGCTTCCTGGCGGTGTGCGTTGCCAGCGGCACGGCCCTCGGCGCCGACCTGGCGCTGCCGGGCGCCCTGCTGGCCGGCGTGATCCAGCAGGCCGGCCACGGCGGCCGCAGCGAAGGCGCCTACTTCGGCTGGTGGAACTTCGCCACCAAGCTCAATCTCGCGATCGCGGCCGGGCTGGCCCTGCCGCTGCTGTCGGCCATCGGCTACGAGAGCGGCGCCCGCGATGCCGACGCCCTGCGTGCCCTGACGATCGGCTACTGCCTGCTGCCCTGCGTGCTCAAGCTCTGCGCCGCGCTGCTGCTGTGGACCCTGTGGTTGCGCCCGCCCACCCTGGAAGGACGATGATGAAACGACGCCTGCTGCTGGCCGCGGCCTCGGTCGCCGCGATCGGCGCCCTGGCCGGCTGCGCCTCGCCGACGGTGGCCGACTATGCCGCCGAGAAGCCGACGCTCGACCTGGCGCGCTACTTCAACGGCACGCTGGACGCGCACGGCGTCTTCACCGACCGCTCCGGCAAGGTCGTCAAGCGCTTCACCGTGGTGATGAAGTGCAGCTGGCAGGGCAACGAAGGCGTGCTCGACGAGGACTTCCTCTACAGCGACGGCAGCAAGCAGAAGCGCGTCTGGCGCCTGAAGAAGCTGGGCAACGGCCGCTACAGCGGCACCGCCGACGACGTCGCGGGCGTCGCCGAAGGCCAGGAGGCCGGCAACGCCTTCAACTGGCGCTACACCCTCAAGCTGCCGGTCGACGGCAAGGTCTACGACGTGCAGTTCGACGACTGGATGTACCTGATGGACGATCGCGTGATGCTGAACAAGGCCACGATGAGCAAGTTCGGCGTGCGGCTCGGCGAGGTCACGCTGTCCTTCTACAAGCGCTGAGCGATGGCCCTGAACCCCAAGATCGACGACTGGCAAGGCCGCGTGGCCTGGCTGGTCGGTGCGTCCACCGGCATCGGCCGCGCCACCGCGTCGGCACTGCACGCGCGCGGCGCCAGCGTCGTGGTGTCGGCCCGCAACACGCAGGCGCTCGACGCCTTCGTCCAGACCCACCCGGGCAGCCGTGCCGTGCCCATCGATGCCGGCGATCGCCAGTCGGTGCGCGCGGCGGCGCTGCAGGCCCTGGCCGTCGGCGGTCGACTGGACCTGGTTGTCTACAGCGCCGGCCACTACAAGGCGCAGCGCGCCACGGCCTTCGACCTGGACGAAATGCTGCGCCACCAGCAGGTCAACTACGTCGGCGCGCTGCACGTGATCGACGCCGTGCTGCCGACCCTGCTGAAGCAGCAGGCCGGACACCTCAGCCTGATCGGCAGCGTGGCCGGCTACCGCGGCCTGCCGAACTCGCTGGCCTACGGGCCGACCAAGGCGGCCTTGATCAACCTGGCGCAGACGCTCTACCTCGACCTCAGCGAACGCGGGCTCGGCGTGTCCATCGTCAATCCGGGCTTCGTCGAGACGCCGCTGACGGCGCAGAACCAGTTCCACATGCCGGCACTGCTGACGCCGCAACAGGCGGCCGACGCCATCCTCGACGGCTGGCGCAAGGGCGACTTCGAGATCCACTTCCCGAAGCGCTTCACCTTGTGGCTCAAGGCGCTCGGCCACCTGAACGACGCGCTCTACTTCCGCGCCGTGCGCCGCGCGACGGGACTCTGATGCCGGCGGCCACGAGCCACGATGCGCGCGTGCGACGCGTGATCGAACGCTTCGAGGCGCTGCGGCGCGAGGACGTGGCGCGGCTCGGCGAGATCTACACCGACGACGCGCGCTTCAAGGATCCGTTCAACGACGTGCAAGGGCTGGCGGCGGTGCAGCGCGTGTTCACGCACATGTTCGACGCCCTCGACGACCCGCGCTTCGTCGTGACCGAGGCCATCGTCCAGGGCGACCAGTGCTTCCTGGTCTGGGATTTCCTGTTCCGCTTCAAGCGGCATTCGCGCGAGCCGCAGACGGTCCGTGGCGGCTCGCACCTGCGCTTCGCGGCCGACGGCCGCATCGCCCTGCACCGCGACTACTGGGACGCGGCCGAGGAGTTGTACGAGAAGCTGCCGGTCGTCGGCGCGCTGATGCGCTGCCTCAAGCGCCGCGCCAACGGCTGAGCTTGCCGCGGCGGCTCAGAGCCAGCCCTTGCGGCGGAAGTACCAGAACGGCGTCGCGACGCTGACGACCATCAGGCCGATCGCGAACGGATAGCCGAGGTTCCAGTCGAGCTCCGGCATCACCTTGAAGTTCATGCCGTAGATGCTGGCGATCAGCGTCGGCGGCAGCAGCGCCACGCTGGCCACCGAGAACAGCTTGATGATCTTGTTCTGATTGATGTTGATGAAGCCGACC
>Ga0268299_1001282_pt1 | contig 47885 bp, 45 predicted proteins | sample NOBtaG_FD_193484 | JGI IMG/M metagenome (GOLD analysis project Ga0268299, IMG submission 193484) | Activated sludge microbial communities from bioreactor in Nijmegen, Gelderland, Netherland - NOB reactor | ecosystem: Engineered > Bioreactor > Aerobic > Activated sludge | place: Netherlands... | reverse complement strand
GGCGTGGACGTCTTCCGCGCCTTGGTAGATGCCCAGCCGGGCAACCGCTTCACCGACGCGGAGGTCCAGGCGGCCTACGACCGGCTGATCGGCTACCGCTCCCCGGGCCTGGTTTTCAACGCAACGACGGGCTACTCTGGCCAGTTCAACCCGCCGGACGTGCCTCCGCCGGGTACCGGGCGCGACCGGCCGTTCTGGAGCCTCGCCCAGGGGACGGCGCTCGGCAACGACCAATGGACGAATGCCCCCCGCGGCATCGAGAACACTCTCCTGGCCCCGGTCCTAGGCGGGGACGCGACGAGCCCGCGCCTGCTCGACCCATACGCCGCCACAACTGGGGTGGACTACCACCCGTATCACCGGCTCGAACTGCTCAACAAGCTCTACAACAACGTCACCACCCGGAGCAACGTCTTCGCCGTCTGGGTCACGGTGGGATACTTCGAGGTGGCCGATGAGACCGCCCGCCCGGTCAAGCTCGGCAGGGAGATCGGCCGGTCCGAGGGGCGACACATCCGCCATCGGTTCTTCTCGATCGTCGACCGGACGAAGATGGAGGCGATCCGGTTCAATCACCAGCTCGCCGCCGACGTCGTCGGCCAGGCCGGCCAGCGGGCGTACTTCGACTTCGGCACGACGATCCCGGCGGTCACGAACCCGAACACCGGGAAGCAATGGACCCTGGCAAACCCGCTCGACACGCCGATCTTGACCTTCAACCCGGACACCGACCTCGCCGAGACGGCCGCCGTCGCCCACGACGGCGTCTCCTTCAAGGCCGAGGTGAATCCGTATCGGTTCGGGTTCCCGACCCCTCCGGCGACATCCACCCTCTACACGGCGGGCTCGATCCCGATCGTCCAGTACGGCAACCCCGGCCCCTGGCGGCGCTACGACCCGAAGAAGGACCCCTGCGTCCTGTACTTCTCCCTGATCGACTGACGCCGCGTCCGGCCGCCGGACACCCGCTCCGCCCCCGGGTTTCTCACCAGAACCCCGGGGGTTCTTCGCGCGCCCTTCACCTCTCGCCCGCCCCGAATTCATCTCGTCTCATTCTTGGCGAATCCTCGGCGGGATTCGATACCTCCATTCGACCAAGAGGTTGGATACGTTGTCGTGTGCGACCGACGATCCGCAGGACGGGTTGAAAGCAGCGGCCGGGTGACCTAGAGTAAGAGCAGCAGGGGCCGACCCCTGTCCCACCCAGCGCCGGCGACCGAAACCCTCCCGCCAGGCCGGCTTTCTCGGATACGGAGCGATCCATGACCAGTTTCCCGACCCTCGACGAGGTCACGCTCTGCGTCTTTGCCGTGGCGTGCCTCTTTCTGGGTCTGTTCGGCCTGGTCCTCTGTGCCGGCACCCGCCGCAAGAGCCTCGCCCGGACGGAACGCGGTCTGGTCGCCCTGCTCGTCGCCGCCGGCCCGGCCGGCTGGCTGCTCGGCGCGCCGGCCCTCTTCTGGCTGCCGGCCCTCGGCCTGGCGGCCGCCGGCGTCACGCTCCTGGCCCTGCGGCACGTCTCGTTCGTCGGCCTGGCGAGCCTCGCCCAGGCCGTCGTCCGCCAACCGGCCGCCCTCTGGGTCGGCCTCGCCCTCCTCGGCGTCGGCACCCTCGTCGCCCAGCGCGTCCAGATCGAGGCCCAGCTCGAACCCGACTTCCGCCTGGACGCCATCGGCGGCCTGTCGGCCGACCAGTTCCTCCAGCCGGTCGAGACGCAGTACGCCGTCACCGACGCCGGCGAGTCGGTGCCCCTGTTCACCATCCCGCCCGACAGCGCCTCGGCCATGATCGCCGACGACACCGAGATCATGACGACGAGCCTCGGCCTGGCCCTGATCCGCACCGAGCCGGTCGACGTCCGCTACAACTGCCACGGCTACGTCTTCACCGAGGGCCGCTTCTGGGTCCGCGGGGCGGCCGTCGAGGGCATCCTCACCGCCAACGGCTACCAGGAGACGAAGACGCCGAAGCCGGGCGACGTCGCCGTCTACCGCGACGAGGAGACGCAGGAGGTGGCCCACACCGGCCTCGTCCGCTCCGTGCTGCCCAGCGGGGCCGTCCTGATCGAGAGCAAGATGGGCAGCTGCGGCCGGTACGTCCACGGCGCGGACAAGCACCCCTACCCGCACACGACGCTGACGTACTATCACACCCCCCGCCTCAGCCACCTGCTCACCGGCCTGGATGGCCCGCGCCGCCAGGGCACCGACATCACCGCCGAGGAGTGACCACCACCGAGCCCGCAGCGCAAGCAAGGGTCTTCTCTTGAAAGACCCTTGCTTGCGCTGCGGGCTCCGTCATGCGCTACTCCAACTCGACGGCCTTGGCCAACTCGACCTTGTCACCGCGGCCGACGACGTACTCGAAGTTCGTCCCCTTCGTCGCCGCCGCCCCGACCCGGCCGCGCGGGTCCAGGGCCAGGAACGCCAGCCGGGCCGGGTGCACCCCGCGCCGCGCCGCCAGGGCGATGACGCGCCTCACCTGCGCCTCGCACGCCTCCTGCGGCGTCTTGCCGGCCCGCATCGCCTCGACGATGAGCAGGCTGCCGCCGGCCCGGATGATCTCCTCGCCGACGCCGGTCGCCCCGGCCGCCCCGGCCTGGTTATCGACGAACAGGCCGTGGCCGATCAGCGGCGAATCGCCGACCCGGCCCGGCAGCTTGAACGCCAGGCCGGACGTCGTACAGACGCCGCCGAGCGAGCCCTTCCTGTCCAGGGCCAGGACGGTGACGGTGTCGTGGCCCTGCGGCCGCGGCTGCTCCGGCGGCTTCGGCAGGCGCTTCACCCACGCGGCGACGCTCTCCGGCGTCGAGAGCGTCTCCAGCGGGAAGCCGTGCTTCAGGGCGAATTGCTGCGCCCCGTCGCCGACGAGGAGGACGTGCGGCGTCTTCTCCATGACGAGGCGGGCGACGGCGGCGGCGTGGCGGACGTTCTCCAGCGCGGCGACCGCGCCGCAGTTGAGCGTCGCCCCGTCCATGACGCAGGCGTCGAGCGACACGGTGCCGACGGCGTTGGCGATGCCGCCGTAGCCGACCGAATCGACGGCCGGGTCGTCCTCGACGGCCTGGGCCCCGGCGAGGGCGGCGTCGAGGGCCGCCTTGTCCGCGCGCAGCAAGGGCAGGGCGGTCCCGGCCGCCGTCCGGCCGAACGGCCACGTCGCGATCACCACAGGTTCCGGCATCGGTCCTCCTCCCGAGAAACGGTCCGCGCCTCGGCGAAAAGAGCCAGGATGCGCGGGGTGCGGGGCCACGTCCAGGCACATTTTGCCTATTTTTCTGGGGAATCTGGCGAATCCACGTTGACAAGACCGCGACGGCCACCTAACCTCGCCAAGGCTGTGGCGTAGAAATGCCTTGTTTTCAGGACTTTTTCCAGCGAGGGATGCAGCATGGCGGAGAAGAAGAAGGGCACCGGCGACGCGAAGCCCCTGACCAAGTCGGAGGTCTACCAGCACCTGGCCGAGGCGACCAGCCTGACCAAGAAGCAGATCAGCGAGGTGTTTGACGCCCTGGCGACGCTGATCGGCAAGGAGCTGAGCAAGAAGGCGGGCCTGTTCACCATCCCGGGCCTGCTCAAGCTGCGCGTCATCCGCAAGCCGGCGACGAAGGCGACGACCAAGCCGAACCCGTTCAAGAAGGGCGAGATGATGGAAGTGAAGGCCAAGCCGGCCAAGAACACCGTCCGGGCCCGGGCCCTGAAGACGCTGAACGAGATGCTCTGATCCGGCCGTCGGGCGACCGCCTCTCTTCCAGCTTTCGCCTCGGTCGGGTACAATGGCCGTGCCGGTGTGACGCGGTGATCGTACCCGACCGTGTGAGAGTACCGGAGCCTTGAACCGACGCAGGAGCAACCCGGACGACCCGGCCGATACCGGCCCGGTCGATACGGCCGAGGCGGACGCCCCCGCCGAGACGCCCTCGCACGAGTCGCCGTCCCCGGACGCCCCCGTGGAGGAGCCGTCGTTGCGAGAAGAACAAGACTTCTACTCCCTGGCCGAAGACCCGCCGACTGAGCCGACGCCGACCCCGCCACCCGAGCCGACGCCGGGCCCGGGGCCGGGCCCGGCGGAAGTCGATCTCGAACAGCGCGTCCGCCGCCTGGAGGAGGCCCTCGCGTTGCTCCAGCAAGGCAAGCCGTCTCCGGGGCCGACGCCGACGCCGGCCGGCCCCAACGGCGGGCCGATCACGGCGACGCCGCCCGCCGCGATCCCGACGGCCCGGCCGCTGCCCGACCCGCCCCCCGGCCGTACGCCGCCCGTCGCGAAGAAGGGCACGTCGTGGCTCTTCTGGGACATGCTCGTCGAGTTGCGCGTCTTCTGGCGGATGTACACCGACCCGCGCTACGAGATGACCTGGTTCAGCCGGCTCGTGCCGCTGGCGCTGGTCGTCATCTTCTTCCTTTCGAGTTGGTTCCTGCCGCTGGCGTCGGTGCCGATCTTCGGCTGGGTCTTCGAGAAGATCGGCCAGCTCGTCGTCGCCTACGTCCTCGTCAAGAGCCTCAGTTCGGAGGCGCGCCGCTACCGGCAGACCGCCCCCGACCTTCCGGCAAGCCTGCGACTGTGAGGCCCCCATGATCCGCCTCGGCGTCAACATCGACCACGTCGCGACGGTGCGGCAGGCCCGCCGCGGGGCCGAGCCCGACCCGGTCGCCGCCGCCGTCCTCGCCCTGCTCGGCGGGGCGGACGGCATCACCGTCCACCTGCGCGAGGATCGCCGCCACATCCAGGACCACGACGTCCGCCGGGTGCGCCAGCTCGCCAACGTCCGCCTCAACCTCGAGATGGCGACGGTCGAGGCGATCACCGACATCGCGTTGGAAGTCCTCCCCGACGAGGCGACTCTCGTGCCGGAGAAGCGCCAGGAGATAACGACCGAGGGCGGGCTCGACGTCCTCGCCAACCGGGCGGCCGTCGCGCCGTGCGTCGCCCGGCTGAAGAAAGCCGGCATCCACGTCTCGCTGTTCATCGACCCGGAGCGCGACCAGGTGCTCTGCGCCCGCGACCTCGGGGCCGACGCGATCGAGTTCCAGACGGCGAGCTACTCCGAGGCGCGGAGCCCGGCGGCGGTCGCGGACGAACTGCACCGGCTCGGCCAGGCGTGCGCCGTCGCGGTGGAGCAGAACCTGCACGTCCACCTCGGTCACGGCCTGAACTACGTCAACACGCCGGCGGTCTGCGTCCTGCCCGGCGTCGAGGAGTTGAACATCGGCCACAGCATCGTGTCGCGGGCGGTCCTGGTCGGCCTGGAGCGGGCCGTGCGCGAGATGAAAGAACTCATCCGCGGCGTCGCGGCCTTTTGACGGCACCGGCGCAACCTTCCCGGTTAGTTTCCCGAAATCGAAAAAACCAATCCGAGACGGTGGCGTTGGATCGGACGGTTCATTAGAATTGTCCAGATCTATCCCCTGTCGCGGAGGTGTTGAGATGGGCCGGAAGAAAGCAGCCGGGGCCGATGACTCGGGCGCGGAGACCGAGGCTCTAACCAACGACGAAGCCGGCTCGGCCGAACCGGGCAAGAAGAAGACCATCCGCCAATACTGGATCGCCCTGCTGACGAAGCACCCGTCCTGGCTCCACGAACGCAGCAACGACCGCCTCTTCGAGGAATACCTCAAGGACCACCCCGACGTGTCGGCCGTGCCGCAGAACGCGAAGCAGGGCCTCTCGACCGTCAAGTCGATGATGCGCAAGGAGCGCAAGGAGCGCAAGCGCGGCCGCAAGTCGGCGGAAGAGGACGGCATGCCGGCACCGACCGCTCGGCCTCGCGGCCGCGGGGCGGCCGCCCTGGCCGAGCTCGAGGAGCGGATCGACGACGTCCTGGCCCTGGCCCGGGCGACCGACGGCGTCGAGGGGACGCACGTCGTCCAGTCGCTCAAGGCGGCCCGCAACGCGGTCATCGTCCTGCTCCACAAGGGCTGACCCGGCCGGCCCGTCGCCCACATTCCGCAATCCGCGCCGCTCGCCCCTTGCTCGGGCCGGGGCCGCCTGGCATGATATCGGCTCCGGGGCCGGCGTCCCGCCCCGGCGGTCCGTGGCCCGGCTCAGGAGGCGGTCATGCAGGACGTGCTCACCCTCATCCTCGGCGGCGGTCGGGGCGTGCCGCTCTTCCCGCTGACGCGCCACCGCAGCGAGCCGGCCGTGCCGCTCGCCGGCAAGTACCGCCTGATCGACGTCCCGATCAGCAACTGCCTCAACAGCGGCCTGCAGCAGATCTTCGTCCTGACGCAGTTCCTCAGCGTCAGCTTGCACCGCCACCTCGCCCAGACGTTCAAGGTCGAGATGTTCTCGCGCGGCTTCGTCGAGGTGCTGCACGCCCAGCAAACCAACGAGACCGCCGACTGGTACCAGGGCACCGCCGACGCCGTCCGCCAGCACATGGACTACCTCGCCGGCTTCCCGGTCCGCGACGTCCTCGTCCTGTACGCCGACCAGCTCTACCGCATGGATTTCCACGCCCTGCTGACGCAGCACCGCGAATCGCGAGCCGACGTGACGATGGCCGTCCTGCCGGTCAACCGCGACCGCAGCCCGCGCGTCGGCCTGCTCCAGGTCGATTCCGACGACACGGTCGTCGCCCTGAGCGAGAAGCCACACACCGAAGCGGCCCTCGCCAGCCTGCGCGTCGGCCGGGACTTCTTCGACCGCAACGACCGGCAGCAGCTCGGCCGGGACTACCTCGCCAACATGGGCATCTACGCCTTCCGTCGCGACGCCCTGCTCGACCTGCTCCGCACCCAACCGAACGCGACCGACCTCGTCCGCGGCATCCTCGCCCCGGCCCTGTCGTCGCACCGGGTCAAGGCCTACCTGTTCGACGGCTACTGGGAGGACCTCGGCACGATCGCGTCGTACTTCCACGCCCACATGGCCCTGCTCGCCGACCAGCCGCCGTTCGACTTCGGCAGCCAGGACGGCGTCGTCTACACCCGGATGCGCAACCTGCCGGCGTCGCGCGTCCGTGCCGCGAGCGTCGAACGCTGCATGATCGCCGACGGCTGCACGGTCGGCCCCGGCACCGAGCTGGTCGATAGCGTCGTCGGCGTCCGCAGCCGGGTCGGCGCGAACGTCCGCCTGAAGCAGACGATCCTGATCGGGGCCGACGGCTACGAGTCGAACGGGCAGCAGGCGGAGAACCGCCGCCAGGGGTTGCCGGACGTCGGCGTCGGCGACGGGTCGGTCATCGAGCGGGCCATCCTCGACAAGGACTGCCGCATCGGCCGGGGCGTCCGCATCGTCAACGCCCGCGGCGTGGCCGAGGAGGAGAGCGAGAAGTACGTCATCCGCGACGGGATCGTCGTCATCCCGAACGGGACAGTCATCCCGGACGGGACGGTGATCTAACCAACCCGGAGCGCCAGCGACGGGCGACCGGGAGCGGAGCGACCCCGCACCAACCCGGAGCGCCAGCGACGGACGCCCCTCAACTACCACAACGGGCCGCGCTGCGCGGCCCGTTCGACGACCGATTACTTCGCGGTGTCCTTCTTCTGCCGCTCGGCGACGACCTTGACGGCGACCGGACTGCCGTCCTTCATGACTTCCTTGCCGTCCTTCTCCTCGGTCGAGATCTTCGCCTTCAGCATGCCCTTGGCCCGGTCGAGGCTGCGGGTAAGGCTGGCCTTGTCCGGCGTGGTGTCCTTCTTGCCGGCCCCTTCGATCTTGGTGGCGTCGGTGAGGATGAAGGTCTGCTCCTTGTCGCCGACCTTGACCGTCATCTTGTCGCCGTCGATCTTGGTGATCGTGCCGTCGTAATCCTTGGCGATGGCGACGGCGCAGAGGACGAACGCGCACAGGGCGCACACGAGCGACCGCATCGGAAACTCCTCGGTGAACGGAAGGAAGTGATCCGCCGACCCGACGGGCCCCACGCCGTGTGGGGCGTCCGGGGCGACGTTCGATCTTGTAAACACGGCCCGGGTCCGGAGGTTCCGGTCGGGACCGTATTTTCATCGCGGCTTCGTCGCCGCGAGCTTGGCGGCGATGCGGACCGCCGTGACGAGGCTGCGCGGGTCGGCGACGCCCTTGCCGGCGATGTCGTACGCCGTGCCGTGCGCGACGCTCGTCCGGATGATCGGCAGGCCGACCGAGATGTTGACGGCGTGGTTCATGCCGAGGAGTTTGAGTGCGATATGGCCCTGGTCGTGATACATGGCGACGACGCCGTCGAACGCGCCGCGGTGGGCCCGGGCGAAGAGGGTGTCGGTCGGCCACGGCCCGGTCACGTCGAGGCCGTCGGCCCGGGCGCGTTCGACCGCCGGGGCGATGATCGTCGCCTCCTCGTCGCCGAAGAGGCCGCCGTCGCTGGCGTGCGGGTTGAGGGCCGCGACCGCCAGGCGCGGCCGCCGGCCGAGCAGGCGCGTCAAGAGGCCGTCGAGCAGGTGGGCCTTCTCGCGGATGACCTCCGGGTTCAGGTGCCGGAACACGTCGCGCAGGGCCATGTGGAGCGTGACGTGGACGACGGCCAGGTCGCCCAGCGCGAGGACCATGGCGAAGTTCTTGACGCCGCACCGGTCGGCGAGGATCTCGGTGTGGCCGGGGTAGTGGACGCCGCCGGCGTGGAGGCCCTCCTTGTGCAGCGGCGCGGTGACGATCGCGTCGGCCCGGCCGGCCTTCGTCCAGTCGATCGCGGCGCAGAGGAAGTCGTACGCCGCCCGGCCGGCCCTGCCGTCGATCGTGCCGACCCGGACGCCGTCGAGGCGCTGGTCGGTCGCCCGGACGACGGGCACCACGTCGAGCGACGGCCGGCCGTCTTCCGGGGTGGCGACGACCTCGACGCGCGCGGTTGAGCCGACGAGGTCGAGGGCCTGGCGCTGCCAATCCGGGTCGCCGACGACGACCGGCCGGCCGTGGGCGAGCAAGTCGGGCCAGGCCCGGGCGAGGATCTCCGGGCCGATGCCGGCCACGTCGCCCTGGGTGAGGAGTAATCGCGGGGTCATTCTTGGCGTCTCGCGGGGGAAGGACGCCGTTATTGTACGCGGGCGTCGGCCTTCCGTCCGAGGCGTATGAGGAGGCGCTCCAGGACCAGCTCCTTGGGCGGGCCGTCCGTCGTGCGGAAGAGCATGTTCGCTTCTAACAACCAGTCGAACAGCCGGTCGATCCGCTGCTTGCCGAGGTGGCGGAGCTGGGCCTCCGCGGAGAAGTGGGCCTTGGTGCGTTCGAGCGCCTCGCGCACCGGCACCCCCTGGAGCGCGAGGCGGCCGGCCTGGGCGACCTTGCGCAGCGACGCGGCCAGGGCCCCGAGTACCTTGAACGCCTCGTTCGTCTCGCCGGCGGCGAGCAGGTTGTCGAGCATTCGTAGCGCCGCCGGCAGGTCGCCCTCGGCGGTGCGGTTGAGCATCTGCCAGACGTCCTCCTCGCGGGCCGGGCTGACGAGGCGGTCGACGTCCTCGGCCGTGATGCGGGCCTTGTCGCCGACGTAGAGGGCGAGCTTGTCCAGCTCGGCGTCGAGCAGGCCCATGTCCTCGCCGACGAGATCGACCAGCGACCGGGCCGCCGCGGCGACGAGCTGCTTGCCGTACCGGGCCAGGGCCCACTGGACGCACCAGTCCGGCAACTTCGCCTTCGCCGGGGCCTTGCACTGGACGGCGTTCGGGACGAGGGCCTTCGCCAGCTTGGTCGTCGCGGTCCAGGTCTTGACCTCGAGGACGAGCACCCCAGCAGCCGATGGCTTCGCGACGTAGCGTTCGAGCTTGTCGCGCGACGCGGTGACGAACGGGTCGGCGTCCTGGACGACGACGAGCCGGCGCGGCGAGAGGAACGGCCGGGTCGAGACGGCGTCGGCTACCTCGGCGAAGGTGGTCTTCTCGCCGGGGAAGATCGCGATGGCGAACGGGTCGTCGCTGTCGCCCAGGACGTGTTTCTTGATCTGGGCGCGCACCTGGCGCTTGAGGAAGTCCTGGTCCCCGGCGAGGACGTAGATCGGTAGCGGGTCGCCCTTGGGGGCCTTTTCGAGGAAGGTGAGGCTGTCCATGCGCGGCCCTCGACCCGACGGCGTCATCTATACCGAAGTATACCATAGCCGAATCGAAGTGGGGAAGGTCGTTTTGGAGTGCGGCGATTCATCGCCGCTTTGTTTTGGCCTTCGTCTTTTCTCTCCTTTTTGGAACGCGGCGATCCTTCGCCGCTCGGACTGTCTCACCCCGCCAGGAGCGACAATCGCGGACGATGAGCGACAGGTCCGCCAGGTCCGCCAAGGCCGCCAACGGTTCGCGCGCCTCCAGGGGTGCGTTTCACGCCGGGGACCGACCCCGACCCAACCTCCCATTCCACACGCGGCGCGCGGGTTGGGACCAGCCCAGTCGCCGAGAAAAAACGAAGCCAAAACGAAGAGGGAGACCAAAGCGGCGATGAATCGCCGCACTCCAAAAGGAGCCCGGCTCAGCCGGCCCGGAGCCAGAACCAGACGACGGCCAGTAGGGCCAGAACCGCCGCCCCGCCGGCCGCGAGCCACCACGTCAACGGCCAGGGCGTCGGCGAAGCCCCGACAGCCGACGTGCCCGGTAGCTCGGGCTCGGTGGTGTAGAGCCGGTCGAACTCCGCGTCGGCGTTCAGCCCCTTCGCGATCCAGTCCCGCTCGCGGCCCTTCAACTCGGCGTACCACACCTCGGCGTCGGCCAACTCGGCCTTGAACTCGGGTTCGACCTCGGCCAGCTTGAGCTGCCGGTGCGACGACTTGTCGACGACCTGCAACTCGAGCGCCGCCTCGGCCAACTTGCGGTACGCGTCGCGGGCTGTCCCCTCGACCTGGTACGACGCCTGGAGGTACGCCCGGGCGGCGAGGTGCTTGGCGTCCCAGCCGCCGTCCGGGTGGACGAGCAGTTCCGCGAGCGCCTCCAGCAGGAGCGGGTTGCGGTGGTTCGCGAAGCGCATCATGCCCAGGAGGCCCTTGATCGCCGCCTGCCGCTCCGACGGACCCAGCCGCTCGATGCCGTGCCGCTTCGCCAGGAACGCGGCGAAGGGGCCCTCCTCTTGGAAGCGGACCTCCGTCTCGCGCATCGGGAAGGCGAGCTTGCCGTCCTTCACCCGCGTCATCGCGTACTCGACGAGCCACTTCTGGTACTTCTCCCGGCCGAAGTGCGCGTCCGGGTCGATGGCCAGCGCCTTGTCGATGTGCGGCAAGCCGGCTTCGAACTGGCCGTCGAGGATGTAGAACGTGCCGAGGTTCGAGTACGTCTTGTACCGGCTGGGGTGCAACTTCTCGACCGCCTCCATCGTGGCGATCGCCTTCACCGAGTCGCCGGTCATCTGGTAGGCGACGGCGAGGTCGTCGTACACGGCCGGGTCGCTCGACCCGGCGGCGAGCTTCGCCTCGCGGTCGCGGATGCGCCACTGGTAGAACTCGGGCGAGTGGCGAAGGAACTTGCCGGTGATGAGTTCGAGCGTCGAGGGGAACCGGCTCCGCTCCTGCTTGAGGGTGTCGTAGTCCCACAGGCAGGCGCAGACGCTCGCCGGCAGGGCCAGGACGACCAGCAGAGTCAGCCACGACGATTTCGGCATGGGGTGTCTCCGGGAAAGAAGCAAACAGCCCCCTGACGGGGGCCGCTCGCCTAACTATACGCCGGAGGTGGGCGTCGCGTTTAACTGAGAAGCTGCTTGATCGGCTTGCCCTCCGGGCACAGCTCGATCGGCCGGCCGTCCGGCGTCTTGAACCAGGTGTGGAGCGGGACGCCGAGGGCGGTGTAGATCGTCGCGGCGAGGTCGGCCGGCGTCGCCAGGCCGTCGATGACGAACTCGCCGAGCGGGTTCGTCGCGCCGACGACCTCGCCGGTCTTGACGCCGCCGCCGCCCAGGCACGCCACGCCGGCCGACGCCCAGTGGTCGCGGCCGGCCGCGCTGTTGATCTTCGGCGTCCGGCCGAAGTCACCGAACCAGACGACGAGCGTCTCGGCGAGGAGGCCGCGCATCGCGAGATCCTCGAGCAGGGCCGAGTAACCGCGGTCGAGGACGGGCAGCTTGCGGTCCTTGAGGCTGCGGAAGTTGTTCTGGTGCGTGTCCCAGCCGCCGTCGGTCACGGTGACGAAGTGGACGCCGGCCTCGACCGCCCGGCGGGCGAGGAGGCAGCTCTGGCCGAAAGCGTTCCGGCCGTAGCGCTCGCGGACGCCGTCCGGCTCCTGGCCGAGGTCGAACGCCTTCTTCGCGGCCGGCGACGTGATCAGGCCGTGCGCCTTCTGGTAGAACTCGTCCCGGGCGGCGACGGCCGGCGTCGCGCCTTCCTCGACCGCCTTCTGGTAGCGGTCGAGTTCGTTCAGCATGGTGTACCGGCGGTTGAGCCGGGCCGCCTGGGCGTCGTTCTCGACGCTGAGGTCGCGGACCTTGAAGTTGGCCGCGCTCGGGTCGTCGCCGATCTCGAACGGGTTGTACTGGTCGCCGAGGACGCCGGCGATGCCGCCGTTGAAGCGGCGGTCGATGTTCCGGCCGAGCTGGACGAACGGCAGCATGCCGTCCTGGTAGCCGCGCTGCTGGGCGACGACGGAGCCGAAGCACGGGAAGGCGAGGGCGGCGTTGAACTTGTGGCCGGACATCATCAGGTGGTCGGCCGTGCCGTGGCTGCCGTTGCGCGGGTCGTGGCCGCGAAGGATGCTGTACTTGTCGGTGTTCCTCGCCAGGAGCGGCAGGTGCTCGGCGATCTTGACGCCGGGGATCGTCGTCGGGATGACGCCGAACTCGCCGCGGACCTCGGCCGGGGCGTCCGGCTTCGGGTCGAACGTGTCGTGGTGGCTCGGCCCGCCCTGCATCCAGAGGAGGATGCACCGCTTCGCCTTCGCCGGCTTGCTGACTGCGTCGGCTGCCGCCGCCTGGAGGCGGAGGTAGCCGGCCAGCGACAGGCCCAGGGCGCTGAGGCCGCCGACACGGAGAAACGAGCGGCGGGACAGGCCGGTGCAGTCGGACGAGCGGCCGGTGTTCAGGTCGAGCATGGCGGTCGGACCCTCACGGGATGGCGGGAGTTCCGGCGGGAGCATCGGTCGGCGGGAAAGCTCCTTCAAGCATGATCGATCGGACGGCGGAGTCAACGGGAAAGTAGGCCGTTTTGGAGTGCGGCGATTCATCGCCGCTTTGCGTTTTCCTTTTCTTTTCGCGACGCCGAAGCGAAAACGAAGGCGAAAAACAAAAGCGGCGATGAATCGCCGCACTCCAAAACGGCCCCCACTCACCCGGCCGCCGCGGCCCGCAGCTCCTCGCGCACCTCCATGAGGATGCGGCCGAGCATGTTCCGGCCGGAGCCGTCGCCGCCGTCGCCCCAGTAGGAATCCCTCGGCGTGTGCTCGATCAGCTCGGCGTCGCCGGTCGAGAGGAGCAGCTCGCGCAGGTCGTCGTGCTGGGTGAACTTCGCCCGGACGGCCTTGCGCATGACGTCGTCCTTGACGGCCTCCCAGTCGCGCCGCAGCGGCCGTTTCCGGTCGCGGCCGAGCTGGGCCGCCTCGCCGGGCGTCTTCGCCAGGCGGACCGCCTCGCGGTTCGCGGCGTCGAGGAACTTCTGCCCCTGGAAGTAGTGCTCGGAGGTGCGCCAGCGCTGGCCGTCGAGGAAGATCGGATAGCGGGCGAAGTTCGAGAACGCGCCGTACTCGTCGCGCGTGCTGTAGAAGCGGATCGGCTCGGTCATGGCTCGACCTCGGAGAGTGGGATAGGCGCTCCGGCTCGCGGTGCCGTAAGGTAGAACGTCGGAACGCCCGGGAGGTGACAGCAAGAGAACGCCGCAGATGAGCCGCCAGGACACGACGCGGATCGCCCCCCACCCCGACGCGGTCGTCGCGGCCCTGTGTGCCGCGGTAGACGAGGAGCCGGCCTGGCCGCCGGACGACCTCCGCGCGACGGTGGAACGCCTCGGCCGTGAGGGGGAGGGCGGCCGGACGTGGCACGTCGGCGAGACCGCGGTACGCCTCGCGTGGTGGACGGACTACCTCGGCCGCCGCCACGTCCGCATCCGGGCCGTCCCGGTCGAGCGGCGGACTTCCGGGGTCTGGGTCGAGCCGTGGGCCGGCGTCCCGCCGTTGCTGGAGGTCCATCCGGAAGCCGGGTTCGCGGTCCGGTCCGCGGGGCCGGCCGACCTGCTCGTCGTCTGTCCCTGTGGGGTGGCCGGCCGGACGGACGCGGTCGCCTGGATGGGCACGGAATGCGGCCCGTGCCACGACCGCCGGGAAGCCGGGGCCCTGGCCGCACGGCCTTGGGACGCCGCGAGCCGGTCGATCCGCCACGACGAGCGGACACCCCACCGGCTCTCCTTCCTCCCGGATGGCCGGCTCCTGCTCGCAGGCCCGGCCCGGTCGTTCGATTGGGACCTGCGCACCGGCGAGCGGTCACCGAGCGGGTTCCCTGCCGGCCAGATCCTCGCCTCGTCGGCGGACGGTGCGGTCGCCGTCGCGGTCGGGTGGGGGGACGTCGGGTTCGGTCTGATCCACGTCGTCGAAGCAGCGACCGGCCGGTTGGCTGCCCGACTCATCGGGGTAGAGGACGTCCCGGACCACGTCGGATTCAGCCGGTCGGGGAGGTTTCTCGTCGTCGCCGCGGGGGAGTTCTCGCTCGGGGAAAAAACGCTCCACGTCCTGGACCGGCGCGTTCCGGACGCCGGCCCGATCACCTTCACCGGCGACTTCTTCACCTGGGCACTCAGTCCGGACGAGCAGGCCCTGTACGTCGTCGATTTGTGCGGCGGCATCCGACGCTGTCGGCTGGTCGGGGCGCGCGGGTGGCGCGACCTCGTCCCGCTGTCGCCGCCGGACGACGAACTTCGCGTGGTCACCGGGGTGCATGCCCTGGCGGACGGCACCTTGCTCCTGGCGTTCAGCGGCGGCATCTTCCGGGTCGTCGATCCGGTGACCGGGGCGGTGCGGTCCGTACACCGCCTGCCCGGAGGGGAGACGCTCCACGCACGGTGGTTCCTGGAGACGGCGGGTTCGCCGTCGGTGCTGGTCGCCGTCGGAAACCAGGCCCTCGGGTTCGTGACGCTTCCCGGCCTGGGGCATCCGCGCATCCTGCGGATGGCGGAAGGGCCAGACAGTTTCTTCGTGGCCGAGGACGACCACTGGCTCGCGGTCGGGGACGGGACGCTCGTCCGGGTCTACCCGTTGCCGCCTCTGCTCGCCTGGTACGCGAACGAGGCGCGCCAATGATCTACTTCAGCCGCAACCTCCTCGACCCGACGCCGGATGACCTCCGGGCCGCCCTCGCCGACGCCGCCCAGTATGGCGACGCGGACGGCTCGTCGGCCCGCTGGAAGGCCGCCATCCTCCGGCGGTACGACTCCGAACCGGAAGGCCAGGCCGAGCACCGCTGGCCACGGCGTGGACGCGAGCGGCGGAAAGGGCACCTCGTCTGGTGGCGCGACGCCCTCGGCCGGCGGCACGTCCGCGTCGTCGGCCTCGTCGCCGAGGGCGTCGAGCGGCTCGAATACGACGACGGCCACGACGCCGCGCCGCCGCTGCTCCGGATCTATCCCGACGCCGGGTTCCTGGTCGATGACGCCGCCATCCTGGTGATCTGCCCCTGCGGCGCAGCCGGCCGGCCCGACGAAATCGGCTGGGTCGGCGGCGAGTGCGGGCCGTGTCACGACCGTCGCGTCAATGGCGAACTACCCGCCCGCCCGTGGGACGTGGCGACACGCGACTTCACCACAGGAGACTGCCTCGCCTGGCTCGATGAGGCGCGCTTGCTGCTCCGGGAGGACCACGTCCTGTACGTCCGAGACGTCGCATCCGGCCGGACGCTGCCACTGAAGGAGCAGTTCGGACTGGCGCTCGTCGGTTGGTCGCGTGACGGCCGCCTGGTCGCCCTGTTGAACCACGAACGGTACGGGCACGGCCTCCACGTCGTGCGGACGGACACCCTCGGCGTGGTTCGGGCGATTCCGGATGAATTGCCCGACATCTCCTGCATCGCGTTCAGCCCGTCGGGCCGTTACCTCGTCGTCGCTGACGATTTTCAGGTCGATAGCGTGCGGGTGTATCCCCTCTACCGGGCGGACGCCGCCCCGCTGCGGCTTCCGGGCGGTTACTGGACCTTCTCCGCGGATGAGGCGACGCTCTACCTCGCCGATGGGACGCGCCCCTTCAGATTGCGCGTCTGCCCGCTCGATCCGCCCGGGCCGCCGCGTGCTGTTCCCCTGCCGGGGATCGCCGATCCCCTCTGGCTGCACAAGGTGTGTCCCGACGGGGTGACGGTCGTCCTCCGGACGGTGAACATGATCCTCGCCGTCGATACCTGTACCGGAGAGATCCTTGGCTCCCGGCGAACGTCCGGCCCTGGTCCCGCCATCCTGGCGTGCGACGGCCGAGTCTTCGTCGCCGGTGCTGTGAACAACCGCGAAATACACGTATTCACGGTGCCGGACCTGTCCTCATCCCGCCGGCTCGCCGTCCTGGAGGGGCCACAGACCTCCACCCTCCTCGACAACGGCCACTGGCTCGCCGTGTCCGACGGCGACCGGACGCGCCTCGTCCCCTGGCCGCCGCTGCGGGACTGGTTCCTCCGCCAGGAAGATTAATCCGCACGACTTGCCCGGCCGACCTAGAATGAGGACGTCGGCACCGCCGGCGCGAGGGCCGCGCGCGAGGGCCGTCAGCCAGGAGACGCGATGACCACCACGCAGGGCGAATCGAAGCAGGGCGGGCACCGGGAACACCAGGGCGGTCGGCTCGAAGGGGCCGTCTGCGCCAACGTGCTGGCCGCCCTCGGCCAGCCGGCCGGGCCGCACCGCGTCCAGGGCCGGCACGTCGGCGGCGGGCGCTACCGCGTCAACGTCTTCGTCGGCGAGCACGCCGCCGCGTTCCGCATCGCCCACAGCTTCTTCGTCGAGGCGGACGGCAACGGCAACGTCGTCGAGTCCACTCCGCCGATCACCCGGGCGTACTGAGCCGGGAGGGGAAGTGTCGCGTTTCCGCCCGGCGGGCGTACTCCTGCCTGCCGGATCGAACAGCAACCCTTCTCCCCTGGCCGCCCATGCACGAAGCTGACTGGCTGACCGAAGAGATCTTCGTCGTCCCGGGCCTGTTTCTGCCCGAGGAATGCGCCCAACTCATCGAGACGAGCGAGTCGCTCGGCTACGAGGAGGCCCTCCTCCTGTCGCCGGACGGGCCGGTCCTCGTCACCGAGGTGCGCAACAACGAGCGGGTCCTCGTCGATGACTTCGACCTGGCCCGCGACCTGTGGGAGCGGATCGAGGAAATCGTCCCGGTCGAGGTGGAGGGCTACCGGGCCGTCGGCGTCAACGAGCGGTTCCGCTACTACCGCTACGACCCGGGCATGCTCTTCGACTGGCACCAGGACGCGACGTTCGAGCGCGACACCGGCGAGCAGAGTTTCTGGACGCTGCTCGTCTACCTCAACGAGGGCTTCGACGGCGGCGAGACGTCGTTCAACGACGAGTGCTCCGACGAGTCGTTCGACGAGTTCCAGGTCACGCCGGAGACGGGCCTGGGTCTGTTCTTCTTGCACCCGGTCCACCACAAGGGCGAACCGGTCGTCAGCGGCCGGAAGTACGTCCTGCGGACCGACGTGATGTACGCCCCCGGCCGCCGCAAGCGGCGGCGCAGGTGAGGCACCGCTTCACCCGTCTGCTCACTGGCCGCGTTTGTCCCAGGCGACCTCGACGTCGTTCTTCTGAACGGGCCCCGGCGTGCTTCGCCCCTGAGTGACATAGCGTTCCATCAGGGCCGTCAGCTCCCTCACCTTCTCCGGCTCGGCCGCGTAGCGGTTGTCTTTCTGGGCCGGGTCGGCGGCGAGGTGGAACAGCTCGCCGGGTTCGGCGTGCGGGGCGTAGCCGCGGTCCTTCGCGAACCACGCCGGCTCGCCCTGGCGGCGGTTGTCGTCGCCGGTCGGGGCGAAGATCAGCACCCAGTCGCCTTTGCGGATCGCGAACTTGCCCTGGCCGCTGTGGTGCACCGTCGCCTCCCGCAGCGGGGCGGCCCGCTTCTCGCCGAGCAGCGCCGGCAGGATGTTGACGCTGTCCACCCCGGCCTCGGCCGGCAGCTTCACCCCCAGCACGGCGGCCAGGGTCGCCAGCAGATCGACGTGGCAGACCGTCTCGTCGCAGGTCGTCCCGGCCGGGATCTTGCCCGGCCACCGGGCCAGGAACGGCACCCGGTGGCCGCCCTCCCAGGCGTCGCGCTTCGCGCCGCGCAGGCCGCCCATGCTCGCGTGCCCGAACTGCCTCAGCCGGTCGTACGCGCCGGGGTTCACCTCGCCGGTCACCTCCGGGCCGTTGTCGCTCGTGAAGACGACGAGCGTCTTCTCCGCGACGCCGGCCCGCTTCAGCGCGTCGAGCACCGTGCCGACGACGTGGTCGGTCTGGGCCGCGAAGTCGCCGTAGTCGCCCGCCCGGCTCTTCCCCTGGAACGCCGCCGCGGGGACGACCGGGTAGTGGGGCGAGGTGAGCGGCAGGTAGAGGAAGAACGGCTTGTCGCCCTTCGCCGCCTTCTCGATATGCTCGACTGCCCGCTTCTCCAACGCCGGGAGGATGTTCACCAGCTTCCAGTCGGGGACCATCGGCCCGGCGATATTGAACCCGTCGCGGCCGACCGGGGCGGCTTCCGACGGGACGCCGACCGTGCGGTCGTCCTCCAGGAAGCAGTACGGCGGGTAGTTCGGCACGTCGGTCCCGAAGTAGACGTCGAAGCCGCGCGTCGTCGGCCCGTCGGGGATCGGCCGGGTGAAGTCCCGCTTGCCGTCGATGGCGGCCGGCCAGCCCCAGCCGAGGTGCCACCTTGCCGATGCAGGCCGTGGCGTAGCCCTGGTCGCGGAGCAGGCCGGCGACCGTCAGCTGCTTCGCGCCGATGAGCGGCGGCGAGAACGGGCCGATCACGTTCCGCTGCAGCCGCGTCCGCCAGGCGTACTGGCCGGTGAGCAGGGCGTACCGGGTCGGGGTACACACCGCCGACGGCGAGTGCGCATCGGTGAAGCGCATCCCCTCCTTGGCCAGCCGGTCGAGGTTCGGCGTCGGGATCTTCGACGCCGGGTTGTAGCAGCCGACGTCGCCGTAGCCGAGGTCGTCCGCGAGGATGTAGACGACGTTCGGCTTCGCCGGCTCGGCGACGACCACCGGCGCGAGGCAAGCGAACGCCAGCAGCGCCATCGCGCCGTGTGCCACGAGTCGGCTCCGCGTCGTCACGGCCGCTCCTGTTTCTTGAGCAGGTCCGCCGTCGCCCAGCCGAGGCGGAGGCCGACCTCGAGGTACGTCTCGGCGTTGCGGTTGTAGTGGTAGCCCTGGTTCTTCGGCGAGACGTCCGCCTCGCGCCACAGGTCGCGCGAATCGACCGCCCGGACGTTGCCGTCGAACTTCGGGTACTTCTTCGCGTCGCCGACCGCGAGCTGGGCCTCGGCGATCTTCAGGCCGAGGCCTTCCTTGCCGGGGTTGCCGCACCCGGTCGCCAGGACGAACTTCGCCTTCGGGGCGTCGTAGTCCTTGCGCAGGTTGTCGATCAGCCGTTCGAGGTTCTCCTCGTACTTGCTCGCGTGGGCGGCGTTGCCGGTGTCCTTGTGGCCCTGCCACCAGACGAAGCCGACGATCTCGTACCCCTGGCCGGCGTAGCCGGGATACCACCGGGCGAGGTCCTTCAGCGCCGCCTTGGCGTTGGCCATGTCGTCGTCGTACTGCTTGCCGGCGTACCAGTTCACCTCGCGCTTCGGCTGGCCTTCGATCCACCAGTCCGGCGTGCCCTTGTAGCCGGGGTAGGTCTTGCCGTCGAACGTGTACTCCTTGCTGCCGGGCGGGAGGAGGTCCCACCCGAGGCTGCGGTTACCGATGCACGACTTGATCACCAGCACCGGCTCGTCGAGGACATGGCCGAGCACGTAGCCGAGGCCGAGTTCCGGGCCGATCGCCTTGCCGTTGTTCGCGGTCGGACTGAGCGGGGCCCCCTTCTTGACGCGGGCGTCGTAGTAATAGACGTCCTTCCGCTCGGTCCACTTTTCGCCATCGACGAGGAACGGGTACTTCTTCTCGGTCCGGGTCAGGTGCGTCAGCGTCCCCTTCGCCGTCTCGGGGCCGAGGTCGCCCATGCCGACCATGTTCGACTGGCCCATCAGGATGAAGACCTGGATCGGCTTGCCGGCGGCACCGGGCTTGTCGTCCGGCTTCGGCAGCGCCTTCGGCCCTTCCTGGGCGAGCGCGATCCCCGTCGCCGCGACGGCGGCGACGAACAAGAACAGTCCACGCGGCATGGCTACCCTCTGGTAGAGATTCTCTGTTATTCCTTGACGCCCTGGCGGGTGGCGATCGGCACGTAGCCGACCTCCAGCCCCTTCGGCGGCGTGACGAGCAGGGCCAGGTCGATGTCCGCCAGCTTGCCGACCGTCGGCGGCGGCAGATACTCGCGATCCTTCGTCCAGTTCTTGTGCAGCAGCTCGACGCGCTTCTGGAGTGCCTCGCGCTCGGCGTCGGTCAGGTCGGCGTTCAGCAGGGCCGGCTGGTCGGCGAAGCGGTACCAGTGGTACGTCACGACGCTGCCGTCGCCCAGCCGGGCCTCGAACGGCCCGGCGACGGGGCCGGGCTTCTTCCAGCTGCTGTCCGCCGCGTCGGGCGTGACGTAGGGCGGATTCGGGGCGTTCCGCGGCCGCGGGAACGCCATCTTCGCCAGGCCGGTCTCGGCGGGGACGTCCTTCGCATCGACCACGGCCCACTGGTCGCGGCCCCTGCCGTCCTTCGCCAGGCGGTAGTATTCGGGCAGGGCGACGAGGGAGGCGTTCTTCGGGTCGGCCGGCGACATCAGCTCCTTCTTCCAGCGGTAGCCGAACGTCGCGTCGTCGAGGGCGGCCGGCGTCGCGAACGAATCCCACGCCAGCGGCACGCGCTTGTCGCGCTCGGTCGCCGGGGTGTAGATGCGCCAGGTCGCCCCGCCGCCGCCCTTGAAGGTGTGCATCGCGGCGGCCTTCGCGTCGATGGCCCCGGTCGCGGCCGGCCCGCCGTCGAACCACGCCCGGACGCCGTCCCACAGGGCGGCCTTGTTGTACGCCGTGACGCGGTGGACCAGCGTCGAATCCCCGTTCGGCCCGACCGGGAACGACGTCGGTGCGACCCGGGCGTAGGTGACGCCCTTCGCGTCCTCGGCGAGGAACGCCGGGACGTGCTGCGTCTCCATCTGGATCGCTTTGTTCGGCTCGGACGGCCGGACGTCCAGGAAGATCCCGGCCATCTCCGGCTTCTCGACGGTGGGCCGCGACCAGAAGTACGGCGTGAAGAAGGCGACCGGCCCCTTGAAGTTGCCGGCGTTGACGAACAGGGTCCACGACTGGTCCCCGGTCGGCACGTCCTTGCCGGCGGTCGTCTTCCGGGCGGCGGTGAGCGGCAGCGGCAGGTAGCCGTAGCCGAAGAGTTCGCCGCTAGTGCCCTGCTTGAGGTTCAGCCCGTCCGGCGGCCAGAGCACCCACGGGCTGAGCTGCGCGACGCCGTAGTGGCCCTTCGGGTTGGCCCAGTCGCGGCCCTTGCCCGCCCCGGGGCCGTTCGCCCATTCGGTGAATTCGAGCGCGACGCCGCCCATGATGAACTTCGGCGTCTCGGTCGCGAAGCGCGTGTCGCGCCACCAGCCGAGGCCGCCCTCGATGTCGGAGTAGTGGCCTTTACGCGGCAGGCCGTCGTTCTTGGCGAACATCCACGTCCCGAACAGCCCGCTCTGGAACTGCTGGCCCGGGTAGTTCTTCAGGAGCGGCCACGCCGCAACGTACAGGGAGAACCCGGCGTCGTACTTCGCATCGACCCGCTCGTGCGGCACGAGCAGGTAGCCTGCCATCTCGGCCGGGCGCGGCTTCGCGTCCTGCGCGACGACGGTCGTCGGACGTCCGAGAAGGATCACGACCAGGCACGCGACGATTCGGCTCGATCGCGTCAACATGCGACACCCCCAGTCATTTCGTGGACTTCGCCGTGAGCTTCTTCATCGCGTCGCCCATTGCCTCGCCGATGAGGTAGTACGTCTCTGCGTTCGTGTTCCAGTGGTAGCCCTGGTCGGTCGGCGACTTCTCCTTCTCGCGCCAGAACGCCTTCGTGCCGACGAACGCCACGTTGCCCTTGAACTCGGCGTACTCCGCGACGGCGGCCTGGGCCTTCATCAGGGCGAGCGCCCGCGGGTGCTTCTCCTCCGGGCCGGTCATCCCCGTCTCGGCGATGACGAACGGCAGGTCCTTCGCCCCGAGGTCCTTGCGGACGTCGCGGATGAAGTGGGCCATGTTCTTCTCGTACTCGTCGACGAACGCCTGGTTGACGCGGTCGTTCCAGCCCTGGTGCCAGCCGAACCCGGCCAGCTCGTAGCCGCGGTCGCCGAACTCGGGGAACTGCTTCTTCAGGTCGGCCAGGACGGCCTTCGTCCGCTGGACCACCTCCTTGTAGTACGGCCCAACCTCGCCCCCCGCGCTCGGCGGACGGAAGTCCTTGCCCAGGCTCTTGCCGCCCCAGGCCAACTTGATGAGCAGGACCGGCTCGTCGTGGGCGTCGCCGATCACGCGGCCGAAGCCGAGTTCGGGGCCGATCTTGTCCGCGTTGACGCCGTAGCCGACGGTCAGCTTGCCCTTGCGGTCGAGGTAGTGGATCCAGACGTCGTCCCGGACGGCCCAGCCGCCCTTCGGGTCGAGCAGGTGCTTGAACTTGGCGGCGGTGGCCGGGTCTTTCGCGACGTATTCGAGGCTGCCCTTGCCTTCGTTTCGCTTCGGGTCGGCCTTGACGAAGCCGTGCCCCTCCATGTTCGACTGGCCGGCGAGGATGAACACCTTGACCGGCTTGTCCGGCGCACCGGCCGGGGCCGCGAGGGCGACGAGGCCGACGACAAGCGCGGCGCTGATCCAGTGGCGTAGCAAGCTCCACCTCGAAAGTTGCTGGGGCGACGGCTTCCGGACTGGTATGCTAATCTAGGTTACCGTCCCGCGTTCTCGTCCCGCGGAAAAAAGGTAACGAACCCGGGAAAGGCTCGCATGGACCGCCCCCGCCGCGTCGCGCTGATGCTCGACCTCCGCTGGCCGTACAAGCGCCACGCCGACATCTTCGCCGGCGTCCAGCGCTACGCGGAAGAGCAGGGCTGGGAGTCGATCATCGACGAGTTCGCCGCCGACACGCTCGGGGCGCGGCGGGCCGCCGTTTGGTACGACGGCGTCATCGCCCGGGCGAACCACGCCCTGGCCCGTCGGGCCGTCGCTGCCGGGGTGCCGGTGGTGAACGTCTGGCCGAGTTCGCCGGCGCGCCGCCTGGTGCCGGGCGTCTTCCCCGACTCGGCCGAGACCGGCCGGCTCGTCGCCGAGCACCTGCTCGCCCGCGGCTTCCGCTCGTTCGCCACGCTGACCGCGCCGAAGAACGTCGATAACGAACTGGAGGTGGCGGAGTTCACCCGCCTGGTGCGGGCGGCCGGGTTCCGGTGTGCGTCGGCGTACCTGCCGCAGGATCCGTCGCGCGACCTGGCCCACTGGCGGAAGACGACCCGGCTGATCGACCGGGCGATGGCCGGCTGGGTGCTGCCGGTCGGGGTGTACGTCGGCCAGGAGGTGTGCGGCCGGCTGGTGGTGCAGGCGGGGCACCGGCGCGGCTGGCGCATCCCGGACGACGTCGCGATCGTCGCCGGCAAGAACCAGGAGGCGCTGTGCGAACAGCCGCGCCCCTCGCTGACGAGCGTCGAGGTCGGCTACGACCGGATCGGCTACGCCGCCGCCGAGCTGCTCGGCCGGCTGATGGCCGGCGAGCCGTCGCCGGACAGGCCGCTCCGCCTGCCGCCGCGCGGCCTGGTCGTCCGGGAATCGACCGACTTCTTCGCGGTCGGCGACCCGGTCGTGGCGGCCGCCCTGGCGTTCATCGCGGCGAACAGCCACCGGCGCATCGGCCCGGACGACGTCGCCCGGGCGGTCGGGGCCGAGACGAGGACGTTGCAGAACTACTTCCGCCAGGCGATCCAGCGGCCGATCGCCGCCGAGATCCGCCGGGTGCGGATCGAGCGGGCGAAGCGCGAGCTGCTCCACGGCGACCGGCCGCTCGACGCCGTCGCCCGCGCCGTCGGGTTCGGCAACATCCAGCGCCTCTACGAGGTGTTCCGCCGCGAGCTGGGAGTCAGCCCGGGCGAGTTCCGCAAGCAGCGAAAAGGCTCCCCGGGCTGACGCCCTGGGCGGTCGACGTCTGGCGCGGCGGGCGCGGTCATTTCCTTGCCGCCCAGCTCGCCGCCTCCTCGCCGTCGAGCCGCAAGGTCAGGCACTTCGCACTCCCGCCCGACTTGAGAAACTCGTCCAGCGGCGTCGCCCGCACCGCGTAGCCGCGCGCCTCCAGGTCGGCGGTCAGCCGGGCGCAGCCGGCGTTCAGGAACACCGTCCGGCCGACGACGACCGCGTTGCAGCCGAAGCGCTCCGCCTCGTCCTTGACGACCGGGATGAGGCTCGGCACGTGCGCCTGGATGACCTTCTGGCCGTAGGCGTCGAACGCGGCCGGGTACCAGATCGCCTCGCCCGGGGCGAGCGGGCAGAAGCAGGTGTCGAGGTGGTAGAACGCCTTATCGACCAGCTCGACCGGCAGCACCTGGACGCCGAGCGCCCGGCCGAGCCACTGGTGGCCGGACACGTCGCTGCGGATGCGGTAGCCGGCGAAGAGCGTCTCGCCGCAGAACAGGGCGTCGCCGGCCCCCTCGAAGTAGCTCCCCTGTGGGATATGTTCGACCGCGAAGCCGTGGGCCGCGAACCAGGCGTCGAAGACCGGCTCCTCGCGGGCGCGCACCTCGTGCCGGAAGCGCGACGAGTAGAACCGCTCGCCGAAGACCAGTCCGGCGTTCGCCGTGAAGACGAGGTCCGGCAGGCCCTTGACCGGCGTCAACAGCTCGACCGTCGCCCCGCTGGCGGCGAGCAGCTCGTACAACCCCTGCCATTGTTGGCGGGCGCGCTCCGGCGTGCTGCCGTGCTCGACCTTCATCCACGGGTTGATCTCGTACTCGATGCCGTAGTGGTCCGGCGGGCACATCAGGATGCGCGGGTGGCGCATGGCGGGTCTCCTTTTCTTCCGTAGGACGACCCTCCAGGGGCGTCCGGCTGGCAAGGACGCCCCTGGAGGGTCGTCCTACGGAAAGGCCGCTCAGCACCCCAGCTCGGTCGTCAGCGCCCGCAGGAACGGCTCCGCGTCGGTGACGACGCCGACGGTCTGGATGCTGCCCCGGTCGGCGAGCTTCGTCACCGTGGCCGGGTTGATATCGACGCAGGCGACCTTGACCCACGCCGGCAGCAGGTTGCCCGTCGCGATCGAGTGGAGCATCGTCGCGATCATCAGCGCGAAGCCGACGCCGCGGACCTGCTCGCGCATCTTCCGCTGCGCCTCCAGCGCGTCGGTGATGACCTCGAGCAGCGGCCCGTCGTCGCGGATGCTGCCGGCCAGGATGTACGGCACCCCCTTGCGCGTGACCTCGTACATGATGCCGCTCTTGAGGACGCCCTTCTCGACGGCGGCCTTGATGCCGCCCAGGCGGCGCATCGTGTTGATCGCGCGGAGGTGGTGCTCGTGGCCGCCCTCGTCCGGCAGGCCGTGGTCGAGGTTGATGCCGAGGCTGGTGTTGAACAGGGCCTGCTCGATGTCGTGCGTCGCCAGGGCGTTGCCGGCGAAGAGGACGTTGAGGTAGCCGGCCCGGATCAGCTGGCAGATGTGAGGCACGCTCCCGGTGTGGACGACGGCCGGGCCGAGGACGGCGAGGATCTTCTCGCCGGCGTCGCGCGTCCGGCGCATCGCCCCGGCGACCTCGCGCACGGTGACGCCCTTCGGCTTCTCGCTGGAGACCGGGCTGGCCATGAACTCGAACAGGTTCTGGCGCGCCTGGCTCTCGGCGGCGAAGACGCGGATGCCGTCGTGGCCGACGACGATCCGGTCGCCGGTCTTCACCTCGACCATCGGCAGGCACCGCGCCGCGCTCCCGGCCGCATCGACGACGATGCCGCAGTCCATCTCCTGGTCCTCGACCTCGACCCAGTCGCCGTCGATGCGCACCTGGGTGCGGAAGCTCGTCGTGCTGTAGAAGTCGTCGGGGAAGGCCCCGTCCATGTCGGCGGCGACGAGCTTCGCGTCGCGCGGATCGACCGGGACCGCCCCGTGGGCGACGATCTGCTCCAGGAGGTCGTCGAGCAACTCGGCCGTCGCGGCGCGGACCTCGATGCGTGCCTTGCTCTGGTCCTCCGGCCGCTGGCCGATGCGGATGTCCTTGATGACGTAGGAGCCGCCCCGGGTGAGGATCTCGTCGAGGACCTTCGGCAAGAGGAGCGAGTCGAGGATGTGCCCTTGCAGCTCGACTTCCTCGACGAAGGTGTGGTTGGCCGGGCTGGTCGGGATCATCGCCGTCTCCTTCGCGTGGGGCCTTCCTTGAATTGTACGTCGCCGGGGTCACTCCCGCGTGAGCCGGCCGGTCCGCAGCACGGTGACGAGGAGGTCGCGGGCGTCGTCGGGCAGGTTGGCGGCGTGGAGGCCCTCGACCGTCTCCTCGACCGGGTACTCGGCGCGTTTCAGCTCGACGGAGAAGCCCTCCAGGACGGCGTAGGACGCGCGCGGGTCGCCGTCGCGCGGCTGGCCGACGCTGCCGGGGTTGATGACGAGCTTGTTCCCGACCTCGAGGACGTAGGGGATGTGGGTGTGGCCGACGCAGACGACGTCGGCTTCGACCTGTTGCAGGCGGCGTTGCCAAAACTCGACCTCGGGCGGGCCGTACTCGTCGAGCGGGTCGCGCGGCGTGGCGTGGACGAGGAAGAAGCGCTTCTCGTCGAAGGTGACCATGCGCGTCACCGGCAGGGTGGAAAGGTAGCGCAGGTCGGCCTCGCCGAGCCGGTCGCGCGACAGCTGGCGCGTGACGTTGGACAGGTAACGGAAGCCGGTGCCGTTGGCGTTGACGACGTTCTGGGCGGCGTTGTGGTCGTGGTTGCCGCGGATGACGTGCTTGGCGTGGTGGCGCGCCCACTCGACGACCGGGGCCGGGTCCGGGCCGTAGTCGACGAGGTCGCCGAGGACGACGCAGACGTCGTGCGGCTCGGCGAGGACGGTCCGCAGGGCGGCCCAGTTGGCGTGGATGTCGGCCAGGAGGAGGATGCGCATGAGGGGGAACCGCGAAACCGACTCGGGGTGGTAGCTTGACGGCGGCCGCTGGGGTGGAGTATACCGGAGTGGTGCGCGGCTGGTCGAGGGAATCCTCTCCCCGCCGCCGCGCCGCCTGGGGAGGCCCCGAACCGTGGCTATCGACAAGTCCCGTCGCCGGTTGCCGTTGCGCGACCTGCTCACCGACGCGGAGCGGCGAGCGCGGGCGGCCATCGAAGTCCTGAACACGCAGTTGCTCCAGCGCGTGGCCGACCTGCGCGACCTGTCGCGCGGCCAGCAGCGCAAGAAGGGCCCGACGTCGATCATCGCCCTCCTGCACGCGGTCGACCGCGTCGTCGCCGAGGCGAACGAGTTGACCAAGCCGCTGGAGGAGCTGCACGCCGAGCTAGAGGAGATCCACGAGACCGCGAACCGCGAGCGGTTCAACCGCTGACGGGCGCGAAAAAATCGTGAACCCTCCGAAAGAATCTCGCGTCGAACTACTTGTCACTTTGGCGGGTGCCTGATAAGGTAACCGCGGATCGATGATCTTTGACAACTCGGTAGGAAGCGAGGCGTCGCAGCGACGTCGGGCGTGGCGAGGGCGTATGCCTTCGTGACGATCGGCCAGTTGCGGCGCGGAATTGTGTGAAGAACGCGAGCGAATGAGAAGATAGAGCGAGTAGGAACGTTACGCGTCGGTGCCCTTTCGGGAGCTGGCCCGCTCGGCCAGCCGTCCGACGGCCTTACCAAGGGCCGCCCCCGGCATCGGCGTGCTTGTCCGCCGCAGTGACCCGTCCCGACCGCGGCCGAGGGGGCCCTCACCGAGCCCCCGAGGATGCGCCGGGTCAGGCCAATGCGGCCAAGCTAGTAAGGGCGTGTGGGGGATGTCTTGGCGCCAGAAGGCGACGAAGGGCGTGGAAGACTGCGATAAGCTCGGGGTAGCCGTCAAACGGGCGTTGATCCCGAGATCCCTGAATTGACGTACGCTGAATCCATAGGCGTGCGTGGCGAACCCGGGGAACTGAAACATCTCAGTACCCGGCGGAAGAGAAAGAAACCTCGACTCCGTCAGTAGCGGCGAGCGAACGCGGACCAGCCTAAACCGGAGGGACTTGTCCCCCCGGGGTTGTAGGACCGGCGACATGTATCTCGGAACCTAGCCGAAGCGACCTGGAAAGGTCCACCGCAGCGGGTGATAGTCCCGTAGGCCAAAGGCGAGGGGAGCTAGCCGGCACCTGAGTAAGACCCGACACGTGGAAGTGGGTCCGAATCGACGGGGTCCATCCCGTAAGGCTAAGTACTCTCTGGCGACCGATAGCGAACCAGTAGCGCGAGCGAACGATGGGAAGAACCCCGAAAGGGGAGGACACTGAACCTGAAACCACACGCCTACAAGCGGTCAGAGCCCTATGGGGTAACCCAGGGTGATGGCGTGCCTTTTGCATAATGATCCGGCGACTTACCGTCTCGGGCCAGGTTAAGCGCCTCTGGCGCGGAGCCGAAGCGAAAGCGAGTCTCAACGGGCGACGAAGTCCGTGGCGGTAGACGCGAAACCACGTGAACTACGCGTGGCCAGGTTGAAGTGGGGGTAATGCCCCATGGAGGACCGAACTCACTAGTGTTGAAAAACTAGGGGATGAGCCGCGTGGAGGATTGAAAGTATCATCAAACGTGGAGATAGCTCGTTCTCTCCGAAATAACTTGAGGGTTAACGTCCGGTGCTGACTTACGGGGGTAGAGCGACTGAATCGGCTAGGGGGCCTACCCGGCTACCCTTCCGAACCAAACTCCGAATACCGTAAGGTGAAGCCGGGCAGCTAGACGGCGGGGGATAAGCTTCGTCGTCGAGAGGGGAACAACCCAGACCGCCTGCTAAGGCCCCCCAGGCACGCTGAGTGCGAAAGGAAGTTGGATTCCGCTGACAGCCAGGATGTTGGCTTAGAAGCAGCCACCATTTAAACAGTGCGTAATAGCTGACTGGTCGAGGAGTCCTGCGCCGATAATGAACGGGACTAAGCGTGCCGCCGAAGCAGCGGACTGACACGTAAGTGTCAGTGGTAGGAGAGCGTCGCACACGCCGTCGAAGGGGCACGGACAACGAGCCCTGGAGGCAGTGCGAGTGATAATGCCGGAACGAGTAACGATAAAACGGGTGAGAATCCCGTTCGCCGAAAGCCTAAGGTTTCCTGGGGAAGGTAAATCCGCCCAGGGTGAGTCGGACCCTAACGCGAGGCCGAAAGGCGTAGCGGATGGACGGCCGGTTAATATTCCGGCACCGCACGTTGCGGTCGATGTTGCCAGGACGCTGGCGGGAAGGGGATCGCCCTGCTAGATGGGCGTGCCGCAAGGCCGAGAGCACCTATGATCTCGAAGTCCTCGGAACGACAGCCAAGAAAAGCCGGCAGCGGACAAGACGTGTGCCCGTACTAAAACCGACACAGGTAGGCGAGATGAATATTCTCAGGCGCTCGAGAGAACGCTGGTCAAGGAACTCGGCAACATAACCCCGTAACTTCGGGAGAAGGGGTGCCCTTTGGGGTGTCAAAGCTCTGAGGGGCCGCAGAGAAATGGGTCTAGCGACTGTTTACTAAAAACACAGGTCTGTGCGAAGGCGCAAGCCGAGGTATACAGACTGACGCCTGCCCGGTGCCGGTAGGTTAAGGAAGAGGGTTATCTCGCAAGAGAGAAGCTCGCAACCGAAGCCCCGGTAAACGGCGGCCGTAACTATGACGGTCCTAAGGTAGCGAAGTTCCTTGTCGGGTAAGTTCCGACCTGCATGAATGGCGTAACGACTGGACCACTGTCTCGACCAGCGACTCGGTGAAACTGTAGTTGTTGTGAAGATGCAACATACCCGCAACTAGACGGAAAGACCCCGTGAACCTTTACTGCAGCTTAGTATTGGGTTTAGGCCCAGCATGCGTAGCGTAGGTGGGAGACTGCGAAGCCGGCGTCTCGGCGTCGGCGGAGTCGGCCAATGAAACACCACCCTTGTTGTGCTTGAATTCTAACCCCGTCCCGTCATCCGGGCGGCGGACAGTGCTAAGTGGGCAGTTTGACTGGGGCGGTCTCCTCCCAAAGAGTAACGGAGGAGTCCAAAGGTACCCTCAGCCCGGTCGGCAATCGGGCTTCGAGCGTAAAGGTAGAAGGGTGCTTGACTGCGAGTCCCATGAGACGAGCAGGTACGAAAGTAGGGCTTAGTGATCCGGCGGTGCTGGATGGAAAGGCCGTCGCTCAACAGATAAAAGGTACTCCGGGGATAACAGGCTTATCTCCCCTGAGCGTTCACAGCGGCGGGGAGGTTTGGCACCTCGATGTCGGCTCATCGCATCCTGGGGGTGGAGAAGCTCCCAAGGGTTTGGCTGTTCGCCAATGAAAGCGGTACGTGAGCTGGGTTTAGACCGTCGTGAGACAGGTCGGTCCCTATCTGTTGCGGGCGCAGGAGGCTTGAGCGGCTTCCTCCCTAGTACGAGAGGACTGGGAGGGACGTACCTCTGGTGTTCCGGTTGTCGCGCTAGCGGCAGCGCCGGGTAGCCACGTACGGCACGGATAAACGCTGAAGGCATCTAAGCGTGAAACCCCCCGCGAGACGAGGCCTCCCTCCGTAAGGTGAAGGCTCCTGGAAGACCACCAGGTCGATAGGCCGGGTGTGTAAGTGCAGCAATGCATTTAGCTAACCGGTACTAACAGCCGACCGCTTCGCCGCATTGACCCGCCCCGGACCACCGCACCCGCGGACACCCGGACGGGACACCGATGCAAGCAAGCAGCGGACGAGTACGGTAACGATCTTCACTGGCCCTGACGACTCAGGCGTTCGCGTCCCCACACGATACTCCCCCTCCCCGGAGGGTCTCGCTTCCTACCTAGACTTTCCCGGTGACCAGACCTGGATGGCCCCACCCGTTCCCATCCCGAACACGGCCGTTAAGCATCCAGGGCCGATGGTAGTCCGTCGAGGGCGAGAGTAGGTCATCGCCGGGGTTTGATCTCAACCCTTCCTCTACCGAGGGAGGGTTGAGTCGTTTTTGGACCGTGCCGCCTCGCACGATCTTCGCCGGTGTCTCTACAATGGGAATGGACGCCCTATCGAGGTCCGCACATGCCAGCCGCCCCCGTCAAACCGACCCGCTGGGAACTCGCCGCCGAGGCGATCGCGGTCCGCATCCGGTGGTTCGGCCTCGTCGTCGGCTACCTCCTCGTCAACGTGACCAGCGAGGGGACCGTCCAGCTCGTCCTCAACGCGATCCTCAGCCTCGGCCTCGGGTTCACGCTGCTGGACTCGTATTTCAGCCTTCGCGGCCGGATCTTTCTTGCCGACTACCCGCTGCTCATCTCCGGCATGGAGGCCCTGTTCATCGGCCTGCTGTGCTACTTCGATCGCGGTCTGGAGAGCAGCTTCCGGTACTACTACTTCCTGTCACTGATCTGTTGCGCGATACGACATAGCCCCTCGGTCACCTACCTGACCTGTGCGTTGCATTGCCTCAGTTTCGGGGCGCTGGCCGTCGCCCTGCCGCCGAGCGCCGACTCGCTCGTTCCGTTCACCCTCTCCCTGGTCGTCATGGTCTGGGTGACGTGGGCCAGCAGCGCTCTGGCGTTGCTCCTCAAGCGGGTCGGCGACCACCTCACCGAACTCAACGACGCCCTCCGACAACACCAGCAGAAGCTGGAGCAGAAGATCGCCGAGCGTACCCGCGACCTGCAGGAAGCCCAGGCCCACGTCCTGCACCAGGAGAAGATGGCCGCGTTCGGCCTCCTCGCCGCCGGCATCGCCCACGAGGTCGGCAACCCGCTCACGTCGATCAGCACGATCGTCCAGATCCTCCGCCGCCGCGACCAGGACGCCTACACCCAGAACAAGCTCCACCTCGTCAATGAACAGTTACGGCGCATCCAGAGCACCCTCCGTGAGCTGATCGAGTTCAGCCGGCCGGCCAACTCGGCACGGACCAATTGCTCGCTCGGCGATGTCCTCGACGACGCGCTGAGCATCGCAAAATATTACCAGCGGACGCGCGGCCGGATCGCCCCGCCGAGCTACCCCGAGGAGCCGGTCGTACTCTCGGGCGTCCGCGACCAGCTGGTGCAGGTCTTCTTGAACCTGATCCTCAACGCGATCGACGCCGTGGATCGCTCGGGGACGATCGCGATCGAGATCGACCGGGTCGGCGAACTGGTCGAGGTGCGCGTCCGCGACACGGGGCCGGGCATCCCGGTCGAGCAGCAGGCCAACCTCTTCCAGCCGTACTTCACGACGAAGAAACACGGCACCGGCCTCGGCCTGTTCGTCACGCGCAAGCTCGTCGTCGACCACGGCGGTCGGATCGACTTCGACTCGGTGCCGGGCCAGGGCACGACGTTTCGCGTGACGTTGCCGCTCGTCGTTCCGGCCGAGGTCGCCTGCCCCGAGGAGGCGGTGTCATGAGCCAACCGACCCCCGCGCGCATCCTCGTCGTCGACGACGAGGCGATCATCCGCGAGACGCTGGCGGAGTACCTCGCCCAGGAGGGCTTCCGTCCTACGACGGCCCCGTCCGGCGAGAAGGCCCTCCAGTTCGCCCAGGCCGAGGCGTTCGACCTGGCCCTGTGCGACGTGCAACTTCCCGGCATCGACGGCCTGGAACTGCTCCGCCGACTGCGTCTTCTCAACCCGGAGATGGGCGTCCTGCTGATCACCGCCTACGCTACGGTGGACAACGCCGTCGAGGCGTTCCAGCGCGGGGCCCACGACTACCTGATGAAGCCGATCCTGCTGGACGAGGTCGCGACGAAGGTGCGCCGGTTCCTCGCCGCCCGGGCGCTGCACCTGGAGAACCAGTGGCTGCGGCGCGAGCTGAACCGGGCCCACCCGACGCCGGACACGATCCTCGGCGACAGCCCGGGCATGGTGGCGGTCAAGGACATGATCCGCAAGGTCGGCCCGACGCGCTCGACGGTGCTGATCGCCGGCGAGAGCGGCACCGGCAAGGAGCTGGTCGCCCGGGCGATCCACCAGGCCGGCTCGGACCGCGGCCGGTTCGTCGCGGTCAACTGCGCCGCCATCCCGCACGAGCTGCTCGAGAACCAGCTGTTCGGCCACCGCAAGGGGGCGTTTACCGGCGCGGACCGCGACCAGCCGGGCGTCTTCGTCCACGCCGGGGCGGGGACGGTCTTCCTCGACGAGATCGGCGAGATGCCGCTGGCGACCCAGGCGAAGCTCCTGCGGGCGATCGAGCAGAAGGAGGTCTTCCCGGTCGGAGCGAACGAGCCGATCCGGGTCGAGGCCCGCGTCCTGGCGGCGAGCAACAAGGACCTCGCCAAGGAGGTCGAGGCAGGCCGATTCCGAGAGGATCTGTTCTATCGGCTCAACGTCGTCTGCGTCGCCGTCCCGCCGCTGCGCGAGCGGCGCGAGGACATCCCGGCCCTGGTCGAGTACTTCCTGCAACGGCACGCCCGCGAGCTGGGCAAGCGCGTCCAGGGCGTCGAACACGAGGCGATGCAGCGCCTCGTCGCCTGGCGCTGGCGCGGCAACGTCCGCGAGTTGCAGAACGCCCTCGAACGGGCGGTCATCCTCGGCGACGGGCCGCTGGTCCGCCTGCACGACCTGCCGCCGGACATGGTCCCCGACGACGACGCCGGCCCGGTCGATGACCTCGACGAGGCGATGAAGCGCTTCGAGCGGCAGCACATCGAGCGCATCCTCCGACTGACGCCGGACAAGAAGGAGGCCGCCCGCCGGCTGAATATCGGCCTCAGCTCGCTGTACCGCAAGATCGCCGACCTCGGCATCGCCACGCCGGAAGGGAGCCGGACATGACCGAGACGCCCGCCCGCTCGCTGCGCATCCATCCGGACGAGGTCCTGGCCCGCCTCGCCGCCGGCCGGGTTCGCTTCCTCGACGTGCGCGGCCAGGTCCACCGCGAGGCGACTCCGTTGCAGATCGTTGGGTCTGTGCGGGTCAACGCGGTGCTGCTGACCGTCGAGCCGGACTGGCGGCCGGACGACCTGCTTGTCGTCTACTGCACCTGACGGAACGACGCCCTGAGTGCCCGTGTGGCGCTGAAGTTACGCGAGCGAGGCTACGCCGACGCCTACGCCCTCCGCGGCGGCTGGGACGGCTGGCTGGCGGCCGGCGGCCCGACGGAGGAGCGGCCCACATAGCCGCCGGCTTGCCGGCGATCTTCGTCCGATGACAGAGGTGCCCGTGCAGTTGCTCGACGCGACCCTGGCCGAGCCGGCCGCGAACCTCGCCCTGGACGAGGCCATGCTGTTGCTGGCCGAGGACGGCCTGGCCGGCGAGGTGCTCCGCCTGTGGGAATACCCCGACCCGGTGGTCGTCCTCGGCTCGTCGTGCCGGGTCGGCCTCGACGTGGACGTCGCGGCGTGCGAGGCGGAAGGGGTGCCGATCCTGCGTCGCTCCAGCGGCGGCGGCACCGTCCTGTGGGGCACCGGGTGCCTGCTGTTCAGCCTCGTCCTCGACACGGAGCGCGAGCCGGCCCTGGAGGGGATCCGCTCGTCGTACCGCTGGATTCTCGAACGGGTCGTCGAGTGCGTCGGTGCCCCGGGCTTGCGCGTTGATGGCATCAGCGACCTGGCGGTCGGCGACCGGAAGTGCTCCGGCAACGCCCAGCAGCGGAAGCGGCGGTACATCCTGCACCACGGCACGCTGTTGCATGCGTTCGACCTCGCGGGGGTGGGCCGGTTCCTGAAGCAGCCGCCGCGCGAGCCGGAGTATCGCGCCGGCCGGATGCACGCCGACTTCCTGTGCAACCTGCCGCTGACAGCGGCGGAGCTGCGCGAGCGCCTCCTCGCCGGGTGGGAGGCGTGGGAGCCGTACCCGGAGGTGCCGTTCGGCCGGATCGACGAGCTGCGGGCGGAGCGGTACGACAGGGCGGAGTGGACGATGCGGCTGTGAACGGAGCGAGCCGTCTCATTTTAGGCCCGTTGTCCACCGGAGGGAGGCATGTCGAGCTTGACCGAGGTGCGGTGGCCGGCGATTCGGAACCCGGCTGTCCTGTTGGATGGTGTGCGGGCCCAGCAGCCGAAGCTCTCCTTGCGGAAGTAGCGTCGATACCTCTGCGCTTGCTCCCGGTGGGTGCCCGACTTCCCCACCGCTGACCGGTTGCCCCAGGCTGTCGAAGCCGTTGAAGCCTTCGCGGACGGGCTGATCGGGTTGGATCAGTTGAACGTCGCCCGTGACGCCGTGAAGAGCCCTTCCGGCCACCGCGCCGTTGGAGGAAGGTATCGGCGGCTGTGCGAATGCGTGCTGTCCGGCAATAGCCTGCTCTGGGACGCGGCCAAACAAGTCGCCAATCTCGCCATCGTCGTCCGTGCAGTTGCGGCTCTCGGCCCCGCCACACCCGAGAACTCCGCGGAATGGCAGGCGCTCGATGACGCCGAACGGCCGGAACTCTGTAGCCTCGTCCGCGACATCTTCGGCAATCCCTTTCGCCCGGTGTGCTTCGACCCGGCCTGGGCGACGGCGACGGCCGTGCGGCTCGCCGCATCGATGTACGAGGAGAGGGACTTCGGGGCCGTGCCCATTCTCGGGGACGCCCTCGAAGATGCCGGGTGCGGGGATGCCGACATGCTCCGCCACTTGCGTTCGCCCGGCCCGCATGTCCGGGGCTGCTGGGTGCTCGACCTGGTCCTGGGCAAGAAGTGACACGGGCGGCCGTCAGCTCAAAGGTGGCGTTCTACTGGTCGGTCACTTCGGCTTCGTCCGTCGCTGACGCTTCCGGCTCGGATGTCGCCCCCGCCGCTTTCTTCAACTCCGCCAGGACCGCCTCGATCTCCCGGACGCAGCCGGTCAGCGATGCCGACGCCATGTGGAAGTTGGTGTGGTCGCTGACCCGCTTGTACTCCGCCGCGAAGTGCTCGGCCGCGCGACGGAGCTTCGACAGCTTCGCCTTCACCCGGTGCAGAAACTCCTTCACGTCGCCGCGCAGGAACGCCGGCTCCGTCGAGCGGATGTAGTCGAAGATCGTCCGGTGCACGTCGAGGAGGTCCTCCTCCTCGGCGATGTCGTCGCTGTGCTTGAGGAACGCCCGCACCATCCAGGCGTGGGCCAGGACGACTTGCAGGCGCTCGACGGCTTCTTCGGGGGTCATGGCGTCGCCGGTTTCGGCGTCGGCGGGGCCGACTCGGACAGCTCCTTCGAGTACAGCACCAGGGCCGCCCCCAGGCCGACCAGCACGATGCCGACCCAGAGGTACGGGTGCGGCGACGTGAAGCCGAAGTGGAGCGGCTCGCCCTCCTTCGGGTGCCAGACGATGCTCACCAGCGTGTTGATGACCGGGGCGAGGCCGAAGATCAGCGGCGCGATGTACAGCTTGTACGTCGCCGGCGGCCGGCCGGACGCCTTCGCCGACTCGATCGCCGACTTCGTCGCGAAGATGACGCAGATCGCCCCGATCGCTCCCGCCGCACCGGCGAGGCCGGCGAACGTCAGGCCCGTGGCCGAGCCCCAGTTCGGCTGGCTCTCGGCCGGCAGGCCGGCGAGGTAGACGCCCGGGATGACGACCGCCAGGAGGAAGTACGCCACGCCGACGCACAGGATGGCGGCGATCCGGCTGGACGGCTTGCCGCCGAGTTCGCTGCCGCCGTAGAAGATGAGCGGGACGTAGGTGCCCCAGCACAGCCCGGCCAGGGTGACGTACAGCAGCCAGGGGTGCTTGCCGGTGAAGCCGGCGGCGACCTCTTCACCCAGCGTTCGGGCCGGCGGGGCGTCCTCGGCGGTCGCGGTGACCGTCGTCTCGGCGGCAGGCTTCTTCTCGCTCAGCTCCTTCGAGTAGAGGACGAGGCCGGCCCCGAGCGCGACGCAGACGATGCCGACCCAGAGCGTCGGGTGCGGGGCGTGGTAGCCGAAGTGCAGCGGCTGGCCCTTCTTCGGGTGCCAGAAGATGCTGACGAGCGTGTTGATGACCGGGGCGAGGCCGAAGATCAGCGGCGCGATGTACAGCTTGTAGGCCCCCTTGTCCGCGAGTTTCGCCTCGGTCGCGCTGGCGAACGCGGCCTGGGTGGCGAAGACGACGCAGATCGCTCCCAGCGCCCCGGCCGCCCCGGCGAGGCCGGAGAAGAGCAGGCCGGTGACGGTGTTCTCCGGCCGGTCCTTGGCCGGCAGCCGAAGCAGATACCACGCCGGGAAGACGACGCCGATGAGGAAGTAGGCGACGCCGACGCAGAGGATGGCGAGGAGGCGGCTGGACGGCGTGCCGCCGAGTTCGCTGCCGCCGTAGAAGATGAGCGGGACGTAGGTGCCCCAGGCGAGGCCGGCCAGGGCGACGTAGACGAGCCAGCGGTAACGGTCCATGCGGTCGAAGCCCCCTTGCCGGTCCGAGCGCGAACGGGCGAGCCAGGGGTTAGTTTACGACTCGGCCCGGTCACGGCGAGGCGGTCACAGGATGCGCAGGTCGCGGCACGCCTCCTCGTAGGTCGCTTCAAGGTCGAGCGGCATGGCGAGATCGACCGCCAGCCACAACGGCAGCGTCGGCAGCACCCGGCCGACCGCGAGTGGGTGGGCCCAAGATTCAAACAGCCAGTCCGCCGGGCGCTGGACGCCGCGACAGGCGACGGCGTAGGTAGCGGGCGGTTCCGTGCCCAGGGCCGGATCGGTCAGGCCGAGCGCGGCGAGCAGGTCGTGGTAGAGGTTGAAGTCGGCGTTCGTTACCGGATCGACGATCACCACCGAGACGGCGTTATGAAGCAGGGCCAGGCACTTCGCGACGAACGCCTGTCGCGATTCCGGCCGGTCCTTGTTCGACGGGCTGACCAGTTCGATGGCCGCGACGAGGGTCTGGCCGAGTTGCTCGTCGTAGACGCGGATGGCGTAAGTTTCCTGCGGCGGCAGGAGGGTCGTGGCCGTCAGCGTCGGATGCGGCGGTGCCCATACCGCAGTGGCAACTGCCCCGTTGCCGCTGGGGCCGTTCGCGGTGGCGTGTTCCTCGTGCACCGTACCGAGATCGACCTCGACGCTGGAACCGAGGTGGATTGTCGGTCCGGCGACGTAACGCGGCGGCAGCGTACGGTTCAGGTGGCGCATGATGACGACCGGCCAGGTGCCGTGGAGGCGGTCCCACCGGGAGCGAACCGCGACGGGGTCGCGGAATGGATCGCGCAGCGGCATGTCGGTACCCTCCTTCCGACATCCTACCCGGCCCTCACTCCCTCCGCAGCGCCGGTTGCAGCGGCTGGCGCAGGGCAACCCACGTCGCCAGGACCGTCGCCGTCAGGCCGACCAGGAGCACCAGGCCGAGCAGGAAGCCTAGCCGGCCCCACGGCAGGGTCGCCGTCCCGGCGACGAGCTGCGGCGCGACCGACAGGAGCGCCGCCGCCGTGCCGACGACCAGGCCGAGGCCGAGCAGCGTCGCGTTCTCGATCAGGATCAGCCGGTTGAGGCTGCCGTGCCGGTAGCCGAGGGCCTGGAGAAGGGCCAACTCGCCCTGCCGTTCCCAGACACTTCGCAAGAGCACGACCGCCAACCCGAGCGAGCCGAGGACCAGGCCCAGGCCGCCCAGCGCCTGGAACGTCGAGAGGTACGTGTTCTCGATCGCTAGGTAGCCGGCCAGCTTCTCGGCCGAGGTCGTCGCGCTGAAGCCGCGGCCGGCGAGGGCCGTCTGGAGCAGGTCCTTCACCCGTGTCTCGGTCCCCGGCGGGCAGGCGATCAGGAAGTAGCGATACCCCTCCTGGCCCGGGTACAGGCCCAGGAAGCGCCGCTCGCTGACGAGCAGGGCCGACTGGAAGACGCTGTCCTTGAGCAGGCCGTCGATCCGCAGCGTGGCCGGGGTGCCGGTCGCGTCCGGGACGCTGAGCGTGCCGCCGAGGCCGCTCTGGAGCTGCCACATCACGGTGTTCTGCTCGCCGAACGCCGGCACCGCCTCGCCGTCGGCGTCGAGCAGGAGCCACGGGTTCTCCGGCGACCCGTGCACCGTCGCGCCGAAGACGAAGCCGCCGCGGTCGATCAGGGAACGCGGCACGCCGAGGACGCGCGGCCGGCGCGGCTCGTAGAGGTTCAGGCACGACGCGTCGTCGCCATCGCGGACGCGCAGGGCGACGACCTCGACCTGGGCGAGCAACTCGCGGTCGGCGCGGAGGCGTTCGACCCGGTCGGCGACCTGGCGCTTCTGGTAGTCGGCCTGGAGGGCGTCGAGGATCTCGCCGCGGCCCTCCTCGCTGTTGAGGTCGCGGACGATCGGCAGCTCGCTCTCGCCGACGAGGGCGAAGCCGCCGTCGGGGCCGGACTTGTCGTGCGTGCCGGCGTGGGCCGTCCGGCGGAACGACTCGACCGCGACGAGCAGGAACGCCGCCGCGGCGAGCAGCCCGACGGTCAGCAGGGACCGGCCCGGGTTGCGGGCCAGGTTGCGAAGGGCGAGCTGGCCCAGGCCGCCGTCGGGCCGCAGCGGCGTCGGGCTCGTCGCCTTCAGCCAGCGCGACACCAGCAGCAGCCCCGCCGTCAGGAAAAGGGCCCCGCTGCCGAAGAATGTGCCCGCCTGAGCCTCGTGCCCCGGGACGAAGAACGCCACGCCGAGCAGCACGACGCCGAGCCCGACGCAGCCGATCAGCCAGTACGGGGGCCGGGGCGGCGGCGGGATGAGGCTCGCCGGGTCGGTCTCGTCCTTCGTCTTGCCGGCGATCAGCAGCCGGGGCGGCACCTTCGCCATGCCGCGGACGACCCACCAGATCGTGGCGAGCGCGACGAGCACCGACGCGGCGAAGCCGATCAGCAGGCTCAGCCACGTCCACGACGGACGGAGGAACGAATCGAGCATCCCGCCCGGCCAGAGGAACTGCATCAGTTGGATCAGGAGCCGCGAGTAGAGCAGGGCGAGCAGGCAGCCGACGACCGCCCCGACTACGGCGAGCAGGGCCCCCTCGCGCAGCAAGAGCCGGCCGAGGATCGCCGGCCGATAGCCCGACGTTGCGAGCAGGCCGATCTCCTTCGCCCGGCGTTCGAGGTTCAGCCGGAAGAGCAGGCCGACGAGTAGCAGGGCCGCGGCGATGAGGAAGAAGCTGAAGCCGAGGAACAGCCCGGCGAAGTTCATCGCCCCGCCGCTCGCCTTGAGGCCGTCGGCCCGGACCGGCTGGACGACGAGGCCGAGGTGTTCGAGCGTCACCGCCCCGAGGAACGCCTTGCGGAACGTCTCGGCCGACTTGTCGAGGTCGGCTCCCGGAGCGGCGAGCAGGCGCACCGAGGTCGCCTTGCCGTACCGGCTGCCGAAGAGTTTTTCCGCCGTGGCGAGGTTGACGTAGGCACGCGGCGTCGTGCGGTACTCCTGCCAGAAGCGGTCGCTCAGGTCGCCGGTTTTGACGCGCTTGCTGTCGAACTTGAACGGCGGCTTCCAGCTGCCGACGTCGTCCTTGTCGGTGACGCCCGGGAACTCTGGCGTCAGCTCCGGATCGACGAGCGGCCCGGCGAGGTCGATGCCGCCGGCGCTGGTGAGTTCGACGGTCTTCTCCTGGTAGTTGCCGTGCTGCTCCGGCGGGTAGAAGACGAGTTTGACCTTGTCGCCGGCCTTGTTCGCCAGCGGCGACTCGGGCCACTTTGCAAGCAGGACGTGGTCGTCCGGCAACTTGTCCTTGCCGAGCGGCGGCAGGCTCGGATCGACGCCGGCGACGAGGACGTAGGGCAGGGCCTGGTCGCCCTCGGCAAGGGTGTTCGCCAGGTAGACGAGCACCGGGGCCGGCGTCAGGCCGGCCGTCTTCGCCGCGGTCTTCGCCGCCGTCTCGAACGCCGGCTCGATCAGGAACGCCTTGCTTTCCAGGGTCAGGAACGGCCGGCCGGCGAAGTACGCCCGAAGCTCGTCGCGGGTGATCGCGTCGTCCTTCGCCTTCGGCACCGCCCGGGCGACCGCCCCGGCGAAGCGGTAGACGACCTTGTCGCCGGACGGCCGGCACCACTCCGACCCGGTCAGGACGCCGTCGCGGTCGCGGTCGAGCCGCTTCAGCAGCGCGTCGGCCCGGTCGGCCGGCCGGATCAGTTTCAGGCCGAGGTCGTCGAGCGTCAGCCGGGCCTGGACCTGCTCGGCGACCCGGCCCGGGTCCGCTCCGCGCAGGAGGAAGCCGTTCACCTTGCCCGGCTGGTCGAGGGCCTGCTGCAACGCCGCGAGCGGGACGAACACCGTCCGCACCGTGTCGAGGCTCGGCTGGAGCGAGAACTTGCCGCCGGCGTCGTCCGGGCTGAGGGTGCGGGCGACGGTCAGCGTCGCGGTGCCGACGGCCGCGTCGCCTTCGCGGTCGCCCAGGAGCGTCTCGCGCGGGATGTCGCTCGCCTTGAGCAGCGACAGCTCGACCTTGCCACCTGCCGACACCTCCAGCTCGCGGGCCAGGGCGTCGTTGAGGACGGCCTCGGCGAGGGAACTGTTCCAGAACGCGGCGTCGTCGCCGCCGGGTTCGCCCCGGTTCCAGAAGCGGGCGTCGACGCCGACGATCTGCACCTTGCGCACGATCTTGCCGTCGGCGGTCGCCGTGCCGCGCAGCAGCAGCAGCGGCGCGACGCCCGGCGCGTCGAGGTCGGCGGCGATCTCCTGACGCAGGAACCGCCCGCCGACGAGGGCCTGCTCGACCCAGCCGAGGCGGTCCTCGGTCAGCCGGGCGAGGCTCGCCCGGAGCGAGTCGCCGACGAGGAGGGCCCCGGTCAGGACGGCCGTGCCGACGGCGACGCCGAGGACGACGGCGAGGTTCGCCCGGGCGTGGTAGAGCAGGTTGCGCAGCGTGAGGCCGTTGAGGTTCATGGCGCGGCCCCCTCCGACACGGTCAGCCGGCCCTCGCTCATGCGCAGGACGCGCGGCATCATCTCGGCCAGGTGCGGGCTGTGCGTCACGACGACGAGGTGGGTCTGCTCCTGGCGGTGCAGCTCGATCAGGAGCTTGCCGATGTCGCGGGCGAGCTTCGCGTCGAGGTTGCCGGTCGGCTCGTCGGCGAGCAGGAGCCGCGGCCGGAGGATGAGCGCCCGGGCGAGGGCGACGCGCTGCCGTTCGCCGCCGGACAGCTCGGCCGGGCGGTGGTCGAGCCGGTGGCCGAGGCCGACCCGTTCGAGCAGCTCGCGGGCCCACTTGGCGATGTCGGCCGGCACCTCGCGGCAGACGAGGGTCGGGATGAGGACGTTCTCCAGGACGCTGCACTGCGGCAGGAGGTGGTGGTCCTGGAAGACGAAGCCGACGCGGCGGTTGCGGAAGTCGGCCAGCTCCGCCTCGCCGAGCGCGAACGGATCGACGCCGTCGAGGGTGACGCTGCCGGAGGTCGGCCGGTCGAGGGTGCCGAGGATCTGGAGGAGGGTCGTCTTGCCGGAGCCGGACGGCCCCATGACGGCGACGGCGTCGCCGGGGGCGAGCGCGAGATCGACGTCGTCGAGGACGCGGAGGGCCCCGGCCCGCGTGGGGTATTCCTTGGCGAGGTGCGAAACGGTGAGTGCCATCGGTGAGCCTCTGCTCCGGTCGGCGATCCGTGACTGGCGGGGCCGTGAGGTTCAGGGTAGTGGCCGGGTCGCGCCGCCGACAAGGGGAAACCGTTGCCCCGGTTTCGGGAGGCGGTTACGATGCAAACATCCGTTCCGGAGACGAGCCATGTCCCTTCCCGATGAGCCTATCGCCGACCAGCCGAACAAGGCCGCCGCCGGAGGGATTTCAGGGGGCATCATCGGCCTGTTCGTGTTCCTGCTCATCGCCGGGACGGGGGCGCTGTTCCTCTTCGTCCTGCCCGTCTGCAATTACATCCGCGAGAGCCACGGCCGCGCGGAAGCGCAAAACAAGCTCCGCCAGATCGGCGTCGGCCTGCACGCGATCTGGGACCGCTTCGATTACAAGGCACCTCCCTCCGCAGGGACTTTCGAGGGCCGGGAGGGCACGTTCTTTTTCCACCTGTTGCCATACATCGGCCAGGAAGCCGTCTACCGTTCCGGAGACCGGGCAGCACCGATCGATGCCTTCGCGGTGAGCCTGGATCCGACCGTGACGCCTGGCTGTGCGTTGGCGAGTTTCGCGTCGAATCACGCCGTCTTCGGATTTGAGTCCAACCGAACCCTCGGCCGACTGGCGAAGAAAGGCGTGTCGTTCTGCATCGTCGCGACCCAGCGGTTCGCGGTCACTTCGGGCACACCGCACCCCTGGGCAGACACGACCGATGTCGGCACGTGGATCAGCGGTACCCGCACCCAACTGGAGGTGGATGAGCGGCCCGAGACGGCCACGGCCAACGCCGCCCATGCGTTCGACCGAGGTGCCTGCCAGGTCCTCATGGGAGACGGCAGTGTAAGGGGGATCGCGGGCCCCGGGACGGCGGCTTTTCGGTGGGCCTGCGATCCTGATCAAGGCGGACCCGTGCCGCCCGGGTTGTGGTGAAGGAGTCGCCTTGCGGGGGACGCCCGACCTGAGGACAATAATTTCGTATGAGGTAGTCGCATGGTCGCGGACGACATCGGCTCGCGGGGCGAGGCGATCTTCGCCGTGCTGGTCAGCGACTTCTGCTCCCGGCGTCGTCCCTACTTTCGTCCCCGCTATCTGGGAGAGAAGGCCGAGACGATCGACTTCTTGCTCGAAGTCCTGGACGTGGAAGGGGCAACCCCGTTCTGCTTCGTCCAGGTGAAGACGACCCGGCTCGGGTACACGAAGCGATCACCGCGCCGGTTGAAGGTCGGGCTCAGCGACGAAGAGGTGGCCCGGTTGGTGCGATTCCCGGCTCCGACGTACTTCGTCGGCATCGATGAGGTCGCCCAGGTCGGGTTCCTCATGGCGGTGCTGTCCGGGACGGTCGGGCCGATTCCCTCGCTTCCGACCCGGTTCCCGGTGACCTGCGACAACCTCCGGGCGTGGTCGGAAGAGGTGACGCGTCACTGGCAAGGGCGGGAGACGGCCCGGACCGATTCGGTATTCAGTGAATGAGGACAGCCATGACCCAACTCGATGAAGCCATCCTTCGAGAACGCTCCCGGGCCCTGGCGATCGTTCTGTTGACGGAGCGGGACGACCTGCTCCTCCGCGACGGGACGGCCGAAGGGGTCGATCTCCTCGTCGGGTTGAAGCAGCCGGAGCGGACGGCCCTTCCGCGCCGCTTCGGCGTCGTCCTTTCCGCGTCGCTGGAGCCGGCCTCTCTCGCGGATGTCCCCGGCCTGGTCGAACCGCGCGCTACGAAGCTGCTCGCCGGGGCGGACTTCTCCTTCCCCGTTTGCGTCTTCCATTTCACGATGCGCGACAACCAGGGCTACGTTGCCTGGTACCTCGAACCGACCCTGAGCGGCGACGGGCCGCGACTGCACCGCCACGCCCGCCTCCGCTTCGAGCCGGTGGACAAGGCCACCGCGGACGCCCTCGTCGCCCGAGTCGGGCCCTGGTGGGATGCGTTCTTTTCGCAGGTCCTCGTCGAGGCCGGGTCGTGACCGTGGCCGCTCAGCCCAGCAACGCCCGCGTGCCGAGGCCGTAAAACGTGTACTCCACGTCGTGCCCCGCGTCCCAGAAGCCGGCGGTGTAGCCGCCCTCGGCGCGCTCCGTCTCTTTGAGGAAGCGGCGAAGCGGCCCCGCGGCGAGGCGGTCGAACGCTCCGAGTTGGTGCAGCGTCCACGAGCCGGTGAACGTTGAGAGCAGGTCCGACAGCGGCACGCGCGAATTTGCCCGCAGGCCGCCGTCCTCGCCGACCGCTTCGAGCAGAAACGCCGTCACCGTCGCGTGCAACTCCGCCTCCGGGGCGAGCGTCTCCGGAGCGACCAACTCCAGCAGGCCGATCGCCGCGGCGGTCGGGTTGGTGCCGCTGCGACGCATCGCCGTCACCTCGACGAAGCCGCCGTCGTCGCGCCGACGCGACAGGACCAGGTCGCGAATCAAAGCAGGCCGGGGAAGCGTCCGGCCGAGCACCTCGTAGCACAGCGCGACGAGAAACGTGTGATACGTGCTGGCGGTCGTGCCGCCGGGGGTCTTGTTGTACCCGCCGTCCGGCGTGGCGAGGGTCTCCAACGTTGTCGCTACGCGATCCGGCCAGTCGACCGGGGCGTCGGCGAGCGGGTCGGCCGCGCCCGCGACCTGGAGCAGGACGCAGGCGTACAGCAGCGAGAAGAAATCGACCACCGAGGCGTGCTGGCCGAGGGAGCCCCTCAGGTAGTCGCTCGCCCGATCGGCCGGGTCGCCGTCCAGCGCGTCGAGGACGGCCAGGCCGCGCAGGGCGAACGCGGTGTAGTACAGGTCCGACTCGCCCTCCCGGCCGGCCCAGCCGCCGTCGGGCCGCTGGGCGGCGCGCAGGTAGGCGACGTGCCGCTCGCGCGCCGCGGCCGGCAGCGTCGCCAGGCCGTCGGCCAGCCGGCGGGTCAGGCGGTGCAGGTACGAGTCGTGCGGCATCGGCGCGTCCGGGTCGGAGTCATACGTCGGGCGGCCGGCGGAAAAGGTTCCCCTCGGCCAGGGCCACATCGATATAGTCCGTCGCGGCCCAGACGCCCACCCCGCACGCGACCGCCGCCCCGACGACCCCCAGCGGCCCGGCCGTCGTCGCCCAGATGGCGACAAGGCCGGCGAGCACCACGGCGGTGAAGAACTGGAACGAGGCGTTCATCTCGGCGAGGCGGTGTCGCACCTCGAAGCGCGACGCCAGGCCGAGGCGCACCGTGAAGCCGAGCCAGTACGCCAGCAGGACGAACACGCCGATGTCGAGGCCGTTCGCCGCCAGCCACGGCAGCGGCTCGACGCCGCGCATCCAGAGCAGCCAGAAGACGGCGACCACGGCCCAGACGCCGAGGAAGCCGAAGACGCCGACGAGGCCGAGGAGGAGCCGCACCGGCGCGTAGGCGATGCCCAGCACGGCGGCGAGCTTGAGCGGCAGCACGGCCGTGGCCGCGCCGGGGTAGCGGCCCAGTTCGTGGGCGAGGCGCTCCGGCAGGTCGTCGGAATACGGCAGGTCGTGGAGGAGGGGCAACTCCTCCGGGTGCGTCGGGAAGAGGGCCTCGCGCACCAGGGCCGGCGTCTCGGCGGGCAGGTCCGCCTCGGCGAGGTCGGGCGGGCGGATCATCACGACCGTCGGCACTCCGCAGCCGACCTGGCCGCTCGCCGAGACGGCCAGTTCGGTCGTCACCCACGGCCGGGTCGCCGTCACGGCGTCCTGGATCTGGACGAGGACCGTCGCGCCGCCGAGTTCCTCCTGGAGCCGGTGCCGCCAGCTGCACCCGGACGGGATGTCGGCCACGTCGAAGAAGTGGGGCACGCCGGCCGCCTCCAGGGCGCGGTGCAGCCGCTCCGCCACGCCGCGGCCCCACGCCGACGACCGGGCGTAGCTGAGGAAGACGCGCGCCTTCGCCGGCAGGACCGGGCCGTTCGCCAGGAAGGCGAACGTCCGTCGGCCCGGGACGCTGAGCGTCTCCTGAAGGTGGGTCCACTCGTCCGGGTCGGGGCGGACCGCCTTCCGGCTGGCGGCGACGACGCGCCGGCGGAGCGGGTCGAGGACGGCCGACGTGAAGAACCCGGCCAGGAGGTACGGCGCGTTCGCCAGCAGGGCTGACGCCGGCCAGAGCCAGCACAAGGCGAACGGGGCGACGCCGAGGACCAGGCGCAGCATCGGCCCCGCCGTCGTCGGCGCGGGCAGCGACAGCAACGCGAGGATCGAGAAGTACCACACCGCCCCGAGGCCGTAGAGCAGCCAGGGGAACCACGGGCTCGCCGGGGCCGCCTCGCCGAGGTGGGCGAGGTAGCCGACGGCCGCGAAGATCGCGAGATAGTACGCCGCCGAGAGCCAGGGCACGACGCGGTACAACCCGTCGAGCAGCCGGCGGTACGCGAGCCGGTTCAGCAACTCCGGCAGGGCGCGGAGGTGGGCCGCGACGCCGTCGCGCAGGACGGCGAGCGATTGACCTGCGTCCGGGCCGTTGAACTGGACCGAGTCGAGCAGGTCGGCGACGGTCGGCACGTCGGCCAGGGCGCGGAACTCGGCGAAGGTCAGGTCCGCGAAGTGGACGAAGACGCGGAACTCCGGCCGGCGGACGACCGCCCGCAGGCACGCCGCGACGACCGGGGCGAACGTCGGGTGACGCAGCGCCGCGCGCGAGACGACCAGGACGCAGCTCGCGACCGTGTCGTTCGCCGGGTCCGGCACCGCCGTCGTCGCGGCGTCGATCAGGACGAGCCGGCCGGGCAGGGCGGTCTCCGTCGGGGCGAGGGCCGATTGGACGGCGGAGCCGTCGTCGTGCCAGGCGACGACGGCCACCTCCGGCACGGCCTCGGCTCGCCGGCTGACGTACCGGCCGGTCGCCGGGTCCATGACGAAGTTCACGTCGTCGGACATGCGGCCTCCCTACGCCCGTGGAGCCCAGGAGAGGAGCCTCCGCTTGACGGTGTCGTAATCCTCGACGCCCTCGGGGACGTACAACTGCCGTCCCTGGCCGACGACGATCAGGCCGGCGGCCGTCTCGGTGACGCGCGTCACCTCGGCCCGGCGGATGCGCGGGCTGTCCGGGAACTCGGTCAGGTAGACCTGCTCGTCGTCGAGGTAGAGGCCCCAGTCCTTCCAGGCGATGGCGTCGTTGAGCCAGGTCCGCACCGCGAAAAGTGCGAGCATCACGGCCAGGCATCCCGCGACGGCGACGCTCGGCCAGAGGGTAAGCTCCCAGAAGTAGACCGTCGCCGCGAAGAAGATCGCGGATAGGACGAGGAACGCCTGGAACATCCCGGCGAGCATCCGCCATTTGGCGCGCTGTCGGCCCTGGGGCGTCAGGCGATAGAGCGTCTTCATGGGCGAACCTCACACGGGCGGGCATTCCAGTCGATCGCGGACACCGGCCGGGATCTCAACCGAGACGAGCCGTTCCTCGCCGAGACGGCAGCAGACGCACGTCAGCTTGCCGCGGGCGAGCAGATTCTCGCCGAGAAAGAACTCGACGGCGTACGTGATCGATTTCGTGCCGAGCCGCTCGATTTGGACGACGACGTCGATCACGTCCTCGAAGCGGGCCGACTTGG
>Ga0268299_1001281_pt1 | contig 47887 bp, 44 predicted proteins | sample NOBtaG_FD_193484 | JGI IMG/M metagenome (GOLD analysis project Ga0268299, IMG submission 193484) | Activated sludge microbial communities from bioreactor in Nijmegen, Gelderland, Netherland - NOB reactor | ecosystem: Engineered > Bioreactor > Aerobic > Activated sludge | place: Netherlands... | reverse complement strand
TTTCTGGAAAGGATTTATTAGAAACAGGTTGTTTCATAGGTTAAGTTACAATAATAAAAAACCCCGCCTGCCCCGACCAAAATCGGAACAGAACGGGGTCACCCCTCAACCTAAACCTGCATGCCGGTAGGCAAGCCCTGTTTTTTAGTTAACCTTAATGGTAGTTTTCAAAACTTTCTTTTCATCTTTTGGAATGGTCAATTCCAGGATGCCATCCAGGTATTTCGCACTGATTTTAGTAGCATCTACATTTTCAGGAAGGGTAAATGAACGGCTAAAGGTTCCATACTGAGTTTCTACCGAATGAAAATTATTTTCCTTCTTCTCGCGGGTGTACTTGCGCTCACCGCTGATGGTTAGGAAGTTATCATTCACATCAATTTTGAAATCATCCTTCTTCATGCCCGGAACAGCCACATGCACTTCAAAGGCCTTGTCTTCCTCGATAATATCAACCCGGGGAACAAAAGAATAAGCGGATCCACCGCTGCGCGCTACGGTATCGTTAAAAAAACGATCGATCAAATTGCTGAAAGATGACGGTGTGTAATCATTCAGCGCGGAGTTATAACGAATCAGATTCATACTTTTAAGATTTTGGTTAAACATGATTTTTAATTCCTGTATTAACCTTCTTAGGAAAAAGTATGCCGATGGGATTTTTTAAGACAGAATGACTGAAAAGAGCAAAGTGATAAGAGAGATTCAGGACAAATTGTCCTGATCATGCATAAAGAGCCTCCTTCTGTTCTGCTACTTTTTCATTCTCGATGTATTCATCATACGACATCAACTTATCGATGAAGCCGTTTGGCGTAATTTCAACAATACGTGTTGCTACGGTTTGCGTAAACTCGTGGTCGTGCGAGGTAAACAACACGGTGCCCGGAAAATCTTTCAATGCATTGTTAAACGCGGTGATAGACTCGAGGTCGAGGTGGTTGGTTGGCTCATCCAGAATAAGGAAGTTCGCACCGGCCAGCATCATGCGTGAAATCATACAGCGCACTTTTTCTCCTCCTGACAATACATTGCATTTTTTGAAGACCTCTTCTCCTGAGAAAAGCATTTTACCCAGGAAGCCCCTGATATATACTTCATCTTTGTTTTCTTCTTCAGCAAATTGTCGCAACCAGTCGATTAGGTTGTCATTCGACTGGAAGAACGATTCATTGTTGCTTGGCAAATACGCTGTGGTAATGGTTTGGCCGAAAGTAAACTCACCAGCGTCAGCCACCATTTCTCCTGCAAGAACTTTAAAGAATGAAGTGATCGCCAAACTATCTTTACTCAGGATCGCAATTTTATCTCCCTTATTTACTGCAATATCCAGGTTCCTGAAAAGGGCATCACCATTCAGCGATGCAGACAAATTTTCAATGCGCAGAATTTGATCACCGGCAGTTCTTTTCTGCTGGAAAATAATAGCAGGATATTTTCTGGTTGATGGTTGAATATCATCCACATTAATTTTCTCCAGCAGTTTCCTCCGGCTGGTTGCCTGTCTCGACTTAGAAGCATTCGCGCTAAAGCGGGCAATAAATTCCTGCAACTCTTTCTTTTTTTCCTCAGCCTTTTTATTGGCCGATGAACGCTGGCTCAACGCTAACTGACTGGATTGGTACCAGAATGAATAGTTTCCGGTGAACAATTTTATAGCACTGAAATCAATATCCACAATGTGTGTGCAAACCGTATCTAAAAAGTGACGATCGTGCGACACCACAATCACCGTGTTTTGAAACTCCAGCAGAAAATCTTCCAGCCAGCCGACTGTTTTCAGGTCAAGGTCGTTGGTGGGTTCATCCAAAATAAGAATATCCGGATTGCCATAAATTGCCTGCGCCAGCAACACACGCACTTTCTGGCTACCACTTAATTCTCTTACGAGTTTGAAATGATCTTCTTCCAGAATACCCAATCCGCTCAGTAAGGCAGCTGCATCTGATTCGGCATTCCAACCGTTCATCTCTGCAAACTCCGCTTCGAGGTGCGATGCTTGCAATCCATCTTCTTCAGAAAAGTCGGGTTTGGCGTAAATGGCATCTTTCTCTTGCATGATCTTCCACAACTTGCTGTGGCCCATCATCACCGTATTAATCACTGAAACCTCATCAAACTCGTAGTGATTCTGACGAAGGACGGCCATGCGCTTGCCCGGTTCTATACTTACGTTCCCACGAGTGGGGTCAATATCTCCGGAAAGAATTTTCAAAAAAGTAGACTTACCGGCACCATTTGCGCCAATAACACCATAACAATTTCCGTTGGTGAAGTTGATGTTGACTTCATCAAAAAGCACGCGTTTTCCGAATTGGAGTGATAGGTTATTGACTGCGATCATGTGTAACTAGTTAATGGAGTGTCAGAAAAACCGAAGACCCAAAAAGTGCCTTCTTTTATCAAGCTCCTCTCGTGGAATCCCATGACCAGAGCTAAAAAAAAACCGGGTTAATCCTTAACCCGGTCTTGCTCCTCCTCTTGGACTTGAACCAAGGACCCTCTGATTAACAGTCAGATGCTCTAACCAGCTGAGCTAAGGAGGAAGAACATTTTCTTTTTCTCAACGATGTTAGACTATGCTAACCCACTGAGCCCTGCCTGCCGGCAGGCAGGTAAGGAGGAATTCATACGAATTCCTTAAAAAGGAGTGCAATATTAACCGTTTGAGCCCTATTATTCAAGGCACAAAAAAATTTTCTCTCAAATTCACTTAAAATCCCTTCCAATATCCTCCAAAACCTTTGCGTGAGTAAAACTGTTCATTAACTTTGTAATTCAAAGTTCTTTTAAAATGAAGGAAACCCCGGACTACGAAAAAGATATCGCCTCCATCCGCAGCATGATGGAACGGTCGGTCAAGTTTATATCCTTGAGTGGATTATCAGGAATTCTGGCAGGGATTTATGCCCTGACAGGAGCATCAGTTGCATACTACCTGGTGTATTATCCTTCCTCTCCTTTCGGATTCAGGTTTCATTACATCGATGAACAAGTTGTTCTTATTAAACTCATTGGCATTGCCGCTCTTGTGTTGCTATTTTCAATTGGGACTGGCTATTTTTTAAGCTTACAAAAAGCAAAAAAACTTGGTACCACCGTGTGGAACCATGCCAGCAAACAACTCTTAAAGGACTTGTTCATTCCGCTTGTTGCTGGCGGGTTATTCATACTTATTCTTCTTTCAAGGGGAAACTACATAATTGTATCATCAGCCAGTCTGGTTTTTTACGGAGTGGCTTTGATCAATGCCAGTCGCAATACCTATCATGAAGTTCAGTATCTGGGCTACACCGAAATTGTGCTGGGTTTAGTGGCAGCGATGATGCCAGGTTACGGGCTTATTTTCTGGTCGTTAGGATTTGGTTTGATGCATATTGTTTATGGTACGATCATGTATTTTCGGTACGACAAGTGAAAAATCCTTTCGAAAATCTGGATCGTGTATTGGAGCATCGGGTACGATTGCAAATCATGTCGGTATTAGTAGCGAATGATAGTTATGACTTTAATTCTATTAAGGAAATCATCGGGTTAACCGATGGAAGCATGGCATCGCACATAAAAGCCCTTGAAAAAGAAAAATACATCTCCGTTTCGAAATCATTCATTGATAAAAAGCCAAATACAAAATATAAAGCAACCGAACGGGGCCGATCGGTTTTCAAAAAACACCTCGATGCCCTGGAGGAGTTAATCAAACAACAACGCAAGCAATAACATCAACCAAGACAAAATCCATTCATCAAAACAAAAGTATTATGGAAACGCAGAATAAAAGGATTATTGGAATGGCGCTAACAGTCGCAATGATTTTACTCATACCCATTATTGCGATGCAATTCACAGATGAGGTTAATTGGAATCGATCTGACTTCATTGCAGCGGGAGTTCTATTGCTGGGCACATGCCTCATGTGCGAGCTTGTGATAAGAATGGTAAAGAATCTGAAGTACCGAATTGCCCTTTGCGGTGCGCTTGTCCTGATACTTATCATGATCTGGCTGGAGTTTGCCGTGGGCGTCTTTGGAACACCGCTTGCCGGATCATAGTTATGAGGATCACCGAACGCCCCGAAGGAACCGATTAAAACAAACCAAGAGCAATTTTTTTTATATGAATACTTTGAAAACAAAAGTACTTTTAATTAGGCTATTAACCCTGTGGCGATCTCTCTTCACCGCGGTGGTCATCTGGTTGCTTACAGGTTTACTGGGCTGCACCATGGTACATTTCATTCATTCGCAACCCCCGGTATTGGAATCATACCGACTAAGTCTCCTGTTTTCAAGTCCTGCAATTGTTACCGCCTTTCTGGTCATACACTTGATGCCCTGCTTCCGGTCTACTACTACAAGAGTTGGGTTTGCGTTGTGCTCAATATTAATAACCTGTGGATTGATTATTGGAGCCATGGCCTTCTTCTCAGGGGAAGCCGAACTCGTATTTCTAATCCTTTCACCATTCGTGCCATCTGCTATTATTTGTTTCTTTCTAGTTGCCGGAACTCAAACATTAGATCCTCTTTAAAACTTAAAAAATACGTTATGGAAACAAACCAACCTCCAACTGCGCTTAACATTTTCGAACGCCTCAATAAGTGGATCGAAGAATCCATTACAGTCAAATTGCTTTCGATTGGTTTTCTTGTATTGATTTTACTCATCCCATCTTCCTGGATTCAGGACTTGATACTGGAACGCCAGCTTCGTGCCGATGATGTGGTTCAGGAAGTGTCATCGAAATGGTCGGGCAGTCAAACGATTTCCGGTCCTATTCTCGTCATCCCTTATAAAGTTCAGGAAAAAATTGATCGTGGAAAAGAAGGAATTGAAATTCACGAATACGTACAGAAATTTTATTTCCTGCCAGAAACACTCGACATCAATGGAAAAGTAAGGCCGGAAGTGCTTCATCGCGGCATGTTTGATGTTGCAGTGTACGCCTCTGCTCTTGACATAAAATCTGTTTTTAAACGGCCCGACTTTTCCGCTTTGAACATCTCCGAAAATAATGTGCTTTGGAAAGATGCGTACATGATTTTTTCCATTACCGACCTGCGGGGCATCAACGACAACCTCATTTTTAAAGTAGGCAATGTTGAAAAAACGACTGAGCCATCTAACAGTCTTGGGGTATCGGTTAGGGAAAGCGCTGCGGTACAAACGGAATCAGTCCCAAATCGCGTTCCCAATGATGCCGGTTCATTCTCTGCCAGTGGGGTTATTGCACGGTTAAACTGGAACTCGGCCGAAGATTTCAACGGCACTACTTCCGTCAAACTCAATCTGAAAGGAAGCCAAAGGTTGAATTTTGTACCCTCCGGAAAAACCACCCAGGTTGCCCTTTCAGGTGCATGGAATAACCCGAGCTTTGATGGTGAGTTTTTGCCCGAAAGCCGTGAAGTAAACGAAACCGACTTCTCTGCAACATGGAAAGTACTGCACTACAACAGACCCTTTGCGCAACAATGGAATACACCTGATGAAAAACTAACCGGCTCTGACTTTGGCGTGAAATTATTGGTACCTGTTGACCAATATCAAAAAAGTACACGCACAGCCAAATACGGTCAGCTCATCATCATTCTTACGTTTGTGGCATTGTTCCTGGTGGAGATCACCCGCAAAATCAGAATTCATCCTTTTCAGTATATCCTCATTGGTGTGGCTTTGATCATTTACTACACGCTGTTGCTGAGTATTTCTGAACAAACCGGTTACAACATCGCCTATGGAATTGCTTCTGTTTCAACGGTGGCTTTAATTTGTTTGTACTCTGTATCGTTTTTACGTACGAAAGCGCTCGTAGCTCTATTTACTTCACTCCTGGTGATCTTCTACTCCTTCATCTTCATCATCATTCTGCAACAAGATTTCTCTTTGTTACTGGGAAGCATTGGCCTGTTTATGATTGTTGGAGCGTTGATGTATTTCTCCAGAGGGATTAAATGGTATAGTAATTCAGCTCAATCCAATAGCTAAGCAAGTAATCGTTATCCGTTAATAGTTAATCGTGAACTGAACGATTAACTATTAACCAGTAACGGATACACTATTCCTTATCCAAAAATGGGTAACGATAATCTGTAGGAGGAACAAATGTTTCCTTAATTGTGCGCAGAGACGTCCAGCGTAATAAATTTACCTTTGCTCCTGCTTTATCATTTGTCCCCGATCCTCTCGCACCACCAAAAGGTTGCTGACCAACCACCGCACCGGTTGGTTTATCATTGATATAAAAATTACCGGCAGATTGCGTTAATTTTTTTGTCGCCATTTCAATGGCATATCGGTCTTTAGCAATAATAGAACCTGTTAATGCGTATGGCGATGTACTGTCTACTAACTCAAGGGTTTGCTCAAAGTTTTCCTCATGGTATACATACACCGTTAATACCGGACCAAAAATTTCTTCACACATAGTAATAGAAGATGGATCTTTTGTGAGAATAACAGTTGGTTCAATAAAATAGCCTTTCGATTTATCATACTTCCCTCCTGCAATGATTTCGTTCATCGGGTTGGTACGGGCCTTTTCGATATACCCCGAAATGGAATTAAACGCCTTCTCATCAATGACGGCATTGATGAAATTCCCGAAATCTTCGGTGGGGCCCATCTTAAAGCTCTTCAAATCTTCGACTACATATTTTTTTACCTCATCCCAAAGGTTGGAAGGAATGTAAGCCCGCGAAGCAGCCGAACATTTCTGTCCCTGGTATTCAAAGGCCCCACGCGAAAGTGCGGTTGAAACTTCTTTTGCGTTCGCGCTTTTATGTACCATCACAAAATCTTTTCCGCCTGTTTCACCAACAATGCGCGGATAACTCCTGTACTTTTGAATATTTTCGCCAATGGTTTTCCACATACCCTGGAACACACCTGTGCTTCCGGTAAAGTGTATGCCGGCAAAATCTTTATGATTGAAGATCACATCGCCTGCATCTGGACCGCTTACGTACACAAGATTGATTACGCCATCGGGCAATCCTGCTTCCTTCAGTACCTGCATAATTACATTGGCCGCATACACCTGTGTATTCGCTGGCTTCCAAACAACGGTGTTGCCCATCATGGCAGCACTGGTTGGCAGGTTTCCGGCAATGGCGGTGAAGTTGAACGGTGTAAGGGCAAAAATAAATCCTTCTAACGGGCGATATTCCATTCGGTTCCAAATACCGGGAGTTGAGTCGGGCTGGTCATTATAAATCTCCGACATGAAATAAACATTGAAGCGCAGAAAATCAATCAGTTCACATGCTGAATCAATTTCGGCCTGATATGCATTTTTTGATTGACCCAGCATGGTAGCCGCGTTGACCGCATAGCGATAAGGTCCTGCCAATAAATCGGCTGCTTTCAAAAATATGCTGGCACGATATTCCCAACTTAAATTGGCCCAAAGCTCTTTCGCATTCAGCGCAGCTGTTATTGCCTGTTCCACATGGCCCTTGTCGCCAGCGTGAAAATAACCCAGCACATGCTGATGGTCATGCGGAGGGCTCAGCTTAATTTTCTTTCCGGTGCGCACTTCTTCGCCCCCAATGTACATTGGGATATCAAGCTGCTTACTTCGGCCTTCTTCGAGTGCCTTCTTCAACAATTGACGCTCTTTTGTGCCCGGTGCATACGACAAAACCGGCTCGTTTTTTGGAAATGGGACTTTAAAAAAACCGTTAGACATACAATTATTTAAGATTTAAGATTTACGATTTAAGATTCCGGATTTGAAGTTATGGTGCAAAGGTATACTTTTTGTCAACCTTATAAATAACTGCATAACTGCTGTAAAGATTCAATTTCAAGTGTTACCTGCTCGTTATGCGGATTTTTATCGGGATTGTAAAAAACATGGGCGATCGATGATTTTCGGGCACCGGCTATGTCGGTCAGTAAATTATCTCCGATCATAACTGCTTCATGCGCAGCAACTTTATTCTGAAGAAGGCTGTATTCAAAAATTTGCGGTGCCGGTTTTTTGTGTCCTGCCTTCTGAGACGTAATAACATGGTCAAAATACTGGTGCAGATTGCCTGATGTGAGTTTCATGTTCTGAATTTCCTCAAACCCATTCGTAATAATGGACAGTTTATATTGACCAGCTAAATACCGGAGTATTTCGTGTGTGTGGGGCATGAGGCTTCCTTTCTTCGGGCATTCAAACAGGTATTCGGTTGAAAGCTCATCTGATAGTTTCTTTTCATACGCACTGAAAACCTGAAGAATTTGTTTGAACCGTTCTTCCCTAATGACTTCACTGCCAATTTTTCCGTGGTCGTAAAGCTCCCAAAGGGCGGTGTTCACTCTTTTAAACGTCTGAAAAAAACTCTCAAAATCAGTAACACCTTTTTCCTTCAACTTGTGTGTGCTAAAAAGTTCATGCAATGTTTCACGCGAATTGGTTTCATAGTCCCACAAGGTATGATCCAGGTCAAAAAAAATACATCGGTATTGATCTTTCTTTAAACTATTATTCATGGAATGTACTTATCGGATAGGTTTTTGCCACTCATCTCGCTGCATTTTATTAACGGCCAGTTCGCGGTTCGAGAACAGCGTCTGGTACAGCTGCTGATCTTGATTCAACTGTTGATCTTTACGTAAAAACTGAAATATCTGTTTAATGATGTCATACACTTCATCCTTCAACTGGTAAAATACCCAGTGATTATACCTGCGATGACTTAAAATGCCCGCATTTTTCAAATAAATAAGGTGGCGCGAAGTTTTCGCTTGCGTGTATTCCAGAATTCTTTCCAGATCGGTAATGCACATTTCACCGTTTGTAAAAATCAGGTTGAGAATGCGAAGCCTTGATTCATCGGCACAGGCCTTAAAAATCTGGGATCCTAATAAAAGATTAAAGCTTTTGAGCCGCATGCAACTTTATAATTGGGTGTTTCATCAAAGGTATTGAAATTAGGCACTTCAAGGGGTTATCAGTACCTTTGAAGTCGAGTAAAGGTAAAAAACCGGTTGGCGTGAAAAAATTCTTCATTTTAAGCTTCGCTGCAATTATTATTACCACAACAGCGCATGAAACTTTTGCCCAAAAAGAGCGAAGGGTTATTCAGCTTTCGGGTGTTGTTTTAGGTGTTGATGAAAAAGAGGTAGCCACGCAACTTCCCGGTGTTAACATATATGTACCAAAAGCCGGACGCGGAACAACCACCAACGTGGTTGGTTTTTTCTCGTTGCCTGTTTTGGTGGGCGACAGTATTGTGATCAGCTATGTTGGCTTCGAAAGGCAATCGTACATTGTTCCAGATCACCCGAGCGAATTTCTAACGTTGGTCATTCAGTTGATTCCGGATGTTACTTATTTGAATCCCATCGTAATTTTACCTTTCCCCACAGAGGAACTTTTTAAAGAAGCCGTACTGGCATTAAATATTCCGACCGATGACGGAAGCATTGATCGAAAAAATATCAATCAAGAGCTGTTAGCGCTTATGCTGAAAACAACACCGATGGATGGGCCCCAAAATCAAAGTTATTATTTGAACCAGATGGCAACTTCGCAGGGAACTCAGTATGCCCCGGTAACGAACCCGTTATTTAACCCATTCAATTGGGCTAAGTTCTTCCGGTCGTTGAATAACAATAAGAAGAAGTAAACTGTCGAGGTGAGAAGATTCGAACTTCCGACCCCCACGTCCCTAACGTGGTGCGCTAACCGGGCTGCGCTACACCTCGAAAAAAATTTGTGGAGAATATCGGATTCGAACCGATGACCTCTTCCATGCCATGGAAGCGCTCTAGCCAGCTGAGCTAATCCCCCGATGAAAATTATGTGGGTGCAAATATATTAAAATCCCAATCGTTGCAAACGGGTCATTGCATTTGGTTGCGCTCAATGAACTCACGGAATGATTTCTTGAATGTCTCACCGATAGGCAACAAGGTTCCGGCCACCTGCACTTCACCCTTATGCACTACTTCTATGGCCCTCAGGGCAATAATAAATGAATTGTGAATACGGATAAAATCTGTGGTTGGTAATTGTTCCTCTAACGCCTTCATTCGTTGCAGGCTGATGATCTTTTGCTGCTTTGTGTGAATGGTTACGTAATCTTTCAAGCCTTCGATATAAAGAATATCACTTAATTGAACCTTCACAAGTTTGGTTCCATCTTTCACAAATACAAAAGGACTGGTAGTCTCCGGCACACTCTTTTCTGCAGTTACAACAGGCTGCCTACCTTCCAATCGCTGCGTTACTTTATCAACTGCCTTCAGAAATCGTTCAAAGGTAATAGGCTTCAGCAGGTAATCGGCTACATCCAGTTCGTAGCCTTCTAATGCATATTCCGAGTACGCGGTTGTTAACACGACCAGCGGCTTCTTCTGTAAAATTTTCAATAAGGAAATCCCGGTAAGTTCGGGCATTTGCACATCCAAAAAGAGCAGGTCAACAGCATTGGTTCGTAATACCTCTATTGCCCGCAGTGGGTTGGCGCACGCTTCAATCAATTTTAACGATGGAACTTTTTGCACATAATCGATCATCAGGTTACGTGCCAAAGGTTCATCTTCAACAATTACACAATTTAATGTCAACTTAACTGCAGGTTCAATTGAACAAAATACACGTGCGGTTTATCTTCAATCAACAGGGTGTATTGACCCGGGTAACTGAGCTCCAGCCTTCGCTGAACATTTTTCAAACCGATGCCGGATTTTTCAGTCGGCTCAGCCTTTACGGGCGGTTTACTGTTCTCAACGGTATACACACATTCTTTGTCTTTTAACCGAATAAATATTTTCACCCAGGCATTGGGGTTATTGTTAATAACTCCGTGTTTAAAAGCATTCTCCAGAAAAGTTATAAAAATCAACGGAGTAATCCATACATTTTCCGTATTCCCTTCAATTTCAAACTGAATAGGAACCTGGTTGCTCAACCGCATCTTCTCCAGGCTGATGTAGCTCTGCATATACTCAATTTCCTTGCTCAGCAATACTTTCGGATGATTGGAGTCGTAAATCATATACCGCATCATCTGCGAAAGCTTGGCAATAACCTCGGTGGTATTTTCAGATTTAGAATAGGCCAGGTAATATAAATTATTGAGGGTGTTGAACAGAAAATGTGGGTTGATCTGAGCCTTCAGAAAATTAAGTTCTGCGATTAACTTTTCATTCTGAATTTCTTTTTTCTTCGCTTCCAACTCGAACCAGTCAACAGCAAACCGAAGCATCGCAACAAAAATTACGATAAACAGGGTAGTCGCAAATATCTGAACCATATACATAGTGGAGTTCAGGTACTCAATACGGGGTGTATTGGCAAACAAGTACCTCCACAAATAAACGCGACCCATTACTAAAACAACAAATGGAACAATCAACTCAGCCAGGTACCTCCAAATATTCTTATGTACTAAAAAACGGGGTAAAAAGAAGAAATAATTCAGATAGGCTATTACCAGATAGAAGGCAAACTGAATGGATGTAAAGGTGAGTGTTCCAGCCCAATCAAAACCCCGCTCAATGCTTTGATAAATATTAAAGGAGATGTATACGCACCAGAAAAAAAGGTGCAAAAACAAAACACGGTGCCTCGAAAAAAGAGATTGCATGGACTTGAAACGTTGTTCGGGGGCTAAAGGTAGACCTTCCCATAGACTTCAAAGTAAATTTTAATTCACTATTCTACCCACAAAACCTTTTGATCGACAAACGCACTACTTCACGGCATCCATCCGATCAGTCGAATAAATACCAGAATTATCGATACAACCGCTCTGATGGTCTAATAGGCTGTTTCGCAACGCAACTATCGAGTTCCTTTGCAGTTGAATAGCGATAAAAACTATTGACTTATTTAGTAACCATGAAAAAACTTGTATCCTTCGTAATTCTGTCAGGCATATTTTTATCCGGATTTTCACAAAATCCCGCAACCGATACTCAAAAGGGTTCGGGTAAGATTAGCGGTATTGTGATGGACGGAGAAACCAACAAACCCGTTGAATTCGCCAATGTGGCCTTAGTGGATCCGCAGACCGGCAAGCCTGTTGACGGAACAGTTTGTGACGACCAGGGAAAGTTTATGCTTAACAAGGTTGTAGAGGGGACTTATACGATTTCTATCAGTTTTATCGGTTACGAAACCAACACCATTGCCGGAATTACCGTTGACAAAAAAAGCGACATTAACCTGGGCACCATAAAACTTATGTCGAGCGCCAAGGTTTTAAATGAAGTGGTTGTGCAAGGCCAACGCCAGCTTATCGAAGAAAAAGTTGACCGCACTGTTTACAATGCCGAAAATGACAGGACTACAGCGGGCGGTGACGCTACCGATGTTTTAAAAAGAGTGCCCATGCTTTCGGTTGATATGGATGGAAATGTATCGATGCGCGGAAATCAAAATATTACAGTACTCATTAACAACAAACCATCAACCATTACTGCCGGAAGCGTAGCAGATGCATTGAAACAAATCCCTGCCGATCAGATCAAAACCGTTGAAGTGATCACTTCTCCTTCTGCCAAGTATGATGCGGAAGGCTCTGCCGGTATTATCAACATTGTTACCAAGAAAAATACACTGCAAGGTGCCACCCTTAATGTAGATGCAGGCGTTGGGTTACGCGGATCAAACTTAGGATTAAATGGCAGTTACAGAAATGGCAAGATGGGCTTCAACCTGGGTGGCTTTGGAAGAGCAGGGTACAACATCAAAGGAACTTTTGATAACGACCAGTACACCAATGGACAGCTCAATACCCAAACCGCTGATACGCGCAGTAACAATCTTTTCGGGCGTTATACGCTTGGATGGGATTATGACATTAATAAAAACAATTACATGTCGGCATCGGTACAATACGGTGTGCGAAATATGAACAGCAATCAGAACAACCTGTTACGCCAAACGATTGACACCAGCAACGGGAATATTTTATTTGAAGAAAACCGCGATACCGAAACAATAGATGAGTCGGGAAATATTGACATCAATCTCGATTTCACCCATACCTATGAAAAGCCACAACGCGAGTTAAGCTTTTCAACACGGTACAGTCGCAACAACAGGAATAACAATTTTCTCAACACCATCTACGACACCAACAGTGCTATTGACAGCTTAATCAAGAACATCAACAACAGCACTAACCAGGAAATTACCGCGCAGTTCGACTACCAAACTCCGGTAAGCACCAACCAGATGCTGGAATTTGGCGGAAAAAACATTATGCGAATTGTTACCAGCGATTACAAATATTTTGGGGCCAATGGTTCAAATGGCGACTATATTCCTGTAACAGGCGCAGCTGCCTCTAACCTGTTCAACTACGACCAAAATGTTACTGCAGGCTACCTGTCGTATACCTACACAACTAAAAGTGCATTGAGTGTAAAGGCCGGAGCCCGCTATGAATACACTACTATTCATGCAGATTTTGCCAATGATTTAGAGGATGCCGAAGACCTGAATACGGACATTCCCTCTTACGGAGTTTTGGTACCCAGCATAAATCTTTCAAAAAAACTGAAGAATGGCAATACGGTTAAGCTTGCCTACAACAGAAGAATTCAACGTCCTTCCATTCAATTCTTAAACCCAAATATCAATGCGGCCAATCCGTTGAACATTACGGTTGGTAATCCGGGGCTCGATCCCGAATACACCAACAATTATGAGTTGGGTTATAGCACCTTCATTAAAGGTACCTCTTTGAACTTTGCAGCCTTTATGAGAAATACAACCGGATCCATCCAAAGTGTACGTACAACAAAAGGCGATACCATTGTAACCTATTATCAGAATATTGGTGAAGAGAACGCCTATGGCTTGAACTTCTTCGCGAATGTAAACATCGGATCTAAATTTTCTCTTAACGGTGGTGCCGATGTGTTTTATGCGGTAATGGACAATAATCTGCAAGATCAATATGCTGCCAGTAACCAGGGCTGGGTTGCCAGTGGGCGCCTATTTGGAAATTATAATCTGGGAAGCGGTTGGGGTTTGCAGTTCTTTGGAATGTACCGCGGTAATCGTGTACAACTTCAAGGCTCGCAGGGTGGGTTTGGTTATTACAGCCTGGGTATTAAAAAAGAATTCAACAATAAAAAAGGAAGCATCGGTTTTGCAGCTGAAAACTTCCTGACTGAGTCAATAAAAATTCGGAACGAGGTAGAGACTCCAACAATTTCACAGAAAAGTGTGAACGAAATGTATAACATGAGTTTCCGCATCAACGTCAGCTACCGGATTGGAAAAATGAGTTTTGATGGCCAACGGCCGAGAAGAAAGAAATCGGTTAACAACGATGACATGAAAGATGGTGGTGATGGCGGAATGGACATGGGTGGTCAGCAAAACGGTCAATCACAACAAACACGCGGAACCGGAATGGCCATGATGGCAGCACCGGCAGCCACCGCTAAACAAGCTGAAAAAACTGTCAGCACCGATACCGCCAAGGCTACCGTAGATGCAACCGGTGTTTGGGAATACACCAATGAAACACCGCAAGGCACCAGCACCGGAAAAATAACCATCGTAAAAACGGATACAGGTTATAGCGGAACAATTTTTAGTTCGCGCACAAATCAGGAAACGGCTTTAACATCAGTTAGCGTAAGCGGAAATGAATTAACTGCATCATACACGGCAAACTTTGGAGGTAACGAAGTACCAGTGACGATTAAAGGAACGATTGTCGTTAACGACATGGATGCTACCATGAGCTTCGGGCAATTCAGAACTGTACCGATTAAGGCGAAGAGGAAATAATTCAGTTCTAGGGAATAGGGGTATAAGGTATTAATTGAGTAATAGGGTTAGGTTCCTATACCTTATACCTTATACCTTATACCTTATACCTAAACTGACTCAGCCAACTCCCTGATTTTCTTTACCCGCTCAGGATCAACCGTTCGCAGATTAAATTCCGATCCCTCCTCGGAACCCATTCCGGCAATATCCGCATTTCTGTATTTCATTTCGCTTGATCGAAGGGCCGTTGCTGAAAAATGAATTTCAGTTGCCTTCGTTTTAGAAACAATTTCAGCTACGGTATTTTCATTAACGCCCGAACCCGGCATGATGACAATTCTTCCTTTTGATTTTTGTATGAGTTGTGCAATCAATTCAACTCCCAAAATAGCTTTTGCTTGTTGTCCTGCGGTAAGTATTCGTTCAAATCCTATTTTGATGCACGCTTCCAACGCCTCAAAAGGGTCACACGTCATGTCAAATGCACGGTGGCAGGTTACTTTCATTGGAAGCGCCAGAGAAATCAATTCATCACATCGCGCCTGGTCAATCGTTCCATCCGCTTTCAATATTCCGAAAACCACGCCATCAACTCCCAGGTGTTTACATGTTTCAATATCCTTCTTCATCGAAAGAAACTCATCATCCGAATAGAAAAAATCTCCGCCCCTTGGGCGAATCATCACATAGATTTGAATGTTTAATTTTTCACGAATTATCCCAATCGTTCCGGCTGACGGTGTGGTGCCACCTTCACCGGGGTTATCACAAAGTTCTATTCGATCAGCACCTCCTGCTTGTGCTTTTAGCGCTGATTCAATGTTATAAACAACAATTTCAATTTTCATGGATAGTAACTGGCAGCTTTAACCACCAGGTTATTTTTATCAGCTGTGGTAATCGTGTACTGGAATGTGTTGGTGGTGCAGTAGGCGCCAATTTCTCCGCCTCTGGAAAGTGCTAAAAATGCAACCTGTAACTCACGTGCTTTTTCACCATGTTTTTTAACAACACGTTTAATGGCCTCCTCGCAAGCTTCCTGAGGAGTTCTTCCCTGCCGCATCAATTCAACAATGGTGTGACTGCCTGCAATCCGAATCATTTCTTCACCAACTCCGGTAGCGGTGGCGGCACCAACTTCCCCATCGACATATAGGCCTGCGCCAATAATAGGCGAGTCTCCTACCCTGCCGTGCATCTTAAACGCCATGCCGCTGGTGGTGCAGGCACCCGAAAGATTTCCATTATTATCAAGCGCCAGTATGCCAATGGTATCGTGCTGACCGGGATTGTGATAAGGTTTGTATTCCGATTTCTTCAGCCATTCTTTCCAGGCTTTCTCCGATTCTTTTGTAAGGAGATTTTCTTTTTTAAATCCCTGTTCCAACGCAAACTGTTCGGCACCTTTTCCTACCAGCATGACATGCGGTGTTTTTTCCATGACTGCCCTGGCAATAGAAACCGGGTGCATAAACCCTTGCACAAAGGCAACCGAGCCACAATTACTTTTTTCGTCCATGATACAGGCATCGAGTGTAACCTTACCTTCACGATCGGGCAACCCACCATAACCGACAGAAGTATCTTTTGGATCAGACTCCGGAACCCACGCACCTCGCTCCACGGCATCCAACGCGCGGCCGCCAGCCGATACCACCGACCAGGCAGCGGCATTGGCACGGGTATTATTCCATGTTGAAACAACAATGGGCTTGTTTTCAATCAGGTTTCCGGATGCTAAAATTTTATGGAGTGGAAGCGCTGCAACTCCTAGTGTAGAAATTTTTAAAAAATCTCTGCGGGTGCTCATATAGCTTACGTGTTTAAGTTCACCTTTATCACATCAAAATACAAAAACATAAACACTTAAACACATGCGCACCTGAGTACATTTACTCAATTACTCTCCTGGCTCGTCTGAATCGGGTTAGGTAATACTCGGCATTCAGGTTTGTTTCTACCACGCCCAACGAACTGGAGGCATGAATAAATTTCACATTTTTTCTTTTTACATCGGTAACCAGTCCAACGTGAGTGATCTCGCGTTTCTTTTTTCCGGTTGCAAAAAAAACCAGGTCGCCTGGCTGAAGGTCTTCCATTTCTACCTTGGCACCAATTTTACTCTGCGCTTCTGATGTTCGGGGTAAAGGCATGCTGATCGCTTTGAATGAGTTCATCAGTAAGCCGGAACAATCCATTCCAGAGCGTGTCGTTCCTCCGTATTTGTAGGGCGTGCCTACAAAAGTGCGGGCAGTAGAAATCACTTTATCTACCTTCTCTTCGCGCACAGTAGCCTTTCGGTGCGATGCACACGAAGCCATAAAAAGTGTTGCGAGAAGAGTGACCGATAGAAGAAGCTTTTGACTAATTTTAAGCTGAAAAAATAGCTTCATCTTTACGTTTAAAAAATCGTCTTTCAAATATACACTATTCATGTCATTTGCAGAAGTTACTCCCGGCATACTAAGCGAATTTGAGGCCATTGTTGGAAAAGAAAATGTACTGGTGGATGCCGATAAACGCTACGATTATTCGCATGATGAAACGGAGGATTATTCATTTCTTCCGGATGTAGTGCTAAAACCATCAACGCCTGAGGAGGTAAGCCGCATCATGAAAGCATGCCATCAAAATAAAATTCCGATAACTCCTCGTGGGGCCGGCACCGGGTTGAGTGGCGGGGCGTTGCCCATTCAAAAAGGAGTTTCGCTTTCCATGGAACGCTTCAACAAAATTTTAAATATTGACGAGTTGAACCTGCAGGCTACCGTGGAGCCCGGTGTGATCACCGAAGTATTTCAGAACGCAGTAAAGGAAAAAAATTTATTCTACCCGCCCGATCCCGCCAGTAAAGGTTCATGTTTTATTGGCGGCAATGTTTCTGAAAATAGTGGCGGACCAAAAGCGGTGAAGTATGGCGTTACCCGCGATTACGTTTTAAACCTGGAGGTTGTGTTACCTGCTGGTGAAATCATCTGGACGGGTGCGAATGTTTTAAAAAACTCTACAGGCTATAATCTCACACAATTAATGTGCGGAAGCGAGGGAACATTGGGCATTATCACAAAAATTGTTTTCAAGTTAAGGGGACTTCCACAAAAAAATGTTTTGTTATTAATTCCTTTTATCACCAACGAAGAAGCCTGCAAAGCCATTGCCGCCATTTTTACTGCAGGCGTACAACCTTCCGGTATGGAATTTTTTGAACGCGAGGCTGCCATGAAAACCATCGACTACGTTGAAAAGATTTATGCAAGCAAAGTAACAACGGCATTTCCTGAAAATATGGATGCTTACCTGCTTTGCGAACTAGACGGAAACGATGATGAAGTATTGATGCGTGATGCCGAACGTGTGATGAATGTTGTTGAGAAATTTCAATGTGGAGAAATTTTATTTGCCGAAACCAGCGCTCAAAAAGAAGAGTTGTGGAAGATCAGAAAAAATATTTCACCGGCTGTTAACGCTTACTCGCTTGTTAAATCAGAAGATGTGGTAGTTCCCCGTGCCAACCTTCCAAAACTGATAACCGGCATCAAAGAAATCGGGAAACGGTACGGCTTCAACTCAGTTTGCTTTGGTCATTTAGGAGATGGAAATCTGCATGTGAACGTACTGAAAGAACAAATCAGCGATGCAGACTGGAACACTAAAATAGTGGAGGGTATTGGCGAAATATTTAAGCTCACGGTTTCATTAGGCGGGACCCTTTCCGGGGAACATGGCATTGGCATTGCCAAGCGACCCTATATGCCACTCGCCATGAAAGAAATGAATCTTGAACTCATGCGCGGAATAAAAAAAGTTTTTGACCCTCATGGAATTTTGAATCCGGGAAAGATTTTTTGATCTTTCTATGGTGAAGCAACTCTGGAACAGGCTATCGAATGCGGGGGTCATGCCCGATCAGCCCTACGTACTGGTCAGGCGTATCAGGATGCAAAACCAGGTTTCGCTTCTGTTTATCCTTACACTAACCTTTTTTACAGTTGTTAACCTGATCAATAACAAAATTCAACTGGCCATTCTGGAATTTAGTTTCGTCATTCTGCTTTTCATTCCGAGTTACCTCAACCAAAAAAAACTACTCACCCTTTCTTCCGTTCTCTTTTATGCTGAACTCTTTACATTTAACCTGATTCTTTGCTTTATTCTGGCTCCGCACCGCGAACTGGAATACCTGTTTCTCATGCTGGGCATTCTGCCATTAACGAGCTACCGAAGCAAAAGAATCATTTATAGCCTATTCTTATTAAGCTATCTGGCTTTTATTCTTGCAAAAAGAAACGCCTATGGCTCACTCGAATTTGTCGAGTATTTAAACTACGGTCTTATTTTTTTGATAACTTTTTTTATGATTAAATACCTGAAAGATGAATTTGAAACAAACGTTAAAATCATTGCACAGCAAAACGATCAATTAAAAAAACTGAATGTAGAAAAAAATCAATTAATCAGCATTGCATCGCACGACCTGCGCAGTCCGCTAAACAGGATTCAGAGCTTGTTATCCCTGTTATCCATTGAAGGATCACTCAGTCCCGAACAAAAAAGCATTCTGCAAACCGCGCAGCGTGAAGCCAAAAACCAGACGATCATGATCAAAGAAGTTCTGGATTTGTATGCGATGGACGAAGGCACAATACAGGTTAAACTCGAAAAAATTGACATACCGCTCATCCTTACCAAACTGGTGGAAGATTTTAAACCGATAGCCGATAAAAAAAATATTACCATCAACATCAGCAACAAAACCCTTGAAGCACATATTATCGCAGATATCGGTCATCTGAAGCAGGTCTTTGAAAACCTATTGTCAAATGCCATTAAATTTTCCTATCCAAACACCACCATCACCATCAGTACTCAGGCTACCGCGCAAACCATGCAAATCTCTTTTAAAGATGAAGGGCAGGGACTTGACCCGGAAGATCATAAAAAATTATTCAAACGTTTTCAAAAACTCAGTGCCCGACCTACTGCAGGTGAAGCCTCATCAGGATTAGGTTTATCTATCGCTAAAAAATTCACGGAAGCCATGCATGGCTCGCTCACCTGCATCAGCGAGAAAGGAAAAGGAGCTACATTCACAGTTGAATTACCGCTTGCAAAAAAAGTTGAGTAAACAATCCGATTCGGCAGAGTTGGAATCCTTCAACAATGTCATTCCGGCTCAGGGCCGGAATCTGACACAACCAGACTTTCTTCAAACTCGCGCACATTAAACCTTGTTACATCATGCAGGTCGCCAGATGACTTGTAAACAGCATACTGGCGTTCGGAGCTGTTGCCATTTTCAACAATGGCCCTGACAGTATCCAAATACATTTCATACTTCAACGCTTTGGTATACGGTTTACATTGCTCGAGCCAGTAAAGCATATCATCCGTAAGTTTTACAGGTTTTTTAGAACGCTGACTAATTACTTCAGCAAATCGCCCATAACGGATAGCCCTCCATTTATTTTCACGGAGCATCCAGCGGTGAAATCTTTTATTTCCATTTTCCCATTCTTCTGCATGATCGCGAAACCAATGTGCTAATGTATGAACGAATGCAACAATGGCCATTGCTTCTGTGAACCGTGCTGGCTCGTCACACACCCTGATTTCAACTGTTCCAATCACCGGACTTGGTCGCACATCCCACCACAAATCCCTGAAATTTTCAATGGATCCCGATCGCAATAAGTCGCGGTACAGCTTTTGAAACTGAGACCAGTTTTTAACCAAATATGGTATGCCGCTGGTTGGAAGCGATTCGTACATGGTAGGCCGTGCTGCGGTTAGTCCTGTATCCATTCGTTGCCAAAAAGGAGAACTGGCCGAGAGTGCCAGCAAATGCGGAACAAAATGCAACATGAAGTTATTCAATTTGATTGCCTCATCGGCTGATGTTACACCAACATGAATGTGCATGCCATATACCGCCATACGCCTGATCAGCCATTGATTCCGGTCAGCCAATTCATGATACCGGGCCGAGGGTGTAATCAAACGCTCACGATAATTTGCTTCGGGGTGTGTGCCTGTTGAAGATATCTTCAATACTTTTTTCCTTGCTGAAGCGTGTACCTTTATTAACGATTGCAATAAATCATGCTGCACATCCTGCACAGTTGAACAAACGCCTGTTATTACTTCAAGGGTACTTTGAAAAAATTCCTTTTTTAGCGATTCACTACCAACATCCTCAATAATTTCATTTGCACGTGGCGTAAGAAGAAGCGAAGACCCGTCTAAAACCTGAAGTTCCAACTCCACGCCAAGTGAAAACGGTGACAATGAGGGATTAAATACAAGTGGCTTATTCTTCATTTGGCGAAATAGGGTATTTTTGAAGACTATACCAATTCTAATTTTCTATGTGTGGCATTACCGGAATATTTGCGTTTAACCTGGTAGGCAAATTCAACAAGATCCACACAGCGGCTGCCACCAATGCATTGGCAAAACGCGGCCCTGATTTTCATAACGTTTATTTAGATGATTGGGTTGGATTGGGTCATCGCAGACTTTCCATTATTGATACCTCTGCTGTTGCACATCAGCCCATGTGGGATGAAACCAACCGGTATTGTATTATTTTCAATGGCGAGATTTTTAACTACCGCGAACTAAAAGAAGAACTGGTTGCCAACGGCATTACTTTCTTTTCCCATTCCGATACCGAAGTATTACTGAAACTATACATCCGTGAAAAAGAAAAGTGCCTGAATAAACTCAACGGTTTTTTTGCCTTCTGCATTTATGATAAACAGGAGCAATCTTTCTTTGTTGCCCGCGACCGATATGGAGTAAAACCATTGCTGTATGTTTTTGATGAACATAAATTCATTTTCGCTTCCGAGATGAAATCCATCATTCATTATGGAATAGAAAAAGATGTTGATTACACCTCACTATACACTTATCTGCAACTCAACTACATTCCTGCACCAAACACAATTCTCAAAAAAGTAAAGAAACTGCTTCCCGGTCAATACATGAAAATTGTCAGTTCTCAATTATCAATTGACAATTATTACGAAGTGCCGTATGAAAGTCAGGCCGCCAAGAATAATTCCGTTACTTATGACTCTGCCAAGCAAAAATTGGCTCATCTGCTTGAGGCTTCTGTACAACGAAGACTGGTTTCGGATGTTCCGCTAGGCGCCTTTTTAAGTGGCGGAATTGATTCTTCCGTTATTACAGGCTTGGCCAGTAAACATAAACCTGACCTTCACACATTTTCTATTGGATTCAGGGATGAAAAATTCTTTGATGAAACGGAATATGCACGACTCGTTGCAAAACACTTCCAAACAGAGCACACGGTTTTTTCACTCACCAATAATAATCTGTACGAGCACGTTCACTCTATCTTAGATTACATCGATGAACCGTTTGCCGATTCTTCCGCTATTAACGTTTACATCTTAAGCCGCGAAACCCGCAAACATGCTACCGTTGCCCTTTCGGGCGATGGTGCCGATGAACTTTTAGCAGGGTACAATAAGCACGCAGCCTTTTATCGAATACTTAACAAAGGTTGGAAGGAAAATTTAGTGGGCGCGTTCGGTCCCATTTGGAAAGCAATGCCTCAATCACGGAACAATCCGTTGACAAACAAAGCGCGACAACTATCCAGATTTGCCGAAGGAATGAAACTTTCTTCGAAAGACCGTTATTGGAAATGGGCCGGGTTTGCAGATGAAGGGAAAGCGTTAAACATCCTTTCGGAAAAATCACGGACGAGCTTGTCCCTGGAAGAGTACAGGAGTTTGAAATCAGTTATCGTAAATACAATTCCTGAAAAAGAAAGCATCAATGACATTCTGCTGACCGATATAAACCTGGTGCTTCCGAACGATATGCTCACCAAGGTAGATCTCATGAGCATGGCCAATGGTTTAGAGGTTCGCACTCCCTTCCTTGACTTTGAAGTCGTGAACTTTGTTCTCTCGTTGCCCGATGATTACAAAATCAACTCATCCATCCGAAAGAGAATTCTGCAAGACACATTCAAAGACCTGCTTCCACAACAACTTTACAACCGGCCTAAAAAGGGATTTGAAGTTCCGTTGCTCAAATGGTTCAGAAATGAAATGAAATCATTGATTAACGATGATTTACTGTCTAAAAAACTGATTGAGGGGCAAGGAATATTTAACTATCAGGAGGTTGAAAAACTAAAGAAGCAGTTATTTTCCTCCAGCCCGGGGGATGTACATGCCCGCATTTGGGGATTACTTGTTTTTCAATGGTGGTGGAAAAAGTATATTAGCTAAACAAAAATGTTCAGCCGTCAGACCGCTTTACGCTCTCGCCAACAACGGTCAACAGCTATCAAACATAATCTTTGTAAGTGTAAAGCATGTTCGATAAATGGGGCACGTTAAAAAATTAATAATTGCAGGCCAGACAATTCTGGAGATTGATTACGCTGATTTAAACGAAGCAGAAATGAAAGACCTCGTGGTCGAGGCTAAAAATATCGCATTGGCTGAAAATCGCCCACTCCTGGTATTATCCATCTTCAACAACAAGAACTATCTCACGCCCGGCTACATGCGGCATACTGAAAAGTCAATAGCGGACGTTTTGCATCTGATTGATAAACAAGCCATCGTTGGATTATCTTTTACGCAAAAATTCATTCTCACAGGTTTCAATATCATTCTTCAGCGTAATTTCGAGACGTTTGATACCCGAGACGATGCCATTCGCTACCTGCTGGACAAGGATAATCCCGAAACCGATTTACCGGAACACTTTAAAAAAAAGTGATTCTTTGTTAGTTCTTTTTAGTCGTCAGACCGCCTGCCTGCCGGTAGGCAGGCTCTAAAGCTTAGCCAAAAAGCGGTCAGACGACTATATTTAATTTAAAATCTCCAATATGAAAAAGATAAACCTTTGTCTGATTGTCGTAACCTTGTTCACAACAAACCTCTTTGCCCAACCGCTTCAGTCAAAACAAATTGACTCACTCGTTAGCAAGGCCATGGCTACCATGCCCATGGCCGGGCTTGCCGTTGCAGTGGTGAAAGATGGCAAAGTGGTTCATGCAAAAGGGTACGGAGTTGCATCCGTTCAAACAAAAGAAAAAGTTGATGAAAATACACTTTTCGCCATTGCCTCGAACAGCAAAGCCTTTACAGCAGCAGCGCTTGCCATGCTGGTGGATGAAGGAAAATTAAAGTGGCAGGATAAAGTGGTTGATCACATTCCCGAATTTAAAATGTACGACCCATACGTAACGGCCAACTTCAACATCCAGGATTTACTAACGCACCGAAGCGGTTTAGGGCTGGGCGCTGGCGACCTCATGTTTTTCCCGGATGGCAGCGACTTCACCGTGAAAGACATTCTGAAAAGTTTTCAATATCAAAAACCGGTTTCAGCTTTTCGTACCAAATACGATTACGACAACCTGCTTTACATCGTAGCGGGAGAAGTAGTGGCAAGAGTAAGCGGTATGCCCTGGGCAGATTTTGTTGAAAAAAGAATAATGAAACCACTGGAGATGAACCGCTCAGCAGCAATTTATCAACGGGTAAAAGATCCAAAAAATATTGCTCAGCCACATGCTGTTAGTAAAGGTGTAGTCAAACAAATAGAAGCGTACACAAAATCAGATGCCACGATAGGTGCAGCCGGTGGTATTTATGCCAGTGTTGCAGACTTAAGCAAGTGGATGATGATGCACCTGAATGGCGGAAAGACTGGAACACAGCAAATGATTTCCAATGAAAATCATCGCGAAATGTTGAGGCCGCACACGTTCATCGGATTTAATGGAAAACCAGATCCAAGAACGAAAGTTCATTTTAACGCGTATGGATTAGGTTGGTTTATCAACGATCAAAACGGGTATGCCATATTCAGCCATACCGGTGGGCTGCCCGGTATGCTCTCAAAAACAACACTCATACCTGAACTGAATGTTGGCGTGGTGGTGTTGACCAATACCGATCCGGGTGGTTATAGTTATCAAACTATTTCACGCGCCATTATTGATTCTTATATCGGGTTAAGGCAAATTGATCGGATTACGCCAACCGCTAAAATGATTCAGGAAAGAGAAAGTGAAGGCGATTCAGTTACAACAGCCGTTTGGAACACCGTAAAAAATGCAAAGGCAACCTTTAACCCCGAAAACTTTACGGGCACCTTTCATGATAACTGGTTTGGTGATATTAAAATTTCGTTGAAGGATGGCCAATTGTGGTTTACATCGTTGCGATCACCAAAACTCAATGGAAAAATGTCGTACTACAAAGCCAACACATTCGCTATTCGATGGGATTACCAGGACATGCCCTGCGATGCCTTTGCAACGTTCTCGCTGGATGAAGAAGGAAGAGCGAATGAAATTAAAATGCGCGGAATCTCACCCAACATTGATTTCAGTTTTGATTTTCACGACCTGGATTTAAAAAGAGTTGTCGGGAAATAGCAATTCTATTTTTTATATGGTCGTCAGATGGAGGCTGTCTCAAAAGTAAGTATTGTCATGTTAGCGGAGTCGAAACATGATTTGGGACTCCAAATTGTCTTCGACTACGCTCAGACTGACATTCGGGAATGTTCTTGAGACAGCCTAATTAATTTTCGCAAAAGGAATCGGACGGTTACAGTTAAACTTAAATAACAATGAAAAATATTCTACGAATGGAAGAAACGGCCATGTTCGGGTTGGCTATCTATTTGAATTCTTTCCTGCCGTTTCAGGGATGGGTTTTCTGGGCGTGGTTCCTCGCACCCGACCTGGGCATGTTGGGTTATCTTATCAATACACGAGTAGGTGCCTTTACCTATAATGTATTACACCATAAAGGACTGGCCATCCTGATTTACTTTGCGGGTTTCTTTTTTACGATACATGAACTTACGCTGGCGGGTGTTGTGTTGTTCGGTCACAGTTCCTTCGACCGGATAGTTGGCTATGGTTTAAAGTATGCTGATAATTTTAAAAACACCCACTTAGGCTGGATTGGAAAACCATAAATGAAGTTTAGTCGTCAGACCACTGAAGGCCTGAGCAAAAAAAGTGGTCAGACGACTTAGTTTCAACCGATAAAACATCAGAAACATAAAATGATTAAAGTAAGAAATGCAAAACCCGAAGACAACGATATAGTCTTTGATTTTATCTGTGACTTGGAAAAAGAACTTTTTGACAAAAGAGTTTTTAAGAAAATCTATCTTGACAATCTTAAAAACAAAAACAATATATATTTCATCGCTTGGGACAAAAAACCTGTTGGATATTTAAGTTGTCATGTTCAAGGATTACTCCACCATTGCGGACAAATTGCAGAAATACAGGAAATGTACGTTGTAAATGATAAGCGAGGCCTTGGGATTGGCAAGCAACTTTTGGATAAACTAAAGGCAACAGCAAAAAAGCGAGAAATACAACAGATTGAAGTTACGTCTGGGCTAAAGAGAAAAAGAGCTCATAAATTTTATACTACCGAGAATTTTCACTTGTCATCTTACAAATACGTTTGTGACAAGTACTAAAAAACACGAACCAAGAATAAATAAGATGATCAAAAAACTCAACTACCCGCAGCACCATGTTTAAGTAATTGTAGATGCTCCTTAGTCGTCAGACCACTCTAAGCCTGAGCTATAAGTGGTCAGACGACTAACTAAATTGATTTAGCTTTTGATTTTCAGAACCTTGGATTCTACTTTAGTCGTTAGATCAGGCGACTTAGAACTTAAAAAACAGATGAAGCTCTACATCAAACACATGGTGTGCGATCGCTGCAAAATGGCGGTACAAAAAGCCCTGGAAGAAAATAACATCCGTTACAACAATCTTGAACTCGGTGAAGTTGACCTGGCTGTTGAACCCACTGAAAAAGCGCTTGAAAAATTTAAAGCATCCATCGAAAAAATAGGGTTTGAATTAATTGAAGATCGTAACGCCCGCATCATTTCAAAAATTAAAAGCACCGTACTTTCCATAGTCCGTGATGATGCCGCAAGAAAAAAGAAACTATCCGTTGAAATCGCGGAAACCCTGAACAAGGATTACAATGCGCTGAGCAGCTTGTTCTCATCCGTTGAAGGAACCACGATTGAACAATACGTCATCCAGCAAAAAATTGAATTCGTAAAAGAACTACTGGTGTACGATGAACTATCGTTAAGTGAAATTGCCGGCAAACTTCACTACAGCAGTGTGCAACACTTGTCGAATCAGTTTAAAAAAATAACAGGTTTAACGCCCAGTCATTTCAAAAAAATTGGCAGCCACAAACGCCAACCGCTCGATAGTTTATAACTCTTTCCTGTAATTCTGTAAATCCTTAGCCACGGTTCGGTCGTATCTTTATCATATAATACGATAGTCCGTTGAAAAGCCGTCTGACCGCTATTATCAGAGATTAAAAGCGGTCTGACGGCTCAAACCTGAATTGAGCTGTTCATCTTTAGGTTTTGGTTACGGGCGCTCAAAAAACACTAAAGACTATGACACACGAATATCATATTTCCGGAATGACCTGCAGTGGCTGTGCTTCCACGGTAGAAAAAGCCCTGAGCAAAGTGGATGGCGTTGAGTCGGTAAAAGTTGATCTGAAAGAATCAAAAGCCACCATTACCATGCACCACCATATTCCGCTTTCAACACTTCAGGAAGGAATGGCGAACCTGCACTATCAAATTTTCAATCAAGGTGATTCCGATGCAATAAAATCAAAACATGCTCACCACGCTCATAAACAAGAGGTGTCTCATCAGGAAGGTGATACTTACTATTGTCCTATGTTGTGTGAGGGCGACAAAAAATATTCTAAGCCCGGCAATTGCCCAGTATGTGGCATGCACCTGGTAAAAGAACAAAAATTTACCGCGGCCAAAGTAGAATACACCTGCCCGATGCATCCTGAAATTGTACAGCAGGGACCGGGCAATTGTCCTATCTGTGGAATGAACCTTGTGCCGAGAACTGTAAAGGCAACCGATAAAGAAGAAGATTCCGCTTACCGCGACATGCTTAAAAAATTCTGGATAGCAGCCGCTTTTACAATTCCAATTATGGTGATTGCCATGGGTGAGATGGTGGGCCTTCACCTTTCGGGAATTGCGAGCGCAACAACGTGGGGATGGATCCAATTCATTCTTTCACTGCCCGTTATTTTTTATTGCAGTGCTGATTTTTTTAAACGCGGATATCAATCGGTGGTGCGTTGGTCGCCCAACATGTGGACACTGATCTCGTTGGGAGCAGGCTCAGCCTTTCTGTTTAGCATTGTCGCCCTGCTGTTTCCTCAACTGTTTCCCGATGAATTCAAAGTTCATGGATCGGTACACCTCTATTTTGAAGCGGCAACAGTGATCTTAACCCTGATCATTTTGGGTCAGGTTCTCGAACTCAAGGCACATAGCCAAACCAATAGTGCCATTCGCGAACTCCTCAACCTCGTTCCGCAGGAAGTTACAGTCATCCGTGAAGGACACGAACATAAAATTCCGTTAGAACATGTGGTGGTGAACGATGCCATTAAAATTAAACCGGGAGAGAAAATTCCGGTTGATGGAAAAGTGATAAAAGGATTTAGCGCTGTCAACGAATCGATGATCACAGGCGAACCCATTCCGGTAGAAAAAACCGAAGGTGACCCTGTTACAGGCGGCACCGTAAACGGAACGGGAAGTTTTGAAATGGTGGCGCTTAAAGTCGGATCAGAAACATTGCTTGCCCAAATCATTGACATGGTGAACAAGGCCAGCCGGTCGAGAGCGCCTATTCAAAATTTAGCCGACAAAATTGCACGATATTTTGTGCCAACTGTTGTAACCATCTCCATCATCTCCTTCATCATTTGGGCAATATGGGGGCCAGATCCTGCTTTTGTTTTTGCATTTGCCAATGCCGTTACTGTTTTAATTATTGCGTGCCCGTGCGCACTGGGGTTGGCAACACCCATGGCTATTATGGTGGGAACGGGTAAAGGCGCTCAACGGGGCGTTTTATTAAAAGAAGCAAAAGTTGTGGAAGCCATGGAAAAAGTTGATGTGCTGGTGATCGATAAAACAGGAACCCTTACCGAGGGGAGGCCTGCTTTTAAATCCATGAAAGCACTCTCTGAAAAAATCAATGAAGATCAACTCTTATCGCTTGCGGCATCACTGGAAAAAAGCAGTGAGCATCCGCTGGCGGAAGCCATTGTGTACGAAGCAAAAAACAGAAAATTGAATTTAAGCACGGTGGAAAATTTTCAATCCATTACAGGGCATGGAATTACAGGCATTATTAACGGAAAAAGAATATCGTTAGGAAATAAAAAATTAATTGGAAACTCAGGGATCAAACTTAACACTGCCCTTACCGATGAGATTGAAAGGCTTCAGTCGCTGGGAGAAACCGTTATGTTTCTGATGATTGAACTTGAATTAGCGGGGTACATCACGGCTGCCGATCCGCTTAAAAAGAATTCAAAAAGTGCCATTCAGGAACTGCAGAAACTAGGTGTAGAAGTAATTATGCTCACAGGCGACAACCAGCGAACCGCTAAAGCTGTTGCTCAGGAGCTTTCACTCGATGGTTTTGAAGCAGAGTATCTTCCACAAGACAAACTCAACAAGGTAAAGGAACTTCAGCAACAAGGTAAAATTGTAGCCATGGCTGGCGATGGCATAAACGATGCGCCCGCGCTCGCTCAGGCCAATGTGGGCATTGCCATGGGCACCGGCACCAGCGCGGCTATAGAAAGCGCAGGAATAACGTTGGTGAAAGGAGACTTACACGGCATCATCCGCGCCAAAAAATTAAGCAGGGAAGTGATGAAGAACATCCGACAAAATTTATTTTTTGCTTTTATCTACAATGCTGTGGGTGTTCCTGTGGCGGCTGGTATATTGTTTCCGTTTACCGGAATCTTACTTAGCCCGATGCTTGCCGCATTGGCCATGAGTTTAAGTTCTGTTTCGGTTATTGGGAATAGTTTAAGGATTAGAACAAAGTAACGTGCGATAAGGGAACTGCGCGGCCGGATGCCGCGAAGTTCCGATTACTTTTTCACGGCTATTTTTCTGGTCAGGTATTGACCCTGCTTTGTTTTCATTCTCAGTACATAAAGCCCATTCGGAACAGCTCTGACATCGACCAAAAGCTCTTGATGAACCTGTTGTACGTTTACATTGATTTTCATACCCTTGGCATCAACCACGGAAACTTCCACTACTTGAACGGATGGACTTTCAATAAAGAATTCTTCATTGGCCGGATTCGGGTAAATTGAAATGTCTTTCAATCCTTCATTAACACCTAAAAGCGGGTCTAAAACAACTTCAAAACTTCTTGAAACAGATACCGCAGGATTATAGTTTTGGTTTCCGGGTTGCGATGCCTCAATTGTTACCGTGCCCAGTTCGCCAGAAAGCGTTAACAAATCAAATGAAACAGAAGCCGGCCCGGAACTAACCACATAATTCACCTGTAAATCAGAATCGGAAGTAGCCCCCAATGTAAAAGGGGGCAAAGTATTTAGAACCGGTGACGGTAACGGATCAAAGGTAATCACCTGGTTCGCCTTCGTAATGATGAGTTGACCATTGATATAACTTAATTCATAATTTACAGCAGCACCGCCCGTAACCTCAATTACATACTGCCCAACGGGCGAATCTTCGGTTGCCACCGTGCTTACAATCGGCTCTGCTTCCAGGGTTGATGCATCTTCATTGATTTTAAAACCGGTATACTCAATTGTAAATTCCGGATTTTCAGTCTGATAACTTCTCGATTTATTTTCCGCTTTTGCGGTCAGGGGTGCTTTATTTATAGTTAGTGTTCCAGCCACATAACTGATCTCATAATTGTTATCCGAAGCATGATCCGCCTCAATCGAATAGGCTCCTACCGGAGAATCGATTGTTGCCGCAGTGGATAGCAGGGGTTCAGAATCCAGATCGGAAAATGTATCACTATACTTGAAGCCGCTATATTGAACAGTAAATACAGGGTCTTCATCTCCATACATCCTGGAAAAATTATCAACCGACACCACCAGGCTTGCTTTTCCAATTTCAAGTTGTACTACCAGTACGCCTTCATCGAATTCGGCTGTGGCCGCCTGCCTGATTTCGATTGAAACTTGTCCGGCTTCTAATATGGTTATCAGTCCTTCAGGAGAAATTTCCGCAGCCGTGCCCGCAAGGATGGTAAAACTCAACGCACCTTCAGAATTCGAGCTTACTTCAAGCTGAAATTCAGGATCTCCATAGGTCTTTTCAGGAATATCAACCGTGATTTCAGGCTCCACCAGGTTTTCTGAATTTTTAGCGATCCGGATACGGTGATTATCGTTTTCAGCCAGATCCGGCATACCATTAGTACCGAATGGTGCAGCCATTGCACTCAACTGAACTTGAGTAGAACAAAAACCTATTAGCAGGAGTAAGATTATAAGTCGCATAAAAGTTCTAACAGAGATAGAGTTAATCAAGATAGCACACCAGTAGTAACCAAATTATTTCTTGTTTCGTGCCAACTCAGCCTCTGCTGCAATAAATCCGAAAGATGAAAAATGCTTTCCTGAAACTACCTTTTCAAAAATCTCAGTTGCTTTGGCAGTATCACCCTCGCAAAGGTACCAATTACCAACTCCATATCCTTGTGTAGCAAGCGCAAGGCCAACATCTTCGTTGGCAGAATTTACCTGCAATAATGAGTCTGGAGGTATTTGTCCTTTATACATTTTCAACCGAAGAAAATACGAATTGTTCTCAATAATTTTCATGTCGTCACGAATCAATCCCAGCAAGGCTGTTGCCTCCTGATCTCTTCCCATTCTCCTGTACGTCATGTACAGCCAGTCGATAGTGGCACACATCAAATCATCGTTATTGGATGTTCCCATACACTGCATGTAGGCCATGGCTGCATTTTCAAAATCGCCTCTTAAATAATGAGCAAGGCCAAGGTGATACCAAACATTGAACTGAGTTGACGACAATGGAATATTCAGTTTATTGGGCTGGCCGTCTGGCTCAATCTCTAATGGATTGGATGGCATTAAAGCGGCTGCCTTTTGAAAATCAGCAACAGCTTTTGAAAAATCGCGCATGGTAATGTAGCGATGGCCGCGGTGACGATACAATTTATACGAGTCAGGAAAATGTTCTATCCCTTCACTAAAAATTTCAATCGCTTCCTTGTAATGATACAGGTACGCTTCTCTCCTGCCCAGCCAGATGTAATTTTCTTCGGAAGGATCCTCTTCAAAATTTTTCCGGGCAACGTTTAGGTTACTGTCTAATGCTGCCCGTGTTTTTTCACTTATCTCAGGTGTCCGGAATTCCTGCCCGTCTAACCCGGTTAAAACAACAACATCTTCTTTCTTACTTTTTTCTGTTGAACAAGAAAGAATAACGAGAAAGAGCGAAATCTTTACGAAAAGAAAACCGGTTTTCTTAAACAATCTAAAATTGATCATTGCTAATTATGATTTCCATTTGCATAGCCGTCAGACCGCTGTCTGTGGAAGCATTGAGCGGTCAGACGGCTCGCGACCACATTGAATATTGAAAATTGATCATTTATATACAACTCCATCCTTCATCACAAAACTTACCTTCTCCATCGTTTTAATATTGGTTAATGGGTTTTCATCCACTGCAACAATATCAGCCAGTTTTCCTTTTTCAATCGTACCGATTTTGTCGCTCATTCCTAAAACTTCAGCCGCTACAAGGGTTGCCGACTTAAGGGCTTCCATGGCAGGCATACCGGCCTCCACCATGTAACCAAATTCTTTTCCATTTTCACCGTGCGGGAATACACCCGCATCGGTACCAAAGGCAATTTTTACTCCGCGCTTATAAGCTTTGCCAAACGTTTGTTGAATTTGCGGACCGATCTCCAATGCTTTTGGCACAACCAATGGATGATAGTATCCTGGCTCCTTCGCCTTTTCCGCTACAAATTTTCCGGCCGAGATTGTGGGAACATAATAGGTTCCTTTCTGCTTCATTAAATCCATTACCTCTTCTGTCATTTTTGTGCCGTGCTCAATCGTGGTAATGCCAGCCTGTACTGCACGCTTCATGCCTTCTGTACCATGTGCATGCGCAGCCGTATGCAAACCATAATCTTTTGCTGTTTCAATGATGGCTTTTAACTCTTCATCGGTAAACTGTGGACCTGAACCATCTTTGGCAATACTTAAAACACCACCCGTTGCAGTAATCTTTATCATATCAGCACCATCTTTATAGCGCTGACGAACAGCTTGTCGTGCTTCTTCCGGAGAATTAATCACACCTTCTTTTGGCCCCGGATCACCCATTAAATCTTCACGATAGGCATTGGTAGGATCTGCATGACCACCGGTTGTAGCAATGGATTTGCCCGCAGTAATAATTCTTGGTCCGGTTACCAAACCCTGGTTCACTGCGTTTCGTAATGATATGTTTACACCTGAACCGCCCAAATCACGAACCGTAGTAAACCCTGCCATCAAAGTTTTCCTGGCGAATACAGTTGAGCGAAACGCTATATCTGCTTTGTTAGAAGTAAATCGCTGCAGAGCTTGATCTTTATTCGTTTCACCTTCCAGGTGAACATGCAGGTCGATCAACCCTGGCAATACTGTTTTTTTGCTGAGGTCAATAAATTTATCACTGCTGGCTGGTTTTGTAAACCCTTTATCAACCAAAATAATTTTATTGCCTTCAACAACTATGGTCATTTGAGTCACCACATCGTTAGATTTTCCATCAATCAGATTGCCACAATGAATAATGGTACGCTGACCAAAAACTGTAAAAGTGATCAGCAACAGAACTACGGTAATGCTAAATTTCATAGGATTGATAGTTGGGAATAAAGGTTTTAAAGTTTTAAATATTTTTCGGTTAGTTTTTTCAACGAATCTCGTTCATTCATCTCCATTGCCTCACGAACGTGCAGCATCAGGTCGAACATCACGGCTTCCTCATATCCAAGCCGGGCAGCTACTTTTGAACAGAACCGTATCTCTTCTTTATAAAGCCGTTCATCAATTTTCATCAGTTGCACAAGACTGAAGATATAGTCAAACTTTTCATTGTTCTTCAGGTTATCCGGTATGATTAAGTCGTGGCGCTGGGCAAACAGGGGTTCTACTACAATTTCTGCCACCCCATTAGCCCGACCAATGTTATAGATGTAGTTTCTTTCTTTCTCGCCCACCTCACCGTCAATCTGAGCCAGGTTAATAAGCAATTTTAGTTGTGCTAACGCCATGATACCGTTTTTGAGATTGGAAGATGAAGATTCTTACATCAATAGTCAATAGCAAACTGCCAATAGTTAACTTCCCTATCAATAAAGGTTGAATTAAATTCAGCTAATTTCCCGAGGCAATGGATCACTTACCGTAAATTACCCTATGAATTTCCTGGCGCATCTTCACTTATCCGGCACCGATACCAAAATCATGGTTGGAAATTTTATTGGCGATTTCATAAAGGGTAGAAATATGCTTGAAACCTTCGATCCGCAAATCGTAAAAGGCATTGAGCTGCATCGGGCTATTGACGAGTTTACCGACAGCCATTCGTTGGTAACAGAAAGTAAAAACAGGCTTCGACCCAAATACAGGCATTATGCCGGGGTTATTGTCGATGTTTTTTACGACCACTTCTTAGCCAGAAACTGGAATCAATACCATCCGGATCTTCTTCCCGACTATGCCGACAAGGCCTATGCCATCATTCAATCCTTCGACCCGATTCTTCCCAAGGAAGTAAAATTCATGATGCCCTACATGATCAAAGGCAACTGGCTGGTTAACTACAGCAGAATTGACGGAATCAATCGGGCCCTCAGCGGCATGGCAAGGAGGACGCCCTATGAATCAAAGATGGAGGAAGCCTCACAAGACCTTGAGAAAGACTACGATGCTTTCAAACAGGAGTTTGATCAGTTTTTTCCACAACTTCAAACCTTCAGTCGTAATTTTTTACTCAACCCTTAACGGTTTTCTCCAGTCAAATTTGGCTAATATTGCCGCATGCACAACGACCCTGAGTTAAGCGGAAAATACCTGGGCACCATCTCCGGTGATTTCATTAAAGTTTGCGACACGCTGAAAGAGGCTTCTTATCAAATTCGTAAACGTGGGATTTCTGAATTTCCCATTTTTCCAATCTGTAAAGCCGATCAGCCGGTTGGGCAATTGATTATTCACAAAGAGCAACTGGATACAGACTGGAATTATTTTGCCTCATTCATGGATGAGTTTGTGCAGCGTGGCATTATTGACCCCGACAAGCAGGCTGACTTTAAAAAAACGTATAAAGAAGCTGATGAATATTGTTGTCTGTTTGTGATTGATCAGCAGTTTACCAATTTTGTTTTCATACCTTATCCGGAGGACTAAACCGTGAAGCACCTTGCTTTCATAGCGATTTTATTTGTTTCGGTGCACTCCCTGGCACAGAATAAACATCCGCACGTACCCTTTGAACATATTTCAGTTCCGGGAACGGTGAATTCATCGCAGGTGTCTGACCTGTTGCAGGATGATTATGGACTGATTTGGGTAGCCGCTGAGGGCCTGACAAAATATGACGGTTACCGGTTTACCCAGTATAAACAACTCACTTCCGGTGAGAACATAACCGGAACAGAGATCAGATACCTCTTTTCTGATAAACAAAACAACCGCCTGTTAATGGGCACAAATTCATTCGGCATTGTTCAGTATGACTATACAACCGATCAACTTTCACCCTTGCCGGTGGAAGGGGGTTTCCCAATCATTACCCATATCGCACAAACCACCGATGGCACCATTTGGGCCAGTTCGTTCAGTAACGGCCTGTACTATATAGAAAGCGATACGTTAAAAAAAGTTGATGACCCTGGAAATCGCCTCAGGAATATCACCAGTATCCTTAGCATAGGAAGTAAACTATTGGTTGATAACCTGAGCAACATTTACGTTCTCAAAAACAAAAGCGTTACTGATTCCGTCAAACTTCAATTTCCGGGATACGTATTTCCTGAGCTAACGCGTGTTACCGCCATGGCCACCGATAAGAAAGGTCACATCTGGATGGGGACTGACCTTACCGGAATATTAGTTTACGATACACTTCAGAAAAAATTTATCAAACATTTATCACCGGAAAAGGATCCATTTTATAACCGCATCAACCGGATTTTTGTCGACCGTAATAATACCGTATGGATTCTCTTTAAATCAGGAGGCATTGTAGTGTTCAGTCCCGATGTTGATGATTTTATACACATCAAAAGAAATCCATTAGCTGAGTTTACATTAAGCGGAAACACCTGCAACGCCATACTGGAAGATAAAACAGGAATTATCTGGGTAGGTTCTTCTGGTGATCTGAATTTATTTGATGCAACCAAAATAAAATTCAGGCACATTTACAATAACCCGTTCAGCTTGCTCTCTCTGAGTGATAACATGGTGCGCTCTATTTATGAAGACCGCAACCATAAATTGTGGGTGGGTACCGATGGCGGCATTATTAATATTATTGACCGCTCAAAAATTCGGGTTGAGCGGGTAGAATTAAAATTTCCATCGCTAAAACAGCACATCGTTCCAATGTATTTTCAGGAACTGAACGAAAACACCGTATTGATCGGATCGCCATCCGGAATCTTTCAACTTGATGTTAATAAAAAACACTTATCCTATTTTCCTCCTCTCAAAGAAGTTATCGGTAAACGCCAGGTAAGGCAAATTTTAAAAGAAGGAAATACACTCTATCTTCTTTTTGGCGCATCGTTGGCCATTTACAACGTAGAAACCAGAGAACTTCAAAGGTATGCGCAGTTTGGATCGGTTTCTCCAAACGGGTTAGCCAATAACCCCAGTACCATTTACCTGGACTCCCAAAAACGCCTTTGGGTAGGGCATAACAAAGGTGTTTCGCTTTTTAATGCAGCCGATAAAACATTTCAAATTTTTCCTATTGAAATTAATGTTACCAGGCCATTAGGTTCGCGCTTCATGGTCTTATCGCTAAATGAGTTTAAGAACAGCCTTTGGATTGGAACTTTTAACTCGGGGCTTTATACTCTTGCTCTTGATAACCTTTCAAAACCTGTACTAAAACATTTTACAGATAAGGATGGCCTGCCCGATAATACGGTTTATGCTGTATTGCCTGACGAGGAGAACAACCTCTGGATGAGTACGAACCAGGGGATATCGAAATATGAAACCCAAAAAAACAGATTTCTGAATTTTACAACAGCCGATGGTTTGCAACATGCAGAATTTAACCGGTTGGCGTCCCTGCGTTGCGCTTCAGGTGAGTTGGTTTTTGGTGGAATTAACGGACTGAATATTTTTAATCCTAAACAAATTTCGATTAAGGATGGTGATTTTACACCACGTTTACTCAACGCCTCAGTATTTATGGATAATGAAAATAAAAGTCGGTTTATCGGACTCACCCAACAAACATCCCTTTTGTTACCACATGAGCAGAATGACCTTGACTTTACATTTTTTATTTCGAATTACGCTTCTCCCAGAAGATTCGAAACCTACTACAAGCTCTCCGGCTTAGACCCCGATTGGATTCGGACAGAAACCAATACCATCCACTACTCTAACCTGAAGCCGGGAATATACAATCTTCAGGTAAAAACCATTTCAAGCCTTGGAACAGAGAAATTGTGTGAACTACCGGTAGTTATTCAATATCCATTTTGGCAAACCTGGTGGTTCATTCTGCTTTCGGCACTGGTGGCATCCTTCATGGTAATTACCATCATTCAAAACAACATACGCAAAAGCAAACATGACAAAGAACGTCTCGAATCTCTCTTAAAACTGCGTACCCAGGAAATCGAAAAGTCCAGAGAAGACCTGGAAAACCTGAACCAAAAGAAAGACCTCATCTTTTCCATCTTATCACACGATCTTCGGTCACCATTAACTACCCTGAAGGGATTCCTTTCCATACTGATCGATGACAGCGAATATCTATCTAAAGAAGAAATTCAACGACATGCCATCAATATCCGGAATTCAGTTTCAGGATCACTTGATCTGATCGACAATACATTATTTTGGTCGTTATCACAAACAGGAAATATTACCTATACTCCTTCTTCATTTTCGTTGGATGAAATGTTAATGAAGATTGGAACGCTTTACCAGTTAACCGCTGAAAAGAAAAGACTTGATTTTTCGGTGAAAGCCGGAGAAAAAATGATGATACATGGCGATGAGAACATGGTATATGTAACCCTTCGCAACCTGGTTTCCAATGCCATCAAATACACCACCGAGGGCAAATGTGTAAAAATTGAAGCCAAACCAAATCATTCGTTTGCCGAAATTATCATTCATGATGAGGGTATTGGCATGAGTGCATCTTACATTGAAAAACTCATGAGTGAAGAACATCTTCCGCTGAAGAAAGGAACATCCAATGAAAAGGGAACGGGGCTAGGGCTAATCCTGTGTAAAAAATTTATTCAACTCAACCACGGGCAGTTACAGGTAAACAGCGTTGAAGGAAAAGGAACCAGGTTTACCGTCAAACTTCCCCTCTCTCAAGCCTAACCGAAATGATTCCAACCCTGGGCTTTCAGGGCTACTGCGTTTCCTTGTTTTGTAATCAGTGTGTGTTCATTGGCCTTATCATGCACGTAACCAATCGTGTGGATATCAGGATGGTTTTTAAGTTTCTCCAAATCAGTTTGCGGGATCGTAAACAACAGCTCATAATCTTCGCCACCATTTAACGCACAGGTAACCGGATCGATTTTAAATTCCAGGGCGGCCGTGTTATAGGTAAGTTCATCAACCGGAATTTTATCTTCATAAATCCGTACGCCCACGTTCGAATTTTTTCCGATATGAAAAAGTTCAGAGGCCAGTCCATCCGAAATATCAATCATGGAGGTTGGCCTCACGCCTGCTTCCTCCAGATCAAAAATAATATCGGTACGGGCAATCGATTTCAATTGCCTGCCCACCAGGTACTCATACTTGTCCAGCGAAGGCTGCATACCCGGGTTGGATTTAAACACTTCCTTCTCGCGTTCTAAAATTTGTAACCCCAGGTAAGCAGCGCCCAAATCTCCGGTAACACAAATAATATCGTTTGGCTTTGCTCCGCTCCTATAAACAATCCTTTCCTTTCTTACTTTTCCTATAACAGTAATCGATATAACCAACCCCGATCGGGAAGAGGTAGTATCGCCACCCACCAGGTCAACCTTGTAATGTTCACATGCCGCCCGGATTCCATCGTACAGGGCATCCACTGCCTCCACTGAAAAACGGTTGCTCAACGCCAGGCTTACCACAATCTGTTCGGCTTTTCCATTCATCGCAGCAATGTCAGACACGTTTACCGAAACGGCCTTATATCCAAGATGCTGAATAGGCGTGTACGACAAATCAAAGTGAATGCCCTCCGCTAACAGATCGGTGGAGATTAAAGTATAATCTTCTCCTCCATCCAACACCGCTGCATCATCGCCAATTCCTTTAATGGACGAAGGGTTTTGAAGATTAATTTTCTTGCTGATTCTGTCAATCAGTCCAAATTCACCCAGTTGACTGATTTCTGATCGGGTTTCGCTCATACACAATAACGGTTGTAACCGGCTTTTCAGCGATGGCGCTGACGCCTTGTCACGCAAAGGTAAGGTTATAACGCAATTTCAACGATTTATCTCTGTATGGGGCAGTATCTATGCATCAGAAATCTATAAGGATATGAGAAGAATGATTGTTTTTATTGTCGTGGCTTTAATCATTCACTCAGCATGTGCAACTGAAAAACCGTATTACAAGACTGCCGAAGGCAAACGGAAGCAACGGTATTATAACGCCCTCCAATTCGGGCAAACTAATTTGCCTAAACCTAAATTTTGACCCGTGCCATCGTAGAGACGCATAATTATGTGTCTCTACGAATACATGTCATGCTGAGCCTGTCGAAGCATCCTGACACAACTCGATTAAAACCCCACCTGTTGACTTGGGGTGCAGAAAGCAAATCCGCTTGTTATCTGCACCTCTCTTTGCTGTGGGGTTAATCAGGGCAAAACCCTTTTGCTCGTAATCCTTAATTGATGCATCAATATCCTTGACCTCAAAAGCAAGGTGATGCACACCCTCTCCTCTTTTCTCAATAAATTTAGCGATGGGTGAATCCTCATGGCTGGCCTCTAATAATTCGATTTTCACATCGCCAACTTTAAAAAAAGAGGTTTTCACACCCTCACTTTCAACCGATTCAATCTTGTAATGTTCCCTGCCCAACAGGGTTGCAAATAGTTTATTGGCCTGATCGAGATTTTTAACGGCAATGCCAATATGCTCGAGTTTTTCCATAATTGTTAAATTTGCGACAAAATGGGAAACTTTTTAGGGCTAATGAAAGTTTCCTGACTTGAATTCATGGCAATAATAGAAACCAGCAGCGAAATGCACGTAGAGGCGGCCCGTATCCAGCAGGAAGTAAAAGATTACCTGGGCTTACGGACGTCCGACCTTGTGTTCGAATACTCAACCCAGGATGGCAAAATCAAACTGGATTTGATTACGATCAACCCACGACACAATCAGGCATTCTTGTTTCACTCTGAAACCGGAACCGATAAACTGGATGCTCTTCGTAAAATGCTGGATTATGTACAGAACTATAAAGAGAAAGAGAACAGCTACACCATTCAATGGGTAGCAAAAAATGATAAAGAACTACACACCTCGTATTTCAAGGCAAGCAACATCATGGATGCTTTGCAGAAGCTGTACTACGGTCGCGATATGAATACCATTACCGTGTTTAGTGTTGTATTGAATCCGGTATCTTAATTCAAAACTTGCGCTTGTGTGAATGTTTTGACCTTCTGAATTTTGAATTGGAAAATTATGATAACAGTAACGGATAAGGCAAAGGAAAAAATTGGTGAGCTTCTTCAACAAGAGGGCCGTACCCCGCTACACAATGTTCGTGTTTCGGTGAAAGGCGGTGGCTGCTCTGGCCTCATGTATGATCTTAATTTCGATGATCAGATTAACCCGGCCGACCAGGTATTTGAAGATAAGGGCGTAAAGATTCTGGTCGATAAGAAAAGCCTTCTCTACTTACTGGGAACTGTTCTTGATTTCTCTGACGGGCTAAACGGAAAGGGATTTCAGTTCATTAACCCGAACGCCTCACGCACCTGCGGATGCGGAGAGAGTTTTGCGGTGTAATCATCAAAATTCAACTTCCAACTCCAATTGAAATTTGGAATTTGATCTTTACCATTATATGGTTGCAATACACTTCAATTCAATCGCAATAGGTGTAGGCAATGAACTGATCTCAATGGTGGTACGGCAGGGCAGGCTATCCTTAAAATACTCGGCATAAATTTTATTGTAAATCGGGAAATCCTTTTTCATGTTGGTAAGAAATACCGTTACATCCACCAGGTTTTCCCATTTCGATCCGGAGGCCTCCAACACATACCGAACATTTTGAAATACCGAATGGCACTGTTTTTCAATGTCATAGGAAACAATGTTTCCGTTATCGTCTAAGGTTACTCCCGGAATTTCTTTTGATCCTTTCTTTCTCGGCCCAACGCCTGAAAGAAACAGGAGGTTGCCCACTTTTCTTGCGTGTGGGTAAAGGCCAACAGGTTCAGGTGCCTGATCGGAGTTGATTGTATCTGTACTGTGCATTCTTCAGAAATTCATTTCGTATTCATTAATTCTTCAATTTCCTCCACCTCAACAGGAATATTTTTCATTAAATCTTTAATACCGCCTTTCGTAATAACAACATTATTTTCCAGTCGTATGCCAAGTCCCTCCTCCTTTATATAAATACCAGGCTCCACTGTCCACACCATTCCTGTTTGCATCTTATCAAACATATTTCCAATATCGTGTACATCCAGGCCAAGGTGATGCCCCGTACCGTGCATGAAATATTTCATAAAAAGAGGTCTTTCAGGATTTTGATTTTTAACATCGGTTTTATCAATCAGCTTGAGTTTGATTAACTCACTTTCCATGATCTTCTGCACTTCTTTATGGTAATCAAAGTAACGCACACCAGGTTTTAACAACTTCATGGCTGCACGTTTTACCCTGAGCACCGCGTTATACACATCTTTTTGCCGTTTCGTAAACTTTCCGTTTACCGGAATGGTACGGGTCATATCGGCATTGTAGTTGGCATACTCAGCACCTACATCCAGCAACAATACATCACCCGTTTTGCAAGGTTTATTATTTTCGATATAGTGTAACACACACGCGTTTGCGCCACTTGCAATAATAGGTTCATACGCAAACCCGCGTGAGCCCTGCCTCACAAATTCATGGATAAACTCTGCTTCAATTTCATACTCCAACACTCCGGGCTTGACAAACTTTAATACTCTGCGGAACGCATCTTCTGTAATATCACAAGCCGTTTGCATCAGTGCAATTTCTTCTTCCGACTTTACTGCCCGCAACCTGGAAAGAATAGGAGCCGAACGTTCATAGGTATGCAACGGATATTTTTCTTTGCACCATTTAATAAAGCGTGCATCGCGTGTTTCAACCGTTACTTCTGCACGGTAATGCTGGTTGGTATTCAGGTAAACATGCTCCACACCGCCCATCACCATCATAGTGTTAAAGAGTTTTTGAAACTCCGATACCCACACTACCGTTTCTATGCCCGTGAGTTTTCTTGCTTCTTCTTTGGTAAGCTTATGGCCCTCCCAGGTGGCGATTAGGTCGCTTGTCTCACGCAGAAATAAAACCTCTCTAAACTTTTTATCCGGATAATCAGGGCACAGCACCAGAATCGTTTCCTCCTGATCTACCCCCGACAAGTAAAACAAGTCGTTGTTTTGCCGAAAGCGCATCGTGCCATCGGCATTGGTTGGCATGATATCATTCGAATTAAAAACCGCTACCGAGCCAGGCTTCAATTCTTGTAGAAAGCGCTTCCGGTTAGCAATAAAAAGAGAAGGATTGATCTTTCTGTATCGCATGATGTTGAGTTGTGGCCAAAAGTAAAAAACCTGTCAGGCATTAAAAACACCAGACAGGTTTATATCAAAATTAATAAAGCGAATGATCAGCCTTGCGAGGGTTCATCGGTGGTGACCCAATTCAGCAGCACAAAAGTTACCAGCAACCCGGAAAACACACCCTCTAACAGAACAATGAACGAGCTGATGTACGGATTGAGAAACCGACCCATGGGTTCATTTTCAATAATGAACTGCATAAGCTCGGTGTCGATAAACGAAACATATACCCAAAAGAATACAGCAAACCCCAACGAGCCAATTGCCCCGGTGGCTACGCCAGTTACCAACCCCCTGAAATAGTTCAGGTGATCCTCATGCGTTTCCTTAAATTTTTTCAATGCAAAGTAAATACCTGCTACCAATATGACCAGATTGAGAAGCCGCAACTCAACAAAATGCAAGAGGTTGGCAAATTTCATTATGAGGAAGTAAACAGTTAAGCCTCCTGCAATGCGAAGTCCATAATTTTCAGGAATACGGTTTGGATTGGTGAAAAAACTCATAGCGCTGAAGGGTTTGGTATTCCTCAATTTTTACATTTTCTAAGGAAAATTCAATCTTTTTAGGAAGTATAATTTGTGTAACTTTCAAAACCGCCTATCCTGGCTTGAGACTAAAGGTTTGAGAACAACCTGTTTTGGAACGTTTAACCATTAAAAACCCAACATTTATGCTCAAAAAAATCTTAATTGGAATTGTCGGAGTAGTCGTTGTGCTGCTCCTGATCGGATTTGTATTGCCCGGCACGATGGAGGTAACGAAAAGCATTACCATCAATGCTCCTGCCTCTTATGCATTTGAAGAAGTCAATAATCTTCAAAACAACGACAAATGGCAGTACTGGAACAATTTGTACAAAGGAAAGATGACAGTTGCCTACGGAGACATCAAATCAGGTGTTGGTGCTGTTTCTGAATGGGATGGTGAAGAATCCGGAAAAGGAAAAATGACCATCACTGAAAGTATTCCAGACAAGTCTATCAAAGTGGATCTTGACTTTATGGAACATGGAACAGCTAAAACCTGGTACACATTTGAATCGGAGGGCGAAGGAACAAAAATTACAACCGGGTTCTCATCTGATATGGGTATGAATCCAATCGGTCGTTGGATGGGCCTGCTGATGAAACCGGAAATGGAAAAAGCGTTCGATTATAACCTGACCAAACTCAAAGAAATTGCAGAGTCGAAACCAAAATTTTCAGTCGCCATCACCGAAGAAGAAACCCAATCGGTTAGTTATGTAAGCATCAGCACCACGATGAGTTTTGAAAACGATGAGGCGATCAATGCTCAAATGATGAAATCCTATACCGAATTGGCGACTGTACTGGAAAAATCAAAAGTTGAAATGGCAGGACATCCATTTTCTATGTACCCTAAGTGGGATGAAGCAACAAAAATGATGGAAATGGTTTGCGCTATGCCAATTGCCGCTAATGCTAAACTACCGGCCAAATACAAAATTATGCAAACCAGTGGAGGAAAAGCCGTGAAGGCAGTGCACCTGGGCGATTACAGCAAGATGATGACAACTCATGAACAACTCACAAAATACATCGAGTATAAAAATTTAAAAATGAATGGCGCACCCTGGGAAGTTTATTTAACCGACCCAACAGTGGAGAAAGACACCTCGAAGTGGGTGACGGAGATTTACTATCCGATTCAATAAAAAAATAAGCAGTAGGCAATTAGCAACAAGTAATGCAATTGCCTACTGTCTATTTTTCAAGAGCGTCATGCGCTCTTGTCTTCACCCTTTCCTGTTTCCACTGCTCCAACTCTTTCTTCCTTGCGGCTAATTCCTCTTCTGAGGGCATGTAATTAATCAACATCTTTAAATCGGGCTGGCCTGCATCCACCCAGGCAGTATACCAAAAATCACCCGTCATTTTAACGGCCTCACGCATACGCTGTTCAATCATACCCGATAAAGCATCGTGATACGCAGTTGAAAACTCAACTGAATACACTTTAACAGTTTGTTTCCCTTTTGTCTCAAACGAATATTTTCGCTCGCCAAATTTTTCGCTTAGGTTTTTTTCCAGCAACAAAACAGAATCAAGCAAAAGGTGTGAACACTCAACAGCTTTCCAAATTTCCAATTGAGGATTTTTGATATAGGAAGCCTTCCCAACAAAAAAATCATAACGACCCGAAAACAACTCGGGCAACCGCGATTCCCAAAAGGCATGAATTCCCTCCTGCCCTGTTAACTGGCCATTGTAATTTTCGGTCGTGTGCAGCGGTACGTGTGCATCGGCAATGTAGTGCCCTAAATCTGCCGAAAGGCTCAGAATCTTATTGGGATCATTTACCATCAAGGCATCGCGAAGGCGGTAGTACATAACATTTACATGCCAGGGAAGAATACCGTATGCCTTAAGGGTATCTTCACCATAAAACTCAACCGCTTCCTTCCAGTAACGAGGCATTGTATTCAGGGCGCTATCGCCAAAGTGGTCGATGTCAATATAATGTCGGGGGGCCTCCTCTACCACGGCAAATCTCCTTTTGTCGGGGTTTACGGAAGCCTCAGTAATGTATTCGATGTTTTTTTTGTAGAACCCGATCATCTCTGGTGGAAGGGTAAAAACAGCCAACCTGTTGATTTGACGGTGGCCGAAAAAGCCCCAGCCAGATGACAACATGATCAGTGCTATCAACCAAAGGCAGTTGCAGAGTTTTCTTATTAAACTTATCTTACTAGTCATGCCATTTCCTGATAGCTAACCTATGAAAAATTCACTCCCTATTCTACTCCTGTTTATCACTGGTTTCGTTTTAGCCGACAACTACCCACGAAACAATACTATTGACATTCAGCAATATATTTTCAGAATTGATTTAAATGATACGACCGACATCATTGTAGGAGAAGCCACTGTTCGTTTACTAGTGCGGAAACCAATTACCGAATTTGAACTTGACTTGGCAACCTTAAACGAGCAAAAAAAAGGAATGTCAGTTTCACAGGTTCTCTTGAATAACCAAATACTTAAGTACTCTCATCAGGCTAATCGCCTAAAACTTTTTCTTCCTTCCGCTGGGAAAATAAATGAAATACTTTCTATAACTATCCACTATAGCGGTATTCCAATTGACGGCTTGATTATTTCTAAAAACAAATATGGTGATCGAACCTTTTTTGGTGATAACTGGCCGGACCGCGCACGAAATTGGCTGCCGACTATTGACCACCCGTATGATAAGGCAGGTGTTGACTTTATTGTTACTGCACCCCCTCACTATTCTGTAATAGGAAATGGTGTAAGACAGGAAGAAAGCTACATCAAAAAGAGACAAAAACTTACGCACTGGCATGAAACAGTGGATATTCCCACTAAAGTAATGGTAATAGGTGTTGCCCGATTTGCCATCCAACATGTAGCAGCAGTCAACAACATTCCGGTTGAGAGTTGGGTATATCCACAAAATCGTTTGGAAGGATTTTCAGATTACGCACCAGCCGTACCTATGTTGGAATTTTTTAGTAAGCTCATTGGACCCTATTCCTATAAGAAACTTGCCAATGTTCAGTCAACTACCATCTACGGTGGAATGGAAAATGCCAGCAATATTTTTTATTATGAACAATCCGTTACAGGTAAGGGAGAAATTAATAACACCATTGCCCATGAAATTGCTCACCAATGGTTTGGTAACTCGGCCACCGAAAATGACTGGCATCATATATGGCTAAGCGAGGGTTTTGCCACATACTTTACCCATGTGTATAATGAATTTACTAACGGGAAGGAAAGCGCCATACACGGGTTACAGAAAGATCGCAAACATGTTATTGATTACTGCAAAAAAGCACCGGCACCAGTAATCAATACCGCTATTACCAATTACGTTGAACTACTTTCTCCTCATGTATACCAGCGTGCCGGATGGGTACTGCATATACTCAGAAATGAAATTGGGGAAGAGGGTTTCTGGAAAGGCATTCAAAAATATTACCAGACATACCAAAATAGTAATGCCTTAACTTCCGACCTACAAAAAATTATGGAAGATATCTCCGGAAAAGACCTTGGCTATTTCTTTCAGCAATGGCTTAATCGTGTTGAAATTCCTGCTTTGAAGGTATCCTGGAATTATGATGAAAAATCAAAAGAGGTAATTCTCACTATCGACCAAACTCAAACAGGTGAGCCTTTTGAACTGCAGTTGGAAATAGGGTTCAAAACAAACACCCAAGCAAAACCAGAGATAAAATCCTTTCGACTTAACCAAAAAAGTCAGAAAATATCAGTGGCATTAACCTCGAAGCCATTAAACCTGGAACTTGACCCGCAAACAAAGCTGCTTTTTGAGGAGGCCGTAAACAATTGAATTGATGTGGCAGTGCCCGAAAAACCCCAACAGCAGGGCAGAGAACAAGTTAAAACCAATAAAAAATAGCTTAAAACACGGTTTTTCATGAGTTAAAAGTATTAAAAGCCAAATTCTAAATTCTCCATTCCAAATTCTCAATTCTTTTAATACCTTTGCACCCTATTTTTGAATAACCGATATGGCAAATCACAAATCAGCAGAAAAGAGAATCCGGGCTAACGAAATTAAGCGTGATAGGAACCGCTATCAGCACAAAACTACCCGTACTGCGGTGAAAGATCTGAAGACCACAACCAGCAAAGCAGAGGCAGAAACCAAGTTAAAAGAGGTTTCAGCGAAGCTTGATAAGCTGGCCAAGAAAAATATCATCCACTGGAAAAAGGCTGCCAACCAAAAGTCGAAGCTGGCAAAGCTTGTGAACAAGCTGGCATAAGTACTTTTTCTTTTTATATATTCAGACCCTAAAGGTTTAAAACCTTTAGGGTTTTTTTTTAGAAGATGAAGAAAGAAAAAGCTGAGTTCCTCAACATCAAAAGCTGGGCAGCGGAAGACAGACCCCGCGAAAAGCTGTTGTTAAAAGGAAAAGCTGCCCTGTCGGATGCCGAGTTAATCGCCATCTTGTTGGGAACAGGCACGGCCTCTATGAGTGCGGTGGATGTGGCTAAAAAAATTCTTCAGCATGTTAACAACGACCTCAACGAACTCGCCCGGCTTACCGTCAAAGACCTCACCAAAATAAAAGGCATAGGTGAAGCAAAAGCTATTACGATAGTGAGTGCCCTGGAG
>Ga0268299_1001280_pt1 | contig 47897 bp, 31 predicted proteins | sample NOBtaG_FD_193484 | JGI IMG/M metagenome (GOLD analysis project Ga0268299, IMG submission 193484) | Activated sludge microbial communities from bioreactor in Nijmegen, Gelderland, Netherland - NOB reactor | ecosystem: Engineered > Bioreactor > Aerobic > Activated sludge | place: Netherlands... | reverse complement strand
GCATCACGAACCCTCCCCCGCGCTGACATTATGTTGCGTAGAAACCGTCGATCGTCTGTAGGAGCGCGCCCAATCACGGGGGCGTAACATAATCCTCGGCGCAACATATTCGGTCCATTTGCCGGCGCGCGCGCCGGATAGGCGGACATAAAGGCTGCGGCCTGGTGCGCCCATGACGTCGCCGGCGAGCCAGTAGCGGCCCTGACGGCGGCCATTGGGCAAATAAGTGCGGCACACCGCCTCGGCCTGTCCGCCGAGACGGCGCGCCAGATCGGCGGCGCGTTCCATTGTTCATGCCCTCTCCGTGATTTCCATGAGGGGCCAGCGGTCGAGCAGCCCATCGAAGATCGTCCGCCCGCGCGCGCCCATCGGAACGAAGAGCCGCAGCTTCCAGGAGATGATTTCAGCGATGAGCCCGCGCGCCTTGAGGTGATCCGCCATGCCGGAGGTGAAGCCGGACAACTCAATGCGATGCTCGTGCATCACCCGCACGCGGCGGAGCGAAAGCCCATCCGCGAGACGCAGCGTCACCTTGCCGCCATTCAGCGCGGCCCAGGCATCTTCGCACAGCAGGGTGGGCGCGTCATTGAGGCCGAGATTGCGGCAAACGGCTTCGGCCTCAACCGGTGACAGCATGCGGCCGATGATGCGTTCGCCGTCATCGGTCTGCAGCCGGTAGACGCGGCAGTGCTCATCGGGCAGACGCCGCCAGATGGGCAGCAGCAGGCCGGTGACGAGATAAAAGCTGCTGGTGGTGAACTCGGGGATTTCTCCAAGCTCGGCTTCCCAGGCCCTGGCAAAACTCTCACTGTCCGCCTCCCGCCATTGCGTTTCGCTTAAGGTAACGAGCGGCATGACCGGGCGTTCCATGGGCCGCACGAGCCGCACACGGCGCTCGATCTCGCCATCATCAAGCATCAGGCTTGGCGCGGAAACCTGTACCGCCGCGCGGCCGGACCGGACATTGACCAGCAGCTTTCCGTTATGGAGAGCAAGCGCTTCATCAAGGGTGAGCGGCCTGTTCCTGTCCTTGCGCGCGACGGTGTAGAGTTGCGTTTCGGCGCCGGTTTCGGCATGGCTGTAAATGCTGCGGCGTCCGGTAACTGTCAGGCTTGCCGCGCGGATCGTCTCCAGCCCGGCATCGTAGGAACCCGAGGTGATGGCCGCTTCGATGCGGGCGTTGAGCAGGTCTTCGAACACGGCGAAGAGCGTGTTCTGCAAGCTGATCGGCAGCGCCAGCAGCCGGTTCAGGAAAGTCGTGACCGGCGGCAGATCCTCACGCAGGCTGCCATCCTGACCGGACAGTTTCAGTCCTGTAGCATCCTCAAATTTCTGCAGGGAGCAGCCCTCGATCCCGCCCCTGTAGAGCAGCATGTAGAACTGGCGTAATGCGGCGCGGGCCTGCGGGCCTTCGAGATTATCCTCGGCGCGGAACATGCCCTGGCCGCCGGTCTGGCGCTGACCGCGGGTGATGGCGCCGAGCGTGTCGAGCCGCCTTGCGATGGTGGAGAGAAACCGCTTCTCCGCCTTCACATTGGAAGCGATGGGCCGGAACAGGGGCGGCTGCGCCTGATTGGTGCGGTTGGAACGCCCCAGCCCCTGAATGGCGGCGTCGGCCTTCCAGCCCGCTTCGAGCAGGTAATGGACACGCAGCCTCTGGTTCCTCGCGCCCATATCGGCGTGATAGCTGCGCCCGGTGCCGCCCGCGTCCGAGAAGACGAGAATGCGCTTGCCGTCATCCATGAAGGCTTGCGTCTCGGCGAGATTGGCCGATGCCGGGCGGTTCTCGACGCAGAAGCGTTCTACCCCGGAACCAGTCCGGGACAGGCTCTTGCGAATTATCCGCCGCGAGCGTCCGGTGATTTCGGCCACCATCTCCGCACCGAAGCGCTGCACGATCTGGTCGAGCGCGCCGGGAACCGGATCGAGCGCCGCCAGATGTTCAATCATGCGGTCACGGCGTTCCACCGCATCGCGGCATTGCACCGGATTGCCGTTCCCGTCGAAAACCGGCCGTGACGACAGATGCCCTTCATCGTCCGTGTACGGTTCGAACAGTTGCGTCGGGAAGGAATGTTGCAAGTAGCCGAGAACGTATTCGCGCGGCGTGATGTCGACGCAAATGTCGTTCCATTCCCCGGCCGGGATTTCAGCGAGCCGCCGCTCCAGCAACGCCTCGCCGGTTGAGACGAGCTGGACAATGGCGGCATGGCCCCCGGCGAGATCGCGCTCAATGTTCCTGATCAGCGTTGGCGTCTTCATCGCCGTGATCAGGTGATTGAAGAAGCGCTGTTTGGCGGACTCAAACGCCGAACGCGCGGCGGACTTGGCCTGCCCGTTCAATGTGCCGGATGCGCCGGTGATGTTTGCCGCCTGCATCGCCGCGTCGAGATTGGTGTGGATGATCTGGAACGCGTCGGCATAGGCGTCATAGATCGCGGTTTGTCCGGGCGTCAGAGTATGCCCGATGATCTCGACCTCGACGCCCTCATATGACAGGGAGCGCGCCATATAGAGGCCTAGCGCCTTCAGATCGCGCGCCAGCACTTCCATCGCCGCGACGCCGCCCGCCTCGACCGCCTGCACGAACCCGGCCCGGTTGGCAAAGGGAAAATCCTCACAGCCCCAGAGGCCGAGGCGTTCGGCATAAGCGAGATTGCGGACGCCGGTCGCTCCGGTGGCCGAGACATAGACGATGCGGGCGTCCGGCAGTGCGCGTTGCAGGCGCAACCCGGCGCGGCCCTGCTGCGACGGCGCCATCTCGCCGCGTTCGCCCGTTCCACCCCCGGCGTTCTGCATGGCGTGACTCTCGTCGAAGACGATGACCCCATCAAAATCCCGTCCGAGCCAACCGGCTATCTGCTGAAGACGCGACGATTTGCCCTCGCGCCCGGGCGAACGCAAGGTTGCGTAAGTACAGAAGAGTATCCCCTCGCCGAGCGGAACCGGCGCGCCCTGCCGGAAGCGTGACAGCGGCGTCACCTGCAAGCGTTCCTGGCCCAGGGCCTGCCAGTCGCGCTGGGCGTCCTCGATCAACTTGTCCGACTTGGATATCCAGACCGCCTTGCGCCGGGCCTTGAGCCAATTGTCGAGAATGACGCCTGCGACCTGACGGCCCTTGCCGCAACCGGCGCCATCTCCCAGGAACCAGCCGCGCCGGAACCGCACCGTGTGTTCCGCATCTTCGGGCGCAACCGAAACATTGTCGAAGGTCTCGTCAACGCTCCACGATCCGGCGAGATGGCGCGCATGCGCCTCGCCGGCATAGATCACGCTTTCGAGCTGGGCATCGGAGAGCAAACCATCCGCAATGACGGCGGCAGGCAGATGCGGGCGATAGGCGGGCTTTGGCGGCGCCACAGAAGCCATGGCGGTGGATTGCACCAGCGCCGTCGGGTGAACATGCGCGCCTGGAATATGGATCGACTGAAGCGTGTAAGGTTCATAGAGCGAGTCGGTCAGCCCGTCCTTCCCGACCGGCTTCCATGTGATAGGCTCGTAAACCAGTTCAGCCGCATCCGGTGCGGCGGGCGCAACCGGGGTAATGGATGCGGCCCTGCGCGCGGCGTGCTCCGCCGGTTTGTCCACAAGGACTGGCATTGCCGCCTCACCGATCCCAACCGGCCCGGCGAGTTTTGCGCGCGGTGGAATTGCTTCCATTACCCAATGCAGGAGTGTGGCGGCGTCCGGCGCCATGCCTGGCAAGTCCGGAAACGCGGCCGGATCTCCAGCGGGAAGTTTGTCGATGACGGTGAGCCGCGTCTCGATGCTGGCGCCATGGCGCGCATATACCGGGCCGCCAATGGCGGCCGAAAACACAATGCGGCTCCTGTCCTGCAGCCTGATGAAGGCGTCGCGCCATTTGGGATTGCCGGGCGAAAGGCTTGCGCCGGTGATGGCCACGAGACGGCCGCCATCAGCCAGACGCGCCAGAGCCGAAGCCATGTGCCGGTATGCGGCGCCGGCGGCGCGGCCATCCACATGGGCAACCGCCGAGAAAGGCGGATTCATGATGACGGCGGAGGGACGGCAGCCCTCGTCCAGATAATCATGGATTTGCGCCGCATCATATCGGGTGATGCAGATGCCGGGAAAGAGATGGGAAAGAAGGGCTGCGCGAGTCCCGGCAAGCTCATTGAGCGCGAGGCGGCAACCAGCCAGTTCGGCGAAAATGGCAAGCAGGCCGGTACCGGCGGAGGGCTCCAGCACGGCATCGGTTGGCATGAGGGCCGCAGCAACACTTGCGGCAAGGCCCAGCGCGATCGGGCTGGAGAATTGCTGCAGTGCCTGCGATTCCTGTGTGCGCCGTGTGTGGGTGGGCAGCAGCGCCGCGACCTTCTCCAGCATCGCCAGCATGGCGGCGGGCGATGCGGCGCGCGCCTTGATCGCCGCGCCGAACTTGCGCAAGAACAGAAGCTGGGCCGCCTCGCAGGCTTCATAGGCGTCCTTCCAGGTCCAGGCGCCTCCGGCGTCCGATCCGCCGAACGCTTGTTCCATCACCGTACGCAACGCAGGTGCGCCGATGGCACGGCCTTTTTCAAGATCGGGGAGGATCAGATTCGCAGCTTTGAAGATACGGGCGGCGATGTTCGCGGGCGTGCGAACAGATACAGCGGCATGCGCCACTGTCAGGGACGGTAAACCATTCATGGGGGAGTCTCCGGGAGAGCTTGGAACGGGATAAACCGGCGGGACGCTCTCTCTGATCCCTGCCGGTTCACCCCATCCCGGCCCTGCTCTTCCTCTATGCCCGCCGCCGATGCCGCATGATCCGCTCGGCCATTTGGCGCTCGTCTTGCGTGAAGAGAGTGGGAAAGGTCATGGCGACGGCGGCCCAGGCGCAATCTTCCTCGTACCAACCGTCCGCCGTCCGCCACTCGTCCGGAATCCGCACATTGCGTCCGGCATCGAGATGGAAGCCGCCATGGCTGGCGGTTGCGTGGAAGACGATGCCCTCCGCATAGGTACGCGAGGTCTGGGCCACGCCCCATGGCGTCAAGACAGTCATCATATTCTCGTATATTCTCCCATGTCCGGGCGCCCTGGCCTCGCGGTTGATCGCGGCAATCTCGCGCCTGATCGCGGACAGGCTGGATTCGGGAAGCTGCAACCGCCCACCGCCTGGCAGGGGCAAGCCGCTGTCGATGAGATAGCCGCGCATGTTGAAATACACATTGCCAACGCGCGTGCCATTGAGCAGCAGATCATAGCGGTCCGTGGTTTCCAGAACCACGCGGCGGTGATTGGCTTTCTTCAGCGTGAGTGTATGAGCCACTGGATATCTCCCTGAAAATGCGCGAGCCCGGCGCCTGCTATAAATGTCAGGGTAACCGGGCCCGCAATGGATGGATTGGCGAAAGCGGTTATTCGGCGGCGGCCAGGTTTTCGCCATCATCTCCGGTGGCGTCATCGGCCTCGCCATCCTCCTCCGCAAGGAAGGCGGGCAAGCCGGTTTCCGCAGCCTGGACTTCGCCGCCGGAATCGATCTGACAAGTATCGCCTTCGTTGCCCGGCATCCGCAGCGGCTCGGGCAGCCAGCCGGACCCGGCGAGCAGCCGTTCCGCTTCTTCCGCCATGCCAGACTTCTTCAAATGACCGATCAGTTCCACCGCAGCGGCGCCTTTGGCCTCACGCACCGCCTCACAGATGTGCGCCTTGGGGACCCGGCCGAGATAATTTTCGGCCGTCGGCCGCCAGCCCGCCGCCGCCATGTCGAGCGCGAGCGTTTGCGCAATCTGATCCGCATGGCGTTTGCGCCCCTGTGCGCGATTCCAAGGTTCGCACACCGCGTTGACGGTGTGCGCCGCGCAATGGGCGAACAGCGCCATGCGGCTGCAGGCATCGAAACCAAGCAGCCTGTCCCAGAGTTCTTTGGGTTCTTCGGGCAACTGCTGTTCCCATTGTTCGCGCCGCGCTTCGATCGCCGTGGCCGGAGCACAGTCCTTCAGATCCGGCCCCTGAACGGAAAAGCCGGAGCTTTTCGCCGTGATCTCCAGGCAGCTTTCCGTGGCGTAGCGGTAGAAACTCTGGAGCGCCAGCGCGTGCAGCACGGCGAGGAAGGCCGTGTCCGGATCATTTGCCAGGGCGTCACGAAGCGCCAGTGTACGGTGCGCTGTCAGTTCCATCACCAGCCGGTCGGACAGCGGCTTGAGGCCATGCTCTTCCGGTTCGGATCCATCGCCGCCATCGGGATCGCCGGCGGCGCTTGAGCCATCCTTTGCGGCACGGGCGCCGCCAAGTGATGTCCCTTCTGCATCACCGTCTTCACCACTGTGATCGCCCCCGATGTCTTCGTTTGGCGCTTCATCCCCGGGCCGGACATAGCCGCGTTCGATGCGAAGCGCGCCATCCGGGCCAATGCTGACGAAAACACCAGCGCGGGCGATGCCTGCCGGATCATAATGGACGGGCTGGTTCTCGAACGCTTCGAGCGCTGTCTCGATTTCGCCCAGCCGTTCATCGATCTCATCAGGCAATTCGTCAGCTTCCGCCCATTCGGATTCGAGACGCTCCTGTTCCTCGCGCAGCGTTTCACGCTGGGCGTATTCCGCATCGTCAAGCGGCTGGATTTCGCCGGTGATGCGGCGCAAACCCGCAGTATGGCCGTAGGGGAAATCGGCGGCAACCTCGACCCACTTCCAGCCTTCGGCGCGGATGGCCTCCGCTTCACGGCCGAGTTTCTCCGAGACCAGCTGCTCGAGCAGCGCCACGTCCTGCAGCCAGCCGCCTTCGTCCTGGGCGAACAAGTCACGCAGGACAATACCGCCCGCCGCCTCATAGCCGGCCAAGCTGACGAAACGCGCGCGGCGGTCGGCAGGCCGGACGGCATTCTCTGTCAGCAGCTTTTTTATGAAGTAGGGCTCTTTGTTCCAGCCGCATGCGATTTGCTCCCACACCTGCTCCTGGCGTTCATGATCGCCGGACACCGTGAACGCCATCAATTGCTCCAGCGCCATCTCATCCGCCGCATAAACATCGAGCAGCTTCGGCGAAACCGAAACCAGCTTGAGGCGCTGCCTGACGACACCCGGCGAGACGAAAAAACGGGCGGCGATGTCCTCCTCGCCGAGGCCCTTCTCCTTGAGCGCCTGGAACGCGCGGAACTGATCGAGCGGATGCAGCGCCACGCGCTGAATGTTTTCGGCGAGGCTGTCTTCCTCCGCAATGCCCTCTTCGCGCACGATACAGGGTATGGGCGTGGTCTTGTTCAGGCGCTTCTGTTTTACCAGCAGTTCCAGCGCCCGGTACCGCCGCCCGCCTGCGGGCACTTCGTACATGCCGGTTTCCGTTCCGTCTTCGCCCAGAACGGGCCGCACATTCAGGCTTTGCAGCAGTGTGCGCGTGGCGATGTCCTCGGCCAGTTCCTCGATGGAAATACCCGCCTGTACCCGGCGGACATTGGCCTGAGACAGCACCAGCCTGTTGAAGGGAATATCCTGTGAGCGGCTGAGCGTGATCCTGGAAGGTGTGTTTGCCATATCGGTTCTCCGCGACGGGCCGGCGAAAGACTCTCTCCCGCCTTCCAAACCCGTCACGAAAACCCGAACACCCCTCTCCCTCTCAAGCCGTGGCCCCCCACAGTTGTCACGGGCAGGTTGCAGACCTCCGCACCGGCACCGGCGCGCAAAGGGCGCATGGGAGAGGGAGCGCCACGGCTTCGGGGCCGCCATCCGCCATCATCGGTCCCTCGATCATGAGGGCGCCATTCCAAAAATCCGTTTACTGATGGCCTTGCCGCCAGTCCGCAGGATCATCGAAGCCCCCCAGCCAGATTCCCTTGCGAAGAAAGCGCGCCGCGCCTTCTTCGCTGGAGAAATTCACCCTGCGCGGGGCATCGTGATCGGCGACGGCCCAGCCTTCGCGGGCGGCCCAGGCGGATAGATTATCCTTGCCCGCATAGCAGATGGAAACATGCCGCCGGTAATCGTCGCGGCCGCGCGGCTCGCAATTAACTGTGCGGCCTTCAAGGAATTTAACGAGCGCCCGCGCCGCATCGCGGCCGCAGGGCCATGCGGCGCCATCGCGCGTGACGCAGGTCTGACCAAACTCGACCGCGTCGACGCCATAGAGGCGATGCTTCTCGCCATTGATGACGATGGTGTCGCCGTCGATCACTTGCGCAGGTCCGGAATGATCCGGATGCGGGGCGGGCGCGAGCGCCAGCCCCGCGCAGAGCAGCACAAGGCCTATAAAGCCATATTTGAACGGATAGAACATGCGCATCACGCGGTCTCCTTTTCCTGGGTTGCGGGGAAGGAAGCGCCGCCCCCGGGCTGCCGCGCATGCATCCAATCGGCGGCGGCCTGCGCTTTTGAGGCGGCGGTGAAGATCGCGTGCGTGTCGTTCTTCAGAACTTCGAGCCAGGAGGCGATGTAGGCGGCGTGATCCGGACGCGGGCGAGCGGCAAGACCGAGGTCGGCCAGAATCATGGCCGCCGTCAGTTCGGCGACGAGTTCTTCCGCCGCAATGGTCTGGTTGTTGAAGCGCTTCGACAGATCCCGGTTGAGACGGTGCGCAGCGCCAACCGCATGCCCGGCCTCATGATAGAGCGTGCCATAGGCTCCAACGGCATCGGTAAACCGCCCGAAATCCGGCATATGGATGCGGTCTTCGCTGATCCGGTAGAAAGCGGCATCCGCACCATAGGTAACGGGAATGCCCAGCGCGGCAAAGAAGCGCTCGGCATGGCCGATGCGCTCCGTCTCGGGCAGGCGCGGCGCTTCCGGCTCCTCGAAGCCATCCACTTGCGCCCGGTTGAATACGGAATATCCGCGCGCGATGAAACGGGAGCCGCCATCCTCCTCCATACCGGCGATGGTTTCGCCTGGGTCATCCGCCTTGCCGTGGATCTGCTTCCAGAAGGCAACGGATGCCGCCTTCTCGCCCTTGCGCACCTGGCAGCCGCGCGCGCCCCACTGACGATAGGTTCCCCAGATGCCGCTGCCATATCCCCTGGCGTGGGCGGCGATCCAAAGGGCGAGAATATTGATGCCGCGGTAGCTCCTGGCCGACGCGATGTTCATCGGCCGGGCGATGGAAGAGCCATCATGATGCCACGGCATCTTCCAGCCGCCGGCGCCAGCCTCGATAGCGGCGATGATTTCATTGGTGATGCGGGTGTAGATGCCGGATCGGCTTTCGGTCATGGTCCAGGTCTCCGCGACGGGCCGGCCGGGAGCCTCTCTCCCATCCTTTCAATCCCGTCACCGGCCCCGCACGGGCCTCTTCCTCTCAGACGCACCACCCCAGGGCGGACGGGACAGGCGTCCCCCCCGGCTTATCCAAGGAGATCCTGGTAGCCGCCGCCGATCATCTTCCCGGCGCTGCGGATCAGGCGCTGCACGCGCGTGCGCAAGTAACCAGCAATCCAGTCCTCCCGCACCGCCCGCTCGCCGAAGAGCACCGCCGCAATCTCACGCTGGCTGGCCCCGGACTGCACCCCGTCATAGGCCTGAAGCGCCAGCATCCAGCGGCGGGCGCGGCGTTCCGGCGTATAAAGTCCGCGTGGGAAATGACCGAGGCGGCAAAGCAAAACGAAGCGCCGCAGCGTCAGTATCTTCGCTTGGATATGTTTGAACCCCGATAGCTCGTAGCGGAAACGAACAGGCCCATCGAGCACACTGCCCGTTATTACGTCTAGCTGGAGCCGATGATTACCATCACTGAACAGCAGAAGCTCGTGGCCATCAGGACGTCGCAGTAAAGTCGCCAGCTCATAAAAATCCCGGATATCGAAAGCATCGGGATCGCCGCGCGGCGCCGGTGAAGCCTCGGCGGCCAACACTGATGCGTCCCAGCCGGCGCGCCAGAATATGCTGGCGTCTGCGGCGGGGCGGCTAGGCGCCTCGGCGAAACTGCAACCCCCAACCGGTAGCAGCGTCAGACGGTTCCATGATCTTCAAACCTGCGCCGGGCCACACAGGACGTCGCTCGGGCATGGGCAGTTGGGTTGTAAGGGCAATATAATCGGGATTACGGCGAAGCCATTCCCATGCCCAACCTGCGCGGTCCAGCTTAAGCAGGGATTTATAGTTGGCGGGATCACGCCAATTGGCGCGTGATACCCCATCGGGTTTTTCAGACATCTTATCGGACATGGCGCGACCTTCTCCCATAGCGCCACCCGTGGCGTTATATCCTGCGGGCGGAGCTGTTGCCGATCCGTCGCTGGGAAGAAAGGCCGTCTGCACGGACGGCACGAGCTTCGGGAAGAAGTGGACAGCGACGCCTATCGATATTAGCGCCCGTGAAATGCGCGGCTTCCGGGTTCAACCGGCGATTGTCAGAAGATCGGGGCAAAAGTCAGATGACAGGATTTTACTGGACGCTTGAATGAATGTAAACGCAGCCGATAATCGTGTAGCTCGAAATCAATTTCGACATTTTGTCAGTGCACGTCGCGTTCGTGTTTCCAGCCCTGTTTGGTTTGTACCAGAACATCGGCCGCCTGGTGATCCGGTTTGGCAAGCATTGTTTCAATTTGAGGGAAAGCGGCAGCTATTTCCGGTGTCTTCGCCCAAGCCTCCACGTTACTCATTTCGTACTCATAGGTCACGCGGGAGACCATAATTCCCATCACCTCGACAGGCTCAGCAAAGGACTCGATCTTCACCACTTTGCGGTGGGCAAAGCAGATATCTGTACCCCCGAGAAAACTGTTTGCGCCCTTTCGTATGACTTTCTTGCCCTCAGAGGTCGGCGCGTAGCGGAGATAATCAGCCACCCGTTCTTGTCCTGGGGCAGCGGAATCGTTCTTCTGGATCGTCTCGACGGAAATCAGGCCCGCCCTGACCAGCGGCTCCAACTGCTGCTTCCTGGCGGCATCGCTATCGCTGCGGAACTCAATTGGCAATTTGAAAGAGATCGATGCGCAGACGGGATGAGCGTCGTTATAGCTTTGCAATACCTTTTGAAAATTTGTCTTATTTGCATCCAAAGGATCGTCGCAGCCAGCAAACAACGACAATGCAGTAGTGCAAATAACCAGATTCCAGTGAGGATTCATTAGCTCTACCACTATTTTCCGCACGCATCACATGATGTGACTAGAAAGTTAATTCGCATACATATGATAGAAGTTTCACGAACAATTAATACGGTTGTTTGTGACATTATCACCTTATGTTTGACCTGCTCATCTCCTATTTATTCCACTAATGCGGGAGGCTGATTTCGAACCGGTCGAGATAATATAGAAACTTGACATTCGGATGCCAGCCTCCGCCCTCATTGGAGGCTTCAAGGGATGCCGGGTTCGCAGCCCAAAAGCCAAATAGAGTTGATCAACTTCGCTTCCGACACGCCTCATGCCCGGCTAATCTTTACCGAGCGGGTGGTGCATGGCGGCGTGGGCGTCAGCCGTTGTGTCCTGCGGCCTAATCCGGGCACGATGATCGGCGCATCTCAGTTTACAGTCATTATTCATGAAGGCGTGCCGTTTGAGATGGAGTGGCGCCTGCCGGAGATGGGCGAAATCGAGCGCTGTCAGATCGTCACCGGTGACCTCCATATCAATCCTGCGGACAGACCAGTCTTCTTGCGCTGGACCAGTTCGCCACGGGTGCTTGTCATAGCGATGGAACAGGCCTTCATCGATCAAGTCGTGAGTGATGCCTTCGATGGGAACGAGCCCATACTGCGAACCTTAATCGGCATCCGGAATCCGATCATCGAGAGCATGGCAGTAGCATGGCGTCAGGAGCTGGCTGAACGCGGCAATGGTGGCAGGCTTTATATTGAAGGGCTGGGATCGGCGCTTGTCGTCCACATTTTTCGTGCTTATGGCGAGGGTCTCAGCCGGTCGCCGCCAGTGATCGGAGGACTCGGCGCGCTGCGCCTGCGGCGTGTCACGGATTATATCGAGGCGCATCTGTCCGAAGATATCAGCTTGCGTGACCTGGCGGTGGTGGCGGAGTTGAGCACGCATCACTTCGGTGAAGCGTTCAAGGCCTCCACCGGCACATCGCCGCATCGTTATGTAATTGAACGGCGCATCCACCGGGCCAAGGAATTGTTGCTTGGCGCCGATCATTCAATCGTCGAGATTGCGCTCGCCGTTGGCTTCGCCAGCCACAGCCACTTCACCGGCAATTTCCGGAAGCTTACTGGCACAACGCCGTCGCGTTTCCGGATCGACAGGAAATGAAGAAGGGATTGGTGGCGAAGCCTATCCATCATCCATACTATTTATTGATGACATTAACCCCTAATTGGCCAGCTTGTGCAGACCCGTCTAAAGTCCAGATGACTAGTCTATGTCCGTGTCCGCCCTGAACGTCGGCCATGCGTGGGAGTCGGCAAAGGCCCCCCAGTAAGAAGGCTCCTCAGGAAGTCGCAGGAATCCGTTTCCAGCGCTTCCGCAACCTCAATGAATTCGATAATATCCAGCCGCCGCTCGCCACCTTCATATTTAGCGACGAAAGACTGCGGTCGGTCAAGCCGTGCGGCAACATCAGCTTGCGTGAGCTTCCTGGCTTTCCGAATTTCGGCTAGTAATTCCTGCAGCCGTTGCTGCCGTGGGGTGCGAAGCGTTTTGGGCATAAAAACCGGCTAATTGTTTAGAGGCCGGTTCTTTCATTAATCCTGGTTTCGGATTATCCCATATTAGGATATTCTGTAGCCATACAGATTGACACGTTCAGGAGGGCTGAAAAATGACTGAACTTGACCCCGATGTCGCCGACGATGTGCCATGGTCAGACAGCATCACCCCGTACGACGAACAGCATTTCGTAACCTACGTTCGGTTGCTGGACGCTGAAGTGGAGAAAGCGGATTGGCAAGAGGTGGCGCGGATCGTGCTGCACCGCGATCCAAAAGCTGAGCCCGAAAAAACCCGGCGCTGCTGGGAGGAGCATTTGAAACGGGCGAAGTGGATGACCCAGCATGGCTATCGCCAGCTACTTTGCGCAGCGCGGGATGTGCAGCATTCGAAAGATAGGCATCTGTAGTACACAAAAAAGCCCTCCTGTTTGGTCAAGTAGTAACAGGACGTAATCTGGATATCGGTCCGCGCACGCAGCGGAAGCTGGGCTCAGCGCGCATCATTTTGGCATGGCGCTCAAGGCGACCTTCGATGCATCACTCTGCCGTTACAAAAATGAACGGCGGATTATCAAGGCCAGGGAAATACTGCTGTCGGATCATGCGCCCATTACCGGGGTCGCGCTTACCCTCGGCTTTTCCAGCCACAGTCATTTCAAGGACATGTTCTGCATAATGACAGGAACGGCGACATCGCTGTTCCGCCAGAATTGGTTGTGACCGGCAGATCGTTCTCTTGTCTCGTTGAAGGCGCCTTTACGCAGCGGCGCGCTTTCTTACCTCAGCGAGGACAGCGATAACCGCGCTGGCGGAGGCAGGGTCGAAGACCCCCGCAACTCCCATCGGATCGAAGTCGGTGAAGGGGCTTTCGTAGAGCAGCCGCGGATCCATCTGGCCCTTCTCGGTAAGATGGTCGATGATCGTATTCAGAAACTCAATTTGGTTGGCTGATAGCGTACGCGCCGCCAGAAATACCGAAAAGGCGTTCTTGGCAGCCTCACGATCGAGACCAACCAGAGAACGTACGAACAGGCCCAGCCCACCGTTCTGCCGAATTCGCTCCAGATCATTGCCTTCTGCGATCCCTCCCTCGAGGAAAATGCGCTCGAGCTCCGAGAGGTCGGTGGGTGTAAGCGGCTCGTTCCGGCGGAGCTTGAGAATGGCGACATGGTTCTCGTGATCCCTGAGAAAATGCCGCGCCTTCAGACGGAACCGGTCCATGTCCGTCCCGACGCTTACGCCTCGCACATCAACCACCGACGCCTCGCCAAGCTCATCCTCAAAATCGGTGTAAATGATCGGACGGCGCCTCACCTCGATAAGCTTGATCAGGGAGCGCAAGCGGCGGCGCACCGTCTCTAGCATCTGCGCCGTCACGTCCTGCCAGAATTCGTCACCCTGAATTTCCTGAATGAACGCCAACTCCTTCGTGACCATCGGAACATTCGAGAGTTCTTCGAGCAGCCCGGCAATTTCTACAACGCGCTTGCGGAGGCTCGCAAAGATACTCTCTGCACGCAACACGGCGAGCTGAGTTCGCAGGATAAGCATGTCGAATTGTTTTGCCGCCACGTCGTCGTCCGTGACGCTGGTAGGCAGGCCTGCGAGGCTGTTCATGAGTTCGGCCTGTTCGTCGAGGCCCAGATGGCGCCATGTCTCTGCCTTGCTATATTTTTCGACAAGCCGCCGGTGCGGCCGAACCAGAAAATTGTCGAGGCTCATACCCTCGACTTGCTGGCGCAGCTCCTCAGCCAGTTTGTCTCTCAAACCCGGCGGGGTCTCAAATGCTGTTTTTTCCCTTTCGGTAAACCCCGCCGCCTGTTCATCAGACGCTTCGACCGGTGGCGGATTCGAGGCATCAAGAGCGCAGATCAACTCCACACGCATCGCGAAAAGCCGCTTGCTCAACGGATCGCCCGTCGCGCCGTCTGTCGTGGCAGGGTTCTGATTGAAAAATTCGAAGTTCTGGCAGAAATCGAAAACCGTGAAGAACGACTTGTGTCGGCCGGGCCCGAAGAGATCAGGGCAGAGCCGCGTACCGCGGCCGAGCATCTGCCAGAACTTGGTCTTCGAACGAACGATCTTGAAGAACACGAGGTTGACGACCTCAGGCACGTCGATGCCGGTGTCGAGCATGTCGACCGACACGGCGATATACGGCGACTTGTCCGGTTGCGAGAAATCTTCAATCAGGGACTGCGCATAAGGATCGCTCGAAATGATCACACGCGCGAAGGCGCCGGCACGAGATGGATAGGCCTTGTCAAACCGTTCGGCGATAAACCGCGCGTGATCCTGGTTCTTCGCGAAGATGATGGTCTTGCCGATCCGGTCGCCATCGGCGACGTGCTGACCATGGGTCATCAGGTGTTCGAGAACCTTATCCACCGTGTCCGCGTTGAAAAGCCACTTGTTGACTGCGGCCGGTTCGACCATGGCGGGGACCGATCCATCCTCGTCCCACTCGACAGCATCCCACGCCTCCTTTTCCTCATCGGGAAGGTCATCGTAACGAATGCCTTCGCGTTCGAATTTGAGCGGAACCGACACTGCCCTGAGCGGAACCAGAAAGCCGTCGCTTACGGCTTCATCAAGGCCGTAAGCATCTGTCGGCACGCCACGCTGCAGATTGAAGAGCCGGTAGGTATCCCTGTCGACCTCGTTCTTCGGTGTTGCAGTGAGGCCGACGATCAGACTGTCGAAATAGTCGAAGATGGCGCCGTACTTCCGGTAGACCGAGCGATGCGCCTCGTCGATGACGATCAGGTCGAAGTGCCCGGGCCCGAAGCGCCGCGTGCCGCCGGCCGCATCGTCGATCAGCCGCATCATCGTCGGGTAGGTGGAGATATAGACGCGGCCCGTGGCGTCCTTGTCGGTGATCAGGTTCACCGGCGAGGCGGAGGGAAGAAACTTTTTGAAGGCGCATGTGGCCTGGTTCACAAGCGCCACGCGGTCCGCAAGGAACAGAATACGCCGCGCCCAATTGGTTCTCATCAGCAGATCGCTAAGCGCGATCACGGTGCGCGTCTTGCCGGAACCCGTCGCCATGACAAGCAAAGCCCGCCGCAGATGATCCTTCTCGAAAGCTTCCGCGATGCGGCGGATCGCGCGCGTCTGATAAAAGCGCTCGACGATGGCGGGGTCGATCCACGCCGTCCCCAGGGGGTGCAGGGTCCGCCGTCTCTGGATCGCAAGTTCCAGTTCGTCCTTCGTCAGAAAACCCTGGATTGGGCGCGGCGGATAGCGCAGGTCATCCCAGATCCAGTGCTCATAGCCATTAGTGTAGAAGATGACGGGCCGCTGCCCGAATTGCGCTTCCAGACAATCCGCATAGAGTTTCGCCTGCTGCTGTCCGGCACGCGGGTCCTTGCTCGTCCGCTTGGCCTCAACGAGCCCGAGGGGCTTGCCGCCATCGCCCCAGAGCACGTAATCGACGAAGCCCTCGTCCGTCGCATTAGGCATGCCGGTAACGGGAAACTCGGTATCCCGATGCTGGTCGAGGGCCCATCCCGCCTCGCCGAGCAGAAGGTCGATGAAGGTGTCCCGCGTGGTGGCTTCATCATAGTCGTGGGTGTCAGGCGTCCGGACGTTGGCGGCCTTGGCCGTGGCGACCTCCGCCTGCAAGGTGGCGATCTCCGCCTCGAGCTTGCCGCGCTCTTCCTCGCTCGCCCGCCGCCGCGCCTCCGCTTCGTCGCGCGCCTTGACGGCATTCACGAAACGTCGCGCCGCCTCCTGCAGCTGATCGAGCCGTTCCGCAGGAACAGATGTGTGAAGCGGCAGGGCTCCGGCTGAAAATTGTAGGGATGCGGGCGGCTTGCCGCCCCGCGCATAGGTGCGCACCAGCCAATAGGAGAGATGGAACAGCTCACGGACAGCGGTGACGCCGTCCGATGCCGGCAGGTTCCTGGCTTCGTGCGCCGCCTTGTTGCCCAGATCCTTGACGATCTTGGCCTTGGCAACGAGGGGGATGCCGACGAGCTTCTGAAAGGTGGGCTCGTGAATGCGTGCTGACAACGTGGTCTCGTAAGGCGATCTCAACCCCTGCTCATTGAGATAGAGCCAGCCGACCATGGTCTCCAGCGCCAGACGGGCATAGAAGCAGGCCCCCCGCGCATCGGTCCGGGCCATGCCCTCGGCCTTGATGGCCAGAGCATGAACATCGGGAAATTCCGATGCTAGAAAGACGAACTGCGAAGCCATCACATACCCGCCTTTCTGTCGATAAATGCATTCATGCAGTCCGCAAGCGCGTTACGCCGGTTCGCCAGGAAGTTCCGGTAAGTCTCGACAGTGAGAGTATCAATCTCGGTTGGTACGCATTGCGCCGCCAAAGCCTGCGCTCCCCGCTGCCCGACGATCTCACGCAAATAGTCGGATGGTGAACGACGGCCCAAGCGACGGTTTGTTTGCCCTGTGATGAATGCCATGTTGGCGATCTCGTTGATCTCTCCGGTCTCAAACCCGTTTTCCTTGAGAAGCGCTTTCGGAAAAATATGGTGCCACTGGATGAAATTCAGCCTGCCCTGATGGGTGAGAGACAGACCGAGACCGCTGAACCAGTCGCTGGCACCCCCATCCTTCAGCGCGAGATAGCTCAGCGCGAAGAGGGGACTGTTAGCCCCGCGGCCCGCCATGTCGCCGGGTTCGATGTGGAGACGGCCAAACTGGCGCTTCAGAATCTCCAGAAGCTCGCCGACATCGGCCCGGCGGAAGATGACGTTAAGGTCTTCATTGAGCAGCGTCTCGGTCGAGCCGCGTGAATAGCGCCCACGGGCATTGGCGACCAGCAGCCAGCGCAGCAGGCCCTGCTGCTCCGTTTGGCTGATCTTGTTATCCTTGATCCTGCTGAAAGCCGCTAGGGCATGGATGAACATGGGCGATGACAGGAGGCTCTCGTCCTCGATGCCCGCGTTGGCCCGCAGGAAGTTGATGGCAAAACGCAGCCCTTCCTTGGCTTCCACCCAGCCGCTCTTCAGTGTCTCTGTCGACGTCGAGGCGACCGCCCTGAACAGGCACTGGCGCGTCGCAAAGACGACGATGGCGCGAATGAGTTGACCGAGTTCAATGGAAAATCCACCCGTCTCACATTCCTCCTGAAAGGCTTCCAGTTCCTTGAGAAGGTTTGGCCAGCGCGACGTCATCTGGGCAAGCGCCAGATCGGAAGACCGGAGCTTGGCGCCGGCGGAGTTGACGCGAACGAAAATCTCGGTCACTTCCTCATAGCTCATGCTCCGCTCAAGAACATGAACCACATAGTTGTAATTCTTGACCGCGCGCAGTTTTGCGAGACGCGCGTGATATTTTTCGAACCGTGGGTCTTTGAAATCCGTGATCCCCGCTTTCTGAATGATCGCTACATCGCCGTTCTCAAAAACATCGCTCACGGACACCCAATTTGGATGTGCGTCCAACGCCTTGAACGCTACGACGAACGTGCGGCGGTTCACGCGGTCGCTCGCAGTATCACCGTCGCTTGCATCGGTGTCATCCGTATCGTCATTCAACTCATCATCGGGGGTAAGAGGGTTTTCCTCCTGGGTTTCCGTCTCCAGCTCACTGGAGGGCGTGCCTTCCGGATGATCGAGATTGAATAGGATTTTGATCGGCCGCTTTCGGCCGCGTACGGTCACAGGTAAGCCGCTCAGCACTGCCGTAAGCGAGGTGAGGCGCTGCTGACCGTCCAGCAGTAGCTTGCGGCCCGCGAAAGCATTTGTGTCCTGCGCGACGGCAAAATCCCGTGTCGGCACCGGCTCGTCCGTCTCCCACATAAGGATCGAGCCCGAGGGATAGCCGCGATAGAGGCTGTCGAAGAGATCGCGAACCTGCGTCCCTCGCCACACATAATGGCGCTGGATTTCGGGCAGCCGCAGTTCCCCGCGCTTGTACATATCGACCAGTGTGTTGATCGGGATGTTCTGTTGCTGCATATCGGTGTTCTCCTTACTTAACTATCTTAATTATATGCCTAATAATGAAGCGTACGGATCACAATTGTCCGGTAAATGCGCGATGCTGGAGGGAGAAAAACAAATGCTCAAGCACTTCCACTTGATGAGCGAGGCGCCTCGAAACCACGGCAGCTATATTTCGCCGCACGGCGTACGCACGTTGAGATTCTATTGAAAAAATCGGGATTCTTAACTCTTCGATTTCTTGCTTTGTTATGGCCTGTCGAGTTGCGCCCGACTCTGCAATCGTCAGCAATTTTCTCTTCGTTTTCGGTAACAACAAGAATGCTTCAAGAAACTCCGGAAGGATTGTATCTCCCAGTCGGATAATCGAAACGTGTTGGTTCACTCTGGCAGGCAACACATCACTTGGGACGATGCAAACGCGCGCAACCGAGGCTCCAGTAATGTTCAGAAGTACGTCATTTTCTTCAACAATCACATTATTCAGTTTTCGTGCTTGCTCATCAGAGATATGGGCAAGTCCTCTCCTGGAAAAGGTGCCATTTCTAACGTTCATGCTACGAATCAACGAGATACCTTCGCTCTTGTAGGCTGCGCCCCCTCCTTTTGGCGTCGCCCCGCTTCCAATTTTCTTCGCGTGTAATCCAAGTGATTGACAGTTCCCTTCAGCAAATTGATCGCCAAACATCTCAAGAAAGACAGATTGGCCAAGTTCATTAAGACGATCAATGGCGCGCTGCCGCTTGCGGCGCAGGGCGTCGGCCTGGTCGAGAATCTCCGCAATCCGCCGCTGCTCGTCGAGCGGCGGGAGGGGTAGTTGGGATTGCTTAACAATCTTGTCTGAAACAGCTGGATAGCTTTGACCAGTAGCCCGCTTGACCATATTTCCGACAAAGTCAGAGGATTGAACCCAGTGAAACAAAAAACGCCCACAGAGCAGGCTTGGGTTCGGTCTGAGAATGCAGAATCCCGTTGATGCTGTTGCTCCATCCATCTCCATTGGGAGAACCGCAACTACGTTCAAATTTGGTCGAACCGTAGAGACGAGAACATCCCCAGTTTTCACAAGCTGGCGCGCTCGACTGGGTGCATTTGCTGTCGGCATCCTCTCTTTCTGAATTATTCTCTTTTCATCTTGCGAGACACTGCTGATGTCTATGTAGTGAAACGTATCGTCGTCACTTTCGAGAGCAGGATTCCAAGTTCGAATAGCTTCAACGCATTCGCCGATCGGAACCAACGTCGAAGTGAACTTACTCACGCCAGCATCTCCTCAAGCTTCGCCAGGCCCTCGGCAATCTCCGCCTCCAGCCGCTTCAGTTCGGCGATGATGACCGCCGGGCTTTCATGCTCAACCACTTCATGCACATTTTCCTTGTAGCGGTTAATGGAAAGGTCATAGGCGCCGTCCTTCGCGATATCATCTTTTGCGACACAGAAGCTTTGCGCGGTGCGCGGGCGTTCGCGTTCGGTGCCGCTGCGCGCTTTCCAGCGCGCCAGCAAATCCGGCAGATTGTTCTTTTCGTGTTCGGCCCCGCTTAACGCTTCTTCCGGCGCGGCGCCGAGCTTCGCCTCCGGCAGCAGGGGCTGGCGCTTGTCGTCGAGCGACCAGCCGTCCGCCTTCATGTCGTAGAACCAGACATGATCGGTGCCGCCAACGCCCGTCCTGGTGAAGACGAGGATTGCGGTCGAGACGCCCGCATAGGGCCGGAAGACGCCGGAGGGCAGCGAGATCACCGCATCCAGCTTGTGGTCCTCGACCAGCATGCGGCGCAGTTCCTTATGCGCCCTGGATGAACCGAAAAGCACGCCATCCGGCACGATGACCGCCGCGCGGCCACCGGTGCGCAGCAGACGGAGGAAAAGCGCCAGAAACAGCAACTCGGTCTTTTTGGTTTTCACTACCTGCTGCAGATCGCGGGCGGTCTGTTCGTAGTCCAGCGATCCAGCGAAAGGCGGATTGGCGAGAACGAGGCTGTAGCGCTCCTTCTCGCCCGCGATATCTTCCGCGAGGCTGTCGCGCGCCTCGATCACCGGGTTCTCGATCCCATGCAGGATCATGTTCATCGAGCCGATGCGCAGCATGGTCGGGTCGAAGTCGAAGCCGTGAAACGCGCCCTCGTGAAAATGCCTGCGCAGCTTCGCATCCCGGAAAATTCCGGGATGGTGTTCGCGCAGATATTCACCGGCCGCTACCAAAAAGCCACAGGTGCCCGCCGCAGGATCGCAGATCACATCTTTTGGCGTTGGCTCCATCAGCGCGACCATCAGCTGAATGATATGGCGTGGCGTGCGGAACTGGCCATTCTGGCCGGCGCTGGCGATCTTGCCAAGCATGTATTCATAGACGTCGCCCTTGGTGTCGCGATCAGCCATCGCCACCCTGTCAAGCTTGTCGACGACCTTGGCGAGCAGGGCGGGCGCCGGGATACCGAAGCGGGCTTCCCGCATATGCTTCGCCACCGCGCCTTCGGTCGCGATCTTTTCCCGGATGAAGGGAAAGACATGCTCATCAACGATGCGGAACATTTCACGCGGATCAAGCGTCTTGAAATGCGACCAGCGCAGATTTTGATAAGGCTCTCCACGGGCATCCTTGCCTTTGGGGAAAATGCGCCGCTCGATGGGCGTCTTCAATTGTTCGGCTCTGGCTTCATCGACCAGTTGCAGATCGTCCAGCCTCTTGATGAACAGGAGATAGGTGATCTGCTCCATGACGGCGAGGGGATTGGAAAGACCGCCAGACCAGAAGTCGTGCCAGATGCTGTCAATCTGGTTACGGATTTCACCCACAAGCACTATTCACCTCCCCCGCTGACGCGGCCCATGGCGGATGCCAGGGCCTCTTCGAACGCTTTACGATTGGCAACGATGACGGGCGTCTCGGCGGGCGAATCGCCTTCCACGTCGAGACGCAGCCGCTTTTTCAAGTAATACAGAAATGCCTTGCGCACGGCGAGCGTCATGCGCCCCTTGGGCATGTCATATTCCCAGGCCACTGCCTTTTGCTGACCCGGCGATAGCACTGGGTTCGGCTTCAGGACGACATCGAATGTCTCTTGCCAGTCCCGATCCTGCTCCGCGGCGATCCCCGGGGGGCCCTCATCCCGCAACCCGCGCCAGCGCGACAGAACAAAATCCTTGAAATCGCGGTCGATGTGGCAATAGCCGCGCACATGCCAGCGTAACCCGTCCGAACCAAAGGCATGTGGCGTTACCCGCCGCCAATGGGCATCCGGTCTGTTGGGGCTCATCGACTGGTAGTGAACCTCAATGGAAGCACCCTTGCGGATCACAGCGAGCAAGCTGCGGAATAGACCGGCATCCACATGGCGAGACGGCACCGGCATGGCCTGCGCATCGGGGGCGGCGCCGATCCAGGTTTCGTCAAGGCGAATGATACCTTCGGCCTTCGCGCGTAACTGGGAGAGGTACCTGTCCGGATTGGGCGTCAGAAACAGCGGCGCAAAGCCCGGACTCGCAACGTAACGCTTCGCACTTGAATCGTAGAGCAGATTGGCGGGCGCCAGTTCACGGTATTGGGTCAGATCGTTCGAAGCCTGCGGCACAGAAACACCAAAACGCTCTGTTATATCGGAACGATTTACACCCCCCTCCCAGAAAGCCCGAAACTCAATGAATTCAAGGCGCTGCTCCGCGCCCCACCGTATTTTCCCGCTGTCGCGTTCGTTGCTCATGCATCTCCAATCAGAATAATAACTTGACGGGTATAGTTTTATTACCCATATAGATACTACTCTCTTAACCCCTGGCGGTCAATCCCGCCATGACCAAACCAGAAAAGGCGGACCCTAAAATGTCAGATGTTCAAATTACTTGCATCAACAAGCAGCCGCGTTCCAACGCGCACGAAGGGATTACCCATCTCGGCGGCGCCAGCTGGAAATGGACCCGTCAAGAGGTCATCGACTCTATCCGGGCGAAGACCAACACCTTCTACACGCAAGTAAACGGCAAGCGCGCCGATGTCGGCGTCGTCGAAGGCCCAAACGGTCCCTATGTCCGCACTTATGCCGATGGCGTCTGGAACGACAATCTGTTGGCGCTGCCCGAATGCCCATAAAGCTGCGACCTGCGGGGGCCAGCGCCCCCGCAGGTCCAGTGTTACAATAAGTTTCTATCCAACAAAAAACTTTTGGTGAACCTCATGACATTCTGGCTTCTGGTCCTCGCTACGGCGGCCGCCTTCTTTGCTTCTGTTTTCTCGCTTATCGGCCTACTGAAGCGGACCGCTCCGGCAAAGACCGATCCCGATTTGCTGAATAAACTTGCGGGTCTCGATACTGCCCTCAAGGACATACCGACGACGGTGCGGGACGAGGGGCGACTTCTCCGCGAAGAGCTTCACAAGATGCTGACGACGCATCAGCAGGGGCTGGAGACACGGTTTTCGGGTTTTGCGCAGGCGCAGAACGATCAACTCAACGCCATGCGCCAGGAAGCTTCGGACGGCAGGGCAAAGCTCGAGGAGGCGCTGAAGACCAACACAGACGCCTTTGCCCACACCCAGACGACAAAGCTCGGAGAAACCAATCAGGCGATGGCGAACCTCGCAGTACGGCTAGAGCAAGCGCATGAGAACGCGCGCGATCTGCAAGCCAAGGCATTGGAGGGCGTTGCTGCAAAGATCCAGGCCCTCACCGAAGCAAATGACAGGAAGCAGGACGCCATTCGCGAAACATTGAGTGTCAGTCTGGAAAATCTGCGGAAGGAGAACGAAGCGAAGCTTGAGCAGATGCGGGCCACTGTGGATGAAAAGCTTCAGGGGACGCTTGAGGCGCGTCTCGGAGAATCGTTCAAATTGGTGAGCGACCGGCTGGAACTGGTGCACAAGGGATTAGGTGAGATGCAAACCCTTGCTACCGGCGTCGGCGACCTGAAGCGGGTGCTGACCAACGTCAAATCCCGTGGTGGCTGGGGCGAGGTACAGCTAGGCATGCTCCTTGATGACATGCTGACGCCCGAGCAATACGAAAAGAACGTTCGCATCCGGCCAGACTCTGGGGAAGTTGTGGAGTTCGCTGTCCGGTTACCCGGCAAGGGAGATGGCAGCCCCCTCTATCTGCCCATCGACGCGAAGTTCCCACACGAGGACTACGAACGTCTGGTTCTCGTACAGGAGGCCGACAATGCGGAAGACGCGGAGAAAGCCGCACTAGCGCTGGAGCGCACTGTCCGTATACAGGCAAAGTCTATCTGTGAAAAATACGTTCACCCGCCATATTCGACCGATTTCGCGATCATGTATCTGCCGACAGAAGGTTTGTTTGCGGAAATCATCCGGCGTCCTGGCCTGTGTAGCGAGTTGCAATCGCAGCATCGCGTCATGGTAACCGGGCCAACCACGCTTGCGGCTTTGCTCAATAGTCTGCAAATGGGCTTCCGCACTCTGGCGATCGAAAAGCGTTCGAGCGAAGTCTGGCAGGTCCTTGGCGCCGCCAAGGCAGAGTTCAAAAAGTATGGAGAAGTCTGGGACAAACTCGGCAAGCAACTCGCCACCGCGCAGAACACAGTAAGCGAAGCGGGACGGCGAACCCGCGCTGTCACAAAGACCCTGCGCGACGTTGAAACACTGGAACTCCCCGCATCCGACGAACTCGTTGTGTTGTCCAGTTTGGAGAGTTACGATGCTGATGATATTTGAATTTTACTCCAACCTAATTCTAGACCTTGTAAGTATAGGGTAACGTCTCGAGGTTGGTTGCCAAGCTCTTCCCCAGACCATCTGCGGAGATGCTAGCAACCCCCTTGATGTTCTAGCGTAATGTCCGGGGGGACCAGTGCTTTCTCCAGATTTCTTATTGAATGAGCTATTCTGGGCTTTGGAACTTGTCTTCAAGGACCGCTATGTTGCGCCGTTTGTATTCTTGCCCGCAATGCTACTGTTTGCCCTCTTCTTCTGGCTTCGAGCGATGTACCGCTCGAGACCCTTCATTAAGGGCGTTAAGCACCGGGTGGCGGCACTCAAAAAAGCGCTCGGAGACATACAGGAACCTGCCGCCGAACGGAACAGCTTTGCCGGTGCGTTCAGCGATGTTTCGGCCATAATGGGCAAGATGTCAGGAAACGCCCAACCCCTTACAAGAGCATGGCACGAGTTCCACGAGAGTATCGTGGACGAAACAGAGACGCCCATCCGCAATACGGTGCGTCCAAGTACCTTTTTCTTGCGCGCCGTCCCGCGCCAGAAGGATTTGATCTTCTGGTCGAACACATTTGTAGGCCTCGGTCTTATCCTAACATTTCTGGGCATTGTGGTCGCACTGAACGGAACAGCTTACGGAATGCGCGAAGGTGCTACGGCCGCAGAATCCCAAGCGGCGCTTCGCAGTCTTCTGACTATTGCATCTGTTAAATTCTTTTCTTCTATCGGTGGTCTCCTGGCTTCACTGATGCTGCGTTTTGCCGAGCATGGATTGTCAAAAAAATGTGAGCGGGGAGCTTTGGCGATCTGCGACCTCCTTGAGCGCGGATTACTTTATGTGTCGCCGCAGGAGCTGGCCGTGCGCCAGCTCAGCGAACTCAAGAGACAATCAACACAACTCGAAAAATTCAATACCGATCTCGCTATGTCGATCGGTGAGCAAGTCGGGCAGCAGTTCCAGTCGGTTATGGCCCCAATGCAGTCGTCCCTTGGCGATCTTAATACCAACATGGAAATGATGAGTGATCGGTTGAGCGATCGCCTTGGTGAGGGAGTCGGAAAGGCAATTGAAAGCGCGACCAACGGCGAACTTCGCGCGCTTGGCCAAACGCTTGAAGCCTTACGATCACAGTTGGAGGGCCTTTCGCAGCACGTCCAGGGCTCTGGCGAGGATGCGGCACGCCAAATTCGCGCGGCCGGCTCGGATTTCGCACAAGCCGCGAGCGACATTCGGGAAGCCTTCACCGGACTGACTGGCCAAGTCGGAGAAATGGGGCAAGCCATAGCAACCGATACGGAGACGGCGAGAACACGGCAGGCGGAATTGCTCAACTCAACAATAGCCGGGCTGGAAGCTGCAAATGCCAGGACCGCCGACGTGATGTCCCAGGCCGCCGACGCGCTTCGCGGTGCAGGCATCTCCGTCGCGGGCGACTTGCAGGAGCGGATGGGTGCTGCGATGACAGATGCCGCCACGCAGGCCGAGTCCGTCATTCGTAATGCAATCAACGAATCGGGCGCGGCATTTGCGGAGTCAGGAAAGGCTATCATCGAGGCTGTCGAACTGGCTACATCGCGTATCTCGGCCCTTGCCATCGCCATTGAAAAAAGCGAGCGCAATGCCTCTAGCGCGGCGGATGCCTTCCAGACGTCAGCGGATGGCGCCCGTTCCGCAGCTGGAGCCATGTCAGATGCTGCCGGCGGGTTCGCCATGGCGGCATCGCCCGTGGCAACAGCGGCAAAGTCATTTCAAGACGCCGCAAGCCGCATAGCCGCAACCCTTGATCAAAGCGAACGCGCCGCCGCTGAAGCGCTAAACGAAATGACGAGCCTTGCCCAGAAGATCAAAAACACGCAGGAAGCAGCTGAAGAGGCATGGACCAGCTATCGCGCTCGATTTGAGGGGGTCGACCTGTCACTGGAGAAAACACTCAATCAGATGGTTTCCACGCTTGGCGACTCCATGTCCGAGTTCCGGAAGTTTGCACAGGATGTGGATTCCGAAATGGGCCGTGCCATCAACCGGCTCGCCAGCTCTATGTCGATTATCGAAGAAAACTCTGAATCAATAATGGAGCTTGCAGAGGCAATGCGCGAACGTGGCACGCAAACTGAGGCAGTTGAATGATTTCCGTAGACGAACATTATTATGAGCAACATGCCGAGGAAGAGAATTACTTCATCTCGATGACTGACATGATGGTCGGTCTTGTGTTCATCTTCATCATCCTGATGATGTATTATGCAATGCAATTTCGTCAAACCACAGATCAGTTGACGAGTGCTGACCGCACACGCAGCACAATTCTGTTCCAGCTTGAGGATTACCTTAGGCAGAAAGGCGTAAAGGTTGAAGTGGATACCAGGACCGGTGTCCTGCGGCTGCCTGATGAAATCCTTTTTGATAGTGCCCAAGCTGTCCTCAAGCCTGAAGGTGTAACGGCCCTTGGTCATCTCGCTGACGGGCTAATGTTGATCCTGCCCTGTTATACAGCTGGCGTTGAACGGGATATATCTTGTCCTCCCCTTGGCCACAAAATTGAATCCGTCTTTATCGAGGGGCACACAGACTCTGATCATTTCGCCGGCGGCACCGGTCTCACAGATAACTGGGATCTATCAGTTGTACGGGCGACCAATACCTATCGTCAGCTGATCGCGATGAGATCTGAGTTGGAGAGCCTTTGCCTAAGTAGTAATTCAGGAACCTGCAGTCCCATTTTAAGCGTCAGCGGATATGCCGACAAACGTCCCGTCGCCAGCGGTTCGGACGAAGCTGCGAAACGTCGAAATCGGCGGATCGATCTCAGGATTCTGATGGCTGCACCCAAGGCAAGCGAAACTGCTCCAATCGAGGAGCGGCTAAAGAGCAAACAATGACGCTTAAGGCGACGCTGAACGAATCTGCTGATTTATTTCGCCTCCTCAGAGTTCACGCTCCTCAGGTGCGCGATATCGCACGTGAAGCCAACAAGATCATCGATAAGGGCGGCACCATCGGCCAGGAAGTATCAGTAGCTCACATTCAGGAAAAGCTCGTTGCGGCATTCAAACAGGGCAAACTGGCGAACTTGAATCGCCGCGAACTACGTCAGGCGCCGCGCGGGTTCTTCGATGGGGCTCTGCCAATAGGAATTGATGCCCCTCTGCGAGAAAATGTCTTGCAACTGATCGGTAGCAGGCGTCAAAAATCTGCGGTGCTAGCTTCTATTTTTCAATATTTAGAGTGGTTTGACCCTCATAACGAAGCACTGAAGCGGGTAGGCGAATGGCTTGACGATGTTGTTCGGATCTGGCAGTGGCCCTGGCACGACCGCGCAATTCGATACCAGTTATTTAAGGTCAGCGAGGCTCCTTCCCGATTGGCGGAATCCGTTCTTAGTAATGGAATGCCAGTCGACCGTGTCCTCGAAGAGATTGGTTTAAACGAATCTTCGGTCACTGGAAAAATGGTAGAGTTTGCTTTTGCAGAAGCCTGCAACGATGTCTCACAGGCAGATCAGAACAGAGCCGTCGTAATGCAAGAACGGCTTATTGCCTGGGCAAATCGGAGTTCCCGATTTAGTTACGAAAATCGCTTTGTGGACTATGCTAAGGCGCTTCTTGAACCATGGCATAATTTGGAGCCAACCGAAGCGCACCGGCGCGTCATCATTGGCGAACTCCTTGAATTTGCAGGTGACCCGCGTGTGCGGCCTGCGAAGTGGAAGAAGCTCAATGAAGACACCAAAGCATATGCCGTGCTCCTTCGTTGGCTGACAAAAGCCTCGGTCTACCAGTTCTTTGATATCGTCGACCGGGTGACAGATAATGAAATAATGTGGAAGTTCCGTCGGGCCTTTTGGACCGCCTATCTGGAGGCTGGCCATATTGAGCAGGCCTGGGTTGTATTTGGAGCTAGCGGCCAGCGTCTCGCGCGGCAGTTAGCAAAGGAATCAGACGACAAGGGACTTATGTATTTTGGCAAGCTGGCGAAGGGCGGAAGCCGCAGTCCAAATCATACAGCTCTTGTAATGAAGATAGGTGACCTTACAATTGCGGAATGGAGTCATAACGGTAAATACAATATCTGGAAAAAAAACGACACTGGCGCGCCAAAGCTGTTTCAGGATTATTATCAACCCGACGACCTTCGGCTTGCTCCCATAGATGGCAGCCATACATCATCTGAAAATTTTGGATGGCAACGAACGGTGGCAGCGATTATCAAAGATGAGACTGGACGCTCAACACCAACAAGTGATTGGCAACCAAACGTGAGACGCCGTTCAAATGTCGTGTCTGTCGACACGGCTGTTGACGTCGCGCTGGATGCTTCACTGGGAGTCGATCATGTCACGCTGGACACGCCCGTCACTGTCTTGATCGCTGATACATTCCGCCAGCACGTGCTCGACGCCATTGTGGACGCGGCTGACTGTCCTTATACCTGTCTGTCTGTCGAAGCGGCTGACGGCGCTTTCTACGCTCTCACAATCACTAACCACAAAATACCGGGCGGTTTGCCTCTTAACCCCAACATAGGAGACGGATTTAGCATTGAGCACGCGCCCGGTTGGCGTAGTTTATTGCAGACTCACCTCAATATTGAAACTGATCGGTGTAAGGCGTATATCGCGCTTTACCAGGCGGCGTTCGTGCTGTCGAACGGTTCCCCTATCGAAGCACGAGGCGATAAGCGGGTGATTCGGACGCTTCAGCATTCGGGCTATCTGGTGCACAACTCGCGGCGTGAAACATTCGCGCCCGGTCCAGCCATGAAAAAACATTTTCTCACTAAACTGTCCTATGGTCCGCTTGGACGCCCGGACGACTCGAATCCGCTATATCAGATTCGCATATTGCGGCTCAGCGCGAAATCAATACCGAGTCGGCGCGTAAATCCGCGACGACCCTCCCACTAAGGGACGCCGTTGATGTTCAGGTCTACAACGCCAAACAGTCTGAAATTATCTCACAGCGTCAATTATGAAACGGGGCATCTTGTCCTGTCTGGCACCGTTAAGAAATTGCTGGGAAATACACAGATAAAAGTCGACAATTGGATTAGTCACTCCCCTAAAATTCGCCTGGGACTGTCATGCCTGCAAGCACTGGCCGAAAGCGAAGAAGTCACGCCAGATGGCAAGCGGCTGGTAGAGATGACCGACTATGAGATTCGTCTACATCCTCGCTGCTTGGCCAACCTCGATGCCGGAACGGCCGACGCTCTACAATTACCTGCCGCTACGAATCTCGCACTAGATCTTCAGAGCGATCACCTGATGACGGACTCTCAATTTGTTGTCCGATCAAGGTGGGTGCGCCCTGGGGGGAGCGCTATCAGGGCCAAGGCGGTCGGCGCAATACTCGAATATGAGGGAATTCAGCGGCGCATTCCGGAACCACTTTTCTCCTTATGGACTTCAGCCAGCTTGCTTTCTGAACCAGCCGACGAAAGTCAACGCTTCGGCGCTCTCGCGTCTTTACAGGCACTTCTGCCAGAGCAGGTGCGCTCTTCATTCGAAGCCAATGGTTACTTGACAGAAACCCGCATTCACTATGCGTCAGCATTTTCGCTGAAATTAGGCCGGGCGGATCCATTCGATTTTGATCCAGTGCTGTTTGGGCCTCCTTCGAAACAAAATGCCGATGAATCCCTTGTTCCAGATGAAGAAGATAGCGTATTGCCGCCCAAAGCCCAGCGGATGTTTGCTGAGAATCAGTTCCGCCGAAATCGCGAAGTGAAACCCGCCTATACACTCCGTGACGGCGACTATGTCTATATAGACCCTGCCCTTCGTCCCGCACTGCAAGAAGTGCGCAATCTGCAATCAGCCCCATCTTCAGAAAGGCGCGCCTTCGTTACTAACCCAAGACGCGTATTACGGCAACGATTGGGCGAAGAGGTCGCGGAGCGGATCGGCGTGGACAGCCTGTTTCTTGAAACCGAACAGTTTTCCGCTCGGGTAGCCGGAGTTGACGTGTGGACCAAGCCTGTTCTTCCTTGGCTGAAGCAGACGCCGAATAGCTGGTTGCCGGAAAAATTTGGAATACGCGTTGGTGAAAGTTACGTTGAACTCACACCCGAGATCGTGGAACCGCTATGCGCGGCGGTTGAGACAGCGATTGCCAACCAAGAGCCGACGGCTAGCGTTGAATCAACGATAGTACCCGCCACTGCGCAGACGCTCGCAGCTTTGAACGATCTGAAGCCCTTCGCTCAGGCTGCTGGGGCCAATGTATCTGAAGCTGCATCGGATCAGACGCGTACGGTGGAGATAACCAGAGATCGCCTGTTTTTGGTCGTTCGAGAGAATTTTGAGGAAGTCGAGTTCGCGCCATTTGCGCCGACCGTCGTTGTTGAGCCGTCTGAGTTTGCTCTGCCAGACAGGCTGAATACAACACTAAAACCTCATCAAGTTGACGGCTTGAAATGGCTTGTTGAAACGGCGGCGCGCCGGCGTTCTGGTGTGCTGCTTGCGGACGACATGGGCTTGGGAAAAACCCTTCAAGCAATTGCATTCATGGCGTGGCTGCAGGAACAAGCGGGAGCCAACAAACGTCCGAGAGGGCCGTTTCTTGTGGTCGCGCCGACTGGTCTCCTGGCAAATTGGCGAGCCGAAATCGAAAGGCATCTAAATGCTCCTCATCTTGGAGAAATCGTTCTTGCGTTTGGCGGGAGCTTGAAGGGCCTTAGAGAAGAAGATTCTTTCGGAGAACGAGACATTGTGACAGGAAGGGCCGCTCTTCAAGCAGAGGCATGGAAATCCGCAGGTGTGGTGCTGACTACCTATGAAACGCTGCGCGACTATCACATCAGCTTTGCAAAATGGCCATTCGAACTTGTGATATTTGACGAGATCCAGAAACTGAAGAATCCAACTAGTCAGCTCACGCGTGCGGCCAAGTCTTTAAATCCCAAGTTTGTATTGGGAATGACTGGAACACCCGTCGAAAACCGGTTGCAGGACCTATGGTCAATAATGGACGTGATTTCCCCTAGCCTACTCGGATCAAGCAAAGACTTTGAGAGACGTTATCCGCCGACAAATACAGACGCACTGAAACAGCTACGGTCGAAGCTTGTGGACCGGCAGGATAACATGCCCTCCTACATGCTGCGCAGGATGAAGTCCGACCATTTGGAAGGGATGCCGGAGAAAATTGTACATGCCAAGCAGATTAAAATGCCGCCACTGCAAGCCTCGACTTACGAAAACTGCGTCCGCAGGGCCGTCGCCGGCAAAGCGGGCCTGAGCAGAAAAGATGGCATATTACAGATCCTGCACGAGATGCGGGGTATCTCACTTCACCCCATCGACCCGGAAGAGGCTCCCACAGATCTCGATGCCTACGCTGCACAGTCGGCACGTTTATCCTGGACGCTCGAAATCCTGAAGGAGGTTCAGGCCAAGAGTGAAAAAGCACTCATCTTTGTCGAGAGCTTGGCAATGCAAGCCAAACTGGCGACGCTTATCCAGACGCGATTCAATTTGCGACATCCTCCGGCACGTATCCACGGTGGAATACCCGGTTCAAAACGCCAGGCAATCGTGAATAACTTTCAATCTCACCCGGGCATCTTTGACGTGTTATTACTATCCCCGAAAGCTGGTGGAGTGGGCCTTACCATCACCGCAGCGAACCACGTCATACACTTGTCGCGCTGGTGGAATCCCGCAGTCGAAGATCAAAGTACGGATCGGGCTTATCGCATTGGACAAGACAAGCCCGTCCATGTCTATCTTCCCTTGGCTGTCCACTGCGACCCAATTATAGGACCGTCAAGCTTCGATATCCGACTGAACGACCTTCTTGAGCGCAAGCGATCTCTCTCACGTGATATGCTTGTGCCACCGGAAGGTGATGAGGCTGATATTGGCACTCTTTTCGAGGAGGTCTCCACCTTCGAATCGAAAGGCTTCAGTAATAATTCCAATCCTACGGATGTTGAAACTTCTCCTACCTCCTCGACAATGCGGGAGGACGAGGAGGGTAAATCACAGAAGTCACAATCGCGAGAGCGGACCGTGCTATCTTTAACAAATACACCACTTCGCTTGCAGCCGCGGATATGGCGATGCGCCCCTAACCAACCGCGTCCACTGCCTGACATTCTGGATATCTTCAATGGGACAAAAATTGGTCACCTGGAGATTAGCGACCCATATGCCATAGCCGATTCTGGCGCCCGTTCATCGCAAATCGCGTTCGTCAAAGCTTTGCTCGAACGTGCTAAGTCTATTGAGCAAGTCACGATCGAGTATAGGCCGCCACGCGACGATAGCGCCGAAAGCGAATCTGATCAGCGGAGAGATATGGGAGCCCGATGGAGCTCAATCCTGGGCGATGCAGCATTGAAAACGCCGCTTACGCTCAAACCGCGTAGAAAAATGCCCATGCGCGACTTTCACGACCGATTCGTATTTCTGAATTGCGTACGTGTCGGCGGTGCTATTGCCCGACATGAGCTACAGTTGGGTAAGGGGCTCATTGCTCTTATGCAGATCAATCATGAGTGCTCGATCACGTATGTGCCTCCAGAGCAGTAGCAATTCCTGAAGTCGGAAGAGTTTAAGTGCACATTGCCATTATCCATTATAAAATCGAAAACGAAAAAATTTCACACCCCTGCAGATATTTAGCCTGTAGGCGTTGGTTCATCGCCGTTGTCCCCTCCTCGCTATAGAAATATCAGATGCGAGTATTTTGTCAGAAGTAGATTTCAGGGTGTCGAGATAGTCGGCCCACCATTGCATCATCCTCACACGCTCATCCCAGTGTTCGCCTCGAGCGTAGGCCCGCCGGACATCATTATTCTCGACGTGCGCAAGTTGGCGCTCGATAGCGTCCGGATGCCATACGCCACTCTCATTCATCAGTGTGGATGCAGTCGCGCGAAAGCCGTGCGCCGTTGCCTCATCTTTGGTATAACCCAGCCGTCGCAGAGCAGCATTTAGAGTGTTGTCCGAAATTGGGCGCATCTCGTCGCGAATGCCTGGAAATAGGATTACTCCCGGGCCTGTAATTTGACGAAGCTCTTTTAGAATAGCGATAGATTGTGCCGGTAAGGGAACGCGATGCGGCCGCCGCATTTTTGTGCGCGTTGCCGGGATGCTCCAAACATTTGTGTCAAAGTCGAATTCCGTCCATTCGGCCGCTCGCAACTCGCCCGGGCGCGGAAATAGCAGCGCCATAAGTTTTAGCGCTGCTTGGGTGCTCGGTTGTCCATCAAATGAATCTATTGCGCGAAGCAATGCACCCAAAGCTTTTGGATCCGTCACCGCCGCGCGTGGCGTCACTGTTGGTTTGATAAGAGCTCCTTTGAGAGCGAGTGTGGGGTCAGCTTCAGCACGCGCTGTCGCCACTGCGTAGCGAAACACACTTCCGATCGTTGACCGGAGCCGACGGGCCGATTCGTGCCGCCCGCGTACTTCGACCTCTCGCAGCACCCGCAAAATATCTGGAGCGCCGATTTCCTTGATGTGGGATGATTGCCGATCGTTGGATATTCCTGAAGCAGCACAATCTCGAACACAGCATGAGCCGCCGGGGAAACTGCCATGATAACGCCGTAGCCGAGAGCTTCTTCAACTTGCTGAAGCGCGAACGCATTCGACGCAAAACCTACAAAACCAGAGACGAAGCAAGGCTGGACGTGTTTGACTACATTGAAATGTTCTACAATCCGCAGCGCAAGCACGCTAGAAATGGAATGCTGTCACCAATCAACTTCGAACAGCAGCAAAAACTGAAACAGCAAGGTGTCTAGGAAACTCGGGGCTATTCACTGGGACGTTGCAGAGAATGTGGAAAACCAAAAGGTAGAACGAGCGATTACGTTCTATCGCGTGAGCCGATTGCGTATCCGCAAACAGCGGCAGTCTGTGGGAGTAAGGGGTGTGAAAACCCAGCGATTATTTGGTTAAATGTTCAAGAAGCGGATGCTTATGATAGAGGGGAGCGAGTATTCCCGCTCCCTACATCTGCTCTTAAAGTGCGTGTTTTATAAAGGAAGATAGCAATGGAAGCGTATCCCCGATCACTCGATGTAGTCTTAAAAGAGCGCCAGCAATGGGTCGTGCCGGTGTATCAGCGGCATTATTCGTGGAAGTCGGATGATGACGAACAAATCCCGAATCTTTGGAGCGACCTCCGTGACCAGACACTGATGATTCTTGAAGGCCGGAAACCATTTCCGCATTATTTCGGTGCAATCATCTACTCGCAACCAACGAAACAGCCGTTTGGAGCTGTCACTCAGCGTCATCTGGTGGACGGGCAACAACGCATCACTACCTTCCAACTTGTCTTGGTAGCACTGCGCGAAGCAGCACGGGATTTGGGGCCTACCTTCTGATGCCCCTCGACGACTATCGTATGCAGGTCGCTGGACTGGAAATGACCCGCAGCTTGCTTAGCCACATCACAGATCGTTATGGCGTATCGCTCCTGGCTGCTGTGAGGAAGTGGATCGAGTTTACTGATCGACGCGCGGCGATGGTGGTTGCGACAGACGGGTTCGCGCTATGGGGCCGCGCCAGCAAGGCAGCCTTCCAGAGCGGCGTGTTCATACGGTCGGGCATGGAAATCCCGGATAGATCAGTCGCGGCGTTGGGGCCAAATTTGTTACAGTCAGGGAATGATTGCGCTGTAGCACATCCAAGTGGCGTCTGGACATTCAGCCGCGGTTCAGAACCGGCGCGGAAACTCACCTTCTTTTCGGAACGTCTCAGGATGTCAGTGTCCCTGCTGCACTTTGATGAAGATGGAAGGGGTGCCGAGATCAACGAAGATGAGCCATGGGATGCTTTTGATCAGTTCACCGCAAATGGCCAATTCCCGACATGACTCATTTAGAAATAATATCAACAAATTAGTTAACGACGGCGAGGGGCGATGAGATGACAGAAACTGAAGATGCGCCGAAATCCTATTGGTTCGTCGGCGCAAGCTACGGCGGCACTGAAGACCAGACCCCTCGCTTCCTGCGTGAAGGCATCTGGGAGAACGGCTACGACGACAAGCATCTCGATTTGGTTCGCTCCATGCAGCCAGGTGACCGGATCGCAATCAAGTCAACTTTCACCCGCAAACACAAATTGCCTTTCGACAACCGCGGCAACCACGTGTCCGTTATGGCTATAAAAGCGATCGGCACGATCACCGAGAACTTGAACGATGGGAAGCGTGTTCGAGTCTCATGGACCAAGCAAGAGCCTCAGCGCGAATGGTACTTCTATACATATCGTGAAGTGATTTGGCGGCTGGTGCCCGGAACTGGTGATTGGGGTGCGGATGGGCTGATCGCCTTCACGTTCGACGATAAGCCGCAAGACATCGACCGCTGGCGCAACGAGCCCTATTGGCGCGAAAGATTTGGCGATGGACCGGTCCGACAGCGCTTTCTCTGGACCGAGTTCTACGAGGCCGTGGCTGACAAACTGTTGGATTACCGGTCAGATCGAAAGCCGTTGATCGAGGGGATTCACCAGATCGCCGACAAGGTGCCGGGACTTTCGTACCTTCAGGACAGATTCGCAGATGGGACGACGGGCCCGCTTCAGGACATTTGCCCCTTCACCGCAATGGGCACATTCAACCGGTCGATGACCGACGCGAACAGGAAGGTAATCGCGGCTGAGATCGCCAAGCTACTCGGCGTTTCCGTACCCGTTCCTGACACGTTCGATGGAATCCCCGTCCTTAACAACCAGCGATCATGGTTCTTCTCATATTCCGAAAAGCGTGGCGACGGTGACATCGAAGCACTCTGGCGCGTTTTCGTGGCGGCAGCAGAGTCCGTGGGCTCCGATCTTCCCGAACATCGCATCGAGCTGGCACACGCCTATGATGCCGCGACGCAAGTGTGGGGCGTTGCATGGAACCTTTCCACTAGCCTCTACTGGGCCCATCCGTGGGACTTCCCTACGCTCGATAGTCAGTCTCGCCACTACATCGCAAAGCGCCTCAGCATTCCCGTTCCTACGTCGGGGCAACAAAAGCCCGCAGATTCAAATGGCTATCTGAAGCTGATCGACGACCTCAAGGCCAGATTTACGGAGGACAGCTACCCAGTGCACAGCTTCCCTGAGTTGTCGCTGGCATCCTGGCAGTTCAAAGATCCGGCAGATCCAGACAAAGCGGCGGCAGATGATGCCTCCCATGAGGACAATGAAGATTCCCAGGATCAGCAACAAGATGCTGTACAGCCAGTACCTGTCCTTGAATCCTACTCGGTGGCCGACATTCTCAAAGACGGTTGCTTTCTTTCTCGAGCAGAGATCGAGCGGCTTCTGGAGCGGCTGCGGACAAAGAAAAATCTGATCCTTCAAGGTCCCCCAGGAACGGGAAAGACGTGGATTGCCAAGCGGCTTGCTTACGCCTTGATGGGTGAAAAAGACGAGGGCAGGATCCGCGCGGTCCAGTTCCATCCAAACCTTTCGTATGAAGATTTCGTGCGGGGATGGCGGCCGACAGGGGATGGCAAACTGACCCTTGCGGACGGCGTCTTCATGGAGGCGATACGCGCAGCATCAAAGAGCCCGACCTCAAAGTTTGTCGTGGTGATAGAAGAGATCAATCGCGGAAACCCTGCGCAGATATTCGGGGAACTCTTGACGCTGCTGGAGGCCGGAAAACGGACGCCGAGCGAGGCCCTTGAACTCTGCTATCCGGATGCGGACGGCAAGCGGCAGCCCGTGCATGTGCCAGAAAACCTTTATGTCCTCGGTACGATGAACATCGCTGATCGCTCGCTTGCTCTGGTGGATCTGGCATTTCGTCGGCGCTTTGCCTTTGCAACATTGGAACCGAAGCTCGGGGAATCCTGGAGAAACTGGGTGATCCAGTATTGTGGGATCGATCCCGAGTTGGCGCCGGGGATCGAACAACGCATTTCCAGCCTCAATCAGAAGATAGAGCAGGATCTCGGCACCCAGTTCCGGATAGGCCACAGCTACGTCACCCCACCCCGACACATCGAACCAGGATCGACGCGCGACTGGTTTCTTCAAGTCGCAGAAACAGAAATTGGCCCGTTGCTGGAAGAATACTGGTTCGATTCTCCCAAGACCGCCAAGGATGCGCTTGAAAAGCTGATTGCAGGCTGGTGATGGAAGCCGCTCCCATCCAGCCGGACGACTATACTGCGCCCGACCACGGCTATATTGGCGCAATCCCGGTCAGGAACATTTGGCTGCTGATGCTCTACGCATCCGATCTGTTCCGCATAAAAGGGATGGATGGGAAAGGTATCGAGGATATGCCTGATGATCTCCCCGAATTGGTGGGGGAGATATTGGCGCACGCAGTCGAACAGCGGCAACGCCGAAGATTGAGCCTTGGCTACAGAACAAGATCGGCTGCGCTCAACCGGGTGCGCGGCAGAATCGACGTTCTTACGACAGAGCGACACCAATTGTTGGCGCGCGGACTGGTGGCTTGCAGGTTCGACGAACTCACAATTGATACGCCCAGAAATCGCTTTGTTCGTGCTGCACTGGAGCTGATATCGCGCATTGCTGCGCGGCCCGATGTCGTCCGTCGCTGCCGCAGGTTAGCGAACGACATGAAAATGATGGGAGTGTCCGGCAATCCACCGACGCTACGCGAAATGAGCACAGACCGGTTTGGCAGGCATGACGTCGAATACCAAGAGATGGTCGCGGCCGCCAAGCTGGCCTTCGAGCTAGCCATTCCCACCGAAACCGCGGGGCCACAGAAAATGCCGCTGTCCGACCGCGATGAGCGCTGGGTGCGGAAACTGTTCGAGCGTGGCGTCGGTGGCTTCTTTCATGTCGTCTTGCCACCGACAGAATGGCACGTCAGGACAGGCGGTACGTTAACGTGGCCAACGTCAGCCAGCACAGACGGAATTAGTCGTATCCTCCCCGGCATGAGAACCGACATCGTTCTTGATGACAAAGTCGCCCAGCGAAGGATCGTCATCGATACGAAGTTCAATGCGATTGTGACAAACGGTTGGTATCGGGAAGAAAGCCTCCGAAGCGGATACCTGTACCAGATGTACGCTTATTTGCGATCACAGGAGGGCTCCGGCGACGGATATTCAGACGATGCGGAAGGGCTGTTGCTGCATCCTGCGGTCGGCACCACTCTCGACGAGTCGGTTGTCATTCAGGGCCACAAGATCAGATTCATGACTGTCGACCTGTCTGCCAGCGCATCGGACATTCGCGCGGAATTGCTGCACGTTCTGTCGTCGAACGAACCCCGTGTTCTGTCCAGTTACGAAATACCACTAGACGGCACTCCATTGACGCGGATTAGCCCCTGATGTGCCACCTTTGCCAATGTAGACAGGATCGCATAGGTTGTTCTTTGTGGGAGAGGATCGCCATGCAACTATTGAAGAATACGCAAAATTTTTGTTATTGGCTCGCCAACGGAGCTGGCCGCGCCCTCACGCTTTACGAGACATAGATATTATGGGTTGCCGTACTACTGATTTTCTCCTCAGCCAATCTCTCAGGTCGCCGAACTCGCCGCCATTTATTGGACTAGCACCACTAAAGTCAAAATTTCAGGACGGTGCCGTGGAAAAGACACGGGTTTTCCTCGACGGCTCAGCGTCCCGTTTACCGAAGCTCTTTCAGAGTTTTCCGTATGTTGCGGCGTGGTGCGTAACGCAGGCTTTAAGTGATTCCTACGGGGAAACTGATCACGGTATTTATCGGCACATCGAAGATGCGCTCGGGATCTCGCTCGAAACGCAGCAAAGCCGCCGCATGCTTTTCGATGGCTTCTGCCGCGTATGCGACAAACTTGGGCTGCCATCCCGTGGTTTTGACAGGATGGTAGATGTTTACCTCCTTCACGCGGGAGTCTCCACCGCGCAGGTACCAACCATTATCGAAGCATTTCTGCGTCAAGAGGCTGCCTTTGGACCGCCCCCCCTGGAATCGACAGTTCTTCTCAATAGATGGGAAGATGACTCTCTCGAATTTGTTCACCCCTCGATCATCACCCCACGTCGTGCCATTCTTTGGGATGAGACTGCTTGGCACGCTAACCTCTTTGCCCGAGTCAGAGAGACCACAACACCATTCTTGCCAGTAATACCGTTCGAAGAGCGTTTCGCGGAGATACTGACTCAGCGACTGAATGGTGGCGGGGGTGCTGCGGCACATATTGCGCAGGGCCTTATCCCTGTGCCCAAGCCAAGGCTCATTTGGCGCGATGGCGGGCTTTCCCTGCGATTGCCACGTACCGAAGGTCGGATACAACTTTGGCAGGACCAGGAAGTGCGACCGCTCCGCCTTCGGGGCGGCGAGGACTGGTTGCTTCCCCAACCGTGGTCAAAGCACTTACGATGGCAGATCGGGAACCAAGACGGCGAGATTACATTCCTGTCTGCTTCGACGGGATTTGCCGTGTTCGACCGAGCGACAGGCTACTTAGTTAGAGACAGCGACGGTACTCGCCGCGACCTTGAGGTTGATGCCGCCGACACCGTGATCCTATCGCGCAATCGATTCTCCATTCAGAATGAACTGGCGCTTGAAGCAGGCGCGCTCGGGTTCGTCGGATTTGCGCAACTCATCTCCCAACCGATCACACTGACAGCGGAGGACGGGGACACCCAATTGCGGGCCCGCCCACGCCGACGGCTTACGCTGCACGATGGTATCGTGGTGGGGGGACCGCAAGGACCGCTTTACAGTTCATCAGCTCTACTAAGCGTCGAGACGGGTCTAGGTCGCACTGAAGTTAGATCCTTACGGCTTATGGTTGGATCGAAAACCGCCGATGTCGAAATTGATATCGAAAAGGGTTTCGGCAAATCCGATTTGGGCAGCCTTTTGAAATCACTCCCCGAATTAAGTCACGCGGATCCACTTCGGATGCGTATCGAACTCTTGGCTCCGGCGGACGGAACGGCGCATCTTCGAAGCGCGGGCATATCTTTGGAAGCGTGGGTTTGGCCGGGATTTCGAGCACGCAATGGCCTCGTGTTTGACAGCGAACGACCGCCGGACAACCTCATGATAGAGCAATCCCGCTATGCCGGACGTGATGATAATGGCCGACTCTGCCTAGATCCGATCGGCGGCTATGTCTCCGCCCGAGCTGTCTTCGAGATCGCGTGTAAATTCATTCCCTTCGACCTTCCGTGGCCAGACGTGACGGTCATCCGGCAACGCAGCGACGGAACACCAATCGGGATTCCCACTGGGACGCGTCTCAGTATTGGAGAAGAGAACCGCTTCGATACGATCACAATCCGTTGTCCGGATGACGATGCCTCACTGAATGTTCGTGGCAGACAAGAAAGACGCCCCTTTGCTCATGGGCTTACCCGAAACCTGGCGCTAAGGGACCTGCTGCTGCCCGCGAGTGACGACAGAGTCGTGCTTCGCCGCGGAAACGGTGCGGAAGTTCTCTTGTTTGAGCTGGTTCCGTCCTTGGCACCGGTCTCGCTTCAATTTTTACCTGCGCGCAAAGCCGTCCGCTTGCATCTGAAATTAAGCCAGCCAATTGACGCGATTGCCCTCGATATCGAGGGCGAGCTAGGCGCTGCGGAAATGGTCGAGGTAGGCCTTGGGCGCCGCCCGATTGATAGCCGACAGCCATCATGGCTCTCGGCAAGCCTTATCAATAACGATCCGAGACAAATCGAGATCACGATTGGCCTCCAGGATTTCACGGATGGCGTGAGCTTGGCTCGCCTCCTGGTCAGACCGGACGTTCAATCAGATGAAAGGAGCGCGTGGCGGCCTTTGAGGAACTCCAGAGGCGACGCATTCGCTCTTTCACTTCAAAATACCGATGCAGAAACACCGGTTTCAGTTGAAAAGTTGCAACGACGCTTCGAGATACTCAGCCGGTGGCTCGCCGACTGCTTTGCACCAGAATGCTGGCCCCAAATCGAACGGGAGCTTGTAGCGCGCTGGCGAACAGTCGGCAGGGCATTGAGTGACCTCCCTGATGGCCGCACTTCATTGATGATTGCTGCAGCTGTTTCGCCACCGGAGCACACAGCAGCATCTTGGATTCCTATCGCCCATCCAATACAATTGGTGCCCGACCTCTATGGGGGGGCGCCGGAGACTTTTGCTGCGTTAGCCGCATCCAATGATCCGGGGGTTGTAGAGATGTCGGCGCTTTTCACGCTGAATACGGCCCGTCTTCGTGACCTTTCCCACCTTCATCCAACAGTTTACTTGGCGTTTCGCAATCTCCAAGCTGCCATGAGCAAAGGGCAACCCCTCGAAGGTTTTGAACCGAAGACATTCTTCAAAAATCTACTTAGCAAGCACGTGGATCGCGACCCATCAGCCGGCTGGTTCTGGCGGGGCGCAACCCTTCTTGGTCCCGATCACTGGCGCGCAGCATATATCCGGTTTATCGAACGGTTGGAAACGGCGGGGTTGTTCACAAGTGACGAGGCCGACGACGGGCCAAACAGTCGTCGGCAAGAAGGCCTGCAGCGACTAATCCATGCGGCTTCGACGATTACACCAGCGGACTTACGCCCGACTGTTCCGCTTCGGTCTGCTGACGCAGGCGAACCTAATCCTATTGACCTGTGGGCCGCATCTGCACTTTCGGCCTATGCGAAAGCGAGCCGAACCGGCGAAATGACGGGCTTCATTTCTTCACTTCGTAGGCAACTCGAATGGTCGGAGGCAGATGTCCTCACATCACTCGCATTTCTGCTTCGACTGGCACCGGAACTCTTCGCTTACTTTCTCTTGATATGGCAAATCGCCAAGGACCGCCCATGACATCTGAACTCGACCCACTTCGCTTCAAAACGGAACTCGGCAGTACCCTGGCGCGGTATATCACAACCGCTGCGGCGATATCGTCGTCACGAACGCCGCGCCTTTCTCGAGCCATCGCGGACGCTTGCGGCCAAGCCGATCTCGTCAGAGGACCATTCGTTGAGAGCCTGCCCGACTTCGAAAAAGGTGGTTCGATAGGGGAGCATGTGGCAGCGGGATCCCTGCATGGCAGTTGGACTGCTCTTGAGCATACCAGCGAAGGAAAGCATCTCTACAATCGACCGCTGCATCTACATCAGGCAGCCGCAATTGGGCGTGATGAAAACTATCTCGTGGCAACAGGCACGGGCTCCGGCAAGACAGAGTCCTTTCTCTTTCCGTTGATAGACGACCTCTTACGTTCCGGAGATTTAGATCGCCCTGGAGTGCGGACGATACTTGTATACCCCTTGAACGCATTGGCGAACGACCAGATGCACCGGATCGCGCGACTTCTGTTCCGCGATCTCGGTGATCCTGGCATCACACTTGGCCGCTTTACGGGTCAGGTAAGATCAAATGCGACCCGCGCCGAGGAAGAGGCAAGGATTACTGCGACTCCTACCTTTCAAGCAGATTTTCCAGATGCGCGTCATGCTCCGAAAAACTGGTTTCTTTCACGTGGTGAAATGCTTGCGCGGCCTCCGCACATCCTTGTGACAAACTATGCCATGCTCGAGCACATCCTTTTGTTGCCGAGAAACAGGATGTTGCTCAAGGACGCAGACATCCGTTGGCTTGTCTTGGACGAGATACATACATACACGGGCGCGCAAGCGATAGAAGTCGCTTTCCTCCTGCGCAAACTCAAGGCCCGACTGAGCATCCCAAAAGGCCAAGTCAGATGTGTCGGCACGTCCGCTAGCCTTGACCCTGCCCGAAAGGAAGAGCTGGCGCGTTTTGCAGAAGATCTCTTTGGCGAACCCTTCCCGAGTGGCGATGGTGCGGTCATCACGTCAGAGCGCAGACTGCATCCTGCATTGTCTGAAGGTGACACTGAAGGGAGCCTACCTGTTTCGGAGTGGATAGAGGCGGGCACCATCTTGGCACGCCTTCGCGAAGAAGGATCTTTCGGCCTCGACAATGCATCATACGCTGTGAACGATTGGAATGTGGCGATCCGAAGCGCTGGCCTATCGACATTTGTGCTCGATGAAACTCAATCCTTTGGCGATGCCCTAGCTGCTGTCTTGGCGCGACGTGATGAAGTGCGTGCAGTCGCAGGAGCACTCATTGGCCGCGCTTTGCCCTTCGAAGACCTCGCCGGGCGAGTTTTTCACTCTGCTACACCAGCGGAGGCTCGATTGGCGCTAACTGCACTGATCTCTCTTGGTGTTTTGGCAAAACCATCGATAGCTGGTTCCTTTCCGCTACTGCCTGCACGATACCATCTTGCGGCTTCTGGCGTCGAAGGCATTGCCTTGCGTCTTTCCGCGCAGGACGGCGAACACTGGTCTCAGTTTCTCTTGTCCCGAGCTGGAACACACATCGACAATGCTCCTGCCTTTCCCCTTCTTGTCTGTCGCAATTGTGGAGAACCGTACATTGAGGCTTGGGACGACGGCTCCACTCTGCATCCGCGATCCGACATCAGCCCAAATTCAAAACGGCGCGTACTGCGACTTACAGCGGCAGGTGCTGTCGCGGGTGAACTGGATGATGATGGCGATGATCCAGGTGACGCAGAGACACCCTTTGACTTTGACCCTGAGACCGGTGCCTTAGAAGATGGACCCGGTGACGGCGTCCTTTCGCTTGAACCTGCGATCATGCGTGAGGATCGCGAAGAGCGGCGCGCTTATGTAAGAAAGTGCATCTCATGTGGCCAAACAGGTGGACGTTTCGCAGAACCGGTCACATCAATCCATCCTGGTGACGACGCACTTGCCGCAGTTACAGCACAAGCACTGATCGAAGCCTTGCCTCCAGCCCCTGGCCATTCACCCGACGCGCCGATGAAGGGACGCAACCTTCTTGTCTTTGCCGACAGTCGGCAGGATGCAGCATTTTTCGCACCCTTCTTCGAACGAACTGCCCGAGATCAAGCAATTCGTTCTGCAATGGTGAAGGCCCTTCAGCGCCAAGCCAACGAACCTTTAGACTTGCAAAGCCTTTGCGATGGAGTTTGGCGGGCGCTGCGACGAGAGGGCTTCCGCCTTTATGATCGACGGAACCCCGAACCGATGAGCACAACCGCAGCAAAAGACAGACTGACGGCTCTCATTGCGGCCGAAGTCTGCGGTGGCGCATTGCGGGTTTCGCTTGAGTCGTTGGGTTTGGCCACGGTCAGCTACGAGGGTGCTCCAGCTATTGCGCGACGCGTAGCGGACTTCCTTCCGTCTGACCGGCAGGCGTTAGCTCCAGCCCTAGTGAGGTTCTTTATGGACCTGATGAGACATTCCAGGGCGATCAATAACCTTGAGGTGATCGACCTGACCGATGAATCGATTTGGGGTGAAGGCCAGTCGAGCGCAGACATCTCTTGGTCGCTGACGAGGACCAATGCAAGCAGACGCCTCCGGACCATGCTTCCGGAAGCTGGACGCCCTAACCGACCTCTATGGCTCATGGTCGATCAGCTGGGCCTGAGCGATGCAGTGGCGCGAGACGTTCTTTCGACCTTCTGGGACGAAGCCACGCGCCCACGTCATCGACTTCTGCTTCCAGGTGGCTTCGGGTACGTCCTAAATCTTGCGGCCTTGCGCTTCACACCCGCGCCGGAAGGCCATTTGTGGCGCTGCCAGAGCTGTGGGACGATCAGCCAAATTGATCTCGACGGCGCGTGCGCGTCATGGCGATGCACTGGACGCACAGTCATGATGCCTGCCAGTGACCGTACTGAGATGCGGCAACGTAACCATTATCTTGCGCGGTACACAGGGACTGCCCTCAGTGGAATTGCGCGTGAACACACCGCTGCTATTGGTTCTGGAGAACGCGCTGAAATTGAAGAGCGCTTCCGTCAAGGTGAAGTAAACCTGCTCAGCTGCACCACCACGATGGAAATGGGTGTTGACCTTGGCGATCTGGAAGCAGTTTTCTGTCGCAATGTGCCCCCAGGCATTGCCAACTACCAGCAGCGCGCCGGGCGAGCTGGAAGACGTGCACAGGCTGCGCCAATAGCACTCATGATGGCGCGGTCGAGCCGATACGATCAAGCTCAGTTCCACGGTCTTCGAAGTTATCTCGAAGCAATGCCACCGGCACCCTATCTCACGCTCGACAATCCAAGTTTCTTTAGGCGCCACCAAGTTTCTTGTCTTCTTGCGGGCTGGCTCGACCACAAGCTCGCGGGTCGGGAAAAAACAGGAGCACCGCGCCTGCGCGATGTTTTGGGCGACAGACTTACGGTCGTCGAGGAGGAAATCCTGCTGTCAGATTTGGCGACATGGACGGCTTCTCTCGCAGGTGAGACTGCCAAGGCAATCGCCGAAGAGATGGTCGAAGCGCTGCCGGTTCGATTGGCTTACGTGGGTTTGAAAGGCCCGGCATTGAACGGGCATTTCAGAACGGAGGTCACCCGCTGGATATCGTCCGCTGCCGAAAGATGGCGCGAAATGCAGGCCAGCTACGAAGCTGCAAAGGAGGCTCTTGATGGGCCGGAAGCCTCGGAAAGAGATCGAAAGCGCGCGACAGGGCGAATGCAGGGGAGCCTCGGGAATATGCAGCGTTTTCTCGACCGCTTCTTGGTCGAAACACTATCTCGCGCGGCTGTCATCCCCACCTACAGTTTTCCAGTGCACGCCATCCATCTCGAGATCGTCACTGATCGCAGCGGTCGGGGGGACGATGAACGTGCTCTCCAGCTTGATCGCGACGCAAGCCTTGCTATCGCTGAATATGCGCCCGGCGCAGAGGTAGTGGCGGGCGGGCGCATTTGGACCAGCGCTGGAATAACACGACGCGCCGTTCACGGGGGGGGCGATGCTTGGATGGAGCGCGGGTTCCACCGTGTCTGCTCTACTTGCCAGCACGTTGAAATCCACCACGACAGGGACGATTTCGGCGACGTTTGTCCGCAGTGTGGCGCGCGTGCAAGCGGTATGCACAGGGCCTTCGTCGAGCCGGTAGGTTTCCTTACCTCCTACGAGGATCGCGTTGGCCGCGATCCAGGCGCCAGCCGTCTCCGGGTGAAGCCGGTCGACGAGGCACGATTGTTGACCCGCCCAAGACCGGAAGATTTCGAACAGTCTGACCTTTCCGGCGTCACGAGTTTCTTTGCTCCAGCAATTACGCGGGAAGGCAAATTAGCCGGACAAATGTTGATCCTAAACCGTGGGCCTCAGGGCGCGGGCTATTTGTGGTGTCCTATCTGCGAGCATGCCAGACCGGCTCCAACCGATGCCATCGGCGGAGCGGAGATAAAAGCCATACACAACAATCCGCGCACGGGAGATCGCTGCCGCGTCGAGACGCTGAAATGGCCGGTAGACCTTGCACATATCTTTGAAACCGATCTCCGCGGGATCCGAATTGCTCAGCCTATGCCGCTCTTTTCCGACTTGTCTGAAACAGAACGACGTGCAGCACATGACGGATTTGTTCGCACCCTTTCTGAATCCCTTCGGCTTGCGGCGGCCGATCTTCTGGACACTGATCCGCGTGACTTGCGCGCGACCACCGAAATGCCAGGCGGCAGTCCGATGGTCATTTTGTCGGATGCTGTGCCCGGTGGTGCCGGGTACTGTCGCAGGTTGTTCGACGAGCCGCGTTTTTCGGCCCGTGAACTAATTGGCAGAGCCGTAGCTGTTCTGGATTGTCCGAGAGGTGATGCCTGCGAAAGCAGTTGTTCGCGTTGCCTCAACGACTATTCAAACCAGGCACAATGGGATCGTTTCGATCGTCACCCTGTGCTGGCTTGGCTACGGTCACTTTTGGCCAGCTATTCGCCGCGTCCTGTGCATGCGCCTGATACTTCCGTGCCGGTCGCACAAACTGCAGCGGCAACGCTCGGGGTCAGGCTTGAGGGCGCTTCCTTGGTCGCTGTGGCCGCGCAATTACTGTGGGGAGCCACAGACCGCAGTGAATCGCTCACCAGTGCTATCGCGTTGAGGAACTGGCTGGATGAGGGAACCGAAAGGCACGTTGTCATCTTCATCCCCGAGACGTCAATCGCTTCGGGATCGGCGACGGGACTTGACCGTCAACTCGCACTGCGTTTGGTGGAATACGAGCGGAACGGCCGCCTTCGTTTCGCATCACTTCCCGCAGACCGGCTCAATAGCGCTCCACGGCTTTCCATGCTTGTAGACGGTCAGATTCGTGCCTTCTACGGAAGCGCAGATCCTCTGCCCGCACTGGCCGGAGCGCTGGCAGGTGTTAGCCATCAAAGCTTTGGCCCTGCAGCCGACAGTTGGCTTTCGGCTGTGCAAAGCGATGCTCGACCGCTACCGGGCCCCCTAGCAGCGCTCACCGAACAACTGCGTGCTTTCCGCTTTCGACCAGGGAGCCCGCGCAGGCTCACTCCATTGTTTCAAGCCGTAGCCGGGCGTCACGTCGACCTGCATATCGAAGATCCTTGGTGTGGAGCGCGATCCCAAAACCGGGCGCGGCTGGCGGAGTTCCTTCGCGCTGTTGCAGCTTCAGGTGTCCAAATCGAAGGCCTAACGATCGTTTGGAACCCCGACAATCAGGAAGGAGAAGCTGCCACCACCCAAGCATCAGCTATGGGTGCCGAAATTGCGCGGGCTGGGTTAGACGCAACGCCAAGGTTTGAACCGCGTTCTGGGCGTGCGATGCACTTCCACGATAGGGTCATAACTGCCCGATCAGTTGACGACGGGCCAGAGCTGAAGGTGCGATGGGACATTACTTCGGGAATAGACAACTTGATGTCGATATCCAAGGAATGCAGCGTCTTTGTCGAGATCGTCAATGGCCGCTAGAGCGGTTTGCATTTTGATTGAATCTAGGGATTCCCAAATCGTTTGATTTGTGATTCAAGATTGCTGCTGGGTATGGAGGCCAGCAGCGATGGCGAAACCTTATTCGATGGACCTTCGGGAA
>Ga0268299_1001279_pt1 | contig 47917 bp, 43 predicted proteins | sample NOBtaG_FD_193484 | JGI IMG/M metagenome (GOLD analysis project Ga0268299, IMG submission 193484) | Activated sludge microbial communities from bioreactor in Nijmegen, Gelderland, Netherland - NOB reactor | ecosystem: Engineered > Bioreactor > Aerobic > Activated sludge | place: Netherlands... | reverse complement strand
TACGGCCGACGGCGCTATCGTTTGGAGACGGGGCCGGTTGATTCAGTCCGTTCATTCGGTCCAGAAACAACTGGCGATCGGTCGGCCCGTTGCTCATGGCCTGATTCGACATCGAGCGATCGGCATCAGCCGAAGAGCCGGAAAACGGCTCTGACTCATTCTCCAGAAATTTCCCGGTGGTCGCACTTCCCTGTTCGACGCTCACCCGGCTGTCCTGCGCGAGGTCTTCAAGAAATGCCGGCCGGTCAACCCGATCGCCTTCAGCCTGTTTCATGGCTCCAGGCTGTGCCGTGCCTGTCGTGACAAGCGCAGCGACAGTCGTGACTTTCTCCGAGTCGATCGTGCCGGCGGTGACGGCCGCGTCCATCTGATCTGCGCTCACTTCTGGCACTTCACCATGACTGGCGGGCCGAGGAAACGCTGAGAGATCAATCATTCCCTTCCCTGGCTGTGCTGTTTCAGCGGATTGTTTTATGTCTGACTTTTGCGCCTGAGCAGCTGCGGCCTGGCCGACGAGTACCTCTTCAGATGTCTGCACCGGGGTATTCACCGCAGCGAGAGGGGCGGACGATGTCTCCTGAGAGTCCGTAACGACTGTAGCCGCCACTTTCCCGACGCCATCTGCAGAGGGGGCCGATTCCGGATCCGGTGCATCACTGGCCTGTACTTCGTTCTGCACGACCGCAGGTGCGGGAAGAAGCATCGCGGCCACAAGGAGATCCTGCCGTTGCGCACTCTGATCCTCAGCCTGTTGCGTTGTGTCCTCGGCCTTGGAGCTCTCGACTTCCTTGTCGGACACACAGTCAGCCTGCCCACAAGGCTCTTCATTCCGGCCGGCGGTTCGTTGCTGTCGTGCGGCCTCCGTCGAGTGAGCCGCTCCTTGCTTGTCTGGTTCCACCTTGGAATGGTGCGACGAACGAGCCGGTGCAGCCGGTTTCGACGCGGATCGGGCTGAAGCCGGTTCAGGCGTCATTGCCGCCCGGTGAGCTTCTGCTCGCTCAAGCAACGAATCGAATGTACGAGATGGCGATGAACCCTGAGCCGTCGCCTGGCGATCTCGCGCGACCGGGGCGGCATGGGCGCTGTGACTTGGAATTCCGTTCATGAAGGGCTGCATGTCAGTGGCCATAGGTGTTCCTGTCCGTTTCGAACCCCGTGCGTTGTCATGGAACAGCATTACAAAGGCCGTGCCATCCGCGTCGAACGAGAAAACCACGCATGACGCGGGATTTTCGCAGGGAGGACTAGAGTTGAGGACTGGAAGATGGAAGTTTCTGCAGGAGGCGACGGCAAAACCTGCCGAACCACCGGAACACGAAGGAGCTGTTTACGGGGCTGTCAGCAATTGCTCGGTCAGGCGGGCGGCGCGCTCCGGCTTGACCTCAGCGAGGATTGCGCCGGCGGATTTGCCCTTAATCAGGCGTAGCACTTCGATCGCCTTCCGATCCGGCATGCGCTCCAGACGGGCGGCGGCTTCCTCAGCCGGCATTGTTTCGTAGATTTTCGCAAGTTGCGTCTGATTGACGTTGGCCGCCCCTCCTGGTTTGGTCGTCGCCTTGGGCTTCTCCGCTTCACTCGTCGCCTTGCTCTGGGCGGCCTGACGACGTTTTTTTTCGGCCTCCACCGCCTGTTCATGCCGAGTTACAATCTGTTCGAGTTCCGCTTTGAGTTCCAGGAGATGCATTTCCGATCCACGCAAGGCCGCCTCACGCTTGTCCAATGCACGTTTGCGCTGCTCCAGCATCTGAAAAATCTCACGCGGCGCGTTCATGGCGGGGCCCTGAACCTCTTTCTTGATCGCGTCGGCTTTTGGTTCTTCCTTCTCCGCTGCCGGAGCCTGAGCCGGCGCCAGATCCTCAGCGAAGGCTGTCGTGCCCATATTCCCCAGCAAGACCACACCGAAGGTAACGCCGAGGATCCCCCCTGTGCAGAGTGTGCGAATGTCACCCCTCGCCATCACGGTCATGCCCGTTCTCCCTTTTGTAATGGACTCCGTCGCCAGGCTCGTTCATCCAGCAGTTGCTGATCCTGCCGTTCTCGTCGTCGACGTCGTTCCAGCGCAGCGCGCGCATCGAGGAGGTCCAGCTTCTTCCGATACTGCATGGCTTCCAGGAGTTCTCCGCGTTTGTGTTCCATATTGACCTGTTGATCCCTCTGTATCTGCTCCATGCTCTTCCGTGCGGCGATGGCCTGATCCATCGCGTCAAGGTGACCGTACACCTGATCTACGGTGCTCCCCTGTCGGACCTGAAGCAAATATTGGTCGGCATCCGCCTTCGCCCGCGAATCCAACATCGACATACGGTCGACTGTCTGCTGCAACGCGCTCGCGAGTTCCGCCAACTCGAGCTTGGCGACCTCTTCAAGTTGGATCGCATAGGTGCGGAGCACGGTCACGTTCATTGAATGGTTCCTGCCAGCGCCAGCAAGGCATCGATGGACTGCGACAACCCGACGGACTGCTTCGTCTCCTGCCGCAGGAACGCCGTAATGCCCTCATGAGCGGAGACGGCTTTATCCAGATCCTTGCTCGTGCCGGGCTTATACGCGCCCAGCGTGATGAGATCTTCAGAGCGCCGATAGAGCGCCGTGCGTTCCAGGACCAACCGCGCCGCGGCATAGTGTGCCGGCGTGACAATGTCCCGCATGACCCGGCTGGTACTCTGCAGGATATCGATGGCCGGAAAGTGATTGCGCGCAGCCAGTTCACGTGAAAGCACAATATGTCCGTCGAGAATGGAGCGCACGGCATCCGCGACCGGATCGTTGAGGTCGTCGCCGTCGACCAGCACGGTGTAGAGCCCGGTAATGCTGCCTCCGCTCTGTGCCGGTCCGACCCGCTCCAGCAATTTCGGCAACACGGCAAAGACGGACGGTGTATACCCTTTGGTGGTGGGAGGTTCACCGATGGCAAGCCCGACTTCTCTCTGGCTATAGGCCAGGCGGGAAAGGGAATCCATCATCAGCAATACATGTTTGCCGCAATCGCGAAAATATTCGGCGATGGCCGTCGCCACCAAGGCGCCGCGAATGCGCACCAGCGGCGGTTGATCCGAGGTCGCGACGACGACAATGGAGCGGGCCCTTGCTTCCGGGGTCAGGTCGCGCTCCAGGAACTCTTTGACTTCGCGTCCTCGCTCGCCGACGAGGGCGATCACCCTGACATCCGCCTGCGTATACCGGCTGATCATGCCCAACAAGACGCTTTTTCCCACCCCGGATCCGGCAAACACGCCGATTTTCTGACCTTGGCCGCAGGTCAACAGGGCATTGATCGCCCGAATGCCCAGATCGACCGGCTGGGTAATTCTCGCGCGATGCAGCGGATTCAGCGGAGGCGCATACAACGGAACCTGGACATCGGTGCGTAGCGGCGGCAAGCCGTCCAGCGGGTGCCCGAGTCCGTCGAAAATTCGTCCCAACATCTGCGGTCCGACCGGCACCGACGCCACGTGCCCTTTCATCACGACACGGCTGCCCGGGCCGATGCCCTGCATTTCACCCAGCGGCATCAGCAGCACACGATCCTCGCGGAATCCGACCACTTCTGCCATGACGGCGCCATGGCCGCCCTCACGGGTGATCTCGCAGACCTCTCCGACAGAGGTGAACGGCCCCGAGGCTTCAATGACGATCCCGACGGCTTGGGCCACCCGGCCCGTGACGGACAAGGGTTCGACTTGTTCGAGGCGTTCGCTAAGCTTCACCGGCATCCCGCTTTCTTAGGGCTTCACCGAGCCTCAGCAATTGGGTATCCAGCGTGGCGTCGATCAAGAGGCTCTGCGCCTGCACGAGACAGCCGCCCGGGCTGATGCCGGGATCCGTCTCAAATTTCAGGGTCAATAGCCCGTGCGGAGTCTGACTCAGTGCCGCCCGCGACGCTTCGAGCAGCGGCAGATCCGACGGATGCACCCGGATCCGGACCAGCCCGCTTTCATGCAAATGCGCCAGTGCCGTTCGTACCTGCGTAACGATCACCTCGCGTTTTTCCGTCACCAGTTCGCGCAGGACCTTCTGCGCAATCATGAACGACAGTGACGCCACTTCTTCTTCCACCGTGTCGTGCAAATTGCGCCAGCTTCCCTCCAATTGCGCCATCAGCGAGGCCACCAGCGCCTGTTCCCGTTGGCGCAGCGCGGCGACCCGTTCCGTGACCCGCTTTTCCCCCTCCGCCACGCCCCGCTCGAATTCGGTCACGTCATCCGTTCCGAAGGGCCGGTTCCCGCGGCTGAAATCGGCCAGCGGCACCGTCCGCAACTGTATGTTGCCGGAACGAATCAAGGTGCGGGTGAGCACCGTATTCTCCTGCCTGAGGCGATAGAGCTCCAGCAGTCGCGAGACGGATTGTCTCACCAATTCGACTTCGAACGGTTTGGTTAAGAAGTCTGCGGCGCCTGATTTCATGGCGCGCACAGCCAGTTCGATGTTGCCGTGCCCGGTCATGACGATACTCAGCAGACGGCTATCGACATCCAAGGCCTGTTGCAAAAAAGCAATTCCATCTGTTCCGGCCAATTGAACATCGACGATCAACACGGCAATCGGGCGGGATTTCAGGTGCGCCAGGGCCTCGCTGACAGACCCGGCCGTGAGAATCGGGTGCCCTGTGGACTGCAACATTTCGGTCAAGAGGAAGCCGATGGATGGCTCGTCGTCGACGATAAGAATGGCGCGTGGGGCGAGTTCCTTTTCATTGTCCGCGGGAGACGTCTGCGGCAGGCGACTTCCCAAATCAACAGTACCCATCTACAGCAACTCCTCGCCTCCCCCGCCCCCGATCACGATGCGGCCTTCCTCCTCAAGCTTGCGACAGACTTTGAGAATGTTCTGCTGCGCCTTTTCGACATCGGATACCTTGACCGGCCCGCGCGTTTCCATGTCTTCCTTGAGCATTTCGGCCGCGCGACTCGACATATTCTTGAGAAACTTCTCTTTGATCTCCGGGGTGGCGCCACGAAGGGCGACCGGAAGGTCTTCTTTACTGATTTCCTTCATGAGTTCCTGCATACCGCGGGAATCCAGTTCGACCAGGTCATCGAAGACGAACATCAGCGCCCGGATGCTTTCTGCCAGAGCCTGGTCGCGCTCGGTGATCTTGGCCATAATGGCGCCTTCGGTGTTCTTATCCACACGCGTTAGAATATCGGCCATCAATTCGGCGCCGCCGACCGACATGCTCGACATGCCCATCGAGGCCGACAGAATTTCCTGCAGACTATCGCTCAATTCGGACAGCACCTCCGGCTGCACTTCTTGCATCGTCGCCAGTCGCAGCGACACGTCGGCATGCAGGTGTACCGGTAACAATGCCAGCACGGCACTGGCCTGTTCGGCTTCCATTTGTCCCAGGCAGACGGCAATCGTCTGGGGATGTTCGATCTTGAGAATTTGCGCGACGGTTCGGGGATCGACCCACTTCAGAGCGTCGATACCGGGATAGGTCTTCGTATTCAAGGACTCCATCATTCTGGCGGCCTTCTCGGGCCCCAGCGCCTTCTTCAGAATGGCTTCCATGAATTCGCGTCCCTCGAATTGCACCTCGCCGGATGAGCTCGCCTGTTCAAATTCGGCGATCACGCTGTCCTCTTCCTGCTTCGTAATGTTTGCGGTTTCTTTCATGAAGCTCCCGAGCTTGCGAATATCCTTCGGGTCGAGAGTCTTCATGACCGCCGCGGCCGCTTCTTCACCGATGGCTCGAAGTAAGATCGCCGCTTTTTGTGCACCCGACAGTTCTTTATTCATGTTCAGCGTGGTTAGGCGTTATTCTTCAGCCACTGTTTCACGACGACGGCGGTATTGGCGGGGTTGTTCTTGGCCATATCGAGGATCTGCCCCGGCTGCTTGCCGCTGATGGCCGCTTCAACCTGCCCCACCGACGCGGGCAGCGCCGGCGTCTCGCCGCCGCCGGCCGCGGGCGCGGACTGAACCAGCATCACCATCAACGGGCGAACCACCATGAAGAAAATCAGGAAAAACAGCAGCCCGCCTACTGCATAGCGCACGTAGGGCATCCAGGCTTTGCTCGCATCCGGCGCGGCCTCGACTCCGCCGGTCGGTTCCTCTGCTCCCAGCCCGAACTGGATGCTCACCACCTCCACTTGATCCTGCCGCTCGGTCGAATACCCCATCGCCTTCTTGACGATTTCTTCGATGCGTTTCATTTCTTCCTCGGAACGAGGCACATACTTCTTGGGTTGATCCGCCCCCGCCTCGCCCGCCTTACCTCCGCCCTCATACGTGCCGTCTACCAGGACTGCGACCGAGAGCTTCTTGATGGTGCCGGTCGGCTCCACGATGCGCGATACCGTCCGGCTGATTTCATAATTGACCGTCTCGTTTTTCGTCTGGTTGTTGTTCGAGCTGGTCTGTCCGCCTTCGGCTTCGGTGCCACCGGGGACGTTCGACTCGACGCCGGGCACGCCGCCCGAGGTGCCGTTCACCCCGCTCGATTTTTCCTGTCCGCGCTGCTCACTGCGAACCACCTGTCCGTTCGGATCGTAGCGTTCTTCGGTGGTTTCGATCTTGCGGAAATCCAGCACGCTCGACACGCGCACCACGGCTTTGTTCACGCCGACAATCCGTTCCAACATCGTTTGAATACGAGTCTCGATGTCTTTTTCCAGCGTCCGCTGATATTCCATCTGGGTTCCGGAAAGCCCGGCTGATTCATCGCTGGAGGTGTTGGACAATAAATTGCCGTGGCCATCAACGACGGTGACATCGCGTGATTGAAGTCCTTCGACGCTGCTGGAGACCAGGTGCACCACACCTTGAATTTGCGCCTTCGACAACGTTTGACTGGCGCGCAGAGACACCACCACGGAGGCTCGCGCACGATCCTGCTCGGTGGCAAACAGCCGGCGTTCAGGAATCGCCAAATGCACCCGTGCTCGCTCCACCTCCGGCATTTGAGTGATCGTGCGGGCCAGCTCGCCTTGCAAGGCCCGTCGATAATTCAACTTCTGCACGAAATCGGACATACCCATGGTTGTCCGGTCGAAAATTTCATATCCCACGCCCCCGCCATGCGGAAGGCCTTGACCAGCCAGCTCCAAACGCAAGTCATGCACCTGCGCACTGGGCACCAGCACGGTGGTCCCTCCGTTGGCCGTCTCATACGGCACCTTCGCATCTTTCAGCTTGTCGATGATGCCCGAGGCATCGTCCACCGCCAGGTTGGCAAAGAGGACCTGCATATCCGGCTGCTGGGTCCAGAGGGTCACCGCGACCAGTCCCGCAATAGACCCGGCGAGCGCGAGCAGAATGATGAAGCGTTGGTTGATCGTGAACTGGTTGAATTTTGAAAACATACGGTGTGGAATCCTTTATGCGTGCGACCGTTGACCGGACACCCGCCGCCTAAATCTGCATCCGCTGAATTTCCTCGTAGGCGGTGACCAGCTTGTTTCGCACCTGCATCATCAACTGAAAAGACACATCGGCCTGTTGCATTGCCACCATGGTTTGATGAATGTTGGTGCTCTGCCCGGTCACCAACGCATCGACGGCCCGGCTGGCGCCGGTCTGTGCGTCGTTGATATGCCCGATGGCCTCCTTGAGGGAGCCCATGAAATTGGCTGCGCCGGCCTCGCCGCCCGCCCCCGCCTCGTGAATCTCAGGCACCTCAATCGGTCGGAGACCATTCGCTCCCGCAATGCGCAGATCAGACATGGTTACCTCCCGATCTCCAACGCGCGATTCCACATGGTGCGGGTCGCATTAATCGCCTGCACGTTCGCTTCATAGGCGCGCGAGGCGCCGATCATGTTGACCATCTCTTCCATGACATTCACGTTAGGCATCGTCACGAATCCCTTTTTGTCCGCATCGGGATGACGAGGGTCGTACACCGTCTGTCCGGGCTTCTTGTCTTCGATGACGCGGGCGACTTTGACTCCGTCCAAGGCTTGACGGCCGGGGCCGGACGTCACTTGCTTGAATGCCTTTTGAAACGTCGGGGATACAGGCGCGGCCTGAAACACGACATCGCGGCGTCGATAAGGACCGCCCGTGCTCGTTTTGGTCGACTGGGCGTTGGCCAGATTACTGGCAATGACATTCAGTCGATGCCGATGGGCATCCAGCGCGGAGACAGAAACCGCAAGGCTATCTGTTAATTCCATCACACACTCCTTTGTGGTTGCTTCCCAAAGTCATGAATCGAGGAGGTTCCACGATGGCGCCTACCGCCCTTCCCGAATGGCACTCAACAGACCTTTGAACTTCATCCCGATGATGGTCGCCGCCGTGTTGTATTGCTGGGCGTTATCGGACATTTTGGCCATTTCCAATTCAATGTTGACCGAATTGGCGTCCAGCGGCAGATCGCCTGCCGGCACGTCTTCAAGCTGGCCGAGGACCCGTTGGTACCCCGTGCCTTGTGGTCCGAAATGTTGCGCGTTGGTGGACACCAGGGAGATCGGCAACTTGCCCTGTTGCGCATTGGCCAGCGCCTGGCCGAAATTCAAATCCTTCGCGCGATACTTGGGCGTTTCTTCGTTGGCGATATTCGCCGCGATCACCTGCTGGCGGGCCCCGCGAAGATCAAGCGATCGACTCAACAGCTGTATGGTTCTGTCAAAAATAGTCATGTCCCATGCTCCTTAGTGACGCTTCACCGCCACAGGGTGTGCAATACGTATACCGCGCTTGCAGCTGATCGAATTTGGATCACGTCCCCTCTGTGGGCGGCGTTCCGAGCGGCACCCGGCAAAAATGTCCACCTCGGAGAATAATCTGCCCATCTCCCTGCCGGCGCGATCAGGACTTCTCCGCCTCGACCTGGTAGCCCATGTCGCGATACTCCCGCAATTTGTTCCGCAACGTTCTGATGCTGATCCCCAATTCCTTCGCCGCATGTGTACGGTTTTCTTTCACTCGCGCCAGGGTCTTGAAAATAAGGTCGCGCTCCATCTCCCACAGCGATCCATGTGCCGAGGCAGTCACGAGGGTATCGACCGCCCCTACCTCCCGTACCGGCACGGTGCCATCGCCCGGCATCAGATGATCCACATCCACCGCTCCTCCGGTGGCCACCAGGATGGCACGTTCCATGACGTTTTCGAGTTCGCGCACGTTGCCTTTCCAGGGACGCTGCTGGAGATCGGCGATCGCGCGCTCGGACAACGTCGGCATGGTGAGCCCGTTCCGCTGTGCCGAGGAACGAAGGAAATGTCTCGCCAGAAGCGGAATATCGCCCGACCGATCACGAAGGGGAGGCACCGTGACGGGAAACACGTTCAGCCGATAGAAAAGATCCTCACGGAATCTCCCTTGGGTGACTTCGTGATACAGCGAGCGGTTGGTGGTGGCGATGACGCGAATATTCACTGGAACGGGCTCGCGCCCACCGATACGATCGACTTCGCGCTCTTGCAAGACGCGCAGAAGTTTGGACTGCAAGCCCAAATTCATTTCGCTGATTTCATCGAGAAACAGCGTCCCGGTATGCGCCATTTCAAACTTTCCCAATTTTTTCTGAATGGCTCCGGTAAATGCGCCGCGTTCGTGACCAAACAGTTCGCTCTCGAGGAGGCTGTCCGGTAGCGCGGCACAATTCAACGCCACGAAGGGGCGATGGGCGCGCGGACTGCGCGCGTGGATGTAACGGGCCATGAGTTCCTTCCCGGTTCCACTCTCGCCGCTGATCAGCACGGTTGCCTGACTCGCCGCGACACCCTCCAGAGTGGTGAGCAGGCGGATCATGCCGGGATCCTGCGTCAAAATCGCCCGAGCTTCCAGTGTAGCGGGCCCTTCCTGCTCGTCCGTAGCCGTGGTGGCCTGCAGGTTGAGAATCACTCGTTCCAACAGGTCTGTCGAGAAAGGCTTTAACAGGTAGTCATTCGCGCCGTATTTCATCGCTTCCACCGCTGTCTCCACCGTGCCATAGGCGGTCATCAGAACAATGAAGGTCTGGGGGGATTTTTGTTTGATGGCCTTGACGAGTTCCAGCCCCGTCAGGCGCGGCATCTTCAAGTCGGTCACCACCAGCCACGGTTTGATTCGCTCAATCTGCTCAATGGCGTCGACGCCGTCGATCGCCCCCCGGACTTGGTAGCCCAATCTGCGGACCGTTTCAGACAGGGCCGTTCTCATCGAGGGTTCATCATCGACGATCAGGACCATCCGAGTTTCTTCGGAGGTGGCGGAGGGGCCTTGTAAATCCTGTTGCACGCTCATTCGTAGGTCTCCTCTTCGGTAACATTCGCGATCGAACTAATTTGCACGGACCGTCCGACCAATGCGGCATTTCGCGCCGGCATCGTTGCTTGCTGCATGGAGCCCTGGGGGAATGTCATGACAAATGAAGTCCCATGCCCCGGTCTGCTCTCCACATCGATGCGGCCGTGATGAGCTTCGACCAGCGCATGTACGATGGCAAGCCCCAGTCCAGTCCCTTGGTCTTTCGTGGTAAAAAACGGGTCGAATACCCGCGACTGCAACGCCAGTGGAATCCCCGTGCCGGTGTCACTGACCGTGAGTTGAATAGCAGGTGCTTCTGAAATGCCTGCCGGAGCCATACGAGTGGACAATGTCAGGCGACCCCCTTCCGGCATGGCCTGGACGGCGTTCAGAACAAGATTCAGCAGTACCTGTTTCATTTTCCCGCCGTCACACCATATCTTCGGCACGCGGGGATCGACCTCGCAACGGACCACGATCGACGCCGGTGACATGGCATGGCTCGCCAGCGTGAGTACTTCCCGAATCAGCGATTCCGTATCCAGCCATGCCAACCTCGAACAGTCCGGTCTGGTATAGACGAGGAGGTTCGATAACAACCGGTCCATGGCCTGCACCGCCATAGAGATATGCTCCGCGTAGGTCCGCAGATGCGGCTGATCGCGCAGATCTTTGCGCAGCATCGACGCGAACAACTCGACGCTTCCCAGTGGATTCCGGATTTCATGCGCGATGTTCCCGACCATCTGGCCCATGGCCTCCAGGCGGTTGCGCCGCTGCAAACGGTCTTCAAGCTGGCGAATGTGAGTGACGTCATGGATCAACACCAGTTTGCCGATCAAAGTCCCGGTTTCATCGGTCAAGGCGCTCTGCGAGAGGGCAATGGTGACGCCCGTCGGAAGAACCAGCGGATACTCGCCGTGATCTTTCCTGATTTCCTCCAGAACCTCCGTCGCACGACGTCCCTTGAGGCTGGCTTGCGACACTCCCAACAGCCGTTCCGTGGCGTGGTTGCACCGCACGACCGAATCCTGCGAGTCTGTTACGATCACACCCGTATCCAACGACTCCAGTACCGCCGTCACATGGGCACGCATCTCTTCTGTTTCGCGAAGATGTTCGCGCAAACTGGCATTGGTTTGTGCGAGTTCCAGATCCATCTGCTGCAGCCGAGTCGTCAATGCGTCATACGACTGTTGAAGGACGGTGGCAGCCTGGTCAAAGTCTTGGAATGCACGTGTCAGCAGGTCATTGTTCGATGTGTCGACCTCGCGCGTTGTCATCGCTTTTTGCCTCCTGCGGCGGGAGTGGATTCAGGCAACTCGGTCTGCAATACGGCAGCCATGCGCCGAACGAGGCTGTCGCTGTTCTCATTCAGTGCGCGAAGCCCGTTCCTTGCGAACTCGTCACGCTTCACTCCCCGCGCCAACTGCACGATCTGCAATTGCGCCCAGGCTTCCTCCTCAGCCTCCAATCCCGCCACCAATGCCTGCTTATACAGAGCCAGTGCCGGCTCTTGACGATTCAGTCTGGCCAAAACATCGGCATATCGGAGCCGGTCCAATGCGGACAGGTCCGTCCCCGCCTTGAGCACGGCCTCGTACAGGGAAGCGGCCTCGGGGTCCCGTTTTGCTTGCCTCAAGGCATCGGCGACCTTCAGCTGAACCAATGCGCGGTCCGGATGGCGCGGGTTGTGTATCAACCACTGCTTTCCAAGCTTCACTAAGCCGGCCGTGTTTCCTTCCCCCTCGAAGGACGTCAGGATTCCAAGCAGAGCCTGTCCAGCGAACCGGCCGACGGGAAATTGCAGGCGATACCGCTCGAAGACGGCACGGGCCGCCCGCATGTCTTTTTGTTCCAGGTAACTCTCGCCGAGCCCCATTAAAGCGACTTCGTGAAAGGTCTCGGCTTTGGAATTTCGAATCAACGACTGAAAGAGCCGCGCCGACTCGATTGGAAATCCAAGCCGACGATGCGCCTCGGCCACCTTGAGCAAGAGCTCCGTACCGGCATATAGCCGATCGGCAAACGGGCCGTTACGGTGGAACAGGTTGATGAGCTCAAAATCGTCGCCTGCTTTCAGTGCCGCTTCCAGCCTGGGACGCATAAATCTGACGAGTTGCGCCCCGCTTTTCTCCGGCCAGGGATCGTTCTCCAACTTCCCCGCCCGCTGGACTCCCCGCTCGTAGGCTTTCAGCGCATCTTCCTGTTTGCCTGCTCGCTCCAACGCCTGACCGAGATGAAATAGCGCCTCGCTTCCAACCGGTGAGTCCTCATATTGCTTCGCGCTGCTTTCGAACAACTGGCGCGGGCTGAGCATTTCACCGGGTTTGAGGGGAACGTTTGCGAGATGTGCGGCGATCGTGTGTCGAAGATTGACCTCCTCGCCTTCCGGAGTGAGATGCTCCTGCACGTCCGCATATCGGAGCCTGGCCGTGGGAACAACCTGCGCATCCGGATACTGGCTCATCAACGCCGCATAGAAAATGCTCGCATCTTCCCATCGCCCGGCCTCTTTGTAACTGTCGGCCAAGTGCATCAAGACAAAAGGATTCTCCGGCCTGGAGGGATACAGATTGTAGAAATGGAGGAGTTGTTCCCGCATGACCGGGCCGCGCTGAGCTTCTCCCGCCGTATCCGCATAACGCAGCAATGCGTATGGATCCGCCCGAAGTGCGGCAGGCCAGCGGCTGCTGAGGCTTTCATATAACGCATCAGCGTCCTTGATCCGCCCCATTCGATAGAGGCTGTGGGCCTGCCCCAGGGAAGCGGACACCAGCAACGCGGGGTCGGTGCTTCGCTTCAAAACGTGATCAAACGTCTGTACGCTGTCCTTCCAACTCTTGATGCCGCGCAAGACATAGCCCAGACCGAGCATGGCTCGATTGGCATCATAGGAATCTCGCTCAGAGAGACTGAGCGCATGCTGGTAGGCGATCTGCGCCTCCTGGTACCAACCCTCAACACGATACACATCGCCGATTCTCCAGGCGGCCCGCCTGGCATTTGTCGACTGGGGATCCTCTCGCATCAGCGTCTTGTATAGATCGATGATTTCCAGCGGCCTCAGTTCTTGTGCGCTACTCTTTAAGGAGCTTTCTGTGAGGAAGGCTTGAATCGACGACCGCAGCGGAAGATCGCGATGGTCTCGCAACATGTTGGTCAAGTGAAGCCGCGCTTCGGGATACTGCCCCTGAGTGTAGAGAGTCACTCCCCGTTCAAATTCACCCCATTCAGGACTCTCGGGAACCCGTTCCAAGCGAGGCCCTGGATCCGGAAGTGCGCCTCGCACCAATTCCGACGGCTCAGGCATCATGGCTGGTAGTTCTTGTCGCATCGTCGAGGGTCCACCGGCAGCCATGGCAGAAGAACCTCCGGCGAGGAACAGGCTTCCCAGAAAAAATGCCAGGCCTATCCGGATCCTGACGGGTTGTTGTGACGAAGATCGGTATTGCACAGGGGGCAAATCAGCAAGTCCTGTGCCCCTTCGGAAATCATTCAAATAGCGGCATCACTTGATGATTTCGGTCGGCAGAGAAGTCCGGATAGAAAGTGTTGTCAGAAATCCCGACAGGCACTTTGTGGGGCCGGTCAAAAAAATGACGTGAGAGAGGAGAGACGGTGAGAGAAATGCTAGTTTTGAATCGAGTACCCGTGAGTCTTGGGATCAAATCCTTTCCGTTTGAGTTTTTCCACCAGTGTAGTGCGATTCACTTGAAGTAACTGTGCGGCTCGGCTAGTAATTCCATTGGCCTTTCGCAGCGCTTCCCCAATCAGCCTATTTTCATAATGCTCAAGTTCTTTGGTCAAATTAATCCCGTCTTCCGAGAAGCGAATGAACTGCTCAGGCGATTCGACTCCCTTACCGGCATTCATTTTGACCGGCCGTTCAGGCAAATCGCCCATCGTGATCATGCCTCGTTTCTTCAACACACAGAGGCGTTCGATCATGTTTTCAAGTTCCCGGATATTCCCAGGCCATTCTTCTTCCATCATGCGCGCTAACGCATCAGGCTCCATGCCGAGAATCTCCGTCCGCCGTAATTGATTAAACTGGGCGATGAAATGGTTTACCAGAAGTGGAATATCGCTACGGCGCTCCCGCAATGGCGGAATGTGAATGGGAATCACGTGCAGCCGGTAATACAAGTCTTGTCGGAACCGGCGCTCCTGAACAGCTTGCGCCAAATCCTGATTCGTCGCCGCGATGATGCGGACATCGACATTGATCGTCCTTGTCCCGCCCACGCGTTCGAAGCATCGCTCTTGTAACACCCGCAGCAGTTTGACCTGCAACGGCAAACTCATCTCCCCGACCTCGTCCAAAAAGATGGTTCCGCCATGAGCCAACTCAAATCGCCCGAGGCGCGTATGGGCCGCTCCGGTAAAGGCCCCCTTCTCATGCCCGAAGAGTTCGGATTCTAAGAGGGTTTCCGGAATGGCCCCGCAGTTCACCGGGACCAGCGGACGTTCCCTCCGCATGCTGTTAAAGTGCAACATGCGTGCGATCAATTCCTTGCCGGTCCCGCTCTCGCCTTCAATCAGCACCGTACTGTCGCTATCCGCCACCTTTTCGACAAAATCAAGTACCATGCGCATCGGTGCACTCGTCCCCACCAGATGCTCCAGGCGATATTGATCTCGCACGGCTTTTCGAAGCAGGTGGTTTTCCTGCTTCAACTTGTAGACGTCCAAGGCCTTTCGGACCACTACCGCCACGGTATCGGGCTCAAAGGGCTTAGTAATAAAATCAAACGCGCCGGCTTTCATCGCCCGCACGGCGTAGTCGACCGTCCCATAACCCGTCATGACAATCGCAATAATCTTGGAGTCGATTTTCGAGATTCGATCAATGGTTTCCAACCCATCGATTCCCGGCATCTGGAGATCCGTCAGCACCACGTGCACCGGCTGATCCTTGACGGCCTCCACTCCCTCCAGCCCGCTGGACATGACCGTCACCTGATGCCCCTCACCGGTGAGCGTCTCCGCCAAGATTTGACGCACGGCAGGATCATCATCAATCACGAGAATATGTGACTGGCTCATCAAGGGCACTCCTCTCTGAGGGGACCATAGAAATCAGGTTCGGATCTATAAGGATGACCAGAAGGTATTATGAGAAACAACTCTCTCGTCGAAGAATTGAACACAGAATCAGCTTATTGGGAATTGAAACTTTATTCAAGTGAAAGTAAGGATGGCCTGCATAGGTGAGCCATCAGAGCCTGCACAAAGAAAGCTTTTCTCTTTAATTGCACCCGGCCTAGATCTTGACAGGTGAGAAGAAGAATTGTAGGGTTCGCAATCTTCCTTTCAGATTCTCTTGATAGTAAATCAGATAGCTGATCTCTCGGGCTGGCGTAGCTCAATTGGCAGAGCAGCGGTTTTGTAAACCGCCGGTTGGGGGTTCGATTCCTCTCGCCAGCTCCACAAATTCCACTGACGAATCTGTTAAGCACGTGGCGGCTCGTGAATTCGCTCCTCGCGTCTCGGGTTCTTTCATTCTTTCTATTGCAATTCAGATTAGTCCGGAAGCTAGGCTGTAGCCCCTTCAAGCTCTCGTCGCTTCATACCAGAACGATCATAGAAACAGAGCCGAAGAAAGATGCGCCAGTTCACGTCTCAACCGGTTCCCCAGACCTCTAGAGCCTCATAGAACCGAAACGGTCAAGAATGGACACCTTAACAGCGATCCCCCTAAAGAGTTACCGACTTTGAGGACTAGGCCTCCCGCAAACCTCCGAATATAGTTGAGAACAAGAGCGACTCAACTGACCCATGCTGGTTCCAGTGAGAGGCAAAGGAGGCGCGATGAAAAATCGATATAGCCAACGAGTATCAGTAGATTGTTCCGTCATGTTTGCCGGAGAGAGCATGGTTGCTGAAGGACGGATTCTCGACCTCTCCCTGCCGGGATGCCTCATGGAAAGCTCAAAAACACTGGCCGCCGGTGAATATATCCAACTGCGGCTATTTCTGCCGGACCAGCAGGCTCCTCTGCATGTTGAACTTGCCGCCGTCAGATGGGCCGAAGACTCGAAGGTTGGCATCGAGTTCATCCGCACATCCAAACCCGAACAACATCGACTTGAACAATTCGTGCACCGGACTTCCGGATGCGATGCTTCCTCAACGTTGAACGATCAGGGTGTCCTTGCTGGATCAGTAGGGAATGAGAAGCAGTTGTAGTTATTTCCGCACATTAATCCCCCGGGAAGTACTTGCCATGCCGAAACACTTCAAACTCCGTACTTACCAGAGAGCCAAGATTTGCGGAACAGGATACTATCTCTCAGAAGATTTTCTAGGCAAAGGCACCGTTTGGGATATGTCGTCGGGAGGGTGGCGGATCCAAGGGGACCATCAAGTCAAGATTGGCATGAGACTCACACTGCGGATGGACCTGCCTGATGAACAGGTTCCATTGGAAATCGAGCAGGCCATCGTTCAGTGGGTCCGGGGGCAGGACTTCGGAGTCCATATCGAGAAAATTCATCGCTCAGCGGCAATCAAGTCGGAACGTTTCATCGGACGCCACCTGTGCATACTTCCCCAGGTTGAGCACTAGGCATCCTTGACTTCCTCTGTTACTTCTTCTAAGTCACTCAACTCAAAATCCGAACGTTCTTTCAGCATGGACGGGTGTAACCCGTACTTTTTCAGCATTTTATAGAAATCTGCGCGATATCTGCCGGCAAATTGTGCCGCGCGCGAGATATTCCCTCCTGTCATCTGAAGCACATTGCGCAAATAGGTCCGCTCAAAATCCTCCTTGGCCTCAGTCAATGGTTTCAGGCCAATGTCTGAGGTCGCCCCCGCGGTCGGAAGCAATTCTGGCAACACCATATCTTGCCGAGACATTACGACAGCTTTTTCGACAGCATTTTCAAGCTCTCGCACATTACCCGGCCATGGATACACCATGAGGCGATGCATGGCTGCAGGGGTAAATCCACGAACATCCTTATTCGAACGTTTAGCGCTTTGTTTTAAAAAATGTTGCGCAAGAAGCGGAATATCGTCTTTTCGCTCTCGCAGTGGAGGGAGAGCTAGAGGGACGACGGATACTCGGTAGTAGAGGTCATGACGGAAGGTTCCGGCTTTTACGCTTTCTGCGAGATCCTTGTTCGTTGCTGTAATGATACGCACGTCTACCTTGGTTGCGTACTCCGCCCCCACCTCCCGCACTTCCCGCTCCTGTACCGCACGTAGAAGTTTCACCTGCATGGGTAAGGACATCTCGGCAATCTCGTCGAGAAAGAGAGTGCCCCCATGTGCACTTTGGAAGAGACCCCGCTTGGCCGCTACCGCATTGGTGAAGGCGCCGCGAATATGTCCGAACAATTCACTTTCAAAGAGAGTCTCGCTGATTGCCGCACAATTCAAGGCCACAAATGGACCTTTAGAACGACGACTATTGGCGTGAAGTACGCGCGCGAGCACTTCTTTCCCAGTACCAGTCTCTCCAGTCAACAGAATGGTCGCATCTGAATCCGCAATCTGCGCAACTTGCTGGAACAATCGCTGCATTGCGGGACTTCTGGCAATCACGTTCTCCAGTCCGTACAGCTCCTTCACTAAAGATTTGAGGCGCTGAATCTCACGCGTCATGCGCAGCTGAATCAAGGCCTTGTCGAGGGTCGCCTTTAGTTCTTTATCATCGAACGGTTTCGTCAGGTAGCCGAACGCTCCGCGTTGCATCGCTTCGACAGCATTGGGAATGCTCCCGTGAGCCGTCAGAATGATGACTGGCAAACCTGGCTGGATCTGCATGAGCTCCTCGGCCAAGGCCAACCCATCTTCAGCTCGCAACCTCAAGTCAGTAATCGCGATGTCAAACGTTTCCTGCCGAGCAGCCGTGAGCGCATCTCGACCACCGGTGCACGGCGTCACAGAAAACCCAAGCGCCGACAGCCGCATCCTCAACAGATGCAACAATCCTTCGTCATCATCTACAACAAGAATGCGTTCCTGCTCCATGACGGCCCCTAAGGTTTGGACGACTCCGGCTGTTGTGGCGAAAAGACATTCGACGGAGGTTTGATCGGGCGGGTCTTTCCCCTCATTTCCTGGTCAATGCGCTTGAGGGCTTCCAATTGACTCGTGAGCTCCTCAATTTTTCTATCTCGATCACTGACTTGCCGTTGCAAGCTTTGGAGTGTGGCCGGCTCGACCGACATCCGCGGGTGTTCTCTTCTGGAATTGAACAATTCCGCCTTCCGTTCCTGGTCTTGAAGTTCTCGTTGCAACGCTTCGAGCGACTGAGCCTCACTGTCCTGCAGTGCCCGTAGTTGCTGAATTGTGAGTTCGCGGTCAAGCAAGTCGTGTACGGTCCGCTCAATTGCCTGGGACAGAAGCCTCTGCGTATGTGCAGTAGCTGGAGCATTCCAAATGGAACGGATCCAGGACTGATCGGCAGGCACTTCTTCAGACTGCAACAATTGCAGCCACAGGCGACTCGACGCTGCCAGCTGACTCTTCGGCGCGACAGCAATGACTTTCTCAAAATACTGGCTTGCTGATTCCCGACTTTCATACAGAGACGCCAGAGCGCGCGTGAAGAATACATGATCACAGGTATTTTTACTAGCGCATTTGGGCACTAACTGGCTTTCTTTACGTATAATGGCCTGCAACGCCTTTCCGTCGCTACCATCACCATAAAAATAGGGGGTCTCGCCGGGGGGAGAAGACACCGTGCTGCAGGCTGACAAGATGCCGAATCCCAACAGTACTACCCTGTTCCGCAGCTGCCACACTATGCCAGTATCCCCGGTTTTGTCAGACACAACATGAACCGCACAGTTGTTCCTTTTCCGACTTCACTGTCGACCCAGATACGCCCCCCATGGGCTTCCACTACCTTTTTGGCCAAGGCCAGCCCCAACCCACTGCCAACCGAGACATGTCGTGTCTTGGTGCGGCCCTGATAAAATCGCTCAAAAATATGCGGGACTTCCTCTGTTGGTATCCCCGGCCCGCAGTCTGTCACATCGACAAACATCAACCCTTCATCACGCCGCGGCTCCATATGCAACGTCACGGCCGCCCCCTCAGGGCTGTACTTCAACGCATTCGACAGCAAATTGTCCAGCACTTGTTCGATCCGAGCGCTGTCAGCTCTCACCCAGTGGCGTTCGACCGGAGCTTCGACAAGGAGTCGCACTTGTTTCGCATCCGCCAACAACCTGATTTTATTGACTGAGATGTCAGCAACACGCCTCAGGTCGGTCGGAGCAAATCGATATTCCATCATGCCGGACTCCATTTTCGACAGATCGAGAATGGTCGAAATGAGGTACATCAATCGCCGGCTACTGTCGGACATGATCCGTAATGTCGTCCGCTGGTCCTGCGTCAGGGGGCCTGGGATTTCATCCAAGAGAAGATGGGTCCCCTCCTGAATCGATGCCATCGGCGTGCGAAGCTCATGGGACACATGGGCAAGAAACTCGCTTTTAATATCGTCGAGTTGCTGCAGCCTGGCCCCCATCCACTTCACCGTATCACCTAATTCTCGAAGTTCACGGGGTGCCTGACCGTCCATTGTTGCCCGGAAATTTCCCTGCCCCATTTCCTGAATCGTCGACTGCAGCCGGCGCAGCGGTCGAAGGATATTGTAACTCGCCACCGCCGCCATACCGAGCCCGAACATCAATGCCACCAACACCAATTGCCGTGTGACCGCTTCCGCATGAACCGAGCTCGCATGAGACTCGTTCACTCCCACCGCGATACGCGCCTCATGGAGCCCAATGTACTGCTGCAGAGTCGAGGCCATCTTCCCAGCCAGAGCATCTCTTCGTTCATCATAGGCTGCGCTCGACTCCGGGCGTTGTCCAACACCCTCTGCAAGTTGCGCATGGAAAAGAGCCAAATGCGCCTGCTGGATCCGCTCCACTTCTCGTACCAACTGGATCTCCGGCTCAGAAGTGTCCCGAGTGAGCAAGCCATGCAAGACCAGTTGAAAATCCTTGCTTTCGGCGTCGAAGTGTTCGAGAAACGTGGCCGCCGGTACCGCCACATATTTTTTCTCGCTCTGGATTTGCTGGTAAAACGAGCTCAACAGCCGTTTTGCCGACTCAATTTCAGGATGATGATGGGAGCCAACTTCTGTATTGAGGCCAGCCAATGTTCGAATTTGCAGCAAAGCATAGATATTGACGGCTGTCATCACCGCGATGATGACCACATACGTCAGAATCAGTCGCCAGAAAATCGAGAGGCGCACGACGGCGCATCCTCCCCGGTGAACCACAGGAGAACCAGAGCAATCGGGAGTGCAGGTTAAGCCATACACCACTTCGTACATGCCCTCAACAAGTTCTCCATATTGTGCAACGCACAGGGATGGACTCTGGACGGCTGGTGCGCCTCCTATCGGGCGGAGTCGTGGAACTGCGATTGGTACAAACGTTGTCGTCTGGAGGTTGCGGATAGGGCGATAAACAGGTGGCCGCGAAAGATCAGCATGCCGACCATGAGCGGTGGGGTCAGCAGCAGCGCGATCATGCCGGTCAGTTCCGCTGAAATGCCGAAATCTGTCAGCCAGGCGCTGAGTACGGTAAACGGCACAAACACCAGTTGAATGAAATCCAACCCGGCCCCTCTCCCCAGCTGGCTGGACAGTTTGAAAAAGAGGGAGAGTCCCAGAGGCGCCAATACCAACGCCATGGGCAGGAACCATTCGATCCAGTTATCGAGCACGAAATCGTAGCTCCGCTTCAAGACATCAAGGGGCGAATCATGCCGGGTGAGATAAATCACTTCCGGGGCTGGATTCAGAAGGATAAACACGAGCAGCAGACAGGCGGTGACTAGAAACTGGCTGTCAGGGTTCGCGCGCAAGCTCGTATCCAGCAGCATGGTGGGAATCCACAACACAAACCCGACGCTTATCACGTCCCAGAAGTAGTGCCCCATACTCTCGATTACGTCGCCGATGGTGAGGGGCCGCATGCCCTTAATCGCCTGTTCGATCACGCTGAGGGTCGCCCCGATCAAGCACGCATTGACCGCGCCCAGCAGAAAGCCACCCAGCATCCCCAGGGGGCGGGCGATTTGGTGCGCCAACAGCATGAGCAGCGTAAATACAATGACGGCGGGTATCGCCAGCCATCCACGGACCAGTGAACGACTGGTCGCGTGCAGGGCCTCCCGATAGAGATGCAGGGTGGATGTGACGACTGTCAGCATGGATCAATCGAAAGGAGGTAAATGTTCATATCGGAATGCCTCCGCCCCGAGACGTGCACCAGCTATCGGAGGCGGACAATAAGCCGGATGCCCCTGACAGGTCAAGCAGTCTGCACGGCCATGCCTTGGAAGTGTCGGGCAATCCACCACCCCACGCGCTATTGACTTGCGCGTCGATATGATTATGTTCTTTCACTAGATACACTCACCCAGGAGTCAGCCACATGGATATGAACCGGATGACCGTCAAGCTACAAGAGGCCTTGCAGAGCGCATCCGCCCTTGCCATGCGCCGGGGGCACCAGGGCATTGATGTCGAACACCTGCTCCTTGCCCTGATGGAGCAAGAAGGAGGGATAGCCGGATCCTTGTTCGAACAGGCCGGTGTGTCTCCCGCTGCTGTTCGCCAGGCCGCGGAGCAGGCCCTGACCAAAGTGGCTCAAGTTCATGGACCGGGCGCGGCTCCCGGGCAGATCCACCTCACGCCCCGCTTGGGCTCGCTGCTGACGAAAGCCGAAGACCGGATGAAGGAGCTCCGTGACGATTTCATAAGCGTCGAACACATGATCCTGGCCATGGTGGAGGAAGGTGGTGTCTTTCGCCGGCTCAATCTCACGCGTGAACGCCTGCTGACGGCCCTGCAGCAGGTGCGAGGCAATCAACGAGTGACCACCCAGGACCCGGAAGGCACCTACCAGGCGCTCGAAAAATACGGACGGGACCTCACGAAACTGGCCGGGCAAGGCAAGTTGGATCCGGTCATCGGGCGCGACGACGAAATCCGACGAACCATCCAGATTCTCTCGCGTCGCACTAAGAACAATCCCGTCCTCATCGGTGAGCCGGGTGTTGGGAAAACGGCCATCGTGGAGGGACTTGCACAACGCATCGTCAAAGGAGATGTCCCGGAAGGGCTCAAACAAAAGCGCGTGGTTGTCCTTGATATGGGCGCGCTCGTTGCCGGGGCCAAGTTTCGCGGTGAATTCGAAGAACGATTAAAAGCCGTCCTCAAGGAAATCCAGTCGGCGCAGGGGCAAGTGCTGCTGTTTATCGACGAACTCCACACGGTGGTGGGAGCCGGCGCGGCGGAAGGCGCCATGGATGCCGCGAATCTGCTCAAGCCCATGCTGGCCAGGGGCGAGATGCACCTCATAGGTGCCACGACCCTCGACGAGTACCGCAAACACATCGAGAAAGACGCCGCATTAGAACGCCGCTTTCAAACGGTGCTCGTGGATCAGCCAACCGTGGAAGACACCATCTCGATTCTCCGTGGCCTGAAGGAGCGCTACGAAGTGCACCACGGGGTGCGGATCAAAGATGCGGCGCTGGTTGCAGCAGCCAAATTGTCGAACCGCTATATCGGCGACCGGTTTCTGCCTGATAAAGCCATCGATCTGGTCGACGAGTCTGCCGCACGCCTTCGAACGGAGATCGACAGCTTGCCGGCCGAGTTGGACGAAGTCTCGCGCAAGGTGCTTCAGCTTGAGATCGAACGGGAAGCGCTGAAAAAGGAAACAGATGCGGGCAGCAAGGCACGGCTGCAATCGATTGAAAAAGAACTGACCGAGAAAAATCGCGATCTCCAGGCGCTCAAGACGCGCTGGGAGTCCGAAAAAAACTCGGTCAGTAAGCTCAGAAAAATCCGTCAGCAGATCGAGGAGGTCAAACAAAAAATCGAGCAGTCCGAACGCGCGTATGACTTGAATAAGGTCGCTGAGTTGCGCTACGGCGAGCTACCGAGGCTGGAACGGGAACTCGAACTGGAGCAGCAACACCTCGGCAAGAAACAAAACGAAAGCCGCCTTCTCAAGGAGGAAGTGGATGAAGAGGATATCGCCGCCGTCGTCAGTCGGTGGACCGGTATCCCTGTTACCCGTCTGGTCGAAGGAGAAATGGAAAAACTCCTGAAGCTAGACGAACTCCTGCATCGGCGAGTAGTAGGACAGGAACAAGCCGTCACTGCGGTGGCAGACGCCGTACTCCGCGCACGCTCCGGCATCAAAGATCCCAATCGCCCCATCGGATCGTTCTTGTTCCTCGGGCCCACCGGTGTCGGCAAAACAGAACTGGCGCGGGCGCTTTCGGTCACGCTGTTCGATGATGAGTCGAACCTCATTCGCATCGACATGTCAGAGTATATGGAGAAACACACGGTCGCGCGACTCATCGGCGCTCCTCCAGGCTATGTCGGATACGAAGAAGGCGGCCAACTGACCGAAGCCGTGCGACGGCATCCGTTCTCCGTCATTCTTTTCGACGAAATCGAAAAGGCTCACCACGACGTCTTCAACATTCTCTTGCAGGTACTCGACGACGGACGGCTCACCGATTCCCAGGGTCGAACCGTGGACTTCAAGAACACCGTACTGATCATGACGTCGAACATCGGGAGCCAGCATATCCTGGAGGCCCAACAGGCCGGCGCCTCGTATGAGACGATGAAGGCTCAAGTGACCGGCGAACTACGGGCACACTTCCGGCCGGAATTCCTGAACCGGGTCGATGAGATTGTGGTCTTCCATGCCTTGGGCAATGAACACCTGGCGAAGATCGTGGAGATCCAGCTGGAGCGGTTGCGTGCCCGGTTGGTGGAACGGCGGATTACCCTGACGGTGACGCCCGAAGCGCTACAAAACCTCGGGCGGCGCGGATATGATCCCGTCTATGGGGCCAGACCACTGAAGCGGCTCATTCAGCAGGAAATCGAAACCCCTATGGCGCGCCAGCTGATCAAAGGGGAGCTACGGGACGGAGATACGGCGGTGGTGGATCTGAAGGACGGGCACATTGCTATTGTACCGACCGTCGCGCCGTAGATAACGACCGCACAAGTGCAGAGGGGCGGAACGCTGGGACTGCGCTACCCGATGAACACCGCCCCTCCTTTTGTGTCCGTCTCTTTCCCGCTGAAGCGTTTCTTGTCGATTCGCCATTCGGTTTGCGACACGTCCAGGCGATGCCCCTTGATCGTGTGGAATGAACCCCGGCTGAACACCACCCGATCCCCCTCTTTCAACTCCAATGCAAACACTACCGTCCCCGACTCCTCGTGTTTCAACGACACACTCGTCGGACTCTTGGCGAGCTGATACGCCCGTCGCTCATTGAAGATCAGATTGCTATCCACCACCTTGGCCATCATGCGGCCCACGTCGTCGAACAGCGCGAAGTTCACGAGCAATGCGCGCGCCGGTTCCTTGATGGTCACTTCAAATTGCGGCACCCCTTCGATATCGATGATGCCGTTGGAATTCCGATACAGATTGGAACCGACTTCAATATCCATCGCCGCGACTCCTTTATCCTGCACGACACCGGAAGGTGCCCGTTATGCTTTCTTGATCCGGTCCAAAATCAACGCGATACAGCCGCCTAACAATCCACCGCCCAGAATCGTCGTCAACAACTCGACCAGCTTGAGCTCCCACACCGATCCTTGAGCCTGGAGCGCCTCGCGAATCCCACCCTGCAGCAGAATCACTGCCAACGCCATGGTCGCGCCGACGATGAACCACCAGGCGAAAACTCGCGCCGTATGGATGACAGGAGATTCCTTCACAACTCGACTCGCCGATCAAAACTCCGGTACTGAATCGCTTCGGCCAGATGTGCGGGAGCGATACTACCAGACTCGGCCAGGTCGGCAATAGTACGCGCCACACGGAGGATGCGTCCATGGGCACGGGCAGAAAACCCCAACCGGATCATGGCCTGCTCCAGCAGCTCACGGCTCTGCAGATCCAATGCACAATACTGCTTCAGGTGGCGCGGTTTCAATTGGGCATTGGTGTAAATTCCATCCCCACGATACCGCTCCGCCTGCCGCGCCCGCGCAGCCATCACCCTTGAGCGGATCACAGCGGAAGAATCGCTGGTGGCCACGTCGTCGCCGAGTGCGCGAATCGGGACAGCCGGCACTTCAATCTGCAGATCAAGACGATCCAGCAACGGGCCGGACAAGCGCCCCCGGTACCGTCGCACTTGCGCGGCGCTGCACACACAATCCTTGGTCCGATCTCCATAGTAGCCACAGGGACAAGGGTTCATTGCAGCCACCAGCATGAACCGGGCAGGAAATCGAAGGGAACCACTGGCGCGCGTCACGGTCACATGCCCATCCTCAAGCGGTTGCCTCAGTCCGTCCAGCGTCGCACGCCCGAACTCACCGGCCTCATCCAGGAACAGCACGCCGTTGTGGGCCAACGAGACTTCTCCCGGCCGTGGTATCGTTCCGCCACCGATCAGGCCGGCCTCGGAAATACTGTGATGCGGGGCTCGAAAGGGCCGCCGCCGCATAAGAGGCTGCTCTTTGGACAGTTGCCCGACCACGCTATGAATGCGACTGGTCTCCAACGCCTCCTCCTGAGCCAACAAAGGCAAGATTCCCGGCAGGCGACGAGCCAACATCGTCTTGCCTGCGCCCGGAGGTCCCATCATGAGCAGGTTATGTCCGCCGGCTGCAGCCACTTCGATGGCCCGTTTCGCATGCGCCTGCCCCTTCACGTCGGCGAAATCTTCGTCTTCCGGAAGGCCGGAAGAGGCCGAACCATCCTGCGGGACCGATACTTTCGCAATGGTCACCGTGCCGCGCAAGAATTCCACGGCCTGCGGCAACGTATGAATCGGGAACACTTCTGCTCCTTCCACCAGAGCCGCCTCCCCGGCGTTCTCGGCCGAGACCAGCACCGGATGACGGCGTCGACAGACGGCACCGATCGAAAGCGCGCCAGGGATAGGCTTCAGGCGACCGTCCAGCGAGAGTTCCCCCACAAACACAACATCCTTCACCGCTTCAGGCGGAATGAGATCTTCTGCCGCCAGAATGCCCAGCGCAATGGCCAAATCCAGGCCGGCTCCTTCCTTCTTAATATTCGCGGGCGCCAGATTGACCGTGACTTTTTTCACAGGAAAGTGAAAGCCACTATTTTTGAGCGCGGCACGAACCCGGTCACGACTCTCACGCACCGTCGCATCGGGCAGTCCGACGATGGAGAACTGAGGAAGACCGGAAGAGATATCGACTTCCACGTCAACCAGGTGCGCATCGACGCCTACAATCGCCGCACTTAACACGTTGGCCAGCACAGTCCCTCCGGGTATCCGTCGTTCGACTCAAACAGTGCTCAACAGGAAATCAGCCGCAAACCGGCTCCAGTGGCCGAATTATAGGCAGTCGATCCGTCTGAATTCAATTACCGCCTCCCCGTCCTTTGCTGTTCCTCATCCCTGCTGTAGCGTGCTCTGCCTCTGTTCTGTATAATGCGCCATGCCAACAGCACGTCATCGTCGGCGCAGTACAGCCCGTCCATCCGGCATCATGATCGGACATTCGGAAACCAGTCAGGCGAGGGCATTGGGAGGCTCACACCCACCGCATCTTCTCCTGACCGCACTGTCACTGGCGCTTCTTTTCCCTGCCGTTGCTCTCAGTCAGCCCGTGCGCAACAAACCGGGTTCCACCATGCAGCCCGTCGCCCAGCCGTCCCGCACGTCGTCGGTGTATATCGGATCCGTCATGGCCCTGCTCGCCACGTTTGAAGACGCCGGCATTCTGCCTCCGGAAGGCACGCCCCAGGCCAATGGCATCATCAAGGCCGTCATTCAGTTTCAATCGGCTTTCTTAAAAAGTACTCATCCCGCAATCCGGCAATTCTTTACCGACGCCCATCGCGTCACACTCGGCCCTCGCGCCGAGGAGGTCGAGACCGCCTTTCGACAGACAGGCTGGTCGGCGGACACCTTCGACGCGGTGATAACCGCCGGTCACACAGACAATGTCTGGAATACCGAGGGACTGAGCGAGGGCTTCCGTGAATTCAATATCGGCAAACCGGACTTCGATATTCTTGCGCGCCTGTATGAAGAAAGCAGGGCCGCATTCTCCACACAGGGCAAGACCTTCCAGCAGGTCTATACCCAACGTCGCCGGGAAATGCCCGGCGCAAAGTCGGAATGACCGTCCGTCAGTAGCGAGCGCCGGCGATATCGATCGCACTTTTTCTCACGATGTGTAGCCCGAGGAGGCATCATGGCAACGAAAGCGTACATTCTCATCAAGGTCAAGGCAGGCAAAGGCAAACCGGTGCTCAGCGCCCTGAAAAGCATTGCCGGTGTGGAACAAATTCACGCGTGTTTCGGCCAACCCGACATTTTTGTCTTCATCAATGTGGCCGACGAACGGGCGCTCTCGGATGTCGTGATTACACGCATTCACGCGATCGAGGGCGTGGAAGAAACCGACACGCATATCGTGGCGGAAACGTAGGTTACTCGTACTCGACCGGCACAACCCGGCCACCCTGCCTGGCTGAGGCGTAGCAGGCCTCAGCAATTTCCACCGCACGCTTGCCGTCTTCGATCGTCACCGGAGGCGGCAAGCCGGTGCGCACGGATCGGACGAAGGCTCGGAGCGTCCCGAGCACAGTCGGCTCCGCAATGCTCGACCAGTTCCCGGCACCATGCCTGGCAGAGATCTGCGCCACTCGCTGCCCACACCAGTCCGCCGATAACTGTCCTTCGCTTCCGATCAACTCGACTCGCCCGACCCGTCCGGATGACACCCGCGACACATCCACAAGGCACACCAGACCACTATGAGTCGTCAAACGGCCGAGAACCCGACGCTCCGCGCCACCCGGCGGCACCACGTCCATCTCACAAGACACCGTATGAATCTCGTCTCCAGTCAAGACACGAGCCAGGTCCAAGAGATGAATGCCGGTCTCGAGCAAACAACCGCGTCCGCCGAATCCCCGCCCGTCCTCACTCATGCCATGAGGCTCCATGCGACTGGCCAGGCTCAGATATTGGAGGGCGCCGATCTGTGCCTGTCGCTCACGCAGCACACCCACGGCGGCATCAAACCGTAACGTCTGCGCAGTCATCGTGATCTGCCCGCTTCTCAGCGCGGCCTGGGCAATAACACGGGCATCCGTTGCCGATATCGCCAACGGCTTCTCAACCAACAGTGCTTTCTGCGCCTGCACCACGGCCAGGCAGATCTCCCGATTGAGTTCCGGTGGAGTCACAACGACCACGGCCGCCACATGAGGATCCGCGATCAACTCGTGATAGTCGTGGTAGCAGGGCACAGCCGGCGCGGAGGCCAGACCATTTCCACCGGCGGTCCGACGACGGCTGACCGCCGCCAGACGTGCTTCAGGCAAGTCCTGCAGAAGATGCTTGGCGTAACGGCTGCCATGATGGCCGACGCCGATCAGTCCGATTCCAAGGGGTACATCCGGTTGGTGAGACATCGTTCTGGTGCACTCTACCGACCGTCCGGCAACGGGTCAATATGCCTCGACGACCCAGCTCTCGCCTCGATTGACAACGCCCAAATACGCTCCCTATAGTACCGAAAGCATTCCCCCAAGCCGACGTCAATCGAGAAAGGACCTCATCGCCCATGACTACTCAGGCAGCACCCTTTTCACTGGATCAGATCGGAACCGGTACGGCTCGCTTTCCGAGTGGTATGGCAATTCCCACCGCGACGGATGCCATGGTGGATCCGTATATCCGCACGCGGGTGAGCAAAGACGTGCAGGTGGAATGTATCGAGTTCTGGCCGCAAGATAAGACCGCCTACCCTGGTATCGTGCTCTTGCATGACTGGTGGGGCTTGAATTCTCAAATCACAGACCTCGGCGCCAGACTGGCCTGCGAAGGCTACGGGGTGATCATTCCCAAGTTATACGGGCGGCTGGGCGGGATGGTCACGGCCAATAACGAGGTGGCAGAAGCACTCATGGCCAAGTGCAATGAAAAGCTGCTGCTGCAGGACATCAACACCTGCTGCGAATATCTTAATACCACCCAACACATCAAACGGAATATCCATGGCGTCGTCGGATTCGGGATGGGCGCCAGTCTGGCAATCCGGTTCGCCTGCCAACGCAAGCGGCTGCGAGCCGCCGTCGCCTATTACGGAAAGGTCACCGCTCCCGACCAGCTTACAAATATGATGAGTCCGTTGCTCTATCACCAGGCCGAACAGGACACCTGGGCCACGCAGCAAGATGTCGATCATCTCCGGTCCGCCGCAAGCCAAGGGAAGCGCATCGAGATCAAGACCTACCCCGGGGCCTCTCACGCCTTCTGTGACGAGACACGTCCGGCCGGCTACCAGGCAGAGGCCACCGCGCAGGCATGGGACGCCACCGTCGCATTTCTCAAATCGTCATTTCAGGGAACATAGCGGACACCGATGGGCCAGGCAAGCCGTTCATGGATGGCCGCAGCACAGTGCCTCTCGCCCGCTGCTCCGCACGCAAGGAAAGTATTCGCACTCATGCCGAATCATTCAGTTCGCACTCTGCTCATTGCCTGTTGTGTCACCGCCTTGCTGACGGCGTCAGTCGTTGCCGAAGCCGACGAACCCCCGCCCCAAGCCAAACCGACTCTGCTCAATCGCCTACCCGCCTTTCACGACCTGGTGCGGGCCGATGCCGCATCGCTGGCGGCCCTCCCGACCCAGGGCGATTCGCTGAGCCTGTTTAAGACGGTCGTCGGCCCTCAACTGGGGTTGAACGACGTCGCCATGACCCTCGGAGCCAAGGGCCTCACACCCGCCATGAGCCAGGAGCTCCTGATCCCCGATCTCACGAAGTCGGCCAATGAGCTCGTGCGGGGACTTGCCGCATGGCAACTGACACAAGCCGCCAAAGATGCCGATCCCTCCGCGGGATCAGAACAACGGGAAGCCCTTCAACGACAAATCGAATCCCAGATCACCTGGTTGACTGAAGGTACGCCCCTTGAGATTCCGCTGCGCCGGCTGTTGATGCTGCTCAAAGAATCCCCGGCACAGGAAGCAGTCGCCCCCCTACAGGGAACGATCGCCCAAATAGAAATATGGGCCATCGATACCGTACATCGGGAATGGTTCCGTTTGTACAATTGGAAAGATCAGGTCCGTCAGCAGCGCGGCCTCACACGATTGTGCGGCACGTGGCAATGGTCGATTCACAATCATCAGAACCATCGGGAGGAAAAGACGGCCGTGATCTTCGCCCCCGCGGGAATCGCCTCGTCGACCAGTCCTGCGGAAATCACCGTCCTTGGCGACAGCGTCTATTTACGATGGGAAACCAGGGCGGGGGTGCAGGAAGACAGCCTGCTATTTTCCGGAGAAGGCCAACGCCTGGAAGGAACATTTGTGAATACGGCAGGCGGATGGGGATCGATTACCGGTAAACGTACCGCGACTTGCGTCACGGAGGGAGGGGGAAAACCTGCGCCGTCACCCCGTCGCCAGCATCACTGAACACGTCCCGCACGCCAGGCGGTCCAGGCCACACAGGCCCATCCGGAAATAAAGGAGATACCGCCGAGGGGAGTCAATGCCCCCATCCACTTGATCCCCGCCAGCGCTACGATATACAAACTGCCGCTGAACAGGAGAATCCCGATGCAAAAGAGCCAACCGGCCTTCACCGCCAGCGAATCGTCCGTCTCACGAACCAGCCAGGCTACGACAAACAGACCGAGAGCATGGTACAGTTGGTAGCGTGCCGCCGTTTCATAAACGGCAAGCATGGAGGGATCCAGAATCGATTTGAGCGCATGGGCGCCGAACGCACCTGCGGCCACGGATGCCGCAGCGAACAGGCCGCCGAGAACCACAAACCGGAACGAGCGCGCCGACACGGCCATACGATCCTCCTGAACAGCCACGGCCCTTGGCAAAGGCACGGCGCGCGATTCTAACACGACTCTCGCTGAAAAATGGCCACACCTACCCCGCTTGAATGTCCCCGTTGCCTGATGGCGAATCCTGACGCCGTTCAATATTGCGAATGCGGCTACGACTTTACGCCGCACTTCCAGGGATTCCCCATAAAACCCGCTTCCGACACGACGGTTCGCAAACGCCTCTTCCCGGACGAAATGGGACGCGGCAGTTTTCTACTCGGCATTCTGCTGATCTGGATGGCACTCTCTGTCGGCGAACTCTATCGCATACGCATCGAACTGCCGCGCCGCCCGAAGATGGAATTAGGGCTCAGCAGCCTGATGGTCGGCATGACCGATCTTGCCGCCGCGCTCGTCGTCGGGGCGATCGGTTGGGCCTGCGTGTGGATTGTGCTGGCAGCTCAGAGCAAGCGGGACGGCAGTCTCTGCCCGAAGCGCACCACGTTCGTCGTCACGTTGGTGGCTGCCGGCGTGCTCTTCGTGACTCGAACGATCGACCCGAGCGTGCTCGTCCAACACGTGATGCAAATTCTGTTCGTCCTGGCCATCGCGATTGCATCGTATTATGCAGGTTGTCGAAACTGGCTGGGGAAATGGTGATCGCTCTCCGGCCGACGTGGATTCCGATGTCCGAACGTGCATCGCGGAGAGACGTTCCCGCGGAGACAAGAGGAAGATCGAATCGTATCGACCGCGACCGCGTTACTTTTGGCAAAAATAGAGATAGAAGTCGGCGAATTCCTCAGCAGGAATGCCCAAGTGAACTCGTTTCGTCGTATTGCCACACAGCAAGCTCCACTCCGCAGCAATCTTTGCCAGTTGCTCGTCGTTCACACCGTGCGTGCTCCACAGATTGACCGACGCAGAACTGAGCACAACGGTGATCGTCTGCAGTGACGGCCCATAGCTGAACTTGAACTCATACCCGCCTCGAAACAAGAGGATCACACCTTCACGGGATCGAAACCCTCGATGCCTGCACTGCGTGCATACCAGTACGTCCAACCCGGTATAAGGATCGTAGCCGGAAGCGTCGGTGCGCAGGAGCCCGTCGCATTTGTGGGTCGGACAGCGGAGAGGGGGCGGACCGTTCAATGCGATCAGGTCAGGACCAGGAACTCCTTCTGCGGGTAGTTCCCGGGGATCTGCCGGCCCTGAAGAATTATCGTGCGGCACAGTGACCTCGGCGGTGCGTTGTACCATCCCTGAATCTCCCGCAAAAGCGCGTCAAAAGTACGATGCCACGGTCAACTATGGCAAGTATATCAGACATCGTCCTACGCCCAGGACGCGGAATACAGCGGCTAATACCCTTCCGAAAATGGTCCGAAATCTAGAAGATCAATGAATGCGCCGCCCCACTCTAGCACGTTGAGTTTCTTCATAACGCCTTTTGACGGTGGTCAATGTATGCGGAGAATAGTTCGCACATCGCATCGGCTCAAATTACAAGCCGGCAGGTCCTGTGACCCTCTCCCTCTCAAATCACCATTGACAGAAACAGTCCGCTCATGTATCCATTGGATACATGAGTCCTGAAGAATTCAAACGCGCCAGATTGGCTCTCGGTCTCACCCAACAAGCCCTTGCGGATCAGCTCAAACGCAAGCGGCTCGCTATTGCTCGCTATGAAGGCGGGACACGCACAATCCCCGGCGTCGTCGAGGTGGCGCTGCAGTCCATCGGACAATCATCCCGGATTTCACTCGTCGGGATTGTGGCTGCAGGCGATCCCATCGAACCCATCCCCCAAACCGAACGCATTGAGGTCCCCAAGAGCATGCTCGGGCGAGGAGAAACCTTTGCTTTGCGGGTCAAGGGGACCTCCATGCGCGACGACGGCATTCTCCCCGGCGATGTGGTCGTCGTACAGAAACAGGATGTGGCTCGAAACGGCCAAACCGTGATTGCCCTTTTGAACGGCGAGGCCACGATCAAGACGTATCACCGTACAGCAGGCGCGATCGAGTTGCATCCGGCCAACGAAGCCATGACGCCCATCCTGGTGCACGAAACCGACACGTTTCACATTGAGGGCATTGTCGTCGGCGTGATCCGGCATCTGAAACGCTAGGTACGCTCATCAGACCGCGTGAGCGAATGCCATGGATCGTCAGATTGTCTGCTTTGCCATCCCCTCTCTGGAAATCGCGCTGGCGCGGTTGAGCCAGCCATTACTCCGAACCCGTCCGCTCGCGATCGCCACGATCGACACTCCTCGTGCGCTTCTTCGTGAGATCTCCACCGAGGCGGAACAAGACGGCCTCCACGTCGGCATGACACTCGACCGGGCGCGCCGCCTCTGCCCGTCCCTGCACGTCCATCCCCCGAATCCTCGCCAGGTCGCCACGGCCAACCATTCGATCCTCGGTGTAATCCAGCGGTATGCCCCGACCTGGGAGCCCTTTCTCCCCGGTTCTCTCCTGATGGACCTCACCGGGACCACACGCCTCTTCGGATCAGCCTGTGATGCGGCGGCCGCAATTCAAGCGGAGGTGCTCACACAGTTTCACCTCGAAGGCGTGGCCGGCGTGGGAAGCAATAAACTCGTCGCACAGACAGCCGCGACCCTGGTGGAACCCTCCGAACTCTACGATGTCCGCTTGGGATCGGAGCGCTTCTTTATGTCTCCTCTGTCGATTCGAGCCTTGCCCGGCGTGCATCGCCCCTGCATGCGCACGGTACTGAAGCGATTGGACGATCTCAACCTCCGCTCGTTAGGAGACGTGGCGGACAGCCCCCTAGACGCCCTCGAAGTGGCACTGGGCAACTATGCCGGACAACTATCCCGATGGGCACAGGGCATCGACCCAACGCCGGTCCTTCCGCCGGTCGCCCATCCGGTCCTGAACGACACCGTCACCCTTAACCCCGATGAGGTGGACGATGCACGGCTCCAGGGACGACTGGCAGATAGCCTGCAACGACTCTGTCGCACCCTCCGCAGCCAACACCGGATGTGTGGCGGGCTCTCATTGACCCTTCGCTACAGCGATCAACGCGAGGTCACCACGAAGGCGCGGGTGATTCCGGAGACCTGCTGGGAGATCGATCTCTCCGGACTGCTCCGGGGGATGTTTCAACGAGCCTTCAGGCGGCGTATCCGTCTTCGCATGATGACGGTCACGTTGACCGACCTCACCGGCTTTGCTGAGCAGGGATCGCTGTTCGAAGAACGACCACCGGAGGAGCAATGGGCTCGCACCAGGAGCCGGCGACTCGCCGTCGCTCTCGACCACCTGCATCAACGGTTCGGTGAACAGGCGATCCGTTATGGGAGAACGCAGTGAATGTCGTCCGATTTCGTGCATCTCCACACTCATTCATCCTATTCGCCCATGTGGGGCATCCCGACGCTTGAAGCCCTCTGTCAGGCCGCTCGCACACAAGGCCAGGACAGGCTTGCCCTCACCGATACCAACGGCTTGTATGGAGCCATCCGGTTTTTAGAGGTCGCGCAGCACGCGGGGTTGAAACCGATCATCGGGGCGGAACTCGTTCATGAGGCACACCGGGCGGTGCTGCTGGCCAAAACGCCGGCTGGTTATGCGAATCTCTGCCGACTTCTATCCGTTCGTCACGAGGAGAGCACCTTCGATTGCATCGCGGCTGTGGCACGTTATCGAACCGGGCTGATCATTCTGTCCGACGACCTGTCAGCATTAAGAGCTTGGCGCAAGGATTCCCAGGAAGATTTGTATGTCGAACTTTCTCCCGGATCGGATATACAGGAGGCGCTCACCTTCAGCCGGGGCAACAGGCTGCCGCCGGTGGCCACCACCCGCGCCGCATTTCTTCATCCAGCCGATTTCGAGACGCATCGTCTGCTGCGCGCCATCGCCGACAACACGGCATTGTCCCGGCTCCGCCCGGAACGCTGTTGTGCACCATCCCACTGGCTCATGTCGCCGGCAGGCATTGAGCGGTACTTGCCGCATGTGTCCGAAGCGCTTACCAACAGCCGGCGTATCGCCGACGACTGTTTCACCGACTGGACCTTCAAAGAAACGATTTTCCCCTCGTTCCGTCAACTTTCGACAGAAGCTGCATTTGAGTCGCTGCGCACGAAGACCTACGAGGGTGCACAGCGGCGCTATGGAACCCTGTCCGAGGCGGTGCGGCACCGGATCGAAGCAGAGTTGGCGGTGATTCGAGAAAAACGCTATGCCGACTACTTTCTGGTGGTCGATGAGATTGTCCGGGAAGCGCCTCGTACCTGTGGACGAGGATCCGCGGCCGCCTCGATCGTCTCTTATTGTCTGGGCATCACCCATGTCGATCCGATTCGGCACAATCTGCTGTTCGAGCGCTTCCTGAACCCAGGTCGGCATGACCCGCCGGATATCGACATCGACTTTCCATGGGACGAACGTCCGAAGATTCTCGAATGGGTGTTTGCGCGCTATGGAGCAAAACAAGCTGCGATGGTCGCCAATCAAAACACTCTGGCAGCACGTGCAGCCATGCGTGAGATCGCCAAGGTCTACGGCCTGCCGGCCGCTGAGATCGGCAAGGCGCTGGATCTGCTTCATCGACGAGCCGATTTCGTGAATGTGACCGAAAATTCGACCTTACAAACCTGGGCAAGCGAAGTCTGTCGCGCCCTGCAATTGCGCCCGCCCTGGCCGGACATTCTCTTCCGGGCCGGACAACTGCAGGGACACTTCCGCCATCTCAGCCTCCACCCCGGCGGAGTGGTCTTGGTTCCCGATGAGATCCGCCGGTATGTTCCGGTGGAAACCTCCGCGTCCGGTTGGCCCGTCATTCAATGGGAAAAAGACCAGGCTGAGGATGCGGGGCTGGTCAAAATCGACCTGCTCGGCAATCGTTCCCTCGCCGTCATTCGTGATGCCCTGGCTGCCGTCCACCACAACACCGGCCGCCTGATCGACTACGAACTCTGGGATCCGATCAGCGATCCGGTCACCCGGGAATTGATCCGCCGGGGGGAGACAATGGGCTGCTTCTATGTCGAGTCTCCGGCAACCAGGCTCCTGCTCAAAAAACTGTGGACGACCATGCCACAGGCGCGCCGGGCTCACGCGGATGTCTTTGAATATCTGGTGGTCGTGTCTTCCATCATCCGTCCCGCCGCCAATGTCTATGCCGATGACTTTGTCCGCCGATCCCACGGCCATCCCTACCGCTCGTGGCATCCCTTGCTGGATGAGGTCTTGGCTGAGACGCACGGGATCATGGTCTACCAGGAAGACGTGATGAAGGTGGCGGTGGCCTTGGGCGGATTCTCCTTACACGACGGCGATCAGCTGCGCAAGATCCTCAGCAAGAAGCACAAGGAACGGCAGCTGCGAGACTATCAGCGACAGTTCTACGAAGGGGCTGCTGCACGAGACGTTCACCGATCGACGACCGACAAGATCTGGGCCATGATCATGAGCTTTTCGGGCTATAGCTTTTGTAAGCCGCACAGTGCGAGCTACGCCCAGGTGTCCTTCAAGTCGGCCTACTTGCGGGCACATTATCCGGCCGAGTTCCTGGCCGCCGTCATCAGTAACCAAGGCGGGTATTATTCGGCCTTCGCCTATCTGTCGGAGGGACGGCGCATGGGGCTCACGATCCTTCCACCGGACATCAACGTCAGCGACTGGCCCTATCGTGGATCGAACCGGGCCGTCCGGGTTGGCCTGATGCAGCTCAAAGCCCTACGCAAAGAGTTCGCCCAGAGGATTGTTGTGGAACGGCAGGATCACGGCGCCTACCGTTCGCTACAGGATTTTCTCGTCCGAGTGAATCCTGAGATCGCCCAGGCCACACTGCTCATCAAAGCGGGCTGCTTCGATTCCATCGCCGGAGAACTGACCCGGCCGGCGCTGATCTGGCGACTCTTCGCCGCCCAGTCTGGGAAACCGGCCGGCTATCTGCCGATCCCACCGGACTACTCGCCTCAGCAAAAGCTCAGCCATGAACTGGAACTGTTCGGCTTTCCCTTGAGCGAACATCCACTGGAGCTCTTCAAAAACGTAGTCGCGAGCCTGTCGTATCTCCCGGCACGGGACTTGGCCAAGCATGTCGGGAAGCACGTGACCCTCCTCGGTTGGATGGTAACGGAGAAAATCGTGTCCACGAAACAAGGCGAGCCGATGGAGTTTGTCACCTTTGAGGATCAGACCAGCCTCTATGATGCCACCTTCTTTCCCGACATCTACCGGCGATACTGCCACCTCCTCGCCTCAGATCAGGCCTACCTCGTCACCGGTGTGGTGGAAGAACATTTTGCGACCGTGACGGTCACAGTCACACAACTTCGTCCGTTATCCGCTCCCGACGCGGAGGGCACCATCTCACTTGAGGAGGACGCGGCAGAACCGTACACTGAGCGGCATGACACTCTCTCCCCTGATCCGCTTCGGCACCTCCACCTGGACCTATGAAGGCTGGAAGGGTCAGATCTATACACGCACCTACACGAAAACCGGCTTCACACGGGACTGTCTCGGGGAATTCTGTCAGTATCTCTACAAAGGCGAGCCACTCTTTCGCACCGTGGGGAATGATGCAACGTTTTACCGGCCTCCCACAGCGAGCCAACTCTCACGGTATCTCAACCAGATCCCGGAAGACTTTGAAATGTGCGCCAAGGTCTGGGAAGAAATCACCATCCCTACCTATGCCACACATGCCAGGTACGGGATCAAAGCCGGACAGCGGAATCCGAACTTCCTCAACGCAGACGCCTTTATCAAGCTGGTTTTACAACCCTATCGGGACGCACGATTCGGCCCGCACACAGGGCCGTTCCTATTCGAATTTCAACGCCACGGACTGTCCGTCCGGGAATTCTGCAGCGGATTAGACGGGTTCTTCGCACGCCTGCCGAAGGACTTCCGGTATGCCGTTGAAATCCGGAATGCGGGGATGCTGGGCCATCAGTACCACGAGGTGCTCAGGCGACACGGCGTGGCGCATGTTTACAATCACTGGACTTTCATGCCGTCCCTCGCCGAACAGCATCAACGGATGGGGACCTTTACCGCACCGTTCAGTGTGTTTCGTCTCCAGACACCCCTGAAGATCACCCATGAGGCGGCCAAGAAACGTGCCGAACCGTACAACAAAATTGTCGGTGAATTGCCTGAGATGCGACAGGACACCGTACGGCTCGTCCGACAAGCCGCCGGTGAAAACCGGACCACCTATGTGCTGGTCAACAACCGGGCGGAAGGCAATGCGCCTCTGACGATTCAAGCGCTTGTGGACTCACTGCGCGAATAAGGGCACCTTCTGACAGTGTGCTGTTGGCCGATCACCTGCTTCCCACGCAGGGCCCTCCAATTCGACCGGCTATCCCCGCTCTGAGTGTTCAATCACCACACGCAACCAGACCCTCCAGCCCAGGGGTTCATTCGACGAGCCCATACCTTTATCGCGCCCACCTCCGCCTTTCGGTGCATAGCGCAGCCTGCTGATCGAGACTATTCTTCATCAAGAGCGTTTTACAACGAATACCAAGCCGAGGTGGGAATCTCCTACCACCTTCAGGGGGTATATATGAGTCCTGTTGCCACTCCAACCACACCGCCGCTCCAACTCATCACCATCGATCGCCGCGCTGAAGACCATCACAGCTCCTGCAAAGTTCCCGCTCCAGGCACACAGGCGCCGACAAAACGTCATACCTATCGCATGATGGCATTGGCGTCGGTGCATGCCTATATCGCATTTCACCTTATTTCATGGCATGTCTTCGGAATCGAACTCTGGGGAAAGACGGCCATGATGGGTGTACCGTCTTTGGCCAAAGGAACCATCAACGCGGCCTCGATCATGGTGCTGTTGATCCTGGGTTCCATCCTGATCTGGGGGCGTGGATTCTGTGGCTGGGCCTGCCACATGCGCGGGGCGATCGAATTTGCCGATTGGATGCTTCGCAAGTTGCAGATACGCCGGTATCTCGCCCTGCGAGAGAAGAATATTCTCGTCAACACTCCTCACCGCTGGCTCCTGAGAATCGGGGCCCTGTTCGTCCTCCTGCTGCCGGTCATCATTCTGATTCACAACGTCGGATTCACGCCCAAAGTCAACGTGATGACTCCACCGCCTATTGCAGACCTGCCAGGGTATGAAGGCAAAGCATTTGCCAAGGCTGCCTTCTTCAATTTTGAGATCAAGCCGACGTGGAATGACTTTCTGCTGGCCTTCGGGTTGGCGGTGTTTATTCAGTTCACCATGAGCGTCCTGTTGAATCTGCGCTACGGCCAAGGCGCATTCTGCCGAATCCTCTGCCCCTATGCCACGATGATGGTCCCGCTCATGAACATCTCCCCGGTTCAAAAGAAAATCACGCGCGTGGCTCAGTGCACCGGCTGCCGGGATTGCAGCAATGCCTGCCCCCAGGGGATCGATGTCAGCCGCGAAATTTTTCATTTCAACGGCAAGGTGGTCAACACGGAATGCATCAAGTGCTACGCTTGCATCGATGCCTGCGATGACAACGTGCTTCAGGATACGGCGGCGCCGGGCGTGCCGCAAACCGATCGCTTGAAGCCGTATGAAAAACGCCCTTGGCAACAGGAATTGATTCGAAAAGACGGGCTGGTCACCAATGCCAGACACATGCAGGTGTTCGAACCCCTCGGACCCGTCGCCGATTTCTCATCCATGATCGTGGCGTTGATCTGCGGAGGAATCACGTCCCGCTTCGGAGGCTTCTGGTTTTACCCCGGAGCCATCATTTCGTTCATTGTATTCCGGGAATGTTGTTTGCGCGTGCAACGGTGGCGGGCTATGGGAAGAATCCAGCCACCTATCGTATCCGTCAAGTCGTGATGTGTTGACCGGCAGTCGCGTCAAGATAGGTTCTCAACAATCGTTTATAAGGAGGCGCACATGAATACAATCGCACGAGTGAGAGACTACTCTGGCCTGGTTACAGAGTTTACGATCTACTTGAAGGAGAAAAAGTCTTATTGGCTGGCGCCGATCATTTTTGTCTTGATGGCCCTGAGTGCGCTCGCGTTCTTCCTCGAGGGAAGCGTATTGGCGCCCGCCATCTACTCCGTGTTCTAACTCTTGTACGCGCGCCCGCCACGAAAGCGGGCGCGCGCCGCTCGGCCCCGCGACACAGCCAGCATTCCTCGCCACCGCATGGCTTCACATCCCGACACTTATAAGTTCGAAAGCTTCCGCAGAGATCACTGCCTGCCCGGTTGACAACTGCATGCCCGTAACTCTCAACGCGCTCACACGTAGTCATCGTGATCAGGCGGTGAGATGTGCTTGTCGTTTTATGTAAGAAGTTGTATGGTGCGGCCATCTACTCATGACGTGCTCAGGTACGAGCGCGACCATCACAATCCAAAGGAGGTCTCCGATGGCAAAACAACCAAGTGGGCGCGGATCCGTGAAGTTAAGCACTGCGGCAAGCGCGATCAAGAAACGGCTGAAGGGCGTCAAAGTGATCGATTGGCACGAAGTCGGCACGCCGCATCCGGAAGTCGTGATCGGCACCGTGCAGACGGGTGTGGCGAACTTCAAGGCCAACCTCGGCACGCTGGCGAAATTGAAGGAACTGCGTGATCTCCATATTCTCATCAACGGCACGCCGCGGCCGGACATCGCCCAAATCAAGTTCACGCTGCGAGGCTAAGTACCGGTCGTGCAAGGACCAGCCGGACAGTACCCGACATTGCAGGTCCATCCGGGCCGACGATGCAACTTGCAATGCTTGCATTGTTATTCCGATTCGGGACCGGCGGTGACTGAACAGTTGGCGATCGATCTGCTGGAGCAAGTGGTCGCCGATGCGGCCGCCATCGGATATAGGGTCATGTCGGTGTCTGGCGGCGAGCCCCTGCTGTATCCCGGACTCGCCCAACTCCTACGTGCGGCCCATGCCTCCGGTCTCGTGACCACCGTCACGACGAACGGCATGCTTCTCGATCAGCGTCAATTGAACGTCCTGGAGGCTGATTGCGACCTTGTCGCGATCAGCCTCGACGGCATCCCGGAATCCCACAACTTCATGCGGAACTCCGCGCGGGCATTCGACGACATGTGTGCGCGTTTGCCGGCACTCCGCGCTTCCGGCATCCCCTTCGGCTTTATCTTCACGCTCACGTTCCACAACGTGCACGAGTTGGAATGGATCGCAGATTTTGCCGTCGAGCAGGGCGCCTCCCTGCTCCAGCTCCACCCGCTGGAACCTGTCGGCAGAGCCACCTGCAGGCTGGGCGAATCTTACCCCGACGGCGAAGAGAATGCGGCGGCCGTCTGCGAGGCCGGACGTATCCGCGAGTTGTACGAGGGCACACTGGAAGTCCAAATCGATCTCGCAACGGTTCCGGCCATGCGGGAACATCCGACGCGGGTCTTCGTGCGGGAAGCGACGTTGTGTGGCGCGCAGACCGTGGCCGACGTCATTGCCCCGCTGGTGGTCGAAACCAGCGGCCTCGTCTCACCGTTGCAGTATGGATTCCCGCGTGCCTGGTCCTGGGGAAACATCAAAGACCGGTCATTACCGGATCTTGCCGCAGACTGGCTCGCACGCGACTATGCGGCCTTTCTCACCCTCTGCCGCCTCGTCTATGAACAGGCAGTGCGCAACGACGACGAACCGGTGTTGAATTGGTACGAGCAGGTGTATGCCGCGGCCGCGCAATTTTCCCCCACGCAGGTGCGCGACAACCTGATGCAGACCTGTTCATCTGAAAGAAACAGTCAGTAGCAGGCGGGCGGCATCCCTCCCTCTCACAGAGCCCACCTCGGAAGATCGCCGCAGTTTGTCCCTTGCCACTCGCCGTCTTTGTGCTCCTTCAACACGATCCCGGCGAACCGCTCGAGTTGACCGGGAGTCTTCGTATCGGTCGGATCGCTCTCGTTCACGAAGCTCTCCAGCGCGGAATCCCACCGGTATACCTTGCTCTCTTTACCAGGGGCATTGGGAACGAAGTGCAGGGAGTTGCACTGGTCATCGTAGTGGATCTTGTGTGTGTTGCCCCACATACCCTGGGTATGGTCGACGATGTTCGGCGGCAACGACGTCGAGGAAGGCGTACGACCGGGAACGACGGCCGAGGCCGGCTCTCCCTTGAGCGAACCGATTCCTTCTACATCCAACGTCTCCTCCCGCCCGCACATGTTCATGACTGTCAGGCCGGACGTGGTGATCTCGAGAATGCGCCAGTGATTGGCCAACCAGAAGTCATGGTGTTTCTGGTCACCGAACTCGCAGTCCGGCTTGCCCTCCAGCTGATGGTCTGCGCGAAAAATGCCCGTGAGGTTTCTGTTCTTTCGATCGTGGATCTGGGCGAAGCAACACTCCGGTTGCTGCGGGCACGTGATTGCGCCGAGCAGGAACAGATCCGCTACGCGGGTGTCGCAATCCGGTTCGGGTAAACCGGCAGTCTGATGCTCAGGCCCATTTGACGCAGACGAGGATTGCCCCTGCGTGACGTTCGGCACCTCAAGCCCGGAACGTTGCAACAGGCTCGACTGCCCCGAGCCCCCGAAGGCCTTGTCCTGTTGCACCACATGAGCTAATTCGTGGCCGAGCAGCGGAAGGTTGTCCCTACTCCTGAGATCGGCCGCGGCAGATCCCAGCACGATCTCATTGCCGACCGTGTAGGCCCTGGCTCGAACCGCTTCAGCTGACGCAGCCGCTGGCCCATCACGATGCACGCGTACCTTCCCAAAATCATATCCGAACCGCGACTCCATCTCCTCACGCAGTTCGGATTCCAGCGGCTCGCCGGGGGACGCGAGCACGTCATGGACCAGGGATGGAATCGTTCCGGTCCAAGCGTGGGGCAGTGACTGCTCGCGCTGCCGCGCGCGACAGTCCGGGCAGGTGTTGCCGCAGGAGCAGGACCGGTCACCCTGCCGCCCGTCAGACAGTACCGCACTTCTACTGGAGGAGCTCCCGGAAGGACGTGATTGGGCCTGCAGCCTTCGTGTCATCATTGACCTCCTGTCGGTCCCCACACACCGACCCGCCCCACAGGATCACTACTGCATGAAACTGAATCGCTCGGCATACCACCTCAGATACGTGCCCTTCGAGTTTTGCTGCTGCATGAGTTTGATGCGTTCTTTCACCAAGCCCGCCTCATCAAGTAGATCGTACTCACGGAGTTGATCATCCGTGACATCGTGAAGTCTCTCAAACGTCATTCTGTCCTCGCCTTCGATCTCAACGAAATACCGTTCGATGGTAGCATCATACCCATACTTCACGGAATTCCAGCTCCCCTCGGGCGTCTGGAAATGAATCCACTTTCTGACGCCACCGACGAGCTTTCCGAGTCGAATTGTGTCCTCTTCAGCCGCTTCGAGGTCCGCAAGCGAGGGATGGCGATACCCAGGTTCATTCGCCACGCCAGGGTGCACATGGGAGATGGTCAACCACCGGACTTCCGGCGTATTTCCTGGATAAACCACGCCTTTTCTTGAGCCGACCACAACCGCATACGTCCCTGCCGGATACTCACCCGTTCCAGCAATCGCCTTGAGTATCGCCACCTCAACTTCATCCGCACCGCGATTCGCGGCCCATGCCGTATAACGTTCCAGCAGTGATTCTTTATCGGCAGCCTTCACCACGATAGTTCCTGGTGACACTGGACCAGGCATCGGTACCAGCACCGTGCAATTAGTCGGCCTATCCGAGAACCGGCACCAGGTGCCATTGGGCTGTTCTCTCCACTGGTGCCCATTGCCCAAATCCACCTCATTAACATACTTTCCATCGCCTCCGCTGATGGGCCGCTTCGTAGAACGTGTCACGATCGCCAATTCCTGATCGGCCAAGTCCTGCGGAAGCGCATCGGGGAACTCCACCCTATTTCCGGTTCTGGCCAGCAGCGCCTGTTCCTCGCGCGTGAGGTTGTCCATCCCCTGAGGGAGTCGTGCTGCGACCGAGGGACTTGGGTTGGTGGACGCATCCGAAACTGCAACACGGCCCGGTGCCTTGTCGGGACGCAGCGCCGCCGAAGGTGCGAGTGTGGTGGGCAAATCAGGGACGACCCGCGTGAGGTCCCGAACCAGGCCCGCCACACGAGGAACCTGTTTCATCGCCGCCAACGATTTTTGGAGCATCGCCACCGGACCGATCTCGATGCCGATCAGCGCAAGCAGCAATTCGATAATCGTCGGACCGATCAACTTGCCGACTTCATAGGCGAAGATCGGCAGGCTCTCCTGAAGCATGGCGTTCAAGGTGGCCGCCTGGTGACGTCCGAACTCTTCGCCCAGTGCGGAAGCCAACGCCTCACCGTCCGGATCATTCAGCGTCAGAATCGTCTCGCGCGCCGCCCCTTCGATGGCCACCCACTGTTGGGGATTCAACAGTTGCACGAGGCCGAGCATTTCATCGGCTAACCCGCGTACGGCTCCGATCGCAAACGGCGTTGGAAAGACCATATTGAGAGCCGCCATGCGACGCAACTTCGCCGACAAGGCCTCGAAGTCCGCCGCTGCCAACCCCGTCAGCATGGCGTTGAAGAAGGCCGACGCGTTCTGGAATTTCGACACCAGAGGGTCTTCGAATTCGCCACCGGTATGGGAAAACAACTTCCCGGCCCCGGGCGGTGACAGCACTCCACCATCCTCGGTCACAAAGGCCTCGACTTCGGGACGCCCCTGCACATTCGACACCGAATAATCTCCCCGCTCCGCCGTCCCCTCGTGGAACATGGTTTCGGCGCTGGTGAAACGGGAATAGCGCGCGGAGAGCCCTTCCCATGTCAATCGATAGAGCCAGAGCCTGCCATATTCATGCAGGATCACGATCGGCTCGCGCCGCGCAATGGCTTCCACAATGGCATGGCTGCGCCTTGTGGCGGGCACACTGACTGCCAACCGTTCCTGCGCGACCAGGCTGGCCGGCCATGAACTCCCCCAGGTTCCTACTTCTTGCCCCGTAAAGAGCGGGGGACGATCCGCAAGAAACTCTTCTGAATCCGGTTCCTCCTCGTCGGTGTAGAACAAGGGCGCCAGGGCCGGGCGTGCTTGTACCGGAATAGCGGCGCCGGACTCGAAGCCTGCGGCCGCTCGACCGGCCTCCTGCTCCGCCTCATGGCGGGAGGATGGCTCCGTACGACCATCGACCGAAGGAGAAGCTGCACGGCGATACTGCAGGATGTGCGCGACCTCATGGGCCACGATGTGCGGAGAAGGATCAGCCGAGGCGAAGGCCAGAGTTTCCGGCCATGCAGCCGCACGGGCACCGGAGTCTGTCAGGAGGGAGGACACATTATAGTACGCCCGTACACCCGACAGATCGGCGGAGAAGGCTCGCTCCATGCCGACCCGGTAAGGAACCGGGCCTGACGCCCCAGGTGGATAAATCGTGAATCGGCTCGGGTGGTGCGTAAGCTGAGGTGAGAGGGAACCGGACGCTATTGTGCCTGTTTCAGAAGCCTCGTCGAGCGCAGGCCCGGCCAGCGAGGTCTTCCGGCGCAGCGTCGACGCGCCTTCGTGCTGCGCGGACGCTGCTCTTGCCTGATTGACCCGCTCCATCGATGTCTCAGTCGCGGACGGCCACAGCCGTTACTTGCCCCGCCCCTTCCCCCGAGTCGGACGCGGCGGCGTCGGTTGCTCCCCGAAGCGCTTCTTGTCTTCCTCGATCAATTTTTCCAATGACGTAATTTCCGTCTGATATCCGGCGAGTTGTTGATCGATCTGTCGAGTGAACGAGGCTTTCGCCTCCGCAAGATTGGCCAGCCTCGTCTTCAATTCCGCCACCGTTGCTTCCCTGGCTGCAATCGTCGCGGTCTGGGTCGGCGGTTTCTTAAAGGCCGCCTCCAGGGAGGCTCTGGCCTCGCCGATCACTTTCGTCTGTTCTGCCACGATCTGATTCAAGGTCGCCATCTGTGATCTCCTTTACACACGTCGTAGATTGCGGAAAATCTCGTTTATTGCACCATAGCGTGCACTGAGGACCACGTGCCGTCTCGCGTCAACATGCCCCGCAGGATGCGCAAAATGGCCGTCCAGCAAGGCCGCAGTCAGTGAAGACCCGAGGCGTACCCTTGCGGTACGTTGAGAGTCTGAACGCAACGAGAACGCCGCTGGCGGTCTTTTTCCGCATCCTGCCATCCCTATGGTCGATTGAAACCGGAGACCGGAGAGGGAATCCCCCCGAAATTCACCGGATTGGCTTGAGCCAGGTTGCCCATGTAGACCGCCTCCTTCATGCCGTGAAAATCCACGGACGGGATCGGTACATTCGTCTTGATGTGGTTGCCCATCACAATGGCACTTCTTGCCGAAAGGGACACTGTCGAGGTCCCCTGGGCGGCCACGCTGGCGTGCCAACAGAAGTTATTGCTGAAAAAGAGCCGCTCAAAGCGGCGGAACAACGTGTCGCTCAGAGTCTGCTGGGCGACCTCGACCAACGCCGTGCGACCAGGCCCAAGGAATTTGTTGTCCAAAATCTGCGCGCTGAATCCGAACACCACCTGGCCTGCACCGAACGTGATCACCTGCTCCAGCCAGCCACGCATCCAGAGCGCGCGATGTTCCTGATTGGCATCCAAGAGGGCCGCATTCGCATAGGTAACCAGGTTGCTCTGCACTCGCGCCTCCAGAATCAAGTCAGCGATGATTCCCCAGGAGAGCGCACTGATGGTCGTATTATCCGGCGACACCCCGGTATTCATCACCTCACAGGACTCCACGCACAATTCCCCGAGCTGCAGGGAGGCCCCTATGCCGATCGACGGGGCTTGCTGGTACCCACAGTTCAAGACCCGGTTCTCAGTGAGGGCACATTTGGCAAACCCGACCAGACTCAAAATGCCCCAATGGCGCATAGCTTCGACGCGATTCTGGCTGCACGTCAGCGAGGTATGAAAGACCGCGGTGATCCCGCCGCCGCCTCGCACCAGACTGTTGTCGGTCAGGACGTTCGCCGTTCCGCCGCTGGCCGCGATCGGCCAGGCGGTGTTGCTGACCCGATTTCCCTGCACCCGAACCCGACTCGAAAACGCCAGCAGAATGCCGAACCGTACCTCCTGTCCCTCGCTGTCCACCGTATTGTCGAGAACTTCGGCTCCCTCGTTGCCGATCACCACGATGCCGTCCTGCACACCGAAGACCAAGTTGCCGGACACTCTCCCTCCGACAGATCCGAGGCTGCCGTTCGGGCCCAGTCTGGCCAGCAGCAGCGCAATCGGCCGAACCGAGCCCGCCTCTTTCAACATGGAGCGGAGTTGATTGCGTTCGACGACCGCATCCCTGCCGCTGACGGAAATGCCGCCGTACTCCGGCGAATTGTAGAGCAGAATGTTGTCGCTGATGACGCATCCATCGGCGGCCACATCGATGCCGAACGCCTTCAACGTCCCCGGGTCCACCTCTGCTCCTAGCCGCACGATATAGTTCCCGGCAATGGTAGAACCGGCGGCCAGCGAAAACGGGGTGCCGGTCAGCGCTCCATTGTTCAGCACAATGCCAAACACAAACCCCACAAGGCGATTGTCCTCGATGCGCGCCGGGAAGGACAGGTCCTGTAACAGAAGCCCCACCAGGCCTCCGTCGCTCTTCCGTTTGTTTGCGGCATCGAACCTGCTGCCGACGATGACGAGACCCGTCGTATCGGCGAGCGTCCAGACTCCGTAGTGCACGTTGTCGACGACACAACCCGTCACGTGCACATCGGTGCTGCGGCTGATGACCACACCGGCGATCTGAGTCGGCACCTGCGCATGCAACAGGCACCGCTCGAGCGTGGTGTCGCGGCAACGATCCATTGCCACCATGGCCTGCAGGCCCTGCCCCTGCTGCCCCTTGTTCTCCAGCATCAAGGACACCCCGGAGACGGTCACATGCTCGACCAGCAGCCCGTTGGGATGCCCGATGTGAAGGAGCTCTGTTCCGT